>Ga0307379_10001327_pt1 | contig 39357 bp, 37 predicted proteins | sample UN2MG_FD_202237 | JGI IMG/M metagenome (GOLD analysis project Ga0307379, IMG submission 202237) | Soil microbial communities from Risofladan, Vaasa, Finland - UN-2 | ecosystem: Environmental > Terrestrial > Soil > Coastal area > Acid sulfate soil | place: Finland: Risofladan, Vaasa | collected...
TGACTTCATAAACGAGCGTGACGGGAAGGTGGAGTTGCTGCCTATCTCAACCGAGCGACAGAAGGATTGGTCTTCGCCTCTTGAGGTGTTCCAGGCGGCATTCGGACACGAGCAGTTCATCACGGGCAAGATCAACGACCTTGTGAAGATTGCACGGGAGGAGAACGACAGCGCCTCTGAGGTCTTCCTGCAATGGTTCGTTACTGAGCAGGTAGAGGAAGAGGCGAATACCTCGAAGGTGGCTCAGATGCTCGAGAGGCTCGGCGAGTCGGGCCATGGTTTATTCATGATGGACCAGAGGCTGGGTGAAAGGGCTACCGCGTCTGGTTCGGTCGGGGAGAGATAAGCGATGTCAAACGAGGAATCTATGGACGAGGTCGCGAAGGGGATCGCCGAGGCGATCAGGACAGAGAACGAGGGGAGATACTTCTATCTGATGGCAGCGAACAGCACCACTGATCCCAAGGGCAAAGAGGTGTTTAAGACGCTGGCTGACGAGGAGGAGGTCCACATGAATTATCTTAAGAAGCAATACCTGTCGCTTCTTGAGCATGGCGAGTTTGACAAGAAGTTGAAGCTGGGTCCCAAGGCGGATTTCTCCGGAGCGAACCCGATATTCTCAGAACAGTTGCTGGAGCGGCTTTCGGATGCTCATTATGAGATGAGTGCGCTTTCGATAGGCGTGCGGCTCGAGCTATTTGCCTTGAGCTACTACAAGAGGCGGGCTGAGGAGAGTTCTGACGCTTACGCCAGAGGATTCTTCAATGAGCTCGCGGAGTGGGAGACCGGCCATTATCGCGCGCTCCTGACGCAGCTTGATGCTCTGAAGGATTTCTATTGGGAGGCTGCCGGCTTTGCGCCATTCTGACGTGCAACAGGGAAACAAACGATGAGTATCACGTTTAACGCTGACGAGGTTTTTGAGGTAGCCGAGCAGATCGAGAGGAACGGCGCGAATTTCTATCGACGTGCGGCGGAGGCATTTGCAGGCTCCGACTCTCATCAGCTGCTAACTGACCTCGCCAGTTGGGAAGAGGGCCACGAAAGGCTCTTCGCTGACATGCGCGAGCAGCTTTCTCGGAGAGAACAGGAACCTGTGTTCTTCGATCCCAACAACGAGGCTGTCATGTATCTGCGAGCTATGGCGGACGATCACGTTTTCAGTCCTAAGAAGGAGCTCTCTAAGATATTGACAGGCAACGAGGGACTGGTGGAGATTCTCCGAAAGGCTCTTCGGTTCGAAAAGGACTCCATCGCTTTCTACCTGGGAATGAGGGACTTGGTTAGCGTGGAGCTTGGCAAGGACAAGGTGGCCAGGATAATTGAGGAGGAGAAGAGCCACGTCGTCATGCTGACCAAATGGATTGACAAGTTGGGTGAATAGACGCTCGTATTCTAGACGAGGTGACCGTTCGGCCATCCTTAGTGGGCACGCTGGAATGAGACCCCTGGACACGCCATCTATTGCCGCACAACGGCCAAGGGGCGTGGGCAATATGAAAAGGAGGATAGTGTGAAGGGACCCGAAAGTGCAGTCAGAGTTACTGACCATGTGTATTGGGTTGGTGCCATTGACTGGGGCATTCGGAACTTCCACGGCTATCTGACCAGTCGCGGCACGACGTACAACGCATATCTCGTTCTGGCCGACAGGATCACCTTGATAGACACCGTCAAGGCCCCATTCGTTGACGAGATGCTCGCACGAATCGCCTCGGTTGTGGAACTTGATAAGATAGACTACATCATCTCGAACCACTCCGAGATGGATCATACTGGCGCATTGCCCGGGACTATCGAGGCAGTGAAACCTGAGAGGGTCTTTGCCTCAGTCATGGGCGCAAAGGCGATCTCCAGTCATTTCGAGCTCGGCCGCGAGGTGGTCCCCGTGAAGAATGGCGAGAGCCTAAGCCTCGGCAACATGAGCCTGACATTTGTTCATACGCCGATGCTGCACTGGCCGGACAGTATGCTGTCGTATCTGGCCGAGGATGAGGTCCTCTTCTGTCAGGATGCGTTTGGCATGCACCTTGCCTCGACCGAGCGATTTGACGATGAGATAGGTAAGGATGTTCTGGTCGATGAGGCAGCGAAATACTACGCCAACATCCTTTTGCCGTTCTCTCCGCTGGTAACGAAGCTTATCGAGAGTCTTCCGACGCTGGGACTCATGTTGAAAACTGTGGCGCCTGACCACGGCCCGATCTGGCGGGCAGGTTTCGAGAATGTGCTACGGCTGTATTCCGAGTGGGCTGCGCAGAGGCCGTCCATGAAGGCGGTGGTTCTTTTCGATACGATGTGGCACAGCACAGAGATGATGGCCAACGCGCTCTGCGAGGGGTTGAAGGAGGGCGGAGCGAGCGTCCACGTTATGCCACTTGGATCTTGCCACCGAAGCGAGGTGGCGACGGCAGTGATGCAGGCCGGGGCACTTCTGGTCGGCTCACCAACCATGAACAACAACATCTTCCCCTCGGTCGCGGATGTCTTGACCTATTTGAAGGGGCTGAAGCCCAAGAACCTTCTTGGCGCCGCGTTCGGCTCGTTCGGCTGGAGCGGCGAGGCTGTTGGTCATATCAATGACTTTTTGAGAGCCATGAAAGTCGAGCTCGTGAGCGAGGGCGTCAAGTCCAACTACGTGCCGAACCGGGAGTCGCTCGATGAATGCTACTCGCTGGGTACTGATTTGGCTCGCAAGATGAAGGAGAGATGCTGACATGGCGGCCGAAATAGCCCCCGGAGCATTGTTTTGTATAAGCTATGGCCTGTATATCGTGAGCTCGCGCTCTGGCGATAAACTGAACGGTCAGATCGTCAACACGGTCGTCCAGGTTGCTGCGAGCCCTCCGAAAATTGCCGTCAGCATCAACAAGGAGAACCTGACGCACGAGTTCATTTCCGAAAGCGGCGTTTTCGGTGTCTGCGTGTTGGACCAAACGACGCCCATGACGCTCATAGGCAGGTTCGGCTTCAGGTCCGGACGTGACATTGACAAGTTTGATAAAGTCGAGCACAAGCTTGGGCAGACAGGCGTCCCGCTCGTAACCGAGCATGTTCTCTCGGTGCTTGAGGCGAAGGTCATTGACGCAGTGGACGTGGGCACTCACACGTTGTTCGTCGGGGAGCTTTTGTCTGCCGAGATCGTGGGGACGGGGGACCCACTTACTTACGATTACTACCACAAATATCTGAAGGGCAAGACGCCCAAGAATGCGCCGAGTTATGTCGAGACCCAAACCCAGGCATGAGAAACAGTATTAGAACAGGAGCGAGGCCAATGACTAGATATGTCTGCACTGTCTGTGGATACCTTTATGACCCCAAGATGGGCGACCCGGACGGCGGGATTGAGCCGGGAACCGCATTTGAGGACATCTCAGATGACTGGGTTTGTCCCGTCTGCGGCGCCGGAAAGGATGCCTTCGAGGCGGAGGAGTAGGGCGAGATCGTAGATAAGCAGACGCTTGAACGGCTATACGCGAGATACAACAGACGCGAGTTCGTTCATCCAGACCCGCTTGAGTTTCTCTACGATTACCGGGACCTCCGCGACCGCGAGATAGTGGCGCTCATCGCATCGTCACTAGCCTACGGTAGGGTCGCACAGATTCTAAGGAGCGTTTCCGGCGTTCTCGACCGGTTGGGACCGTCGCCTTACGAGTTTTTGCTTGATACGTCGAGCGATGGCCTGCGGTCATTGTTTTCGGGATTCAAGCACCGTTTCACCACTGGGGGCGAGCTCGTTAAGCTTCTCATTGCCACGAGGCGTGTGGTAAGGTGTTATGGTTCCTTGCGCGAATGCTTTGGGGCTGGACTGAAGGACGGTGATGACACTGTGATGCCGGCGCTTGAGAGGTTCGTTGACGAGCTCAGACTCGCTCGCAGCCAAAGAGACGTTTCCAACAGCCTTCTCCCATCGCCGAGGCTTGGCAGCGCGTGCAAACGTCTGAACCTTTTCCTTCGTTGGATGGTGCGGCAGGACAATGTCGATCCCGGTGGATGGCAGAATGTCGAAGCCTCGAGACTGGTCGTGCCTCTGGATACACATATACACAGAATGGGGCTTGCGCTGCGCTTGACAGACAGAAAGAGCCCAGGTATTCGCTGCGCCCTAGAGATTACGGAAGCGCTGAGAGGTTTTGCACCCGACGACCCCGTGCGATACGATTTCGCCATGACGAGGCTTGGCATAAGGGAGGATGCCGATCCCGAATCCTTCCTCGAGGAATGTCGGCGGCGCGGAGATGAGGCTCATGCTTGATATCATCACTGATGTATTATCTGAGTTCTGGGGCGTGCTTGGTGAGATGTCGCCCTACCTGTTGTTTGGCTTTCTCGTGGCTGGGGTGCTGTCAGTTTATATCTCGGCGGATGTTGTGCGTCGTCATCTGGGCGGAAAGGGCCTCTTGCCAGTTATCAAGGCGTCGCTTTTCGGGGTTCCACTGCCGCTGTGCTCCTGCGGCGTCATTCCTGTCTCCGCCTCATTAAGAAGACAGGGGGCAAGCAAAGGCGCCACGACCGCTTTTCTGCTTTCTACGCCTCAGACGGGCGTTGACAGCATCTTCGTTACGTTCAGCCTTCTTGGGCCAGTCTTCGCCGTATTCAGGCCGATAGCGGCACTTCTGACGGGCTTCATTGGCGGCTCGCTTGTATCACTTCACGAGAAGGACGGGGAGGAGGTTCAAGAGAGCACCGAATGCACGTGCGCAACCGGGGCCTGCATGGTGCATCCCAAGGGCAAGAAACTGGCGCAGGTGTTCAAATACGGTTTTGTAACCTTGGCCGGGGACATCGCAAAGCCGCTCTTCTTCGGCCTTGTGGCTGCTGCGCTCATCTCGGCACTCATACCGCAGAATTTCTTTGCCGAATCGCTTGGCAGAGGTTTTCTAGGCAAGCTGCTGCTGATGGCCGTTGGGATACCGATCTATGTATGCGCTACGGCCTCCGTGCCTATTGCCGCGGCGCTGATTGCGATAGGTGTTTCTCCCGGTGCTGCGTTTGTTTTTCTTATGACAGGACCTGCGACGAACGTTGCCACAATCGCTACTGTTTGGAAGGTTATGGGACGCAGGGTCGCGGTTATCTACCTTCTCACTACAGCTGGATGTGCCCTGTTGTTCGGGACAATCCTCGATGCGATCTACACTTCCACATCCCAAACCGTGGAGCCCTACATGCCCTGGATGCTGCCGCCGCAGCTCAGGTCTGCGAGCGCCATAGTCCTTCTGGCGGTGCTTGCCTGGTCAAAATACGCAAGCAGACACGTTCATCATGAACCAATCCCCAAAGACAAGGAGGAGAGAATGCTGGTACTGAACGTTACGGGAATGACTTGTAGCCACTGCGTTGCGGCTGTAACGCGGGCGTTGAAAGAAGTCGCCGGAGTCGAGACGGTTGACGTGAATCTCAGGACTGGCAAGGCGCTTATTGATGGCAAAGACCTCGATGCCGAGACGCTCTGCAAGGCCGTGCAGGAGCTTGGCTACGGCTGCGCTGTGAGCGCGGAGCCGTCATCTTGACGTCCTGTCGCTAGCGATCGGGTAATGGACGGGATGCGTAACGCAACCAGGGGCTTCCTACGCGACGCCGGATAGCAGGAGAACGCCGAGGGGCTAGGATGGGACTATCTCGTTGGCAAGGACTGCGTCGGGAGCTATCTTGGCGCCTCGCCAGACGACCGATCGCGTGATCTTTGCTCCGCGGCCCACGCTGGCGCCCTCGCCCACGATTACGTAGGGCCCAACCGATGCGCCTTTGCCGATTGAGCAAGACGCACCAAGCGCAACGGGAGGCTCGATCTTCGCCCCGCTAGACACATCGATGCCGAGCTTCTCCATGGTTTCCGCTTGGTCATTGTGTTTGATAATCGCGTAGTTGCCGGCCATCTCGACCGCTCGCCGAAGCGGGCTTGAGCCGTCAAGAACGTCGAAATGCGCCTGTAGGTAGCCCTCTTTATCCCCCAACTCTTGCCAGTAGCCGTTATGCACGAATCCCTGAACGAGCAGCCCTGTGCGCAGCATCTTGACGTTCGCCGACATCACCGTGTCCGGCCGGCCAGAACATAGGTACTCGAAGATGGCTGCCTCGAGTATGTGCAGGCCGCAAAACACGTAGGACGGGCGCTCGCCGTCAGCAGTGCCGAACAGCCCCCCCAGCATCGAGATGCGGCCCTCAGCATCGGTCTGGATCGGCGTGTACTTCTGCGATTTGCGCTGGGCAAGGAGCAGCGTTGCGGCGGCGGCTCTCTTTGAGTGCATCTGGACCACGTGTTCCATATCTATTGACGGATCGAGAACAAAATCGCTATTGACGGCCAGGAAAGTCTCGTCACCGAGGAGCCGCTCCGCCCTCTTCAGGCCGCCGCCAGTCCCGAGCAGCTCCTGCTCCTTTGAGAAGTGTAGGCCAAACTTGCTCCGCCAGCGAGACAAGATGTGCCGCTTGATGGTCATGGGCCTGTGGAACAGGTTCACCACGATTTCATCTATGCCCCAATCCGCAAGCTGGGATAATGTGTAGTCCACTAACGGCTTGCCAAAGAAATCCACCATCGGTTTGGGGACGGTCTCTGTGATCGGTAACAGCCGCGACCCAACGCCCGCACAGAACAACATCGCCTTCATTGAATTGTGCCTCGCTGTGGCGTCCAGTGTCGGAGAGCGGATTTTGAAGGTCTAGGACCTCGGCTCTGCTTGGCGCTGCCGCTGGATTTGAAGCGCATCGTCATTTTTTGGCGCTAAAACAAGCAGTTAGGATATCTCCTGCCTTGAACACAATGATCGGCAGGTATAAAAGCTGAGTGATGAGCGTTCTGGACGCAACGTCAGGGATGAGGCGCAGGCCGAGGCGCGAGTTAATTGATTCGGCGAGATGGTGCAGGCTGGCTTCCATTGGGAAATGAAGTGTCTGGAGCCTCAAACCTACTTTTTCGGCCATCATGGACAGTGCATCGGAGCCAAACAGGAAGAGATGTCTGGGAAAATCGTAACCAGTCCAGTGCTCTTTGAACGTTCTCGCTGAGAGTGAATTTGGGTTGGGCACGCTGATCACAACCGCCCCCTGGGGAGCGATTATCCTTCGCGCCTCGCGCAGGGCGCGCATGGGATCGGCAAGGTGTTCGAGTGAGTGCGAGAATATGACAAGATCGAACTGGTTGTCCTCATAATTGGCTTCCCAGAGCTGCCCGCAGAACGTGTGAACACCGAGGGTTGCGGCCAGCACCTTGCACGCTTCGGGCGAGATTTCTGTCCCGAAAAGCTCCGTGTCAAGGTGCGAGAGAGCGTCCAGCAAGAGACCGTTGCCGAACCCCACCTCGAGCACGCGGGCAGGCTTTCGGCGGAATTGGAAGAGCCGGCGGTTATAGACTAGGGTTCTGAGAAGCGAGCTCTGTCGAACAGCAAGCGGGAAGACGGAGGTTTTGCACACAAAGTCCCAGAGAGCCGCAAGTGGTTTTGTCGGGGCCCGATGCGAGCTACTCTTGTGTTTTTCGGCTTCGGGTTTCTGAATCAGGCCATAGCTGCGCAGTATGCAAGCCTGAAGCCGCTGCTTCAGACGGGAAGGCTTGTGCATAGCGGCCTGGCGAATCGCCCGGAAATCCCTCGCGTAGTATTGGTCTGGATACAGAAGGTCAATGCTCTCGGCTGTTGGCTTGGGCTCGAGAAACAGAATGCCACAGTCGGGGCACCTGATGAATGCAAACTCCGGCGAATTACTGCCGAGAGCTGGGTCGTTCCCCCTCACGACCACTTCACCATCTTCTCGACCGCAGAGACAGCATGCGCCCTTCTCGAAGGTCAGGGCGCTTGAGCCGGGCCCTGCGTCCTGGCTCATCGAGACCCGAATCAGACCAGCCTGGAGAGGAAATGGTCGAACACTATTTGCGACCACGATTCCATTTGCGGGTGGATTGAGGCGAGCTCCTTAATCTCGATGAAGTTGCCGGTCATTTTGGATGTCTCGCGAATCCGAACGCTGTTGTTTGAAAAGAGCGCCTGAAACACAATGCCGAAATGGACTCTTCCGACATCGGTTGTGTCATCGTTAATGCATCCAACGAGCCGACAGGCATACTTGTTCGAGATGTAGAGCTCCTCGTGTAGCTCACGTTCCATGCCTGACAAGAAAGCGTCGAAGAAGTCCGCCGGCCCATCCTCCGGATTCACATGCCCGCCGATACCGAGGGATAGCTTGTCCCAGAGCCGACTCTCCGATTGGCTGTGAAGGCGCCTCATTAGCAGGACACTAGTCCCGTATCTGATGATGACGTAGGGGATAATCTGTTTCAGCGACGGGTCGTTTTCGGCATCATCACGCTCAACAAACCGATAAGAACCGGACATAGCCTTTAGCACTTCCCACGCAACCTCGGTGTTGCCGAAAGGCTCTAGAACAGGCTTGCTGGAGCGGGAGAGCACCTCCTGTTCAGGGCCAGCCTGCATTGATGCCGGCGGCCGCAAATGGGCCACGGTCCGCTCCAAAACGTCGCGAGGCACGACCAAGATTCGCTCTGACGACATGACAGTTACCCCAAATGGATTCAGACAGCCTGCTCAATGTACTCCTATCGGACATTCCCAATCAAGTACGTAATTCGGGACATCTCATCTTATTTCTCAATCCCCTTTCGCGCCTCGACCCCCTTTTGATAATAGTGCTTCACCTCTACCATCTCGGTTACGAGGTCTGCCCGCTCAATCACCCTTGGATCGGCCTTGCGGCCAGTGATCACTAGCTCCACGTCGTCGGGCTTGCCGTCGATCACAGACAACAGGTCCTCGACCGAGAACATTCTTAAATACGTCGCGATGTTCGCCTCGTCCAGGATGACGAGCTGATACTCGCCAGATGCGATGCAACTCTTGATCTCCGAAAGGCCCTTCTGCGCCGCCTGCACGTCCGCCTCGTTCGGCTCGTCGTAAATGAGCACCCCTCGGCCAAACTGCTTGACCGTGATCAAGTCCGACAATCGCTTCAGGGCGTCAAGCTCGCTGGAGTGCATGCCCTTGACGAACTGCGCAATGAAGACCTTGAGCCCGGCGCCGGCTGCCCTGAGGGCGAGGCCCAGAGCTGCTGTCGTCTTGCCCTTGCCGTTCCCCGTATAGACCTGAACGTAACCTCTCATTGACCCTCCCTGCGACAATAGGTGTGTGCATAAGTGATTTGTTCACTCATCTGCGCCGCCACGTCAAAATTGACACGCCTTCCGTGCTTTGTAAAGCCGGACACCTCTACCCTACAAACCAGACCTTCCGGCTTCCAATAATCAGATTGGAGCGGGGAACGTTGCGGCTGCCTCGCGGATGGAGGGCAGAAGCTCGTGCCCGAAGGGCAGACCATGGGTAGCCGCAGGCGTAGCCTGACGGTGCGAATAACGCCACAATCCCCCTCCCCGTTGCGTTGCACGCACGGCTACCCACGGTATCCCCTCTCGGGGATTACAGCCTGCACCCCTCGTTCGCACCCGTTAGCTGAAAGAGCCAGCAACTCGGCCGTCGACATGAACTCCCGTGCCTACGTGGCAGCCAGCTTCAGAAACGACCAATCTGATTATCGGGGCGGCCGAACAGCAGTTGTTGATCGACAAGCAGTTGAGGTATCATGGACTAGAATAATTCACCATGGGAGACGATAGTGGGAAGTTCTAAGAATGCTGCTAGCCGAGGCGAGCCGAACCTCGCGAAGGAGAATGCTCGGCTTCGGACGTTGGTTGAGATCAATCAGAGGTTGCACGAAAGCCTCGACGTTGACCAAGTTCTCTCAACGATAGTTGACGTTGCGATGCGGAGCCTCGATGCGGAGCGGGGCACCCTTTATGTAGTTGACGCCGAAAGTGGTGAGCTATGGTCTCGGATTGTGCAAGGTGAGAATGTGCGGGAGATAAGGCTCAAGGTCGGTGATGGCATCGCAGGCTACGTTGCCAAGACAGGAGAAACCGTCAACATCGCCGACGCTCACAGCGATGAGAGATTCAATTCAGGCGTTGATGCTAGGACCGGCTTCCGGACCCGGTCGATGCTCTGCATGCCGCTCGAAGACCACGCTGGCAGGCGAGTGGGCGTGATTCAGGTTATGAACAAGAGGTCTGGGGTCTTCACGCAGGATGACGAGGAATATCTGTCGGCCCTCTGTGTTCAGGCGGCGCTTTCTCTTCAAAATGCTCAACACGCCGCTAGCCTGTCTGCTCTTTCAAGGCGGAATCAGGACCTGGTCGAGGTATTGGAGAGGCGGCTGCACGATCTTCAGGACCTCAAGATGATCTCGATGCAGAACCTGGCGCGCGGGATCGCGCACGAGGTCAACAATATGCTCGCCAAGATCCAGGGCGGTGCGCAATCTCTTGAGCAGAGCGTTGAGGACCTGAGGGGTACTCTGAGCGCTATCATAAAGGGCGAGGAGGTTGACACGGAAGAGCTCGGATATCTCGTCGAGGAGGGGCTTCCCGCGCCTCTTGGCGGAATCATGGAGGGGAGCGAAGGAATCGCCGAGATAGTCAAGAGAATAAGGGGATTCGTCAGACTTGACCAGGGACCGGTTCAGTTCACTGACCTCAACGAGGATATCGAGAACGTCATCAAGGTATGTTCCAGCGACATTAAGGAGGCAGGTGTCACGGTCCAGAAGCGTCTGAGCGCGCTGCCAAAGGTCGAGTGCAGACCGTCCGAGCTCAACATGGTACTCCGCGAGCTTCTGCGCAACGCGATCTACTACGCCAGCGAGGGCAAGGCGGCGCCTGAACCAGGACGCGTGCTGATCCGCACGGACGTTGTTGATGACGGCAAGCTGGTTGAGACGTCCTTCCTTGACAGCGGTCCCGGGATATCGAGAGATGCTTGGGAGAACATATTCGACCTTTTCTACACGACTAAGCCGGAGGGCTCAGGATATGGGCTTGGGCTTTCCGAGTGCTATGCAGTGGTCAAGAGAAACGGTGGGACGCTGTCGGTTGAGGAGCTTTTGAAAGAGGACGCCAAGGATTACAGCACAAGGATGGTGCTGCGCCTCCCTACTCGACGTGAGTGATTGTCCATCTCTTGGACTGGCGGCCGCGGCCGTTCGCGATTCTGGGTTGCTACTTTTGGCGGATAGAGCATGAACGTTTATTGACGTCCGACGCTACGGGAGTAGTATCAGCCTAAAGACCGTATCGTTGGAGACCATGCGGGGACTAGCATGACCGCTAAAGGCCAAACTAGAGAAGACGAAGAGCTGAGGCAACTGCGCAAGGAAGTGGCACGGCTGGAGGAGCTGATTGAGATCAACCAGCGGCTTCACAGCTGTCTCGGCGTTGATGGAGTTCTTCAGACCATTGTCGATGTTGCGACGCGCTCACTTGAGGCAGAGCGAAGCACGCTTTACGTGATAGACGACGCAGAGGGCGAGGTATGGTCCCGCGTCGCTCAGGGCGATGACGTTGGTGCGATCAGGCTCAAGATAGGAGAGGGAATAGCAGGCCATGTTGCCAAGACCGGGGAGACCGTTCGGATTCCCGACGTGCACACTGACGAGCGGTTCAACCCGAGGGTTGACGCGGAGACAGGGTTCATAACGCGCTCGATGCTCTGCATGCCGCTTGAGCTGTCAGATGGCAAGCGAGTGGGCGTGCTTCAGGTCCTAAACAAGAGGGACGGGGCCTTCACTGAGGAGGATGTGAAGCATCTTGCGGTTTTGAGTGTTCAGGCCGCGCTCGCGCTTCAGAACGCGCAGTATATCGCGCGGCTTTCATCGCTTTCTGAGCAGAACAGGCGGCTGGTCGAGATGTTGGAGCAGCGCTTGCAGGACCTTCAGGACCGCAAGATGGTTTCTATGAAGCATCTTGCGAGGGGCATTGCGCACGAGGTGAACAACGAGCTCGCCAAGGTCAAGGGTGGGGCGGAGTCCTTGCCTGAGGACATCGGTGAGCTTCGAAAGATGGCGGCAGCACTCCTTCGAGGCGACGAGGTTGACACAGACGAGCTACGTTATCTCCTGGAAGAGGGCATTCGGCTGTCTGTTGACGGCATCCTCGAGGGCACGGGCGGTATCGAGGAGATAGTGCGGAGGATACGTAATTTCGTGAGACTGGACCAGGAGCCGGTTCAATTCACCAACCTCAACAGCGACATTGAAATGGTCATCAAAATGTGCTCAACCGACATTGAGGATGCTGATGTTTCGGTCAAGACCCGGCCCGGCGAGCTGCCCGACGTTGAGTGCCGGCCGCGGGAGATCAACATGTTATTGAGAGAGCTGCTGTGGAATGCGATCTATTATGCGAGCGAGGGCAAGGCCAAAGATGTGCCTCGACTTGTGCTCATTAAGACAAGCGTTGCCGGTGATAAGGAATCTGTAACGGCATCCTTTTTGGACAACGGCAGAGGGATACCGAAGCAGTTGCGGGAGCACATTTTCGATCTCTTCTACACTACTAAACCTGAGGGCTTCGGCACGGGCCTGGGGCTTTCGGAATGTTACGCCATTGCCATGAGAAACGGAGGCAGTCTAGTTGTGGAGGACACGGGCCCCGAAGAGTCGCAGTTCTCGACCAAGATCACGTTGCGCCTCCCCGTGAGGGTTCGGTGAGCTCTGAGCGTTGACAGTTAACTTTCGCAGCTATAAATGAAAACCGGGTGTATGTAGTCGAATGAACCAAACGAGTGAATCATCTTTGCCATCGCGGTGCAGGGCAGGCATGGCAAACGACGCCGAACGCCTGCGCAGGCCGTTTAGGCTATTACTCTTAGGCCTCGTCGCAATCGTGCTTGTTTCTGCCACGACGGATGCCGAGACGCTGCAAACCGTCAACTCCACCGCCAAAGACAGGGAAGCGGTAAGACTCACCATTTATGACGACCGGGCGCTTGTGTCCGAGACGAGGCGGGTTGAGCTGCCGAAGGGGAGGTCGATTTTGGTCTTTGCGGACGTGCCGGGCACCATCGACGCGACTTCGGTTCAGCTTCTGTCGATGGGGCGCGAGCAGTCGTTCAGTGTCGTTGAGCAGAACTACAAGAAGGCCGGCATAACCACTGATAGTCTGTTAAGAGACTCGATTGGCAAGGATGTCGTTCTGATAGAGAAGGAGCGGAGGACCAAGGGACGGCTGCTAGCGCCTGGGATATATGAGATCGAGGGCCAAGTGCTCATCGGTTATCAGGGCTCTGTGCTTCTGCCGGGAGTTCCCAAAGGCCTTTCTGAGAGGCCGGTGCTCTCGTGTGTTATTGAGGCGAGGAATCGGGGGAAGCACACGGTAGAGCTAACCTATCTTGCGTCCGGCATATCCTGGAAAGGTTTTTACACGGCGACGATCAGCGAGGACGAGAGTTCGATGTCGCTGCGAGGACTGATTTCCATCGCGAACTGGAGTGGCTCCTCGTATCAGGATGCGAGGGTTAGCGTTGTAGCTGGTTCTGTGAATCTGAGCCGGGACGAGGTCCCTCGGCCGGAGATGCAGGCGCTGAAGATGGCAGGGTCCCCCATGCCAGGCGCTCAGATCGCTCCGCAGCAGGCATTCGAGTACCACGTCTATGCCCTTCCAGGGCCAGTAACGCTCGAGCGCGACCAGCAGAAGCAGGTCGGATTCATCTCAGCCGATCGATGTCGATTATCAAAGAGATACCAGTTTGATTGGTCCTATAATTCTGGCCGCGCTGAGCCTGAGAGGGAATCGGCCAAGATCGTCTTGCGAATCGAGAACAATGAGGCATCCGGGCTGGGCATGCCTCTTCCGCAAGGCAAGGTTAGGGTGTGTCAAAGATTGAAAGGGCTGCTGCTCCTCATTGGTGAGGATAGTATCGGCAACGTGCCCCAAGGGGAGAGGTTCGAGCTTCAAGTCGGCAAAGCGTTTGATGTGGTGGCCGAGCAGAAACGGACAAGTTCTCACTCTCTTGGCCGAGAGGGCGAGGAGGCCTCGTTCTCGGTTTCTGTCTCCAACCGCAAGGAGAAGGCGATCACGGTAATCGTCGGAGAGAGAATACCGGGAGACTGGAAGATGCTCGAATCGAGCGCCGATTATGAGCGGGTAACAGCCAACCGAGTCGAGTTCAAGCTCGATGTCGGAGCCAATGAGGAGAAGACGATACAGTTCTCAGTTAGGGTTAGTAGGCGCTATTGATTGATGTCTGAAGAGTAGTGCAGAGGCTCTTAATGCGGGTGGTAGTTCTCACAGGAGGGCGACGGAGAGAATGAAGAGATTTCCAGCAGTTATATCATTATGGTTAATTCTAGTCGGTAGCGTTCTTTTGGCCGGCTCCGACAGCACCGAGTCGCCTACCAGCGCCACGGTCGCGTCGGTTGCGACAGCCGGGTCTGTCGGGACGACCACGGCGGTAGTGGCTAAACCACCCATTGTGGTTGTTCTCACCGTGTCGGACACGATCAATCCCGCCACATCTGCTTACATCAAGAGGGGGATCGACAAGGCGGCAAAGCGAGGCGCCGAATGCGTCATCATCATGCTGGATACGCCCGGTGGCGGTCTCGGCCCGACAAAGGACATCATTAAGCATATCTTGGCAAGCAGCGTGCCCGTAGTTGTCTTCGTGGCACCTCAAGGAGCTCATGCAGCGTCGGCAGGCAGCATAATCCTTCTCGCCTCGCACGTCGCAGCTATGAGCCCAGGCACAAACATGGGAGCCGCGCATCCTGTTGCAGGCGGCGGCCAGAAGATGGACAAAACTATGGCCGCGAAGGTTGAGAACGATCTCGCCGCCTACGCTAGAAGCCTCGCCGAGAAGAGGGGCAGGGACCTCAAGTGGGCAGAGGAATCGATCAGGCAATCCAAGTCGATAACTGAGAGCGAGGCGCTGAAGAAGAACATGATCGACATCGTTGCCGAGAATCTTGGGGACCTGATGCAGAAGTTGGACGGTCGCAAGGTGAGGCTGGACACGCCCAAGACGGTCGTTCTACACACAAAAGGCGCTGTGGCGGAGCGCTTCGAGCCTTCCTGGCGGGACAGAGTGCTCAGCACCATCGCGAATCCCAACATCGCCTATATCCTGCTGATGATTGGCATTTACGGCATCATGTTCGAGCTGATGCATCCCGGGGCGATATACCCCGGTGTGATTGGCGTGATCTGTCTCATCACTGCCTTCTTCGCGTTTCAGATGCTGCCGGTCAACTACGCTGGCCTGATACTAATCCTCATTGGAATCGGATTGTTCATAGCGGAGGTCAAGGTTGTGAGCTATGGTATGCTTACTGTCGGGGGAATCGTCTGTCTGGTTCTAGGCTCGACCATGCTAATCTCGGAGCCACAGACAGGCCTGCATATCTCTCTGACATATATACTCCCGGTTGCGCTCTTCACCGCTGGCCTTGTCGTTTTTCTCGCCACGCTAGCTTTCAGGGCGCACAGGCGGAAACCATCCACAGGTGCAAAGGGCCTTATTGGCGCCGTCGGAACTGTGAAGGTCGCGATCACACCCCAAGCGGAGGGCAAGGTCTTCGTTGAAGGTGAACTCTGGAACGCTTCTGCCGACGAGGCGTTGGAGCTCGGAACGTCCGTGAAGGTCGTCTCGGTTCAGGGACTGAAAGTCAAGGTCGAAAAGGCTTAATCCCGCATTTTACTCAAGTAGCACGCACCCGCTTACTGGCAGCCGAGCGGCATTTCGCTGCACTCTCGCTAAAACGATGGTCAGTGTGTCCCCTTTTGCACCGCGTCCTCCAGCTCGCGTATATGCGTCCCCAAGTGCTGAAGCGCACGTTTGGATTCTCGGTCTTTACATCGACGTTCTATGTCTCGGACGTCATTCCGTATGTTAGACAGACATCGACAGACTTGCCGCAGATCGATCGCGTTTACGTCCTGATGGAACAAAGGTTTGCCGAAGCCCGCGATAGACCACAGCAGAAGCACACTCATCGCTACTATCAAGAAGATACCTATCGATCGTTTCCCCTCGCTCATTGCTCGCTCCTTCTTATTCTCATGGCCGTCCCGTCTTTAGCTTTGCGCAGTCCTGCGATTTTTTTGCGATGTTTTTATGAAACATAGCACGTTTTCAGGACGGCAGCAAGCTGCCCACCTGGCCTTGTTGCACCCAGCAGGTGGTTTGGAGTGCGGTGGCTTGACACCGCTTTGGAGCGCCGCGGCTTGACGCGGCGGGGGCTTTACTAAGGAGCGTGCCGTTGTCTCGATGACGGTTTCGAGGTTCAAGATAGATGTCTACCAGAGGGTGGTGTCAGGCCACCACCAATGAAAGCGGTGTCAAGCCACCGCACTCCGAAAAGGCGGTCGCCCACCCGGTCAATCCGATTTTTAGGGCCGGGAAGATTCGGTCGCGTGGGTAGGTCGATTTCTGGCCTCTCGTTCTGCGAGCACGCCCCGCCAGCACCACGAATGCCAGCTGTCCAGGGCCCCATCTATTCGTTCAGGGACATAGGTTCTGGCTGTTCGAGCAGAGCCGTCCCCCGGCGAAACCGGCGCCGGAAGCGATTACTCGAATAGCGCTGGAACTGTGAGCTTCGAGAAACCCGTTTCGAGAGCATTCTTAACCTCATCTCGCCGGGCGGCGGGCACCGCGACCGCGACTGCAAGCACAAAAAGGCCTGCGACTGTCCGGCCCGAAACGCGCACGAGGCGGCCTGAGCATCTCTCTACCTCCTGTGCAACTGACCGCAGCAGTGCAGCACAGTCGGGCCCGAAGACAGCGAACTTCACCGCATCGGCCGTGCCCACATCGTCTAAGAGAGTCTCACTGAGGACGTGTTTCACAGTGGTGCCCACGATGGCTTTCACCTCGGACTCCTCGACATCGCGGGACGGCGGAGTCTGCGCCAGACCCGTCTCTTGCACATTGCTGGATACCGGTCTTTCGACCTCGTTCAAAGCCGCCTCTGCCTCGTCAAGTTCCAGCGACCTTGTGCGCGACGCAACATCAGCCTCCGCCTCAATTCTTTTAAGCTTCAGGCGTTTCTCTCGAATGATGTCCATCGCCAGCGGTGTGATGATCGCGTCCGCAGGCACGTGCAACGATGCCCCTATTTGCAGCTGCTCAAGCTGCCTGGCCCCGATCACATTGGTCAATGCACTGGCCCATCTATCATCTCGAAGGTTCGGGAATGATCCTCTCTATCTCGTCGTGTGGAAAAGGTATCACGTGAACCGAGAGCAGCTCACCAACCGCTCCGGCGGCGACGGCGCCAGCATCCGTTGCGGCTTTCACGGCTCCAACATCGCCTCTGACCATCACCGTTACTACACCACCGCCGGTGTACTCGCTCCCGACTAGCCTCACGTCAGCGGCCTTCACCATCGCGTCCGCAGCCTCAATCGCACCCGTCAACCCAATCGTCTCAACCAAACCCAGCGCCTCTTGCCCCGGCAGCATCCTTCGCTCTCCCGCAGTTTCCGAGCCCCGCAATGGATAGGCAATGTTGCCAACAAATTGCGGCTTACTACTCGATGAGTTTACTTCTCTCAGTTTCTGGCTGTCAAGCGTGCTCACCCCAATAATCAGATTGAAGAGGGGAATGTCGCGGCCGCCTCGGGGATGGGGCGCAGCGGATTCTGCCCGAAAGGGCACACCACGGGTAGCCGCAGGCGCAGCCTGACGGTGCAAGGAGAGCTCTTATGCCTCCATAATAACCCTCCCGTTGCGTTGCACGCACGGCTACCCACGGTATCCCGCGTCGGGGATTGCAGCCTCGGTCCCTCATTTGCACCCGGCAGGAGAAGGAGGCAGCAGTTCGGACTGCAACGTGAACTCCTCTATTTACGTGTCAAGCAACTGCAACAGAGAACTTCCCGGACGGTCAATCTGATTATTGGGGTCGACGCCCGCCCTTGCAAGATGCGCGGCAGCGGGTAGAATTGCGGGCGATATGATAAGAAGGTTTGTCCGCATCTTGAAAGACCACGAGATAATCTACAACCTCGTGGTCAAGGAGCTGAAGGTCAGGTATCGCGGCTCATATCTGGGCTTTCTATACGCTCTTCTGAACCCGCTTGTCTCGACCGTCGTCTTCGCCGTCGTGTTCACGTTTATTATCAGGATAAAGATGGCGCACTACGGCCTATACCTGCTCACCGGCTTCATGCCCTGGATATTCTTCCAGCAATCGCTCTCAGAATCTGCCACATCCATCATCCGCAACGCCAACCTCATCAAGAAGGTCATGGTCCCCCGGGAGATATTCCCCATCTCGAGCATCCTTGCCTGCCTGGTCAATTTCTTACTCGGCACGTGCGTCATGCTGCCCTTCCTCGCTGCATACGGGCATCTCTCCGTTCGGTGGGCGTATCTGCCACTGGTCATGCTAATACACCTGGTCTTCACACTCGGCGTTGGCCTGTTCCTCTCGTCCACGAACGTCATGTTCCGGGACATCGGCAACCTCGTCGAGATCGTCATCTTCGTCTGGTTCTATGCAAACCCGATCATCTATCCGCTTGCGATGCTCCAAACGAAGCTGCAAGAGATCGGCCGCCCTGAACTGCTGACGCTCTATCTTATCAATCCAATGGCCTCAATCATGGTTCTGTATCGGCACGTCCTGTTCGCGCCGGTCTCGCCCGAGGTCCTCAGGACGGCAGCACTCATCGCCATCGTAAGCGCCTTCCTTGCTCTCGTGATAGGTCAATCCGTATTCAGCAAGCTCCAAAAGACGTTTGCGAAGGAGCTTTAGGCCTTGCATTCCGTCTCACAAAGGGCAAACTCCGGCTACACGAAGCTCGACCTCCTCTGCAAGGGCACTCGGATTGACCCCAGCTGCGACCTCCAGCACGACGGCCGGCCTGTCCTGCGAACCAGGGCGGGTCTCGGGAGCGGTCTGGACATGGTTCTTCCGGAGAACGTCTGGGTGAACGCCCCTGTCGAGGAAGATTTCGCGAGATCATCCCCATACTGCCTCCACAAGGAGGACGGCAGATATGTCCTGAGGCGCGACGGCGAGCGAGTAGTTGAGGTGTCGCTGCCGGGCCGTCCGAGTTTCTATGACGCAAGGACCACCAGCGGGCAGTTGATGTCAAAGGTCGGTGTCTTGCAGGGCACATACCTCGGCATCTATCCCACGCGCCTTTGCTACCACTGGACGCTTTCGCCGAGACAAAACTGCAAGTTCTGCTCAGTAGGGCTGAACCTCGGCGACAAGGAGGCCATGCACAAAACCGTAGAAGACGTAGTTGAGACCGTGCTCGCGGCGAGGCGCGACTCTCAGATAACCTTCGTGCACTTCAACACGGGGTATCAGGAGGGGGACACCTATTTAGACGATCTAGAGCCTTTCATAAGAGCGGTCAAGGAGAGGACGGGCCTTCTGATCGGGGTCCAGACCCCGCCGCACCCAGACCTCGGCCGCTATTCTAGGCTGAAGGAGATGGGGGTAAACAACGTCTCATTCTGCTTCGAGCTGATGGACGAGGCTCGACTCAGTGAGGTCTGCCCCGGCAAGAGCCGCTTGGTGGGCCTGAAACGCTACCTAAAGGCGATCGAGCACTGCGCCTCGATGTTCAACACAACGAACGGCGAGATAATCGCGGGCCTCGAGCCGGTCGAGAAAACGCTTGAGGCCATCGACTGGATAACTGGCGTAGGCGCAATCCCAACCGTCTGCGTTTTTCGGCCTTTGAGGGGCACGGATTACGAGAACATGCCGCCGCCTCAAACCGAGGAGATGGTGCCGATCTTCGCCAGGCTCTACCAGCGGTGCATGGAGCACAATCTGCCCGTCGGGATGGCGCCGAACGTCAAGGTCAGCATCGTGCTCTTGCCCGAGGAGGGAAGGTATTTTCTCGAAAGCCCAAGACAGTACAGGCTTAAGCGGGCAAGATTGTGGGCCATGAGGCAGGTTTTTGGCATCTATTTTAGAACGAAACTGAAGGTGAAGTGATGAACGCGACGAACATCCAGATTCAGAGAATGAAGGTATATGTTACCAGGCAAATACCCGAGCCGGGCATCTCGATCCTGCAAGACCATTTCGATGTTGTCGTCCGTCAAGCTAAAGTGCCCATCAGCAAGTCTGAGCTGCTCGAGCACGTCGGCGATATCGATGGCCTATTGTGTCTCTTGACCGACCCCATCGATGCGGAGGTGATCGCCGCAGCCCAGAACCTCGTATGTATATCGAACTACGCGGTCGGCTTTAACAACATAGACGTGAAGGCTGCAACAGAGCGGAACATCCTGGTTACCAACACCCCCGGCGTCCTCACCGAAACAACCGCTGACTTCGCGTTTGCACTCCTGATGGCCGCCGCGAGGCGCGCTGTGGAGGCGGACGCCTTCACCAGGGCCGGCAACTTCACCGGGTGGGACCCCATGCTCATGCTCGGCCAGGACATCTACGGCAAGACGCTCGGCATCGTTGGCTTCGGCAAGATCGGTCAAGCCCTAGCGAGGCGAGCGCGGGGCTTCGACATGCGCATCCTGTATTACGACTCAGTCGCCAAAGCCTCGAACGAAGATGAATCCCTGCTTGGGGCGACATTCACGACTCTTGATAGAATCTTCGCCGAATCCGACTTCATCTCCCTCCATGTGCCCTTGACCGATGAGACGAGGCGCCTCGTCAGCCATGCCCAGCTGAGAATGATGAAGCCAACGGCAATACTCATAAACACATCGCGCGGGCCGGTAGTCGATGAGCAGGCACTTGCGGAAGCTCTCCGCGACGGGACGATCGCTGCGGCAGGCCTTGACGTCTTCGAGAATGAGCCAGATGTGAATCCGCTGCTTGCGTCGCTTCCAAACGTGGTGCTTGCCCCGCACATCGCGAGCGCCTCACACAAAACTCGCTCGTTAATGGCAAAGATCGCCGCAGAGAACCTGACTGCCGCTCTCTCTGGCCGCCGGCCGCAATTCCCGGTAAACCCGGAGGTGCTCGCCGACTAGCACCCTGCCCCCACCCGCTTCATCCTTCATCCTTCCGCCTTCCGCCTTCCGCAGCCCGCCCTCACATTCCCTTCGTGCCTCTTGGTGGCCTTCGTGGCTCACTTCCAATTCATCCTTTAGCCTTCCGCCTTCCGCCTTTCATTCAAACTGCCAGTCGCACGAGGCGATGTTGCTGGCGAAGTCCATGCTACCCGCGTGGGTGCACGCCGCAAACCACCGATATGTCCCGGCAGGGATATGATCTAGCACGAGCCGGTAGAGAGGGATATCATGAAACTGCTCCCGCCCATGGACGGAGACATTTCGCAGTAAAGGCACAGACAGCGTCCCAAACTGAGGCGCGAAGAGAATAGAGCCATCTGGGGTCTGAACAGCGAGGTACAGGTCCAACATGAGGTTCATTTCGATAGCGGCTGAGAGCATGATGCTTAGACCAGTCCGGGGGCTGTGGGGCTCGACTTCTGCTGAAATGCCCATACGAACCGGTGGCCGCTCGGCTAAGCCGCCTCTGAGGACGCCCACTCCATATCCGCATGAACTGAACCAGATATCTCCGTTTCTATCAATCGCAATATCTGTGATGTCGCCGGCCATGCCCTCCAGATCATACCAAGCCTCAATCCAACGCCATTGGTGCCAGTCGTAGAAGAGAGCGCCGCCAGACCCTCCTATCCAGAACCCTCCCGACTCAAGGGAGGTCACACATGTGAACCGGCTGTAAGTGCCGAAGTCCGGCGTAAGCATGCTCCAGGTTGTGCCATCCACGCTTAGATAGAGTAGGCCCCTGGACTCGCCGAGAGCACTGTAGTCGTTTCCGACCGCGATCTTTGTGCCGTCGTCCAGCACTGATATGCGGAAATTATGCATCTCGGGCGAGGACAAGTAGCAGTCCCAGATGTCCCCTCGGTTGCGCACCGCCCAGACACCGGCGTAAGTACCAATCCAAAGGATGCCACTTGGTTCTTCAGCGAAGTTGAGGGCATAGTCGATTCCATAAGGCTGGGACGAGGCGGACCACTCGGAAAAGAACCGCCAACCGTCAATGAGATTGTAGCGCCCAATCCAATCGACAGAACCGACCCAAAGATCGCCGTCCTTCGTCCAGGCGAGGCACGTGGGACAGCATACCAGATCGTCGCCCGGTATTCTGCGATCGAAACCGCCGGCTAGGAAACGCCGTGCACCGTTGTGAGGAAACGCAACCCACATTCTCTCTAGCTCGTCAACTGTGACGCACTTTGCGATGTTGCGATCGCAGTCCCTTGACCCTGGGGCCGCCGGTTCAACCAGGTAGTTGGACCAAGCCTCGCCATCAAATTCGCTCAGGCCGCAGTCAGTTCCAAACCACTTCGTGCCATCGGATGCTATGAAGATATCGTGCACCACATCTGAGCCCAGACCGTCAGCGGAGGTGTAGTGCTCAAGGTACGTCTCCTCCGCAGAACACCAACTGAGAAGCACCAGGACATACACCAGAAGTCCAAACAGAGTGCATCTGTACATTCGTTAATCTCCTTAATCACGATCATTCAATACGGTTGCCGTTTCCCGGAGAGAATTCCACCACGAAACTCCTCCGGCCTCAATGGGAACGTGCTTGGTGTCCTGCAACTACTTAGATAGCGCCAGTCAGGCATTCGCGTGCCATGCTCAATCAAGTTGTCGCATCGCCTCCCTTCGTGCGAGTTCGTCGTCTTCGTGGATCACTTACCCTCCATCCTTTCGCCTTCCGCCTTCATCCTTTCATTCAAACTGCCACTCGCAGGACGCGATGTTGCTGGCGAAGTCCATGCTACCCGCGTGGGTGCACCCCGCATACCACCGGTATGTCCCCGCCGGGATCCCGGCAACCTCCAGTGTGACGAGAGGCAGGCCGTTGACGTTCAGGCCTATGGGGACCTCCAAGTTAGGGACTAAAGGCGCCATCGAGGCGCTCCAGCTGGGCGCAAAGAGGAGGGTCCCGTCCGGAAGCTCGAGAGCGACGTATAGGTCGAGGCGCAGGTCCATCTGAAACTCCGCGCTGCCTAGCAGGGAAAGCGTCGGCGTTGCCCCGCATGGCTGCGCGACCGCCTCGAGCTCGATCCAGACCGGCGGCCACGCCTCCGGCCCTCCCCGCATCACATACACCCCATCATCGGCGCCGAACCACACGTCACGGTTAGTTGGGTCCACCGCTATGTCGTGCGCAAAACCAATATCTATCCATCGCCAGTCGGTGTAATCGTACCAAAATGCCCCTCTGTTGGACCCGAACCATATCCCCTTGTCGCCAACAGTGGTCAGACAGGTGCCCGCGAGTGAGTACGGGAGCGCAGGATACTCAAGGACGGACCACTTCTCCGCATCATCGCCGTAGACTATAATTGCCGGGGTCTCGTCTTCAAGAGTTGGTTGGCTTATCAACCAAATTGTGCCTGTTGCAGTTATTCCCAGGTCCACGTAATTGCGCTCGGGCTGGGGACTGAACCTCTGGAATTCAATACCTACATCATCGGGTGTCGCCAGCGACCCGTAAAGAGCGGGCCTGTAGCCATAGCCCCTGGCTTGGAACCACACACGCCCATCAGGGCCGGTCGCGAAGGCTCGCGGGACCAAATCCGAGTCACACCAATCAGGCCACCACGTATCCCACGAGTCCCACAAGGGATCGTATCTAGCCACCCAACTCCCATCGTCCCAGCCGCCTACCCATACGTGCCCGAACGCGTCAGACGTCAGCGCCGTCGGAAACCAACACAGCTTCGGTAAGCTCACGGTCCTGAAATCGAAGCCTTGAACGCAGTACAGTTGCGGTAAGACATATCCACCATCAGTAAACAATAGCCAGAGACGGTCATGGGTATCCAATGCCATGTCAACCAAGCGTCCGGCAGGAATGTCGTCAAGAGTGAATTGATATGTTATCCACACTGATTCATCGAAGCGCCAGATCTCATTGCCGGACGTTGTGAACCACTTCGTGCCAGCGTTATCGATGAGGACGCGGACGACCATATGCTGCAAGCCATATTCGCCCCCGCAGTTGTCCAAGTAAGCTGGCGTCGCTATCACATCAGAAACGCCAAATGCGCCCAGAGCCATCGTCCCGACAGCCAGAAGCGTTGCGAAAATTACATATATAGCTGCTTTCATGTCTTCCTCCTTTGCTGTAAGGCGATGTTGCTGGCGAGGTCCATCGTCAGCTCCTCAGCGCTTTGCTGTTATGTCCTTAATGACTTCAGCCTTGCCGGAACGAAAATCATATCGGACTACTTGCGACTGCCGCCCGCTGTTGTATATCGCAACGTCCGTTTCCGCGAAGTAGCTTATGTCACCCATGCTTATGACATGTGTGTATCCCGGCAAGGGCTGTCTCAATCTCCGTGTCCGTTCAATATGCAAATGCGGGTCAGTAACTATAAACCGTGTCTCACCCTCGTCTGATCGCGTGAAGACAAGATTGTCAGAATCCAGTGCCCATTTGACTATCCAGCGCTGGTCCTTAGTCTCTAACGACCAGCCCTCTTCTGGGAGAGGCACCGAGCGAACGAGTGGAACCATTGACTGACCTCGCAGCGCCCAGATAGATGCAAGGAGCTGGTGACTCCCCGCGTCTCCCTTCAGCGTGCATAAGTACTTGCCCGATCTCGACACGCAGCAGGTAGATGCATCGGACCCTCGCGTCTCACAGAGAAGGGATACTCGGGGGACACTCTCGGGAGCGCGCATGTCTAATATACATGTATAAATCCTCCCTGTTGCGTTGGGCCTGTAGGCCCATGGGTCACCTCGGTCAACGAAAACCAGAGCTAGTCTGTCTCCGGCTTCGTTCACAACGCTGCCCCAGAATACAGCCTGGTCGGGTAATTCGACCGCTGTCTCAGAGATGATCTCACCGGCATCTGAGATGAACAGAGCTTTGCGTTGTCTAGTGTCCGATGCACCCACGGTCTCGGCTTTCTCCCCAACGTCTCTGTGCCGGCCCAGGCACACCCATGTCTTGAAACGGGGCATATATCGGACCGGATAAGCTGGCCACCATTCTGTCGAGTCACCAAAACCCAGCTCCGTTCTGAAGCATTTGGATGCCCGATTGTTGGAAACATCAAATACATCAAATACAAACCGATATCCTATCCAAGCCTGTGCTGGCTCGCCTTCTGCACGACGACCACCAACGCTTTGATATCTGACCGCCCCTATTAGGCGCCTCGCTGCCCCTATGATAGCCGGCTGATTTGAGGAGGGGAACACGTACAGCCCAGGATCATCAAAGAGCGGCATCTCCTCATTCTTGTCGCATGTCAATAAAGTTGCCTTGCTGTGCATTTCCGGGCCCTCCGAACTAGTCGGGCCAAAGTCCTCGCACAGCACAATGTTTCCAGATGGCGTTGGATACCAGTGCAAGAAGCTGATCTCACTCCCCAATGCCAGACTCTCGTGTTGCCCCTGGAGCGCAAGCCCTAGGAACAACATGACCACTATTGCACCAAACATCGCTCTTTTATTCATTCTTTCCTCCTCTTTCAGATACCCAGAAACACCTACCGTAATATCCAAACTACATCGTAGTTGTCCCATTCAGAAACCTCAGATATGGGGAGAAGCCCCAGCACAACAGAGCGAGCTCCGGCATCTATGCTCCTCGAGCGCCAGCGTTTTTCCGGCGCAGGCACGTTCCCGATGTCAATATCTATCATCCAAGTGGCTCTCAATAGACTCCTCACCTCATCGCTGAACTTGCGACGGCTCTGGCCAACTGCAAGAGGGAAGTCAGACCACTTGGGAACAAGAACAAAGCACCGAGGGGCGCTATTTACGGAGATTTCTCCCATGTTTATTGTCGAGTTCGCTTTTCCGGCTCCGTCATCAAAACACTTCTGGCCGCAGCTTGGTGGCCCTTCGTGGCTCGCTTCCACTTCATCCTTTCGCCTTTCGCCTTCCGCCTTCATCCCTTATCCTTCATCCTTCCGCCTTTCATTTGGCGAACTGCCACTCGCAGGACGCGATATTGCTCGCAAACTCCATGCTACCCGCGTGGGTGCACGCCGCGAACCACCGGTATGTTCCCGCCGGGATCCCGGCAACCTCCAGTGTGACGAGAGGCAGGCCGTTGACGTTCAGGCCTATGGGGACCTCCAGGTTCGGGACTAGAGGCGCCATCGAGGCGCTCCAGTTGGGCGCAAACAAGAGCGTTTTGTCCGGCAGCTCCAGGGCGACGTAAAGGTCGAGGCGCAGGTCCATCTGAAACTCCGCGCTGCCTTGCACTGAAACTGCCCCCGCACATGGGTTCACCAGCGCCTCGAGCTCGATCCACACCGGCGGCCATGCCTCCGGCCCACCCCGCATCACATACACCCCGTTGCTATAAGTCCCGAACCAAACATCACCGGTCCTGTTATCGACTCGTATCGTCTCCATTCCCGTTAGCCCTTGCCCCACGTAGCAAGCAACTCTGACGAAACGCCAATCCTGGTAGTCATAGTAGAAGGCACCCTCTATGTAAGCGGGGTGCGCAGACCTGAACCAAATACCCTCTTCACTAGCGCATTCTATCCACACATAATAATCTGCTGACAGACCGAATGGAGATTCATCGAACATAACCCAGGTCTCGTAATCATCGCTATAAAACTTGGCCGCGGGGCTCTCGGCCGCCTCTACCCACACTCGGCCGGTCTGAGATGCGTATATGCTTCGATATCGAGTGCCACTCGGTAGCCGGACGTTGTCGTCGATCCTGTCCCAGCTCTCGCCATCCGCCGAGATACGCCAAACACCGTAGTTCGGCGGGGCCCCAGCAGGGCCGGCGGCTCCGACGAACCAGACCCTGCCGTCGGCGTCGATGGCGAACTTCTCGGGGAGAAGACCTTTCCAACACTTCCATTGCACTAAATTGAATGTTCTCCACACTTCTAGCTCCCCCACCCACCCTCCTGTCCAAAGGGCGCCATCCGGGCTGCATGTCACCGCTGAGTAAGCGCTAAGAAGCGGATAGTCAAGACAATAGAACCGTCCGGCATGCAGATCCAGATAGCAAATGCCAGACATATAGCAGATCCAGGGGCGGCCCGTGTTATCGAGGGCCATGTCCTGCACCCTGCCAGCGGGATACGTTTCCCAGGAACACTCATCGAAGCGGCAGACCCCGGAGTTATATGTGGCAAACCACTTGACCCCTGACTCCCCAATGCGGATAAACGAAACGCGGTTATCAGCCAGACCGTCCTCTTCCGTGTAGTGCTCAAGGTAGCCCGCAGTCGCAAAACTAGAGACCATTAGTGCCGTCACCGCAAACAAAATGGCAGTATATGTCCTCAGCATCAAAACTCCTTTCTCATTTCGGACTGTGCGGCCAAATCTCTACTGACTTTCTCCGTTTGAAGTGTTTAGGAGCAGCAAAATGGACTGCGCCGATGACAGCTACGGGTTTCTTGCCGTCCTTTCAGCACGCAACCGGAACGAATAGAGCACGAGCACGGGAGGTTTGGGCCTGCGAGGTTGGACGCGCAAGGCGCCTCGCAGGCCGACTCAAATCGTCTTGTCTGTGTAACCTATTATAAGCAACTCCTAGACATTGGCCAGTATCGCCGGATGGAGGCTTAACAGGTCATATCCGTTAATCATATTCGCACAACTAATACACATACTACTCATGTTCTCCGTCATGTCAAGCGCCTTTCGCCTGAAGGCCAGTGCTATTCCCCCGAAAGCAGGCCGCGGAAGACGGGGCCGCATGCCGCACGGAATTGCGCACGCCGCCGCCGGCGACGGAGAGCCTCCGCTCCCATGGCCTGGGCCGAGCTGCGCTTCGGCCGGCACTTGAGGCGAGCTCCGTTTCGGTGCGAGCCAACCGGTTCGTTCGCCAGTAAGAGAAGCTATGGGTGCCCAGCCACTGGGTCGCCGCATACGCGTCGCTTCGGGCGGAGAGCCTCCGCACGCCTGAAACGAGGCTAGCTCGGAACGTGCGAGCCGACCCCTGCGGCAGCCGGCAAAAGTAGCTATCCGAGTGCCGTGGGCACCGTGGCCGTAGGCTACGCCGTTTGGTCTCGGGCGATGCGTGTCTTGAGTCGCGATAGGACCTGCCTAATCTCATCAGTCGATATGATCCCGAGCGTGATCAGGGCAAGGGAATAAAGGCCGAACGCGGCCGCTATAACGAGCGCAACCCAGTGCCCGAGGAATGCAAATGAACGGACGATAAGGAAGACAACGAGGGCTAGCGAGGTGATCTTTGCGGTCTCGGAGAACGAGGCGAGATTGCCGAAGATTCGCGTCGAGACGAGAGCGGCGCCGGTTGCGCTTATGAGGAAGCCAATGATCTCGGTAGCGGCTGCGCCTTCGATGCCGAAGGTTGGGATGAGTGTATTGCCGACGAGGATAGTCACGATGGCGGCAGTGGCGAGTATGCAGGTTATGGTTTTTACCTTGCCCAGGGCGACCATGGCGGATATGAGCAAGGATTGCAGTGCGAGCAAGATGAGGCTGAGGACCAGGATCGGAAGGACAGCTGCGCCTCTTGCGTACTGCTGGCCGAAGGCGATGCGGATGGCGTAATCGGGAAGGGCGGCGAGGATGGCTGAGATTGGTAGGAGCCCGATCATGACGTATTTGAGGGATTTTCGGAGGTGCTCGGCCGCTATCGAGCGGTCTGGAGTGCTCGAGAGGCCTGAGATGGCGGGCCAAAGCGCAATCACGGCGCCGCTGAAGATGAGTGCTGGCACCGATGCGAGCTGACTGGCGACGGAGTAGTAGGCGACGGTCTGGTTATCGAAGACGATTCGTTTCAGGTTCCAGAGGTTGACGTATCGCTGGACCATGGCGACGCCGGAAGCAATGAAGATGCCACTGGTGGTATAGAAGTAGCTGAGTAGCGTTATCGTGCTCGGTCCCTTGGCAGAGGGCATCTTACGGCGAAAGGCCAGCATCAAGATAATACAGGCGATCGCGAAGCCAAAGATGAGCCCATAGACCTTCATGCCGATAAGGACAAGTAGAACTGTCAGTGCAAGTTTGACCACTTGAAACAGTATCCCCATGAGCATGTCGGAGCGGAAGTCTTTTAGGCCGATGAGCGTGGCGTGGAGGAGCGCGTAGCCGGCGATGGGGAGGACGGCGATTGCGGTGAGGCGGAAGTACGGGGTGAGGGATGGGTCCCTCAGGATGTGAGAGATTGCTCCACCGCACAGAAGAAAGAGAGCAGCGCCGGCGGTTCCGACGATGACGTATGCCTTTCGCGAGACCGAGATGCAGGATGACACGGTGTCGGGATTGGCAGCGATGATCTTGGTGGTCCCTAGTCCCAACGCGCCGAAGGCGCCGGTTCTTATCACCATAAGGAGAGGAATGACAGTGCAGCTTGCGATGCCATAGTCCGCCGAGGTAAGCAATCTCGCGAGGATGAAGTATAAAGCAGCGTTGACGACGATGGTGCAGACCTGAAGGAGCGTCATGCGAGCGGAGTTTTCGACGATCCGCTCAGTCATCGATCAAGTTCGCTATACGCACCATTCTTCTTGCTCGAACTCTGGCCCGGGCACTGTTGTCTCTATCGAGGAACCTTCGGGAATACTCTCAATTATTTGGTCGCTTTGGGATAACTTCACGACAAATGCGATGTTGTCGTGCGCAACACAGCCCAGCGCTTCAAACGGGACCGCCATCTCGAACACTCGATCCACGCCGACTGCGCCCTTTGCGTCCACCTGCTTCCATCCTCCGTCGTTCTGCCAGAACATCTTTAGCGAGTACGAGCGGTCGCAACGCTTCGCGACGATCTTGGCTCTCCGCTGCGAGGGTAATGTAACATAGACGGCAATATCCTGTCCAGAACGTCCCTCAAGGATGCTGGTGGCATCCTGAGAGAAATCAACTCTTATGAAGAGATTCTCAAGATCGAAACCGAAATACAGCTTCTTGGCGAGCGTTGCGACCTGATGCATTGCGCCTTGTCCGGACGACTGCTGCTCGAAGACGCCCGCTCCAACCCACTCGAAGTAGGTTGTGTTCTTCCCGTCGATGACGGGCCTGATGAGCTGAGTTGGCTGTTGAACGGCCAACACCTGACCGGACTTCTTGATCGGGACGCTCAAGTCAAAAGGCGGTTCCCGCCCAATAAGGTTAAAGACGTTCGCGATGTGTTTGCGGAAGAGGCGATCAAACTGCTGAATGTTATCGCAGCTGTGGTCATCCCCGTACCACCAGTTCCAGTCGCTCCCCTCGGCCGCAAGAAGCGACTGCCAGGCGAGCTCTTTCGATTTAGCGTCAGATGGAGGGGCCCTCACAAGGGCCTCACGCGCCGCGGCCACGTAGTCCCACGCCTGATTGTCCTCAGGATGGCCGATCCAGACGCTGAAGTCGCCTCGTATCCAAGAGCCCGCTGCCAGCCTAGATAGCTGCTCACCTGGGCCGAATTCCTCTACGTAGTCCCCGAATCGCACGAGCTCGACCCACTCAGTCTGAACGAGGCGCGAATAAAGCTCGCGCAGGAAGGGCTCTCCGTTGTCAGCGTAGTGCTGCCAGGCGTTCTCGCCGTCAAGGATGACCGAGATGATCGGCGGCGTGCGGTCAAACCGGCTGTCCTTGCTGCGACTGACCAGGTTACGGATGCCTCGCAGTTTGCCGAGGAAATCACTCACAGCGGCATCGGCCTCCCGGTTGGAATAGACGAAACCGATTGCGTCAGAAAGCTCGTGGTCCCTGAAAAACACCGAGAGGGGTCTCCCATTCGCCTCGACGAAATGAGGCGCGTAGAGCTGGGACCTGTTCCGCTCGAGAGGTTGAAGCTTGCCGTGAGCGAGCGAGCTTGAGAGAATCGCTTCGTCTGTGGCTATCCACTTGATTCCGAGATCGGTATATATCCCACAGGTATCTTGGCTCACAGAGCCTTCAGCAGGCCACATCCCGCTGAGCGGCACGCCAAACTGGGCGGCGAACAGCTTGGCCGCATCACGCACCTGCCTTTCTGCATCCTGCATTGAGCCACGCCATTTGGATGGGAGCGGGACGCCGGGCATGCACTCGCGAGCGTTCTCTACATTGGCGATAAGCGGGAGTATTGGGTGAAAAAACGGCGTTGTGGCTAACTCTGCCGAGCCATCTGACACAAGCTTGGAATACAATGCCGTGACCCTCGAAAGAAAGGATTGCTGCGCCTCAAGTAGAGCGAGCTTCTCATCTTCAGTGAACCCGCGGCCCTTATCCTCAAGGGCCTTCACCACCTGGCTTTCTCGCCTCAGTGTGTTTCCGCTCCAGGCGAGATTGAACAATACCTGGAGGTCCAAAAAATCGCTGTTGTCGAAGGCCGAGCCAGCGCGTTGTCCTCGCAGCGCGGCGTTGCGCCTCGTCAGGAGTTCAGAATATCGGGCATAGCTGGCGATTATCTTGTTGCTGATCGAGAAGAAGTTCTCGAGCAGGAACTGGCGCTCGGTCTCGTCAAGCGAGTCGGCTGGCTTCGCGGTGAGTCGCAGAAAGACGTCATTGGCCCGGTCGTTGGCGTAATCATTGAGCTGCAAAAGGAGGGAGCCCACGAAGTTGAACGTCGCCTTAGCGCCGTCCACACTGGCCATGATTGCGCCCATATCGTAGTAATCTTTGAGGGCATGGAGCCTGACCCAGGGCATAACGTATTCGTCCGCGAGAAAATCCTTGTATATCGGTTGATGGAAGTGCCACAAGAACGCGACGCGAAGCTTCTTACTGTGCACTGCTAGCCTCTTTGCCCTCAAAGTCATGTCCCGAAGCTTCGGGCTGCGGAAGTGATTCCGCGTCCAGCCCGAACAGCGGTTCCCGGCCAAGCTCAATCGCTCGCCTAGCCTTCTCAATGATCTCATCGTTTTTTGGGTCAGAAGGTATAAGCTTTGCGAACTTGACCATGTCCGAAAAGTTCAACAGCTCGAGAATCGCCGACGTGAACTCTGATGAGATCGGCTCGTCCCTCATCACGAACTCGATCTCGCTGGTCGTCATGTCCTGCGCTGGGAACCTGAGCCTTCCAGAAAGGAAACGGCGGAGTATCTCAGAGAGCATGAAGTAGAACTCCTTGTGTTTCTTGAGGAACAGAAGGTCGCTCTTGGTCAGCTTATCGAGCTCAGCAAGCGCCACAACTGAGGCCGGCAGCGGTTTTGGAACAGGCCTCTGAAGCTCTCGCTTTCGCTTTCTCTTGACCAGCCACCAGGCGATCACGCCTGCCAGTGCGCCCGCCACTAGACCGATGAGAATCTTCAGCCAAAGCGACATTCGAGGCTCGATCTCGACCATGCCTCGGATGTCCTTTGTCTCCGTCTCGCCGGGCGGCACTGTGCTCACCATCTTCATGCCAATAGCGCTCGTCTCAAGCCTCCCCGCCCGGCCTTCGGGGTCGGTGTATCGGACAGCCACCGTGGCAATCGTGGCACGACTGAGCCTGAAACCTGCGATCGTGTAACCATACTCGGTCGTTGCAGGACGACCTCTTCCCTCTTGCTTGGACCTACTCACAACGGCGAAATCGCCAAGCATCTTGCCAACTTCCGGGTCGCTCACCTTGTAGCCAGGACCGTGCGTCACACTGACCACGAGCCCGAATTGCTCGCCAAGCCGGACCTCATCCTTGTCGGCAGATGCACTGACTGATATGTTCGCCGACGCGAGAGTGGCAGTTACAGCCAAAAGAGCGCAGAACAGCGCACAAAGCACCCTCTTGGCGCTACTGCCACCGACTCTGGCTGCGCAAGACCGAATACTCTCAGTAGTTTTAATCTGGATCATTGATCGCTCGATATTAGAAACTGCCATTCCAGGTGTCAAACTCTCCGCCCGGAGAAGTTCCTCCAATTTAGCCTTGGACTGGTTCTGGGCGCCGCTCTTATTTCATGGGCTTGTCAGCGGCTGCAAATTCCCGCAAGGGCATTGACGCGAGAAGCCGTGGCCGCCAGCCGAAGCATCGTCCCGGCAAACGATCGCCTGCAAGTTACGGCAAGAATCGAACCGGACGTTTGGCGAAATAGTATTGAACAAACCCGTCGGCCGGCATGCGGAACCTCTTGTAGCCAGCCTTTCTGAATGCAATATCGTAACCCTCGATGACCAGGGTGGGGTTCTCGCGAATTATATACTCGTTGTCGCTCTTCAGGTGGCTGGTTATCAGGAAGTTCTTGACCAGGCCGGGTGGCCGGTCGGGAAACGTGGCCTTCACGTCAACTGAGACGATTCGGTTTGGCTGCGGCTCGGTGTGGGCGATATGCTCATTCGTAACGCCGAGCATGTCGTAGGTGTAGAGCTTCGAGTAATAGGGCGTAACCCCGGCAACCGTGGTGGCTATCGTCGTCCCCTTAGGAGCGTGCTTTCGGAGCCACTCGCCGACCAACCGCTTCTGCCACTCATAGCCCTTGACCGCCTCATAAGATGGTGTCCTGCCTCGCAGCAAGCTCCATGTGGGAAAGGTCGGCTTGCCCTCAGCAAAAAAGAGCAGCGTCGGGAAATAATACGTGTACAAGATCAACCCGGCCACAAACGCTACGAAGACCATCCTGCCCACGGACCTCATCCGCAGGTTCGACTTCACTTGGACAACAAGGCGGAACACTCCCAAAAGCGATTCTGCGACCAAGACATAGAGAAGCGGCAGATAGGGCATGAGCAGCCTGTGGAAATGTTTCGAATCACCCCCAACGTGCATCGAATACACTATTGGGACCACGCAGAAGATCGACAGAAAACTCAACGGCGAGCGCCTCGCCGGGCGAAACGTGATCCAAAGGAGGGCCACAAGGACAAGGACCACCACACCGCCACCGCTCCATAGGAAGTCTGATATGTATTTGAGGCCTCGGACCCACTGCTGGAGGTATGCCCCGAGAGTGCCAGCCATCCGGACATAATACGTGTTCGGGAACGGGCAGCCATAGTAGGAGAAGCGCCAGCCGTAGTAGATTCCATAGATGATAGCGAATGGCGTCGCCAGCTGGGCGATGCGAATTGGGAAGAGGTTGAGACGGACGGCGCTGGCGAGGTCAGCGAGGCGGGCTGGACTTGATTTGGTCACAGCCTTCGGGCTTGCGCCTCTTTCCTGCTCATTGCGCTCAGCCCTGAGCCTGTTTGCTTGCCTGACAAGCAGCAAATAGTAGATGAAAGATACACCGAAGAAGATGATGCCCTCCGGCCGAGTGAGCGCTGCTATCACGAATGCCAGCGAGCAGTAGGCGAAGCTTATGCCGTCTGTCAGCGCCTTGAGGAACAGAAAGAGGCCCAGCGTGGTAAAAAACGTGAACATGCCTCCCTCAAGGCCCCACTGCGCCCACGCAACGAACGGGCCCGAACACGCCAAAAACAGAGTCGGCAAAGCGCTCGGCCAACCTGTTCGGCCTGTTGCAAGTGCCGAGAATGGAATGATTAGAAACATTGTGGCAAGTGCGAAGACCACACCGAGAATCTTCGCAAGCACAAGCGGGTCTGCGCCAAGCTTGATGGCGCCCGCGAGCATTACTGTCCACAAAAAATTGGTGTAGCCCTCCACTCGCTCGCCGATGTTATAGACAAGCCCATGTCCATTGGCGAGGTTCTCGGCGTAGCGGAACGAGATGAAGGCGTCGTCGTAGGCGTAGTCGATCAGCGACGAGCTGTGAAAAGCATATATGGCGAGGCTAATGGCCAGAAGTGTGAGCATTTTCACCTTATCGCTCTTATTTTGCATCATAACACAATCTTCTTGCTTGAAGCGCGCTCAACGCCTGATTCAGCACCGCCTCGACAGCAATGTCCTTCATGCAGACAGAGCTATCGCAGCAGCCCGGAAACCTCTCGTTCGAGTAGCAAGGGCTGCATTCTACTTCGCTCTTGACAACGTAATGTGTATCGACTGGAGGGCCGACAGCGAGCGGGTTGGTGGGGCCATAGACAGCAACGCAGGGCACTTTGAGTGCCGCGGCGATATGCACCGGCGCCGAATCGTTCGTAACGACAAGCGAGCAGAACGAGATGAGGCACGCAAGCTCCCTAAGCGTGGTGCGATCTGGCCTGATGCCCTTAAAGGGGATGCGGTCCATTACTGCACTGACCGCAGCCTCGTCGTCCGCCCCTCCCAAGACGAGGACCCTTGCCCTGAACCTCTGGGCGAGCTTGAGCGCAACCTGCGCAAACCGGTCCGCTGGCCAGCGCTTCGCGTTCACCTCATCCCGCGGGTTTTTACCTCCGCCTGGGCAGATTGCTATCAGCATCTTGCCTCGATTGGCATACTGTTCGACATGTCTCTTGAAGGCCGCCTGCCGTTCAACTTCGGAGAGAGCAAGAACGCTTGCAGGCGGCGCATCAGCGAAGCCAAGCTCCCGCGGCAAATCCATATAATTGTCGCCAATGAACCGGTCTGAGTTAGGGCTCCACGCCAATCTCGTGGTCAGCGAGAAACCAGAGCCGTTGAGGTCGAACCCGATGCGTGTTGGCACGCCAGCAAGTGCTATCAACGCCTGAACCGCTCCCGACGATTGGAATATGGCCGCGAGATCAAACCTCATCGCGCGAACCTTTTGAGCGAGTCGCAGTAGGCCCAGAACGCTGTGGCGAAAGAGCAACTCGTCCGGAAACTCGATGACCTCATCCACATCCGGGTTGCCACGAAGGACATCGGCTGACCACCGGCCCGTCAGAACGGCAAGATGCGACTCGGGGAAAAGTCGTCTAAGCGCAGCGATGCTCGGCGTCACCATTAGCAGGTCGCCGATGGCATGTGTCTTGACGATAAGGACGCGCTCGGGCGACTCTTTGTGCTTCCCCGCGTTCGGGGAAAACAAACTCAACAGCCCGCCGAGAACATTGCCGAGCAGTTTATTCATAAAACTTCACTACACCTCTCATGCGTCTGAATATACAGATTTCGTGCTCTGGGTTCAATTGACCGGAGCATCTCCAAGTTCTTTCTTGACGAGAGACTGGTTGAGCGGCACGCTACGGCGCTGGAAAGGAATGCGATTATTAGCCTTCTCTCGAACGCTAGGACTTATGCTCTGAGGCGCCTGTTTCAGGTGATCTTTCACGTTACGTTCAGGTGCAACGCAAGGTGCAAGTTCTGCTTCAACCTGAATAACCTGAACCAGCGGCTCGATGAGGAGCTCTCGCTCGCTGAGGTCGAGCGCTTCAGCCGGAGCATGCCGAGGTTCGAGTGGCTGATGGTCTCAGGTGGCGAGCCTTTTCTGCGCGATGATCTGCCCGAGATACTGGCTGCCTTCGCGAGGCGCAACGCCGTCAAGCACATTACAGTCCCGACAAACGCGATCGCTGACCAGAAGGTGCTTGATATGGCCCCCGAACTGCTCAAGGCCTGCCCCCAATCGAGCATCTCGATCGTCCTCTCCCTCGACGCTATCGGCAAGCTGCACGACGATATGCGGGGCGTCCCCGGCGCCTTCGACAAGGTCATCTCAGTCCTCGAATCGCTGAAGGAATTGAGAGAGAAGGAGCCTCGGCTGTCGCTCAAGGTCGAGACGGTCGTCTCGGACGACAACGTCGGACAGATAAAGGACGTGATAGAGTTCGTTCGTGGGCTGGACACAGACCTTCACATAATTGACATCGAGCGGGGCCACTTCTCCAACTGGAGGCAGGAGTTCCCCGCCCACTATGACGTCGATAGCGTCGTTGAAGATTCGTTCCGGGTGCTTGGACGCTCAAGAGGCTACAGCGCGCTGAACGAGCACGCGCCCCATCTTGCCAGGGTGAGCAAGGCCGTGCAGACCGAATACTTCACGATGCTGCCCAGGCTTGTCAGGGGCGAGCGCATCACAAAATGCCTCGCCGGCAGAATGACGCTGGTGCTCTACCCGCGCGGAGACGTCGCATCTTGCGAGGTCCTGCCAACAGTCGGAAACATCCGCGACTTCAACCTCGATTACCGCACAACGATCGCATCTGAGCCTTTCCGCAAGCAGGTTAGCGCAATCCGCGCCAACCGCTGCACCTGCTTCCACCCCTGCTACCAGACGGTCAACATCCTGTTCTCGCCGAGGCGTCTGATCAAGGCTCTGGTAAGAAGGCCGTAGTAGCAGCCTTCTCCGTGCCCGCCCTGACCCGCGAGATGCTCGCCTCGCGCTTGCTCGAAAGCCTACGCCGCGAGTCCCCTAAATGAGATTGACAGCTGTTGCACCCGATGGGTGCTCTGGAGTGCGGCGGCTTGACGCCGCTTTGGCTCGCCGCTGCTCGACGCCGGCCAGCTCTCTGCCCTGTTGTCGCAGTTCCCCTGGTCGTTCCGATTCTCGCCCGTGAATATCGACTACATCAGAACGATGCGGGACAGACTCCCGCCAGTTCCGCTCGTAATTGAGTTCAGGCACTCAAGCTGGCTGCGCGACGAGACCTACGACTTGTTCCGGCAAGAGCAGCTGGTCTATTGCTGCGTCGATGAGCCGAAGTTAAAAAACCTTCTGCCGCCGCAGGACATTACCACCTCCGACAGCATCGGTTACGTGCGCCTCCACGGGCGCAACGCCGAGCACTGGTGGGAGGGAGCTGCGCTGCGATACGACTACTCCTACAGCGACGAGGAGCTCAACGACTGGGCCGAGCGCCTCAAGCACATGTCCCGAAACGCGCGCAAGATATTCGTCCTGTTCAACAACTGCCACCTCGGCCAGGCCGCCAAGAACGCGCTCGCGCTGATGCTGCTGATGGGGGAGGAGTGAGAGAGCTTCATTGGGAGCGTGTTCATAGATCTGGAACGAGCGCGGACAAACTGGCCCCACACTTCCCAAGCATAACCCGGCGCTTCGCCCCCATTTGTATGGTTGCCTTTTGCGCCTTTTTCTGGTCTGCGCTTCTATTCCAGTGATTCGTGAGTATGACGGCATAGCATTTGAGACGCCTGGGGCGCCTGTCACATTCAGCAAGTATCTTCTTGGCCTCCTCCCAACCATTGGACAACTGCTTCAACGCGTGCCCCGCGTCCCGGATTTTCCTTTTGCATTCAGCGACAGTCACGCTGAGTTCCGATCGCTCAAGGAAAATTAGACAGTCGCACACTGGGTAGTCGTCCCGGGCCAGGATGTTCCCGTTTAATACAACGTGATCATGGTCAACATCGATTACCAACGTGCATTTTGATTCCTTCTCGTGACAACCCTCCCTTGTCAGATGAGACTGGCTATTCCATATCCAATTGACGAATGAGAATCGCGCACCCAAGGCCAGCTACTCTTTTGCCAGGGCGATGCGAGCATCACTTAGGTCTTCATAGAGATCGTCATTTGCTTCAATGAACATCTCTTCTGGCAGGCCATCCTCAGTCATTTTCTCCCTGCAATGCAGTGCTTCCGTTCGATAGGCCACACCTGTTTTGATCCTCTTATCTCGCTTGAATAGGTAAGCGCCGACCTCTTCGGGATTAAGATAATCCTCAGGCAGATCACTCGACTTCTCCTTGAGCCGCTTCTCTCTGACCTTGCCCCATAGAATGTAATTGTTGATATGGCCGAACAGGTAGTCGCTATGCGTGGTGATGATCAGGTTGACGCCTTCACGGACGAGCCTCACCAAGTATTTGGCGAGTATCCGCTGATTCTCGGGATGCAGATGAGCCTCCGGCTCGTCGATGATGAGGACGTCGCCGGGCGCAATTAAATATCTTAGGTATAGGAGAAGAGGCGCCAGCTCCGAGACCGTCGAAGATGCTCTGTAGAGCTCCATCTTCCGCTCATCAAGTAACTGATACCAGAAATGCGGGCGAGGCTGATTGTTGAACCGTTCAGCTCCGACGTAGCCATCAATCATCTCCAGTGTCATCGCACGCTCTAGGTCAACTAATGGGCCAAGTTCAAATCGCGGGAATGTCCCTGTGATCTTGAGGAAATCCGATATCGGCTTCGTGAGAGTTGATAAGCTCGCGCGTCCGGAAGGGGTGTAGTTCATTTGTTGAAGAGTCGCCTCTGTGAAGGGTCTGTGGGTCTGCATTAAGCCACAGCGAGGCGCCGGAAGATAGAAGCAACGCTGCACCACCTTGGAATAGAGCGGCTCCAAAGCGTGCAATGCGATCGACTGAGCCAATGCTGCAAGCTCGCCTTCTCGGCGCAGAACCTTATCCGACATCAGGCTTGGACCGAAGAACGGTAGCGTGATGGGGAAACTGTCTCCGATTTCATAGTCCCCGGGCTGGAACTCGCTGACCTCTATGTTCTTCTCGTTAGCTTTGAGAGATATAGTAGAAGAGCCGAATCCAATACGGGCAGTAAATCCTCTTCGAGGTTTCCTTCTCAATTCTCCCAGCGTTGCACCAAAGCAACCAGTGATTTCTTCAAAGAACGCATTAAGTGATAGGCCCTCAAAAACGCTTTGAGCAACCTTTCTCATGTTCTCCTTACCCACGTTCGGTGTGTTGTTCTCCAGAAGGGATCCATCCCGGTCAAGGACCTTCCCGAGCTCTTCTCGGCAGGGGAGATGCTGCATGAACCATTGGAAATTGCGGGACCCAAGATCAGCTCGCCAGTCCGAATTGAACAGCGAGTAGAACATCATCGCGGCATAGCTCTTCCCCGAGTTGTTCGGGCCGATGAAGATGGTCATCGGCTTCAGGTCGATCTCGGCCTTTCGGAGGGGGCCGAAGTTCTCA
>Ga0307379_10001328_pt1 | contig 39321 bp, 29 predicted proteins | sample UN2MG_FD_202237 | JGI IMG/M metagenome (GOLD analysis project Ga0307379, IMG submission 202237) | Soil microbial communities from Risofladan, Vaasa, Finland - UN-2 | ecosystem: Environmental > Terrestrial > Soil > Coastal area > Acid sulfate soil | place: Finland: Risofladan, Vaasa | collected...
CCTCAATTTGCCTTATCGAATGCTTGAGAATATAGGCCTTGAGTTTGGTGCGTATGATTATTATTTGAAGAATGTATGGGATGGTGAGAGCGATGTTTTATTTACCCATGATGATACGCAGGTATCCGATGATTCTGTTTTTGATAGGATAGCAGCATTAGGAGGTCAATTAGATCAGGCATATCTTTTTAAGAATAAGAATGAGGAAGTAAATAATGGTGGGAAGCATGGAAGAGCTATATTTATGAGTGCGAAGTTGCTTTCTTTTATGCTTAATTATGAATGTGATTGTAAGGAAGCGAAAGATTATTTTGATAATCATAATCCCAAAGATGTATTAAAGGGGTGTGGTCTTCATACCGGGTTTTGGTTTGATTCTAATAATTATGGACATGCTAGTGGGAAACCTCCAAAAGGGGTTAGGCATTATAATGAGATGATTTATCATTTCCATAAATATATGGGATGGGTTCGAGATAAAAAATTAGGCAATGAGCCCATGAATGTCGTTAATCGAGTTTACTTTCCTGAATATGATTGTGCAAGGAGAGGTAAATTCAGAATAGAAAGGGAGAAAAAGAAAAGAAAATGAAATGTAGCATAGTTATTCCCGTATTGGATAGTCATGAAGTAGTCAGAAGGCAATTGCTTCTATTTAATGAGATAGTTCCGGATGATTTTGAAGTTATTATAGTTGATGATGGTAGTGAAGAAGGTCTGTATGAGCATCTTTTTCATAATGAGAGTGATTTGCCATATGATAGTGAGTCATGTTCCTTGAAGTATGATGCGTTGGCGGGTTGTGAAGTGGTTACTATAGGAACAATGAATTATCCGTTAAGGATCGTCATAACTGAGGACAAGCAGCCGTGGAGTCAGCCGAGGGCACATAATACTGGTGCAAAGATAGCTCATGGTGAATATTTATTATTCACTGATATCGACCATATTTTTACGAAAGAGTGTATGCTGGATGTCGCTAACTTTGATGGTGATAAAATGAAATTTCCCAGGAAGTATGCTGTTTTGGATGAGAATGGGAAGATAGTCAGGGATAAAGAAACATTAATGGAATATGGCTGTACGGAAAAAGACTTGAATTGGGGTGGTTGTCATGAGAATACGTTTGCTATTCGTAGAATGATATTTTGTGATATACTTGGTGGCTATGATGAAAAGTTTTGCGGGAAGCATGGTGGTGATGATACTGATTTGAGCAGAAGATATGGGCAGTTACATTATGCAAAAAAGGCAAAAAGGCATACAATGGGTTCTCTGATTTATGTCTTTCCCGACCCTGGGAGAGATGTTAAAAGTATTTTTCATCATTTAAGGCATAGAAAATAGTTTTACCCTCGTTTTAAATCACATCTTTTTTATTTAAAATCTTCTTTATATCAGATTTTTGCGATATTTTTGTGCGAAAAATAAAGTATCATAATTGGGTTAACGTAAAATAATAGTATAGCGTTATACAATTAATTATGCTTTATTATTTATATCATAGTGTTTTGTATGATAAGTATACCTTGATATAAAAAAGGATTAATATTATGGGATGGAATAAAACTAGTTGGGATAATGTAATAGGGAATGATTCTGTAAAACAAATAATTCCATCAGGGGGTAGTTTTACCGGTAATGTTGGTTGTAATTCTGCCTATAAATATATCACAGTTGCTATTAAAACAGTTGTAGTTTTTGGTGCAACTCCTGATGGGGATGCTAAAGTAAAAGTTTTTAGTCTTGATTGTAGGGGGGCTAATGAGCCTGATACAGTCCCTATATATTCTCAGGATATTAAGGCAGTAGCTGGAACAGAGCAGATAATAACTATTCCTAATTTGGATGTGTCAGCTTTGGATTCATTAAGTGTTGAAGTTATAAATAATGATACTACAGATGATATTAGTGTTTGGGTGTCTTTTAAAGCTGGACATAGTATTGATTTACTTCAAAGTATCGATGAAAAAATAAGAATTTCTTCAACTGATTTAAATAATAATTATTTGATAGATAAATTATATGGAACTAGCAATGTTATAACTTTATCTAAACAGGATGATGGTGGTAATGAATCTATTGTTATTAATGCTGAGAATGCTATAGCCCAGTGGAATGCAGATAAATTAAAAGGGAAATTGATAGATGATGCTGATATAGGTAATAATAAAGCATTAATATATAATTCTAGTAGTGGGAATTTAGAATATGTAGATCCATCTGTTGGAGCAGATACCTTTAAGGTTAAAATAAGTGGAAACGATAATACCACTGATTATTTATCTTCTAAATTAGTTGGTACGACTGATAAGATTACACTTACAGAGGTAAATGATGGTGGAGATGAGACGTTACAGATATCTATTGGTACTAATGTTTTTGATAAATCTTATGATGATTTAGATGATATAAGTAATGGTAGTAATTATGGAAGAGTAAAAAATACTGAATTATTGGATGGTCAGGTATCACAGGTACGTGCTGTTACCAATACTTCCGATGTAACCGGAGATCAAATTTATACCCATATAAGTTCTACCGGTGATCCACATGATATGCAGGCAAATCAGGTTACTGCTGACATTTCTAATTTTGACGGTTATTTATCAGGGTCGGATATTACTGTTCAGGCTGCTCTTGAAACTCTTGATGATCATAGTCATATAGCTACAGATGTTACTGATTTTGATACTGAAGTTTCCAATAATACGGATGTGTCGGCCAATACTACTGCTCGTAATCAGGTGAAAATATCTGCTAATGATACTGTTGATGACTATTTATTAAATAAAGTTATTGGTACGACCAATAAGATTACAGTTACAGAAGTAAATGATGGTGGAGATGAAGATTTACAGATAGATATTGGTACTGATATTTTTGACAAAGTGGTAGATAATCTTGATGCTATATCAGATGGTACTACTTATGGCAAAGTTTTAAATACTGAGTTAGAGAGTGGGCAATTATCACAGGTACGTGCCGTTACTAATACTTCAGATGTAACCGGAGATCAAATTTATACCCATATAAGTTCTACCGGTGATCCACATGATATGCAGGCAAATCAGGTTACTGCTGACATTTCTAATTTTGACGGTTATTTATCAGGGTCGGACACTACTGTTCAGGCTGCTCTTGAAACTCTTGATGATCATAGTCATATAGCTACAGATGTTACTGATTTTGATACTGAGGTGTCGAACAATACGGATGTGTCGGCCAATACTACTGCTCGTAATCAGGTGAAAATATCTGCTAATGATACTACCGATGACTATTTATTAAATAAAGTTATTGGTACAACTAATAAGATTACAGTTACAGAAGTAAATGATGCTGGAGATGAAGATTTACAGATAGATATTGGTACTGATGTTTTTGATAAAGTGGTAGATAATCTTGATGCTATATCAGATGGTACTACTTATGGTAAAGTTTTAAATACTGAGTTGGAGAGTGGTCAGGTATCACAGGTACGTGCCGTTACCAATACATCTAATGTAACAGGAGATGATATATACTCGTTGGCTGAAGCAATTAGTGCGACTCATGAGCCAACAGGATTTGTTACTTATGCTGATAGTCAGATTAGTTTTGTTGATGGAACACTTACATTTACTATTCAACCATCTGCTTCGAGTTTTGATTATTATTTATCTGGTGTAAAATATACGAAGAGTGCTCCCGAAAATATAATTATAGATGATATAGAAGGAATACATTATATCTATTATGATGGGTCTACACTTAGTAAGTCTACTACATTTACAGATGATTTTATATTTGCTTATGCTTTTGTGGCATTGATATATTGGGATGCCACTAATAAAGAACATTTGTTAATTTCAGATGAGAGACATGGATTGAGGATGGATGGTGACACTCATTATTTAATTCATAATAGGCTTGGGTCAACTTTAATAGAAGGGTTTACATTAAGTGGTATTATTGCAGATGGTAATGGAACTCTTGATGCTCATGTTCAGATAGGCGTTGATTCTGGTAAATTTCAAGATGAAGATATACCATTTGTATACTCAGCTTTAAGTAACCCTGCCGGGATTTATTTCTTTTATAAGGATGGTGCGAATGGTTATTGGAGATCAGATGGTCTTACTACTTTTCCGGTTAAATCTTTTTCTGTAGGAACTAGAGTTGCTTATAATGAGGACAATGGTGGAGTATGGCAACAAACAATAGTGGCTAACGGTAATTTTGTATTAGCTCATGTTTTTGTTGTTGATGATAGAGATAGAACCGTTATTGTAATACAGGGTGAGGAACAATATGATAAGATAGGTGATGCTAGAATTGGTGCAGCTAGTGAAATTAATGCTATTGTTACATCTGGGTTACCTATAAAAGAATTTATCCCTATTGGAACTATTATTTATGAAACAAGGGATACTTATACAAATACTGTTAAGGCAAGAATTAGAACAACAGAACTTGGTGAAGATTATGTTGATTGGAGAGGGGAATCTATATCTGGAAGTGCTCCTCCTTCTAATCATAATAATTTATCAAATAGGGATGCTGTGAATGCTCACCCATCAAGTAGTGTATCTGTTGATACTACTAACTTTGATCAAGTGCTTTCGGCTGCTGATGATACTGTTAAAAAAGCATTGGATACATTAGATGATTTTGGATATGAAGAGTATTATGAGGATGAAACACAATTTTCTACGACAAGTGGGACTTACGTTGAAGCTGCAACTTTTACATCATCATCATTGGTTGCTGGAAGTTATATGATTGATTGTTATACTAATATTGCAATAGGTGCTAAAGATAAATCTGCATATTTTCGTTTTAGGGTAGATGATACCACATTAATAGCTGAAGGTACATTGGGAAGAACGGCAGATGGAACAATTCCTAGGCTTTTTAGTGCATTTAGAAAACTTCCACTTTCATCTGGGGCTCATGTAATAGATATGGATGTATATACAGATGACACTGTTTATGTAGATAGTTTTAGGGTTAATATTAGAAGGGTTAAACCATAAGAAAATTGGAGTTTAAAAATGAGTGAGTATCAATATTCAAAAGATACTGTAGATTTATTAAAATTAGAGGCTGAAATTATCGCTAGTGTAAATATTAGCACTAATTTAGATTATAGTACACATAAATACCCTAATACTTTAAAAATATTTTTTGAATCAGATCTCACAGGTGATGAGCAAACAGCATTGCAGACGCTTGTTGCTGATCATGCAACTTCTTCTATAGGTGAAATGAAATATCTTGTAAAAGAATATGATCCATCTGGAAGATTGTTGATAAAAGAAACATGGTATGATACTGATAATGGTGATGGAACTTATTCTGGGAAGGTAAGTGAAATATCTTATACGTATAATACTGGAAGGCTTGAAAAAAGAAGAGAGAAAAATTTTTGGTTAGATGGAGTTGAGAGTAAAGATAAAGCATGGGAGTATTATGTAGATGGTAATGAAAAAGTAATTGAAAAATTAGTGGGAGGTATATAAATGGAAGAGAAGGGATTGATTTTACCTAGTATAAATGAAAGTGGTCAATATGTTGTACAGATAAAAGAAGAAAACATAGAGACTGGAGGGCATTATCAGGCCAAAAGTTTTGACTTAATTGTTCCAGCGTCTACTGGGTGGTACAGTTTAGATTTTTCGTTTCCAGTTCCCATAGGGTTAATGGCAGCCAGGGCTAAAATTATTGAGAGTATGAATGGTGACGAAATACAATGTCTTGTTGCTCCGGATACGGTTATTGGCGCGATTACTTCTGATGTTTCTGTGGATGATACTGTTATAAATGTATCTCAGTCTGTAATAGATAATACTAGCGTTGGATTTTTTGTAGATATTTATGACGGGACTAATCATGATGATTTACAAAGAATAGTTTCTATTGACTCTGATAATTTGCAAATTACAGTAGCTCAGGCTGCTACGCAAAGTTTTTTGGCATCTGCTCCTACTTATGTTAGGCAGACTTTGAAATATGTTCCAAATTTAACATTGGTTACAGGGTTTAATCTTTGTTTAGGGTCAGTAAAAATAGGGTCAAGTTATGTCCCTGCAAATACTACTATGAGATTAAGTTATAATAATATTAGCGGAACGGCAAAAACGTTTTCTTTCATATTTGAATATTTGTATTAAAAGGAAACTATTATGGCATGGTATAAAACAGATTGGTTTGATTTAATCGGGACAGATGCTTTTAAAGAAAATATTAATTCTGAGGCTATTAAAGTTGGTGACATTGATTGTAGTGGAGTAAATCCTTATATAAAATTATCTATTAAATTGGCTGTTGTATTTGGTAGTGTGATAAGTGGTAATGTTAGTATGGAAGTTTATGGGTTAGATGCTGATTTATCCAATAAACCTGATACTGAACCAATATGGACTCAATATCTAGATGATTATGCATCATCTGAAAGAGTAATAACTGTTGCAAATTTAGATGTCTCTGCTCTAGATTCAATTCGAGTGATAATAAGAAACAATGGAACTGCGAATAGTATAAACGCTTGGGTTTCGTATCATGCTGTATACATTGCATAATATAAGGTGTAAAAATGTCATCTAAGCCATTACGAGGGCAGTTATTATCTCAACATAATCAATTATCTCGCGGTTTAATAACGGCGTTACTGTTTAATGAAGGAGATGGTGATGCAGTTTTTGATTATAGTAGAAATGATAATGATGCCATATTATATAATTCCCCTGAAAGAGTAACCACCGATGGTAATGATGGTAGTGCTATCTATTTGGATGGGACAGGGCCTCATGTAAGAATACCATATCAAAAATATAATTTCCCAGTAAAAGCTATGAGTTTATTAATTCGGGTAAAATTATCTGAGTTAAATAGACAAAGTGCTTTTTGGTCTGCTGAAAATAGTTTAGTAGATAGGCATAGTTTAATATCTGTCGGTAGTAATAATAAGATTACGGCTCTTGTTGCTACCGATGTGGCTGCAGCAACTATAGAATTTTCTGATGTAGCTATAGCAGATGAGTATATGGATATTGGATTTTCATGGGGGAATTCAGATGTAGATGGTGATAGTGTATTGCGTTGTTTCTTTAATGGTATAGAACAGGATACGACAGATACACTTGTCGGTGATTTAAATAAAGACATATTTAATGCTATAGGCATAGGCTCTAGAACTTTTGAGGAGACCTATAGATTAAATGGACAAATAGCATTTGTTTATGTGTGGGATAAACAATTAAATGTTAATGATTTTAGATCACTTCATAATGATCCTTATCAAATTTTTTATGATAACATTCGTCTTATAGAGTCAACTCAGGAAGAAGAGTATTTATCTGGTCAATCTAGAATAGAGAATAATTATAATCCATCTACTTCCACTGACTCAACTACTCCCGTTGAAATTGCTCTCCCATTTTTAAGAACTGGCGTGAGACTTAGTGGAACATCGCATATTATTTCATGGTTATCGTTATCAGCAGAAACGGATGTATCTAATAAAAAGGGATATTTTGCTATTAGTATAAATGGGGTTGATTCTCCATTTATACCGTATAATTTTGAGTCTGCTGGTAGTAAAAAAAGTATTGGAGTTGTTTATAGAACACCATCAAAGTTACCACCAGGGGATTATGAGGTAACTGCTAAATGGTATACTGAAAGTGGAACCCAGTTATTAGCCCACAATGTTTCATCTGTTTCATTTGGATTAGAAACAGTTGATGGTTTACAGATTCCTTCATTTTATAGTTCTATATTAAGTGATTCTATATCTTCTGATGTTTTTGAAGATATTGATGGCTTGAGTGATAATATAACTTTACAAAATTCAAATAATATAGTTGCATTTTTATCTGGTTCTACAATATCTGACAATGATAGCAAAGATGTAACTATTGGCATTAATTTGGACGGAGAAATTAGTTCTCAAGAAATTTTTCATCCTACTAGTAATAAATATAATGGGATAAGTATTGTTTCAAGGACTAATAGTGAGGAGATATCTGGGGTAAGAAATGTAAAGGGTATATGGAAAACAGATAGTGGGAATACTGCAATATCTGGGGCAATGATTCTTACCGGATTTGCATTGGAGGCTGGTACTCATAGGAAAATAGAATCATCGGAAGTGCAGGTTGTCAGTGAAAATACATCATCTGCTTCTATTGAAGATATAACTGGCTTATTTACAACAGTTGTTCTTGATAGAAGATCGCATGTATTTGTAGCAATGACTTTATCAGCGCGCTCATCTACTGCTGTTAAAAATGGTTATTTTTATATAAATATTGATGGTGTAGATTATCCTGCTATCGTTAATACTTTTTTAAATAGTAGCGATAATGATACTATAGTAGTTTACGCTAGGACCGTAGATAAATTACTTGCTGGGAATTATACTGTAAAAGGGAGATGGCATACTGATTCAGGTAATACTATAAATGGGGATGATATTTCTCTATTTGTAATGCAGGGTGATACCATATACGATATTGATGCTGGAAGTAGTTCTAGTTCAGATAGTTCTAGTTCAGAAAGTTCATCTGAATCTAAAAGTTCAGATGTTAGTTTTTCTTCCAGTTCAGAAAGTTCATTTGAATCTAAAAGTTCGGATAGTTCTTTATCTGACTCTAGTGAATCTTCTGGCTCTAGTAAATCTTCTGATTCTAGCCACTCTTCTTTTTCTAGTGAGTCGAGCGAGTCGAGTGAGTCAAGTGAGTCATTTTCTTCTAGTAAATCAAGTGATTCTTCTGATTCATCCAGTGAATCATCATTATCCAGTGAGTCAAGTGAATCATCATTATCCAGTGAATCATCATTATCCAGTGAGTCTAGTGAGTCATTGTCTTTAAGTGAGTCAAGTGGATCATCATTATCCAGTGAATCATCGTCTTTAAGTAAGTCCAGTGAATCATCATTATCAAGTGAGTCAAGTGAATCATCATCATCCAGTGAATCATCATTATCCAGTGAGTCATCGTCTTTAAGTAAGTCGAGTGAATCATCATTATCATTGTCATCTGGAAGTAGTGATTCTTCAAAATCTAGTGATTCATTATCATCTGATAGTTTCAGTAGTTTGTCGATTTCTAGTGAATCATCATATTCCAGTAAATCGAGTGAATCTTCACTATCGAGTAAATCTTCGTTATCGAGCGAATCTTCATCATCGAGTAAATCTTCGTTATCGAGCGAATCTAGCGATTCATCCGTTTCATCTTATTCTGATAGTAGTGAATCTTCATTTTCAAGTGAATCATCAGATAGCTCTTTTTCATCGGAAAGTTCATGCTCACTTGAGTCTTTGGAACCTCATCAGATTAGAACTGGTCGTGTATTTATAGATAGTGATTTTACGAATTCAATATCTTTAGTTGAAATAGATGGCAGTAGAACTTGTTTAAAATTAACAAATAATTCTCATATAGCAGTATGGTTATCCTTATCTGCTAGTGCTAATATAGCGAATAAGAGAGGATTTTTTGTATTAACTATTAATGATTTGAATTCCAGAGAAATACAGTATGATTTTACTGTTGTAAATTATAAGGATAGTATAGGAATAGTTTTTAGGACAGGAACACCACTCCCGGCTGGAACCTATAGTATAAAAGCCCAATGGAGAACGCAAAATGGGGTAACGATTTCTGCTGAGAATATTGTTCTTATAGCAATGGCATTAGAAACAGTGGGTGGTAGTTTGATTCCATCTACATATAAGTCTATAGCGAGTGATTCTACTGGCTCTATTGCCTTTGAAGATGTAGATGGAATGAATGATAGTTTAAATTTAACACTAGATAGTCATGTTGCTGCCTTTTTATCTAGCTCAATAAATTCTTTTAACGATTCATCTATTATCTCTAATGGTATTGATATCGAAGGTCAGATTACTGATGTCGATTTATTGTATGAGCAAACGGCAAGAGATAACCTTAATATTGCTACTAGGACTGATACAGAATTGTTCCCTGGTTCAAATATTATAAAGTCTATATGGAAAACAGATGCTGGGAATATTGCTCTAACTAATCCTATGATGTTATTGTCATTAGGTATGGAAGCTGGACATAATTATGGGATTCCTTCTAATAAAATCGATGTTGTAAATGATAGTACATCATCTGATACTATTGAAGATATAGATGGTCTTTCTTTTATTATAACAACATCTTATGATTCTCATATTTTTGCCGCAATGTCAATGGCTTCTTATTCTGAATTATCTAATAGGGGAGGGTATTTTTATATAAATATTAATAACGTTGATTACCCTGTTGTTACGAAAGAATTTAAGAATGCTTATGATAATGGGAGTGTTGTAGTTTATGCTAGAACTAGTGTTAGATTGCCAGCAGGAACATATACGGTAAAGGGGAGATGGAATACTGATAATGGTAATATTCTTTATGGGGAAAATATCAATTTAGTGGCTTTTGCTGCTGAAACTGAATTCGTAGCCAGTAGTAGTTATAGTTCCAGTTATTCTTCATCAGAATCTTCTTCTAGTGAATCTTCTGAATCTAGTTATAGTAGTGCTTTTTCTATTTCTTTTAGTTCATTATCTTCTGATTCATCTGAATCCGATGTTTCTGAAAGTTATTCTTCTTCTATGAGCATGGATATTAAGAGAACGTATCGGACATCTATTCCTGATGCCGGTATAACATTGTATGGTATAGTTGATATTATATCTGATAGAAGTATTATTGTTCAAAGAACGGTAGGCCAAACTGGTAATGTATTAAAGGGTGAAGTAGTAGTATTGGATGGCCCTGGAAAGGTTAAGACTGCACAACCAGGGGCAGTATTGGGAGATGAAGTTTGTGGTATAGCTATTTCATCGTGTATTGTTGGTGGTAAAGTTTCTGTCTTGAGAAATGGTAAGGCGAGAATAGTTTATAGTGATCCTACAGGCCTTGAAGTGGGTGCTCCTGTTAAATGCGCTGCTGATGGTATGGTAGTATACTCAGATGATGATAATTTGACAATAGGTATAGTGCTTGAAATGAGTATGTTTGTAACGTCTCTTGGTAAGGGATATTTGGATATTGAACTGGATTTATTAGGGACGAAGATATAATGGCTGAACCAACAGATTTGAATGGGAGCGTAAAAGATCAGGGGCAAATTCCTCAGGAAGATGTTAATGTCTCTGTTTATCATAAGGTCGGGGAAGCGACCACTGATAGTAATGGGTTATATGATGATATTGATTATATAACCGAATTTTATAATTACATCGTAGAATTTGAGAAGGATGATTTTTATACTATATATAAAGATAGCCCTCAGGGTGGGGCATTAGATGCTGTAATTCAGAAAAATGACGGGAATACCCATCCTGACATTCCTACATCTTTTAGGGCAACTGATTTTAATACCGGCGATTCTATTATGCTGACGTGGAAAGCGAGTACGTTTGAATATGTTGCTGGGTACAATGTTTATAGAAGTGATGATATTCAGGAAAGATTTGAAAAGATAAATATAAATATGATTGATGATTTATCGTTTTTGGATACTAATTTAATTCCTAACAAGGATTATTATTACATATTGGAAGTTGTATCAGCAAATAGCCAAAGCTACATGCAGGGGAGAACTTCTATGACTGCTATTGTTGGCCCATCCAGGATTGCTTCCGTTGAAGCTGAGAATGATATTACTGTTGAGGCTTTTATCAGAATAGATAGTGCAAAATCAGGAGAAGAAGGAGAAAAAGCAGTAGATGGTAATGCGATGACTTGGTGGGGTAGTCAGAGGGGAAGCGATGCATGGATTGAAGCTTCTTTTGATGAAAACAGGCAAATAACAGATGTCTATTTTAGAAAAAGAACATTATCAACCGGTATTTTATTTGCTAAATTACAATATTTCGATGGTGTTAAATGGCAAGATATTCAGAATGTTGATTATTTACAGAAGATAGAATATACTTTTTCTGGTTTTTCAGTTTATACCGATAAAGTTAGGATTTACGTAATCAAAGTTGAACCTTTAAGTGAAACAGAATTAACCTATTTTAAAGTTTTTGGTATTTAGAGGTAACTATGGCTAGAATAAGCAAAAGATATGTTGTTGAGCAGTATCATTGTAAGGACAGCGGATCACTAAAAGATTTGTTGATAGAACTTCATATAGGGAAGGGGAAATCTCTTGCTGAAATAGCCGATTTTTTAACTGTTGAAGCCGATCCGGAAAATGGTCAGGAAGCTATAAGTGTTAGTAAAAATACGGTTTTAAATTGGTTGGATTATTTTGATATTCCATCGAAAGATCAAACCCCTGCCTCTGTTGTTGATTCTATTAAAAAATCAACAAATATTCCTGACAATACTGATGAAGAAAGTGAATTAACATTTAACCCTCATATTGAGGGGTTCAAGTGTTCGGATCAATGCCCTTTTTATGGTATATGTAAATTTAGAGAGCATGTTGAAGGGGATATTTGTCCTGTTAGCGCTGATAAAAGGAAGAAGTTTATAAGACCTATAAAGAAAATTATATCTGAGAGATATGATGATAATGAATCACTATTGGCTCATTATAGTAATTTGGCTGATTTGACTGGGGCTACATGGGAGTTGTTAGATAGAAAAATGAGTTATATCAAATCAGAAGATGTAACTCAAATACTCAATAGACCTGATCCTATTACTGGAGAATTAAAACAAGTTAAAGTTTCTAACTTATTGAATAATGAGATACAAAAGGATCAAGGTACATTAATTAAACTATTAGAGTTATTAAAACTTACTCCAAAAACAGCAGATGAGAAAGAAGAGAGTGAAGATAATATAGCGAATATGGTAAAACTCATCGATGCAGCTAAAGCAGATAGAGAAAAGAAACAGGCTATTATTAATGAAGAGAAAGATAAAAAGGGTGAAAGGCAAGAAATAAGGACTCATGATGATTTTCAAACTGCAATGGCAGACATGGAAGAAAAGAAACGAGAGAGTAGTAACATATCTGATGAAGAGATAGAATCAGCATTAGATATTACTGAAATGGTTCAAAAAAATCAGCAGTCAGAATAAATAGTTTCGATATTTTTTGTGCGAAAAATAAAGTATTAAAAATGAGATTGTAAATCCGATATTGTTGTAGGAGGATAAAAATGGGAACGTATGTAGGAGGAGAACTTGTATCAGCGGCTGGGTCTAGGCTTATTGCAAATCCATCATGGGATCAAACGCGGGCTGATCCTGCGAGTAATCAGGCAAATGTTAGAAATCAAGAAGCTGTTAGAGAGATGATTAATGAAGGTAGGCCTGGAACTCCCTATACTCAAAAAGAAATAAATGAAAGATATAGTCAGATGAATGATGCACAGAAACAGATGCAAGATTTTTTTACTGATGTTAGACATTGGGCTAATAATCAGACTGAGAGTCAGGTTATTTTTTCTGTTCCAGGTGATGATAAAATGGTGCGTAAAACAGGGGATAACAAAAAAGATTTTAAAGATGTTGAGAAAAAATACAATAAACTTTTGGATAATAGAAATCGTGCTGCAGCAAAGGGAGATAAACCAAGGATAACTTATTGGAATAATCAAGCTCGTAATTTGATGGAACAACATATGGGAAGGAATAGGTTAGCTGGTAATGCATCTATGGTTGCATCTGGTTTTTTTGGTTTAAATACACTCCAAAAAGATTTAAAAGATTTTCAGGGGTTAGCCAATAAAATAACAAAGGCAAGTAGTGGGGATACTGCTTATAATAGAAGTAATTCTCCATTGAATAAGGCTGTTTCTAATCTTTTGAAACATAAGTTTGGATCTGATCAAAAAAATATCCCTAAATTTGTAAAAAAATATTTGAGTCAGGCTAGGAGTTTGCAAAGAACTGGTTTGGGAAAAGGAAAACGGAGACAATCCAATATAAAAACTAGAGAGAAAAAGGGTGCTATTCTTAATAATTTAGCAGGTGGTATTACAAAAAGTTTGAGTACTACAAATGGGAAGCTCGAACGACAGAGACGTTTTATACAAGCTGGTGCAGATAGGCAGGGGATTCCTTGGAGGGGTGTCACGCAAGGGCAGATTAATGCTACGTCTAAAAGGGCAGCGTCAAGAGTAAATAGGGTAACTGGTGCTCAACCTAGAGATTCAGATGCAGTCAGAGCATCTGCTGTAAATAGGGCATTGCGTGATGAGTTGAGAATTAGAAAACAGACTTGGTAATAACCGTTAAATAAGATAAATAATTTGTAGTGGGAGATAGATATGGCTTATGAAGGGCCTATATGGTATGTTGATACAGTTACTGGGTTTGACGGTGAAGATAATGGGGGAGATGTCTCTCCGATAGAGACGGTTGCTTATGCTATTTCAAGGATAGGTATTGTTGGTTTTGGTAGCACCGCGCATACAATTAGAATTAAAGCTAATGGTTTATCGTCATATGGGACAATAGATGCTACGACATTAAGTCCCACTCTGACCAATAAGTTTATATTAACAGTATGGGATGTAGAGAGTAATGGGATACCACTTGTTGATAAGGTGAGCATAGTTAGTAATATGGTTGTTGAGGGTTTCCGTTTTTCCGGTGCTGTTGGATCGATGATTGATGTTGGTATAGGCTTGGCTACGATAGCAAATGTTACCATTAGAACAAATGTTTTTAATATGGTTGGTGATCCATATTGGATATTAATTGGTAGTTCAAATTTATTAGATATAGACAATTTGAATATTATTCAAAATACATTTGTAGATAGAGTCCCACAGAGTAATTATGGGATTAATTTTCAATGGGAATCTGTCCCAAATGGTATCACAAATAGTAATATTAGTAATAATATTTTTTATAGATTTAATTATGGTGTTTTGTCTGATCTTGATATTACCGGTATGGCTAATAGTGATTTAGTTATTACTAATAATTGTTTTTATGATTCTGCTATCGCGGATACTCTAAATACTCCATCTCCAGTTAATTCTGTTATAACAGATCCTTTATTTACTAATTATAGTAGTGGTGATTATAGTTTACAGAATACATCTCCATGCCTGGATGCTGGGACTAATATTGAGACTACGAATGTTGATATAGATGGTTCGTTAAGACCTATTTATCAAACATGGGATATAGGGGCATATGAGATACAATCGACATTTTTATCACAGATAGTAGGTGGGAACTCCTTTGATAAGGGGTCTGGTGTTACAAAAACATCAGTAGTTAGTGCAACTCATATTTTGGCTTTGCCTATTGTTTTTTCTGATAGCAATTTTAATAATGAATCTTTTTGGGCAAGGGTGATTACAGTTTATAAGCATAGTGATGGGCAAAGAAAAGTTGTTTCTCATTTACTTATATCAGGCACATGGCAAGGACAGGTTGTTTTTTCAGGTAATGCGAATGTTGGGGATTGGGAAAAAAGGGAAATTATTTTAATAGATAATGATGGTGATGGGTTGGCAATAGATAGGGATAAGGTAACCGATGTAGAAGATATAGTAATCAGTTAATTTGGGGGTAGGTTTGGCAAGTAGCATAAAAGTTGGTAACAGTGGAAGCCTTACGGATACCCAGATAGATTTGATTGATACGTTAAGGGATAGCCCTGCTGTAGCTGCGAAAGTATTATTGGGTGTTGATCTCTATTGGTATCAGATTGAAGCTATAGAAGATTTCTTTTGTAATAAAAAGAGATTTGCCCTTTTGAAATGGAGCCGTCAAATGGGGAAAACATATTTGGAGGCTGTAGCTGTTGCTTTACAATGTATACTATACCCTGAGGAAGTCGGGATATTTTTAGCTCCGTCGCAGAGACAGAGTTTAAATCCGATGCACATTTTGACTAGGTACTATAATAATAGTGAGATTTTTCAGGGATTAGTAGAGAGAAAAACAAAAGGGATAATGCGATTTAAGAACGGTTCGGAAATTTTGTCACTTCCTATGGGGGATGGCTGTGTAAGTGATTGTTTTATAATGAGATATGATGGATTCAAAAAGATAGATGATATTCTTTGTGATGATGCGATAGAAAAAGATAAGGTATTTATAAAAGGCAAGATAAGTGGTAAGGATGGGTTTAATGATGCTGAATATTATTTCTATAATGGATTTGTTGATATAAAAGATGTTAAAACAAATTATGGTTATGAGTTAAAAGGCTCATTGATACATCCGGTATTAGCTGTTAGAGATAATAAAACTGATTGGATACGGTATAGTGAGTTGCAAGTTGGTGATAAGGTTATAATAGATAGGAAAGAAGAATGGTTTCCTGAATGTAATGATTTACAATATGATGATGCATATTCAATAGGGGCATTAATAGGGGATGCATCTTATTGTACTGAGAGTGAGCAAGGAGTTTTATATAGAATTGGATTTTCTAATAATCCAATAGATGATGATATAGTTAAATATATTAATGGAGCAGATTTTATTAGAAAATATGAATTAGAATTTAAGAGATTAGATAGTTCTAAATATCATTTATATGCGTATGGTAAAGATGGTGTTAATAATTATTTAAAAGAGTTTGGGATAGATAGTATAGATTTTGTTGGTAATAAAACTAAGAATAAACAAATTCCACCTAAAGTATTGGGTTGTTCGAAAAATGTAATGGTAGGTTTTATCCAAGGCTTATTTGATACGGATGGGTCAGTTTGTAAGAGTGAGCATAAGGATAGTGGATTATGGTTAGAATTTACGAATACTTCTTATGAACTTGTTAGAGTTTTACAGATTATTTTATTAAAATTCGGTATTATTTCTAATGTAAGAGATAGAAAAAGAGGGGATAAATGGAATATTGTTTATGATTTATTTATAACAGGAACTAATGTTAAAAAATTTAGTGAGAGAATAGGATTTAGATTAAAAAGAAAGCAAGAAAGGTTGGAGAAGTTATTAAGTGAGAAGAAAAGGGATTATGATGTAAAAGATTTGATTCCGCATGCTCCTTATTTAGTGTTAGAGTTAATTAGTAAAATAAAGATTGTTAGGAATACAAATTATATAGGTGGTGCTGTAAAGTTATGTTTATCAAAAGCTAGAGAAAATTTTAAAAATGGGATTGGTTTAACTTATCAATATGTTAAAAATATTTTGGATTTTTTTAAAGAATATTCTGATTTAAATGAATATAAGAATTTAAAAGATGTTTATGATAAACATTATTTTTATGATGAAATAGTTGAGATAAAAGATGATAAAGCTGATACTTACGATGCGTATATTCCAGGGGATCATACTTTTGGGAGTAATGGTTTTATTTCACATAATAGCAAGATATTAGGTTCTCATGGGACTATTATAGGAATAGATGAGTATGCAAGGTTTACTCAGGATTATATTACGACTGTAATTTTACCGATGTTGAACCAACCAGGGGCGAATGGAATGCCGAATAAATTGATTACACTTTCTACCCCATTGAGTAAGCAGAATCATTTTTATCAGTGGTATCTAACACATAGGAAGTATTTAAATAAGGATGACAGTTTGTATCATCTTTCTGAGTATGATTATAGAGATAGTGATACAATAGATTTAGATATTATACAACTTCAATATGAGAATAGTACATGGGAACAATTTGCAAGGGAAAATTTAGGGATATTTACTGATAATATTGATGGTTATTTTCCGAATGAATTGATTTATTCTTGTGATGAAGAAGAAGATGGAAGCATAAAGGTTCAGGTTGTACCGCAGAATAGCGATTTACGTTATGTGCTTGGGGTTGACCCTAGTAATATGGTAATGAAGGATAAATTTTCTATTTATTTGTATCAAATAATAGATGTGCCAGAAAAAGGGATTGGTTTACAGTTTGCAAATGGATGGTCATTTGATAATAGGAGTATACCGGAGGTAGAGAATTTATTGAGAAGAGTAATGAGAGTATTTCCAGTTATTAGGTGTAATATAGATGCTGGTGGTGGTGGAAGGCAGATAGCAGAACATTTAATGGAACCACTTGAATATTTTGATGAAATTCTTAATGAGACTATAAAATGGTCTGGCTGTAAAAATGCAGATATTTCAGATAAAACACCTCAATTTGGAGGTAGTGAAACAGCAATAAAAATAATTCCATATAGTAGCGAGAAGAAGAATCGTATGTTCTTCAATTTAAAGAATATTATGACGAGAGGATTATTCAAGTTACCAAAAACTAATTATTACGATAAATCGTATATTGAAGCGAATTTATTAAAGGATGAGCTTGAGAACATAACGACTAGAACTTTGCCAAATAATCTATTGGCTTTTGATCATCCCGAAAATGTTGGAGATGATAGGGCTAATGCTTCAGCGTTAGCTATTGATGCGATGTGGGATGTTTTTTATGGTCAGACAGAATCAAGTGCTACGATGGTCAGGGGAGTAGGAAATAGAAGACCTTCTACGATATTTGGAGATTTTGGGAAACCAAGAGATTTCAGTTATAAGCAAAGGGAACTTTCTTTATAATGTCGCATTTTTAGTGATGCGTGGATTTAAAAAGTGATGCGTGGATTGAAATGATAGGGAAATGATAGGTTATGGGTATAGGAAGAGGGACAGAAGGGGCTGGAGCACCAACAGCGAAAAGCATAAGAGAGAAGATATCTGATGCAGCCAGTTCATTGATCAAGTTTGGTAATGATGTTATAGGTAATATCAAAGCCATTTTCTCTGAAATGAAAGCGAAAGATGATAAGGTTGTTGTTGATCCTCCAGGATTGAGACAAAAAGAAGTCGATAATAAGACTGTTCAGGGATTAGTTAAAGATCAGGTTAAACTTTCTGATATAGCAAAGATAGGTGGATTGACATTGTTATCATTAATGATTAATAATCCTTTACCCTTAATGTTTGCGCAGAAGCACGCTAAGAATTTAGCTGCAAGGATTAAAGCAAAAGAAAAAGAATTAGCGAAGATAAAAAGGCAGGCAGCAAAAGGTAAGACCAAAGTAGCGAAACGAAAATTAGCAAAGAATGCACAGGATCAAAGGGCTTTAGATGCTTTAAGTAAAAAACAGGCTGCATATGCAGATAGGTTAAATGTAGTGCAAAAGGGAGTTGCTGTTAGACCTGCCACAAGGGACTTAAACCCTAGTCAGAAGGCAAGAGTTACAGCTGCAGGAAAAGAACTCAGGAAACTTGGTTTTAGCGCAAGCGAAATAAAGTCTGCTATTAATACGGCAGTTAAACATACATCTGCTAACGATTTTGAAAATTTGGTTAATTCGGCAATAAGAGAGGCTTCAAATTTACGTAGGAACGCATAGGAGTGATATATGAGTAAAATAGGAGATAAGGTAAAAAAAGCAAATTCTGTCAGCAAAAGTGAATTTAATGCTGATGAATCTACAGGGGAAGATAATGTTTTTAAGACAAGTGTTGATGAGATAGCAAGGACTTTTGCTCGATATAAATATTTGATGCTTGATGTTGATGCTGTTAATTATTTCCTTGGTGTTGGGCCTAATGATCAGATAGAATTGGGTGAAGTTTATCCTTTGTATATGAATGCAATTGTTTCTAAATCAGTTCTTCATTATTTAAAGAAGAATGGATTTGAGGTATTGCATGAGAGGAATTTTAGATGGGGTGAAAGAGAAGTCCCTATGGAATATGGAGAGATGATTACATCCAGGGGTGTCACTGAAAATTTGATCGTTAAAGGGATGCAGTTTGCTGTCAAACCGGCAGGTGATATTAAGTTGGTTATTAATACTGATTTTACAAGAATGGTCGGTACTGTAACGTTGTCTTTTGAGAAGCAGTATATGGATATGTTTAAAAATGCATTAAATGAGATTAAGTATTATATCAATGAACTTGATTACATGCGTGGAGAGAAAATTTCTGCGTCCGGTGAACTTTTAAATGTAAGCGAGTATTCATGGGATGATGTTGTTCTTGAGGATGGTATACAGGCAAGTCTTGAATCCAATATATTAAACTTTTTTGATAAAGCTGAACTTTACGAGATTAACGATATTGCTTTTAAGAAGGGCGTGATGATGGAAGGGGCTCCTGGGACTGGTAAAACATTAACTGGAAAGATTCTTGCAAATAAGATAAATGGTGCAACTTTTATGCTATCAACAGCAAAGGACATTTGCAGTTCTGAGGATATTGCTAATTTATTTAAGATGGCAAGAAGGCTTGCTCCGACAGTGATATTTATGGAAGATATAGATTTTTTTGGTCAAAGTAGAACGGCTGGAAAGGTTATGCGTGTTACAGGGGAACTTCTTACTCAAATGGACGGGATGGAAGATAATGTCGGTATTTTGGTAGTTGCAACCACAAATCATCCTGAAATGATAGATGATGCTATAATGAGAAGACCTGGAAGATTTGATGTCCGTATTGCTGTCGGTGCATTAAGTGCTCCGAATAGGTTGAAATTACTTACCAGATTTCTTGACGGTAGGCAGAAAACAGAAGATGTCAATTTTGAAGAGATAGCAGGTATGTGCGATCAGTTTAATGGAAGTCACATCAGGGCTCTTGCTAATGATGTTTGTATTACTGCCATTAACGAAGGTTCTCTTGATGAGGAAGGGAAAATAATATTATTGAAAGAACATTTTGTTAATGCAATAGAGAGAATTAGGAAGCATATGGGTATGGATGATGTTGTTGATGGAGGATATTCAGATGATGATATTCCGATTAATGAAACTGTTGAAACTACTGAATATGTAAAGTATGTTGAGAATGGCAATTATATAAATCATGAAGAATACGTGGAAGGCTTTGATGGCTTTTTGTTTAAAAAATCTGATGTTGAAGAAATTTATAGAAAGAGGATGTAAGTGCCATACAAACTCAAAAGTAAAGTTTTAAGTGCTATATCAAGTGTCTTAACGCCTATCAAGAAGATAAAAAATACTGGTAAGGCATTTGTTGGCGGGACTAAATATCAATTCAAATTGATAGGGTCTATTATTAATGCACAGGCCCCGAAATATGATTTTAGAAAAATAAGGCAGATTTATAGAAGATTTGGTTTTATAAGGCAGGCTTTGTCTGTTTATAAACATCGGGCTACTTCTGAGTTACCTGATATAGTGTGTGACAATGTGAGAGCACGTACTATCTTAATGGAACGACTCGATGTTATGAACATTTTCGATGAGTTACCAAATATGTTTCAGGATTTAACATCGTTTGGTAATGTGTTTTATGAGATAGTATATGATGAAGAAGAAATAGACCAGGATGCCAATAAAAAACTTTCTGCAATTGGTGGGAGTTTTGATATTACCGGTAGTTTTGATGTCACTATATCTAAAGAAAAAGATATTAAGAATGTAGCGAGGAGATTAAAGAGGGTTATTGGAATAAAAAGGCTTGAGCCTGATTATATGAGAATTGTCAAGGATAAATATGGGAGGATATTGTATTATATCAGTGTAAGGGACTCTAGCAACTATATAGTGATGGAGCCTTGGAGAATGATACATGTTAAATTGGATGCTCTTCCTGGTGATAGTTTTGGTATCGGGCTTATAGAGGGAGCTATAGATGATATTGCTGCGTTGAGAATGGTAGAAGATTTACAGTTACAACTTATCAAACATGACATTTATCCTTTTAGAATGTTTGCTTGTCCTAGTAATGATGTTATTCTTGAAGTTGAGTCTAAATTAGCTGAACAGGAAAGATTTGGAGATTTAGTAGTACCTTCTGAAGTAAAAATGAGTCAGAGTACTGTTGGTAATGCATCTCAGGATTTAAGGGCTTTGATGAAGCATTATCAGGAGAACATTTTTATGGATGTTGGTGTTCCGATGAATATGCTTATTGAAGGGAGCAAAACAAATAAAGCGTGTTATTCAAGCGATACGGAAACATTAACGCAAAATGGATGGAAATATTATTGGGATGTTGATAAGAATGATTTAATCGGAACATATAATTCTATTAACGGTAAATTGGAGTTTGAGAAACCTATCGGAGATATTTATTTATATGATTACAATGGGGAGATGATTCATTTTAATAATCGAACAATAGACATTTTAGTAACGCCAGACCATAGAATGTATTGTAAGGAATTTAGACGGGAAAAATTTGGTATTGTTAAGGCAGAGGAAATAAATTGGGGAAGGACGGCATTTGAACATGCTGTTGATTGGGATGGTAAGGAATGTGGATATTTTACTTTGAAACAAGTTAAATATGAGAATTCTTTTAAGAAGAAGAATGTTGGAGATAGAAATATCCCAATGGATAAATGGCTGAAATTATTGGGCTATATTTTGTCTGAGGGATGTGTTATTTGTTGCCCTAGTGTTAAAAATCAATATGGGTTACATATTTCGCAAAGGAAAGATTATGTAAGAGATAAAATTAAAGATTTTATGGATTCTATTACCGAGTTTAAAGTTATAGAGAAACCTCATGGTCAAGATAAAGATGCTCTAATATGGTATATATATGATAAATCATTGCATACCTACTTGATGGAGAATACTGGTAATAATTCACATGATAAGAGAATTCCGTTAGAGTTCCGTAGTTTACCGAAGCGACAGCTACAGATACTATTTGATGCATTGATGGATGGAGATGGTAGTTATGATAAGAGGATTAATAGAAAATCAATGTGTTATTATACTGCATCTCGTGAATTAGCTGGTAATGTTCAGGAGATTGCAATTAAACTGGGATATAATTCGATGATTATAAATGGCACCAGATGTTTTAGGGTGTTAATATCTCATAGGAATATTGTTACAATTGGAAAAGATAAAATATTTAGAGAACATTATAAAGGTAAGGTGTATTGTTTTAATGTTCCCAATCATTTATTTCTTACAAGGCGCAATGGAAAAGTTGCAATTCAAGGTAATACCGCTATTGTCCAAAGTGATGCTTTCAATCATAATGTTTATTCTTTTATTAATCAGTTATATATTCCGCTCGAAAGGTTTAGTAAATTAGTATTGCTTTTCGAGGGTATAGCTAGTGATGTTACATGGAATTATAAGGATATAGATAGAGGTGCAGAACAGTCAGTTCGTAAAGAAATAACGGAGTGGTTTAAGGAAGGGATGATTGACAGGGAAGATGCTATTAATTTGTTGGATACTTATGGTGCTTTCAGATATATGAATGTCAGACAGAAGAATAGATTAATGAGGAAATCTAAACCTGCTCTAAATCCTCCTGAGGGAGAAGGTGAAGAAGGTAAGACGGTTGAATTACCTCCGAGAGAAGATGAAGAAGGTAGTGTTCCTGAATTGGGAGATAGGATTGCTGATATAACGAAGGTTGAGAAGCCATCTAAAATTACTGATAGGATAAAAGAGAGGGTGATAAGACCGGATGGTACTAGCGTTGAAAAAACTACTGAAAGGATTCAGCAGTCAATTGAGTTTGCAGATGAGTTAAGAAATCAGATAATGGGGTGTAATTTTAATTTCCATAAAATTAGCCGTATTGTTGTTGGGTCAATATCAAGTATGCCTGATCCATCTTCACTGAATGGTCAATTAGAAAGTTTTTGTAATGATATTGATGCGTGCTTAGATTTATATAATCAAGATAGTGATTTTGACCAATACGAATATCTTGTTTCAAAGAGTTGCGCTACTTTCAGTAGAAATGTTATAGGAAAATTTGAATAATGGTAACAGATATTACGAAGTTTTTTAATAAAGAGAGTGGCAGTACTTTTCAGAAAAAACCTGCCAAAGAGCAAAAAATTCATTTCGATAGTTTTAATTATACAGATGAATTTAAAAAACATTCCGATAGGCGTAAATCTTTTTATACTAAATATTATTCAAATTTAAAAAAAGAATTACGTACAGTCCTGAATCTCTCTGAGAGAGAATACAATAAAGGGAATAGAAAGAAAGTGATGAGTGGGGATAATAAGGAGGGGATTGCCCTTGCTATTCTTGCTATGCGTAATCAGTTATTTGAACAAGCACAATATTCAAATATGGAGAAGGCGTATAAATCTGGATATGATATTCCAGAAAATAAGATTGGTGTTAAATTAACAAATGAAGACAGGACTGATATTGCGGCAATAAGTAAGGTAAAGGATGAGTTTCGGTCTGACGTTGATAGATTTGTTACTGATATGGCTGATCGTATTGACAAGATTGTAGATCAGCACGAAGAGAAAGAAGAAAATGGAATAAATTGGACATGGATAGCTCTTGGTGTAGCATTATTTGCAGCAGTAGATGCTATGGAATATAGGATGGGATATATTGCTGTAGAACCGTTTAGATTATCATTTAGGGCTGGGGCTATACATGGAATTGTTAAGGCGACAAAGAAAAATGGGTTAAAAGTACAGAAGTGGCTTTGGGAGACCACTAGTGTTAAACCTTGTGAAAGATGTCAGTCAATTGATGGTACAGAAGTCACATTAGAGCAAGCAGAAAGATTCTTACATCCAAACTGCAAATGCACCCTCACGATAGTAGTAAAATAAAATGGGAACAGGTTCGGCAGATAGAGTCGGTCAGTTACTTGGCAGGAATCCAGTCTATTTGAATCAAAAAGATTGGGAGGCGGTTGCTTTATCTGGTAGGGGTATTTATTCTCCTATGGGAGAAAGTGCTGTAGATTTTAGGGCTATGGGGTTGCAGGGGCCATTGTTAAGAGTCAAGGATGATGGGACGGCATCTTTTACCGGTCAGCTTGGTGGTCAAGAAGTTAGCATGATGAATATGTTTGATAATGACCATAAGTTTTTTGAGAGAATGACAGGGAAAGATTTTAGAGATATACCTTCTGCTAGAATTGGTAAAACTAGGAGTGAGATTTATGATAATATAAAAAGGACTCCTATTGATAATAAAAAAGTTATAAATGATAGAGCATTGGGGTATGCGTTGGTAGCAACTGGAGCATTAAAGCCCTGGGCTAAACAGATGGATGAGAATGTTGTTGGGCGACTTGAAAAAGGGGGGATAAAAAATGGGGATGCTTTAACAAGAGATGCCCAATTTGTATTTAAGGAGAATTCTTTATTAAGAGCCGCAGTTTCTCAAAGGTGGAGAGATAATGTGAAAAGTGGTAAGATGACTATGTATCAGGTTGACCAATTACAGAAGAAGTATTTTTTGCCGGAGTAAATTGTGAAATTATTATTTAGTTGGAAAGCATTGTTGACAGATTTTGGATCATGCTTAAGGATTAAGCATTTAAAAGAATTAACTGCTGAAAACGCTTATGATTATCTTGCTTTTTGCCAATGGGATGAAGTTATTGATAATATGACTGCAGAATGCGCAAGGGAAAAAAAGAGTAAGAAATTAGAGTTTCAACGGCTTAATCAAAGGTTTTTATTCCAGATTGAGTACATTGAGAATGATGATAATTTTAATTTTAAAAGTGATATATACGAACTTGCTTAACTCTTTCCTATTTTTCTTTCAATAAAAAAACATCTTTTTTTAAAATTCATCAAAAAAAACCGATATTTTTTTGATGATTAATAAATTAATTAAGTGTTATTTGATAAATGTTGGTTCTTTTGTTATAAAATTTCAAAAAAATTGTAAGTATGAATAGGTGAGTTTTTATGGCAAGTGAAAAGAAAGATTTAACTGAATTGAATTACGATGAGTTTCTTGATAAGGTCACTGCTGATAAGGATTTAGTTGAAATAGCAGATAAGATATGTGAAGATTCTATTAAGTCGGATGGATCAGATAATAATGAGGCCGTTACTGTTGTAGTTAAAGATGGTAGTGTTTCTGATTCTGATGCAAAATTAGCCTATTCTAATAGGAATCAAACGATTTATGCACACGCCTTGATGCATATGTGGTGGCATCTTCCAGAGAAAACTAAATGGACGAGATTACAGATTAGCAGAGAACATACGAGAATTGTCGCGAAATTGGTTAGCAATGGATGGGGGCACATGATTAAGGATACATTAGATGATGCTTTGCCACAGAGTTTATTTAAAGACTATGCCCCATCTACGGGAGAGGAAACTGTGAAACCTACTAAAATCATAATTATTACAAACCAAAAGCGTGAATTAGTAAAAGAGATAGAATCAGAAACAATGGGAAAGAATGCCCCTATTGTTGATTCAGGTAGTTTACAGAATGATCTTGTAGTTGATGTTGGGTCAATGAGAGTAATTCTTAATCAGTCTGAATTCGAACCTTCCGTTACAATTGAAGATCGCAAAAGTGGCAATAATGATGATCAGGAGTATAAGAAACACCTTGATAATGATCAGATGGAAGATTTGGAAGAAGCTGATGGTGGGTTATATTTACGTGTTAATGCTATGCATGAAGGGACTTGGAATTTTACAGAGATTACCAAAGGTGAACTTGAAAAAGCTGCGCACACATTTGTAGGGCGTATGGTAATTGAAGGGCATAAGTGGGACGACCCTGAGAGATCTCTTGGTGAAGTACTTAAAGCCAGTATTAAGTTTGATCCTGAACATCAGAAATTTTACCTTGAGCTTATCGTTAAAATAACGAGAGCAAGAGGGATAAAAGAGGTAAAAGAAGGTAGATACAAGTTTGTATCTATCGGGGCTACAATGAAAGCCCGTTGTAACATATGTGGTTTGACTATAAATGAGGGATGTTATCATATTCGCGGAATTGAATATGATACCGAAGAGCATGGTAGAGTTATCTGTATTAAGACTGCTACCGAAATAGTATTTGAAGAGTTATCATTTATTAATGTTCCAGCAGCAAGATGGGCAAGAGTTTTGGAACAGATAGACCCAAGTCAGGCAAGAGAATTGTTGGCAGCGTCAAAAAGTTGTTTGACTGTTGGCATTGAAATAGAATCTGAAAATCAACGAGTATTACCTACTCTTGACGAAATGTTAAGCTTACAGGAGGAAAGCATAATTAAACTTAATAAAAGAAGTGAGGAGGTTACTGGTATGGCGGACAATAAGGAAAAGAAAAATCAGGACGGTAAGGAGACTTTTGTTACTCCCCCAGGTTCTGATGTGACTGGCGCTCAACCTGCTAGCACTCCCCAGAATACTACCAATAAACCGGCTGTAACTACCCCACCTCCAAAGAAATCTAAATCCAAGGGTAATGTATCAGATGTTCCTGCTCCGAAGAATCCAGTGAGTGGTGGACAGGTTGATACTGGCATGAATGTTGGTGGAGGCACGAGTTCTACGCCTGCACCGAAACCAAGCCCCTCAAAGGGTAACGTTTCAAAAGTTCCTGCCACAAAACACCCGAAGGATGGAGGAACAGTCGATACTGGGGATGAATCGAACAAATCACCGGTCAAGGGGCCATCAGATAATCCTGTTATAAATTCTGATGAAGTTACTGCCGATGATTCACAGATCACTTTAACAAATGATCAGATAGATGCGATGGATATCGGGGCGATTTATGAGTATGCCAAGAATAACGAAATGACCGATATGATTGAAGCTCTTGTTGCTGCAAATGTTGAAGGTGAATGTGAGAATTCTGTTATCAATGTAAGTTCTGCTGATGAGGCTATTTTAGCTCACGCATTATTACATAGGTGGGAGGAAGACCTGACGTTAACGAACTGGAATGAAGAGCAGGTCAAAGCAGAGCATGATAGGATAGTAAGTGTTCTGGATGGTATGGGTATTGGTCATGAAGATGCTGAGGCTGAGACTTCTGAAGAATCCAATTCAGAAGAAGTTACTGACGAAGCAGCTAATACCGAAGCAGTAAACGATGATGCTGCAAGTACCGACGAAGGTGCTGACGAAGGTGCTGACGAAGGTGCTGACGAAGGTGCTGACGAAGGAGATGCAACAGAAAATGCTGATGAAGCTGATGGAGCAACTGACGATGCAGGCGCTGAGGATGCAGGTACTGAAGAAAATGCTGATGCCGATAGTACAGAGACAGCAGAAGAAGATGCAGGTAATTCCGAGGAAAATAATACCGAAGATGCTGCTGACGCAAATGCTGATTCTGTTACTGCTAATCCTGACATGGAACTTCTGACCATTCAACTTGAAAACAGTCAGACTGAAAATACCGTGTTGCAGGATAAGTGTGATGCGACAATGGTTGAGCTGGCAGAGGCCAAAGGAAATCTTTCGAAAGAACTTTATGATGTGAAACTTGCATTAGCAAAGTCTATAAGAGAGAATAAGAAATTGGCCACGGAAGTTGAAACTATGAATAGGTCGCTTGCTACAAAGACATCCGAACTTGAGGCTCTCAATTCTGAACTTGAGAAGTATGTTGAGAAAGACCTTAAGGAAGTTGTTGATGGTATCGTTCAGATTAAAACAGATCTGAATAAGTACGAGAACGATGATGCTGTAAATGCTGATCGTGAAAAGTACAGTAGCATGTCCCTTGATGTTCTGCAGACCCTTTTTGGTGAATTGAAAGCAATCAAAGATAATTCTCTGAAAAATAAGGTTGCTATTGAACATGGTATCGGTGATGGAACTAATGAATCCGATAATGCTGAAACCGTATCTGGTGATAGTGAAATTGAAAAGTACGGACAGAAGAAAGATGATGAAAACAATGGCAAAGAGCAGAGGACTTTCGAAGTAGCTGAGAATTCAGTTCTTGCACTTGTTAAGGATTCTTTATTTCAAAATAATGATAGTTAAAATAAATGTGTGTCAGGAATAGATAATAATTGACTAAAATGATGAATTAAGGAGGTTTTATAATGACTGCACGTCCAAATTTAAGCTCAATCCCTGCTGCGGGAATAACTATCGATGGAATAGTTGACGTATTAGGCGGGAAGAGTATTGTTGTAGGTCGCCTTGTTGGAGACACTAACGATGATGCTCTCAAAGGTCAGGTATTGGTTCTCGATGGCGCTGGCAAAGTTGCTACTGCTGATACCGATGCTACCCTCGCTAATTTCGCTGGTGTTGCTGTTTCTTCTGCTGTTAAGGGAGATATCATTTCCGTTCTAAGGCATGGTATTGCAAGAATGGTTGTTGATGAAAACAGTACTGCTCTTGCAGTTGGCGATGAAGTTGCCGTTTACGGCGCTGGTAAAGTATGTAAAGTCGGCGATAATTCCACTTCAAATGCAATCGGTTATGTTGCGTCTATTAGTGAGGGTTATGTGCCATCAATTACTGATGCCTATGTTGATGTTGAAGTTAATAAATTAGGCGCTGCTGTTTAATCGGTACTGACTTAAGGTGCTAATAACTAATAACTGATATATAATAGTCGCAAGGAGGAATGGAATGAAAGACATAGATGTTTTGAAGAAAGATGCCGAAGGACAGTACAGCACTCTGACTGCAATGTTGGAAGAGGCGGAAAGGGAAGAGAAGGAGCTTCAGGAAGCGATTAAGCCAGTACTGTTGATGCTATCGAATGATGGCCGCCTTGTCCCACGTAGGGGCAAAAGGATGGAAATTCAGCAGGTGCTCAGTTCAGACGATGCACCGGAATTACTCCCTGTTGCTTTTGATCAGCGTATCAGAACAGCAGCTGAAAATTTACAGAATCTCAGACAGTATACCAGAGTTATGCCGGTAGATGCTGTTACAACCTATTTCCCGAAGGTAACGGCCATGAGAAGAAGTTATATCTCTTCTCCGGAAGTTGACCCGAATCACTACGGGATAAAGTTGTCAACAGAAAGTCTTACCATTCAGGATTATGAAATGGCAACCGGTATTAACAAGAATCTTATCAAAGATTCAAACTGGAATATGCTGGCACTGATTCTGGACGCTGTTGGATATGCCATGAAAATTGGCGAGAATATTGATATTATGAACTCTTATGTAAACGGTGCATTTTTCAGCGATACCGCTACCGGCGCAGCTTTTGATCTTGATGATATTAGCGACATGATCGCTGCTATCGAAGAGACTCAGCAGTTCATGCCCTCAACCATCTTTGTTGGAACTGAAATTGGCTCCAAGATCAGAAAGATGAGTGAGTTCCAGAATGTTGCCTTCTTCGGTGCAAGGGACATTTGGGTATCCGGTAAGTTGACAAATCTGTTCGGTTTACAGCTTGTTTCAACACCTTTCCTTGATCGTGATGCTCTTGGTGCTAAGAGAAGTACCCGTGTTGTTGTAATGTATGATGGTAATTTCCCTTCAATCTACGCTGAGCTTGAGCCTGTTACAGTACAGAGTGAAGACAGCCTGTTGAAGAACCTTACCAACACCATTGCACGTGAAAGACGCGCTGTTAAGGTTGTCGATGATAAGGCTTGCGGTATCATAACTGACATTAATCCTGCAAATCTGTAATATCTTTTTTCGGATGGGTGTCGTGTATTGAAATGAATGTACCGTAGCTAATACGAGGTTAAGGTAAGAAATTAAGATGCCCTGCATTATATGTGTGGGGCATTTTTTAATCCTTCTTTGGAGAGAGCGATGGCTTCTTATATTACAACAGTTGATAAAGTTAAAACTATAATTCCTCATCAAGCTGTCGTTGAATATCTTGTTAAGGATTGGATATTTGAAGAGAAGATAGCCAATGTTACTATTTTTATGGAAGCTTTTTTAGATACGCAATATAATACTGGCTATGCAGCAGTAGCATCATTACTGGGAATTGATTTGAAGACTAAACATGTTGGGATACAGAATATTTCAGATGTGTTTTTTATAGCTGGAACTGGTTATGAATATGGTAGTAGTGGACCAATTGAAATGACTGTTGATATTGATTACTCTTTTAATTTAACAGATACAATATTAGATGAAATTTATAAGTTGTCTTCTTATATGTTGGGTTTTTCGAGGGAGTTTGCAGAGCAGACGGTATATGGTGGCAATTTTGAACTAATAAGTGATTTTGGATATTTGCAGTACAAGGTTGTTGGTGGAAATGATACCGGTGGTATTTATAATATGTCTGTCGAATTACAGGCAGATAAACCTTTTTTCATGGATAATGTTGCTCAACTATTATTGATAGATAGTGCTATGTCTGGAGAAGGTGAGTTGTCACCTATAATACAGTTGTTGGCTGCTTATATTGTGGCGAAAGATATTATTACCGAATATATTCTACCTGTTTTTAAGGAAGACAAGGCAACTAATCTTGCTGGTGTTCGTCTTGATGTTGAAAATTTATTGCCAGGATTTGAAGAGTTCTTAGAAGGGTTAGATGATAAGATAGCCGATATATGGGCATTGTTGAAATATAAAGGTAAAGTAGTTGTTAATCCTGACGGCCCTGACGGACCAGATCCTGACGGCCCTTGGGCTAATATTGCAAGAACTGTTGTTAGGGGTGAGAGAGTAAGGGATCTAAAAACACCATATGCTGATGCTGATTATTATTTAAGAACTGGTGTAGGATATGAAGATAGGGATTTAAACTTATAAAAGGTAGAATATGGCTTCTCCTCCTGCAGATTTGACATTTAAGTATCAGAGGATATGGCTAAATGCTGTCATGAAGCCTGGGCAGTACATTCCTGTCTGTTTTAAGAAGGACACGGCCTATAAGTGTGCTTGTGTTGATCAGACGTATGGTCGCCCTGATCCGAGCCATAAGCCATGTGGTGGAACTGGCTATACTAATCAGTCAGAGATAGCGAACAGAAAATGGGTATTAGCATTGACAGCACCACTTGATCAGGAAGCAATTCATAAATATGAGTTGGGGAGATTTTTGTCATCTTCAAGAATATTATTGATTAGTTATCCTATTCCTCCTGAATATACAAGATTATATGGCACTCAACCGACAATGACAGTTGAAGATGCTGATGGGATAGAACTTGAAGCGAGCCTTGGATGGATAGTTCAGCCGGAGGATAAGCAAGCAATGATAGTGTTTAAGGAGAAACTTTGGAATGGGATTATGTGGGAGGTTAAGGAACTTGAATTTTATATCAGGCATGTTGAATCTTATAAAGTATCAGAATTTCCTATTGGTCAAAAATTAATATTACAGCAGGCTACGGGAATTCCTGGAAATAAGAGATTTATTCCGGAGGAATAAGAGTGGGACTTTTTGATTTAAGTAAATTGTTTTCGATGAATTTGACCGGTATAAATTCAACAATGGTTAATTTTGCTGGTATGAATAAAAGGGTTATCAATGGAATAAGGCCTGAGGTAAATGATATTGGTAGAGAATTTTTGGGGGATGTTAGTGGAGTAACACCGGTGGTTACCGGTCAATTAAAACGCAGTGCTTATTATTCTCAGGGTGATACAGAACCGGCAATGGTTGATGGTTCTGTCGGTTATACAGCACCATACGCTACTAGTGTTGAGTTTAGGCATAATATGTTAAGTGATACATTAAATGAGTGGAATGCAAACATAAGGAAAAGAATAATAGATGCTGGATTTCAGGCGCTAGAACAATGATTATAGTATAGAGAGATAATTTATGCCAATGCGAGAAACAGAAGTCGGTTGTTTTATTCGGTTTTATAATAAGATGATCAGGGAATTGAATCTCTTGAATCCTGATGGAACTGGATTTAATGTTGTATTATCTCCGGCGTATCCATATGTTACGAAAGCAGGAGAGCCGACCTATTCTGGCTATCAGATGCCAGGGAATGATATCGTGAAAGTTACCCCTCCAGAAATTACCATTCATACATCCAGAAGATTACTCCCAAATAATAGGTATCAGAATAATTTTATAAGAGATATTTATGGGGAAGAAGGGGATGATCATGAAGGGGCGTTAGTAGGTAAGGTTTATAGTCAAGAAGTAGATATTACTTTACAGGCTACTATTTGGGCAGAAGATCCTCGACAAAGAGAGTTTTTGAAAATGCAGATAGAAAAGCCATTTATTAATAGAAGAAAAATGTATAAAACTCTGTTTGAAATAGGTATGAATAATGGATGGGATAATGGATTTGTTGTTCAGAATATGTATATGAATCATAGGGGTGATATAGATGTGGTTGGTGATGGGATAATGAATGATACTGTCCAGGGTGATGTTAGCGATGGTGCTTTTGTCCCAAAAATTTATACTGGTGCTTATGAGATAAATTTTACCACTGAGATAAGAGATATAGAGAATTTTTATGGGAATACTATCTTTGATGTGGACCAACTTGAAGACACTGGTTTGAATCCATCTGACTATGATATTGCTACTTCCGAAGGTATGACTCAGTTAATTATAGATTTAATGAATTATTATGGGATTACTATTAATCCAAATGATGAATTAGGGCAACCCAAGAGTTTGAGTGATATTACTACTGAATCAGCGGTTGCGTATGGTAATGCGCAGGGGATACATGTTGATTCATTGAATTTTACTGAGTCACTTCAAAAGATTTCCATCGGGCCCATTGGTGTTTCTCGTATGGATCTTTATAATGCTGATGGTAGTCAGGTAGGTGAATTAGAGGAGCCACTGTAATATTAATATAATAATATAAAAAAATTCGATATTTTATGGGAAAAAAATAAAGTATTTAAATTGAAATTATACATCTTGTTTTATCTAAACTTTTAGTTTGGAGTAATGCTATGAGTGAAGATTTAGGTAATCCCTCTAATGCGCCAGTAGAAGGGGCTCAAAAAAAAGAGCCCAAAAGAACTATCGAGTTTTGGCGTAAGCAGTTTACTGGGCTCGATAAGAAAATATTTGGTATGATTGTTTTTGAGCAGTGTTTAGAGGAGAGGGATAGGTTAACAAAATCCCAATTAGATTTCTATATGGACAAGAGAAAACGCAAAAAGATTAGCTAATATTTAGGAGGTTTAAGATGGCACAAGATTCTAGAGCACCATTTTATGAGATTACAGTAAATCCTGATGGCCTTCAGATATTACCTGGGGCACCAGCAGATGTACTGTATTTGATGGCACCTGCCAAAAAAGGTGGTGGAGATATTGATACTGATGGAGCCGGTCAGGTCATATTGGTAACTACAAGGGCTGCACTCGAAGCAGAATACGGGGTAGCAAATAGTGGAAGCTTGATGACATTCTATGGCAACCTTGTTTATGACTACGGTAGTGGAATTATTAAATCTTGTCGTGTAGTTAACGATGATTACTCGCAGGCATCTGTGGAGTTGTATAATGATGATCCTTATCCGACTGTTGTTTTAACACTGAAATCGAAAGAGTATTCAGAACTTGCGAATACTATTTTGGCTGATGTTGAAGCAGGAACTACAACCGGATCTATGGTCACTATTTATAATGGAACTAGCACAGAGATATTTGATAATTTAACTGATGTTGAAGCAATTGCTACAGCAATTAACAGTGCTACCACTGGTTCAAACTTGGTGATTGCCGAGTATGATGTCGGTGATGCGAGTGCTACGCTCGCGGAAATAGTAGGCGCGCAATTAACCGGTGGAGATTCTGGTGACACAAGTGTTCCTACCACTGCGTATGTTGCAGCGTTAAGTAAGGCTGAATTACATAAGGATGTAACACTTGTCACAGCCCCAGGTGTTGATGATGCTACTTTCCATAATGCAATGAAAGTGCACTGCGAGTTGATGTCCAACAAGAAGAATAAAGCGTATCGAGTTGCTTTTGTTGGTTGCGGTTTATCATTGACGCTGGAAGAAAGATTACAGTTGACAACTACTTTGGGTAGCGAAAGGCTTTGTTATATGGCTCAGGGTGGTTATTTAATTAACCCTGTAGATGCTACTAGCACTCTTTATCCCGCCAGCGTAATTATTATGTCTGTTATTGGGAAAATGATGAGTCAGGCTTTCTATACTCCTGTCATTTATAGTGCTCTTTCGAATGTTATTGATCTTGAAATCCAGTGGGATATGGACACTCAGGATCTTGTGCACCAAGCAAATATGGTTTCACTTGACATTCAGGCTGGTTCTGTAGTAGTAGTTGACTGTATTACTACAAGTGATGTCAGTGCATATGAAGATATTCATTTAATGAGAATATATGATCAGATAAGCCGTGACCTTGGAAACACATTGAGACTTTCTATTGGAAGACCGAACAGTGATGCTACTTTTACCTGGGCAAAGGGACTTGTGACAAGATCGCTCAACACATTAGTAAATGTTGGTGCGATTCAGAGTTTTGGCGTTTTGAATGAGACGACTCCCGATGACAAGTTATTGAAGAATTTCAGGGTTAAGGTAGAAATTGCGCCGATGCTTCCGATTAAGTATGCTTATGGTCAAATTGATTTACTTCCGCCATCATAATAGCAGGATTTAAGTCTTATTCTTAACAAATGTGAAAAAATGATATTAATATTGGAGGTTTAAGATGGCATACACGAGAGGAAAAGAACCTGCCGTATTTACTGGTGGTGATGGATTTCTGTTCATAGATGGGTTTGAGATTGCTCGTAGAGTAGAAAGCTCAGTAGAAGTTGCTATGGAATATGAGGAGATTCAGTATCAAGGTCAATATACGGTTGGTGCTTTAGTATTGAAAAGCATTAAAATCAGCGGTACATTAAAGCAGGCAGTTGGTGATCTTGATTTAATCAGGAAACTGCTTGGTGGTGAAGTTAATACTGGCGCATTTGCAGGGGCAAACCTTTCTTTGCCAGGGCAATTCCCTGAGGGTGATCAGATCGGTGGTAGGATAACCGATGTTGCAGGGAATCCAACAGCAGCAGTACAGTGGGTTAAACCTGTTGATATAATTTTGCAATTGGATAAATCTAGGTTACCGAGTTCTGGAGAGTTTTCGATTGCGAATTATGAGGCTGTATTGATTTCAAATGCAGTTTTCCAGGGTTTTACATTACCTGTTGGTGCCGGTGCGGCTGTATTTACAGACTTGAATTGGTTATCAGAAAATATGGCGTTCCAGATTGCGCCTGGAACTTAATGTAAAATTATATTTATCCTATCGCATCATTTTTTAAATGGTGCGTGGATTGAAATGAAAGGGGTATCGAATGGCAGAACAAGAACAGAAAGGCAGAACTCCCGTTGTACCGCCTCTCCCTGAAGAAGAGAGTGGAAAAAATGTTCCTAATGCCGGTAAAGAAGTAGAGAAAACAGATTTACCTCCTGCTCTTGCTGGTAAACAGTACATAAGTATTGATGATTTTGATGTAGATTTAAAACCCGTTCCGAAACTGTGGGAAAGTAAACAGAAGATATTAACAGTCATGCCGATGACAAAGGGTGACAGGGACGATGTTTTAAAACCAATCAATGGGCAGAAGATTGAAGCTCAAGCAGATGGCTCTACAAAGGGATTTTTCATTTCCCTTGACCTTTTCGATGAGATAAAGAAAGGTGTTATTCAAAAAAGCCTAAAACATTATACGGGACCTGATGGGAAACCGGTGATGACAAAGCAGAAACTTGAAGGTTTGGATAACAAGAGTTATGAAGAGCTTGCTGAAATTTGTTTATCAGTTAATAAAATAGATTTCTTTGAGACTAATGTTTCTGATGTCGCTGCAGGGTCTGAAGTAAAAAACTCATAAGCAGGGACCCTTTTCTAGCGGAATCCCTGCTTACCTGTTTATTATGGCGTAAAACTCCAAGTGAGATGAAAGAACTTTCACTTGATGAATATCGTTTAATGATGGGGACTCAGTTATGGTTAAAGGAATCTTTTTTTAATTTTCTTATAGCATTGTTTGGAGGAAGTTCGCCTGCCTCAACGCAAGCTACAGTTAGCAAACTTGATAGTGAGTTAAGCAGGGTTACTGGAGAATTGTCGAATAAAAACAGACACACAAGTAAGCCTGAGTTTAAGAAGGAATTAAATAAGTTAAATGAGAAATTGCAAGGATTATCAAAAAGTAAAGTCTCAAAGACAGATGAAGATATGCAGACAGGTAAACAAAAGTCTGAGGCAACCCAAGGCGACGTTGTAGATTTAAGTAATTGGAGCGTATTAGTACACGATAATAGCCAAAAAAGAGACGGTAAAATTAACTCGCTTAATGAAAAATTAAGAAGTTACACTAAGCGGGGATATATAAAATAAGGGGAGTATGCCTTCAGAGTGTATTCCCCATTTTTATATCTTAGGAGATTAAATGGCACAAGCTGGTCAGGTATTTGTAAACTTTGGAGCGAATACGCAGGGATTACTCGCTGGTACTGCGAGAGCCGGTAATATTTTGCAGAGGTTTTCTCAAACTGGAGTTGGTGCAGCTATTGTTATGGGTGCAGCGTTTGTTACGTTGAGTAGGGTGATGACAGGTTTTGCTACTAATGCTGTGGGTGGTTTTAAGGATTTTAATTTCCATATTGTTAGAGCGAAAGCATTATCAGGTGCTACTACTGAAGAGTTTAAGGCAATGAGTGATACGGCAGAAGAATTAGGTAGAACAACTGAGTTTATGGCGAAAGATGTTGCTGCCGGTATGTCTAATTTAGCATTGGCTGGTTTTAAGGCAAATGAAATTATAAAAATGATTCCTGATTCATTAAGATTGGCAACAGCAGGTAATGTTGGTTTAGCTAAAACTAATACTATTATGGCAAATGCTATGAGAGGTTTTACTCTAGAGTCAACCCAAGCAAATCGTGTTTCAAATGTATTAACAGCTACGTTTACAACTACGAATACAACACTGGAGGGTTTGGCCCAGACATTAAAGAATGCTGTTGGTGTTTTAGCTACTCTTGGAGTAGAGATAGAGGAAGTTGCTGCTGCAGCAGGTGTGTTAGGGGATGTTGGTATAAATGCTAGTGTAGCTGGTACTGGTTTGAAAAATTTTGGTATTAAATTAGCTAAAACTTTTGGAATTATGAAAGATGGGGCTAAAAGTGCAAAAGAGTTTTTTGAATCATTAGGAGTTACTAAGGAAAAGTTATTTGATGCTGAAACTGGTACTCTTAATATGGTAGCGGCAACAATGTCATTTAAGGAAGCGCTGGATAAGCTTGGCAAATCGCGTGCTCCGGAATTTCTTGCTCAATTTTCAAAATTATTTGGAGCGAGAGCAGCGACTAGTTTAGCCGCTCTTGTAAGAAATGCTGAGAAATATAAAATTCAGGTAGAAAATACAAGAATGACCGGAATGATTGGTGATGTACAGAAGGTTTTTGAAGAAATGCAGAATCTCAGTGGGGAAGGTACTTTTACAGAAGAGATTTATAATGGACTTGGTGATGCGATTAAGGATATGGCTGGTGAATTAGATGATGCAAACTTGTATATGGAAGAGTTTAGGCAGGGAGGGGAAGGTGCTGCAGGTGCTATTAACAGGTTGGCAAAAAGTTTTAGGGATACTCAAAAGATTTTAATAAGTGTTTTTGGCGAAGATTCTTTTGAAAAAACTAAAGATGGATTAATAAAGATTAATGAGTATTCAAAAGATAATGCAGTGGATATGGTTAAATTAGGCAAAGTTATAGATGAGTTAGCTAAGAAAAATATAGGGATACAAAGGAGAAGAGCACTTGAGGAAGAGAAGATAGCGTTAGAAGCTATGGTTGTTTCTGGGGAAAAAACAATAGAACAATTGACTGAAGAAGGAAGAGGAAGGCTATTAAATTTGGGGGCATTGGAGAAACATGTTAGCGCATTGAAAGCAGGGACAGATGGTATGAGTAAGTCAGCAAATCAATTATCTGTTTTGAATCAAGTTTTTCAGGGCAATTCTAAGTCTGTAGCAATGGCTGCACAAGCATTTGGTATTCAAATAAAAGCTGGGGAAAAATTAGGGCCAGGGTTGGAGGCAGTACAACATGAAATGACAAAATTAACTTTTTCTACTGAGTCACAATCTTTTGCTATGAAAAGACTTATGTCTCAGACGGCTACGACTAATACAGCAATGAATATGCAGAGAATACAGTTGCAGACATTAGATGGTACTATTAAAATATTTAGGAGTGGTATTGAGCGTGCAGCTAATGGGTTGGCTAAAGCACTTTCTCCTGCAATAGATGCTTCTATTAAGTCGATGACTGAATTTTTAAAAGCCATGACGCTCAGTAATGACGAAATTAGAAATGGTGTGACTGCTCAAGATAAACTTGAAGATGCATGGAACAAAACATTGAAGATTTTTACTGAGGGTGGTGGTATTTTTCAGAGTATGAAAGAAACTTTTAAGGGATTATCATCAATTGGTAAAACAGTTGCTAGTGTAGTTGGTATTTTGGGTGCTGCAGGTATTACTGCTGGTGGGGCTTTTATATGGATTCAGGCATTAGGGCCAGCTTTGATAGCATTAAGTGGTACATTTTTTACTTTGGTTGCTCCAATAGCAGCAGTTATTGCTGTTGCTGTAGCATTAGGACTTCATTTTAAAAGAGCAAGAGATTCAATTAAGAAATTTGGGGAATCTGCTGAAAGTGCAATGGATCCGCTGGTTGAAGTATGGATTGATTTTAAGGAACAAATAAAAGGTATTGGTAAATTCTATGATAGTTTAATTGAAAAAATACAAGGGGTTGTTGAAATAACTGAAAGATTAGGCGTTGTAGG
>Ga0307379_10001336_pt1 | contig 39182 bp, 43 predicted proteins | sample UN2MG_FD_202237 | JGI IMG/M metagenome (GOLD analysis project Ga0307379, IMG submission 202237) | Soil microbial communities from Risofladan, Vaasa, Finland - UN-2 | ecosystem: Environmental > Terrestrial > Soil > Coastal area > Acid sulfate soil | place: Finland: Risofladan, Vaasa | collected...
ATTTCTGGACTTTCATAGAGCAAAGGGCGGGATGGGTTCATTGGCGCTATGGCAGGTGCCCGATCCCACAGCCTTCGGAGTTGTAGGTCTGCGGAACGATCGCGTGATCGATTTCCAAGAGAAGCCGGCGCCGGGAACGGCAAGGTCCGACCTCATAAATGCCGGAATATACTGTTTCGAACCGGAGATCGTGGACCTAATCGGTGAAGGAGTGATCTCATTGGAGAGGTCCGTGTTCCCTCTGGTCCTGGAGAAAGGGCTCTATGGCCACCGCTTCTCCGGATATTGGGTGGACTGCGGTACTCCTGAGAGCTATCTCAGGGCGCAGGCGGTGCTGATCGACAACGGACAGGACAAGGAACACCCCGCGGTTATCGAAGGGGTCAAGCTGTCGGGCCGGAATCATCTGGATGGATCTATTTTGTCCCATTGTCATGTAGGCCCACATGTATGTGCTCTACCCCGGTCTCGAATAATGGGGGGATCATCGGTGGTGAACTCCATCCTCATGGAGGGGGCAGCGATCGGCCGGGATTGTCAGGTGCACGACTGCATTCTCGGTCCTGGAGCAACGATCCCCGACGGTAAGACGGTCCAGGGGAAGATATTGGTGGCGGGTGCAGACGAGTGCACATAAACCCTGTCCACTAGGTATATATGGCATCAGACTTTTCTCGAACCCATTCGGGGTGTAGGTCTGGCGGACATCAAATGGGATTCCCTCATCACTGCTATTAGCCGGAAGAGGTTTCGTTCTGGATGGACCGCTTTCATAGTGGTCTTTTTCCTATTCTTCGTCATCCTTCCTACGGTCTACATCCTCAGTTACGCCTTCACCAGCTGGGGTTCCATCCAGACCTTCGTACTGGACGATCCGGCCACCATGAAGGTGATAATGGATTCCATCGTCGCCTCCTTCCAGATCGCCGGGATCGTTACCGTGATCGACATCCTGGTGGGGCTGCCCGTAGCCTGGATGCTGGTACGAAAGCAGTTCCGGGGGAAGAGGTTCCTGGATACGCTGATAGATATGCCCTTGGCAGTTCCAACCGCCGCCTTGGGCTTCAGCGCCGCCATATTCTTCGCCCTGACCCCAGAGAGCCTTCAGGCTCCCTCTTTCGCCCTCAACGCCATCAGTTCACCCTACCTGTTGATAATCCTGCTGCACGTGGTGTTCTCATATCCTTACATGGTACGATCGCTCTCGGCCATCCTGGTCCAGATCGATCAAACCTATGAGACCGCCGGACGCACACTCGGCGCCAGTGCCCTTACGGCGGCCCGTACCATCACCCTCCCACTGTTCCGTGCAGGTCTGGTCACCGGGATCATCCTCTGCTTCGCTCGAAGTTTGAGCGAGACCGGTGGTACCATGATCGCCTTGGCCACCATGGCCAACTCGCAGGGCTTTCAGACCGGTCCCACCATCATCGGCCAGTGGAAGGGCATGCTGGGGACACATCCGGACCTGGCCGCGCCACTGGCCTTCGTTAGCATACTCCTGATATTACTGGCCTTAGTGCTCTTGGTGGTGCTAAAGCTCGTCATCATGAAGGTCCGTCTGCCTATGGGGCGCATCTGGCCATACCCTGAGCGTTTCCTATCTCGGGGATTGGTCCCCAAAGCCAAGGACGGCTTGGCCATTCTGTTCCTGATAATCTTCGTTCTCGTTCCTTCTTTCTTCATCTTCTCCTATGTAATGGTGGCCACCCCTACCTCCCTGGACTGGGGGCCTTTCACCGACAGCCTGCTGTTCTCCTTCCTCATTGCGGGAGTGGTTACAGTGATAGACATCGCCCTGGGGGTCCCATTGGCGCTGTACATCGCCAAGAACCACACTGGCAGGATATCGCCCATATTGGATGTGCTGGTCAACGTCCCCCTTATCGTACCCACCGCCGCTCTGGGATATTCCCTCGGGGTCTTCTGGACCAGCCAGAGCCTGATACCTACCTACGACGTCCTGCTCATCATCCTGGCCCACGTGGCCTTCACCTATCCTTTGGTCGTGCGCAACGTCGCCGGAGCGGTGGAGGAGGTCGACCCCACTTTCGAGGAGACCGCTAGGACCCTTGGCGCCAAACCGGTCCAGGCCTTTCGCCGGGTGCTCTACCCAATGATAAAAGGTTCCATACTGGCCGGGGCGATAATGGCATTCACCCGTAGTCTAGGGGAAACAGGTGCCACCTTGGCAGTGGTCAGCAATGCCAACACCGCACCGGTCTACATCGTCAACCTGATCTATGCTGGAGGATATTACACCGCTGGACTTGCGTGCATAGTGCTCATAGTTGTTTCTTACATAGCTATGCTTACCCTCCGTTACATCACCAACGGCAGGAGGTCCCGCTGATGCCCTCCATCAAATTGATCGGCCTGAAGAAAAGCTATGGGGACATCAAGGCCGCGGACGGACTGGACCTGGAGATATATGATGGGGAGTACCTATGTCTGCTGGGACCTACCGGTGCCGGAAAGACCACCACCCTCCGCATAATATCCGGATTGCTGAAGCCCGACGAGGGAATGGTGCTGTTGAACGACGAGGACTGCGCTGAATTGGAGGTTGAGGACCGCAAGGCCGCCCTGCTCTCCCAGACGTATGCCCTTTTCCCTCAACTGACCGTAGAGGAGAACATTCTGTTCGGGCTCAACATTCGGGGAACTGACGAGAAGACCAAGGAGCAGGTGCTCATCAGCATGCTGGACCTCGTCCGCTTGTCCGGACGTTCGGATGCCTATCCCGCCGAACTGAGCGGAGGTATGCAGCAGCGCACCGCACTGGCAAGAGCTTTGGCATCCGGAGCTGACCTATTGCTGCTGGACGAACCGTTGCGTGCGCTTGACGCCCGCCTGCGCATATCCTTACGAAAGGAACTGCGCTCTTTGATCAAATCGTTGAAAATGACCGCCATCCATGTGACTCACGATCACGATGAGGCCTTGGTCATGGCCGACCGGGTGGCCATCATTCGTCAGGGGCGGATATTGCAGGTGGGTACTCCGGCGGACGTATGGGATAGACCGATCACTCCTTTCGTTGCCAATTTCGTGGGCCAGTCCAACTTCTTCACCGGGGAGATATTGAAATCAGGGTCGGTGGCGTCCTTGCGGACGGACGATGGGGTGGTGCTCAAGGCCCGCCCTACGGAAATGGCGCCGGGGACCAAGGCGGTGCTGGGGGTCAAGATCGGTAATACCGATGTCTCACGCGACAAGCCCGGCTATTTCACTGCCAGGGTAGAGAGGGTGATATTCGAGGGACGCAACCTGCACGTAGACCTTAGGATGGAGAATGGCCAGATGATATCCTCTAAGATCCCCTCCTGGAGGAGGGGAAAGGTGACCGAGGGCGATCTACTGAACGTGCACTGGGAAGAGATAAAGGGTACCGTGTTCCCCATACCCCCCGGTGGATTGGAGAACGAACTGAAGGTGGAGTGAATGCCCGAAGTACGGTTGGTGGGGTTGAGAAAGGAGTATGGCAGCGTCATCGCCGTCAATCAGGTCTACCTCACGGTGGAGGACGGAGAGTACGTGACCATTCTCGGGCCGTCGGGCTGCGGAAAGACCACATTGATACGCATGATCGCCGGGATCATCGAGCCTAGCGATGGCAAGGTGTTCATAGGGGGAAAGGATATGACCGGCGTGCCCATCGAGGACCGCGACATTGGGTACGTCTTCCAGAACATCGCTCTGTTTCCGCATCTGTCCGTACAGAACAACGTTTCCTACGGTCCTCGTGCCAAGGACCTCTCCCCAGATGTGCAGAATGAGATATCAAGGAAATATCTGGGCATGGTCAAGTTGCTGGATAAGATGGGCATGTTCCCCTCCGAGCTGTGCGGTGGTGAACAACAGAAGACATCATTGGCCAGAGCATTGGCCTCCGGGTCCAAACTACTATTGCTGGATGAACCGCTTTCCGCCCTGGATTCCCGGGTGCGCGTGGACCTGCGATACGAACTGCGGCGCCTGTCCAAGGAGCTGGGCATCACCACCGTTCACGTGACCCACGACCAGGAGGAGGCTCAATCGGTCTCCGACCGCATCGTGCTCATGCGGGCTGGCACGGTAGTGGAGACCGGGACCCCCGAAGAACTGTACGCTCGTCCAAGGAACCTGTTCAGTGCCAACTTCATCGGCGAGACCAACCTGTTGGAGGGTTGGATCAGGGAGGTCAAGGACGGGGTGTCGTTGGTGGAGCTGAGGAACGGTGGTCTGATAAAGGTCGCCCAAACGGACATGGAAGTAGGGGATGCCACGGTGATCTCCGTACGGCCAGAGTTCATGTTCGTAGCCCCGGAAGGCATGAAGGCCACGGTGACCAACATCACCTTCATGGGTACCTACTCGCATATCACAGCTATTACTGAGGACGAAGAGGAGGTAGGATTTGATGTTGCCTCCCTTGATGGGAATCTATTAACTATTGGTAAGGAACTCTATTTAGCGGTCAATCCCAAGACCGCGGTGCTTTACCCCAAACCGAAAAATGGAATTGAAGAGGCGATAAGGCTTGAGTGACAGAACATCGTTGCTAGAATGGTTCTATTCGAGGCGGGAATCAATGGTCTCCAAAGAACTGAGGAGCCATGCTCAGGATGTTGGGGACACGATATTGGAATTCAATCGGGCTATGTCCTTCCTTTGTCAGGGGGATAAGGACAAAGCCATTGACGCTCTGAAACGTTCTTTCCTGGCAGAGAAGGGAGCGGACGCCCACGAGCAGTTCATATCCGAGGAGCTGTCCCGTGGGGACCTGGAGGAGAAGAACCGGGAGGACCTTCTGCATCTGGTACGAAGGATGGACTACGCCGCCGATTGGTGCAAAGAGGCAGGCATGAACCTGCAGCTGGTGCTGGAGATCGGTATTCCGGTGTCGTCAGGCATTTGGACCAAGTTCAGCATCATGACCCGGGAGCTGGAGCGCATGGCAAAGGGGCTCAAGGTATGTGTGGACAACTTAGGCTCCAACAACGACCTGGTCATCAAGATACGCAAGGAGATCGAGGAATCCGAGCACATAATGGATGATCTGTACTTCATGATGAAGAAGGAGTTCTTCATGTCCAACATGGACGCCCGTGCCCTCTATCTTATGCGCGACCTGCTTCACGGCATCGAGAACTCAGCGGACAATTTCAAGGACTCCGCGGACATAATTAATATCATCATCATATCCCAACGCGACCGGCCCAGGTGATTTTTTGTCAAAGCTATTTGGAACCAACGGAGTGCGAGGGATAATCAATCAGGACATGACGGTTGAGATGGCATTGGATGTAGGGAGGGCCATCGGCACCTTCATGATGGGGAGGGTGGCCATCGCCACAGATTCTCGGACATCCGCGGACATGTTGCGTTCAGCTGTGACCGCCGGAATGATTTCCGCTGGAAGCAGCGTGGTGGACCTGGGCATGTTGCCCACGCCCGCCCTGCAATATTACGTGAAACACTCCGGGGTCAAGGGTGGGGTCATGATCACCGCCTCCCACAACCCGCCGGAGTACAACGGCATCAAATGTGTGGACCACGACGGCACTGAGATGCCAAGGGTCAAGGAGGAAGGTATCGAGCGCATCTATTTTGAGCGCAGCTTTGGTCTCCCTGGGTGGAAGGATGTCGGTTCCATTTCTCGTTTGGAGGGAGTGGGGACCTCCTACACCAACGCCATTCGGCGCTCGGTCGATCGATCAGCCATCGCCGAAGCGAACCTCACCGTGGTCTTGGATTGCGCCAACGGCGCCGGTTCGGTGACCTCCCCTGGTCTGCTGGATTCGCTGGGTGTTAGGGCCATCACTCTTAACGGGAACCCTCAGGGCACTTTCCCCGGGCATCCCAGCGAGCCAACACCTGAAAATCTCAAGGACCTCATGGCCGTGGTCAAGGCCACCGGGGCTGACCTGGGCATAGCCCACGATGGCGATGCTGACCGTACGATATTCGTGGACGACCAAGGGAACTACGTCTATGGTGACCAGTCCCTGACCGTCGTGGCCTCCTACATGGTCCAGGAGAACGACGGCGGAATAGTCGTGACCCCGGTCAGCACCTCTTCCTGCCTGGAAGAGGTGGTCAAGCGTCATAACGGACAAGTTCTTTACACCAAGGTAGGCGCCCCCATCGTCGCACGTAAGATGATGGAGATCGGTGCGGTCTTCGGTGGAGAGGAGAACGGGGGGCTTATCTTCCCGGAACATCAGCATTGCCGCGACGCGGCCATGACAATGGCCAAGATGCTGGAGATCATCGCCAAGAAGGGGCCGCTCTCTGAACTGCTCAAGGAGGTGCCCCGCTACAGTCTGGACAAAAGGAAGTTGACCTGTCCCGATGAAAAGAAGGAGTGGGTGCTGGAGCAGGTGGAGGTCCACTTCGCCGAAGAGAAGATCGACCTTACCGACGGGGTCAAGATATACTTCGAGGGCGGGTGGAGCCTGGTAAGGCCTTCTGGAACCGAACCGATATTCCGGGTGTACTCCGAGGGCAAGGACGAAGCTACCGCCAAGCGCTGCGGGGACGAGTGCGAGAAAGTGCTGCGGGAGCTGCTCGAAGAGTGATCACAACAGCTGCTGGATCAGAAATATTATCCCAAAGATGATGAAGACCGCTCCGCTCCCCTTACGGATGTAATCCTTGGGCACCTTCTCACCGATGGCCTTGCCAAGGGATACCTCCAGGATCGTCAGCCATAGGAATCCAAGCGCCGCTCCGATGAACACCATCAAGGCCGCTCCGGACTCCGCGGATAGGGTGATCACAGAAAGCTGGGTCTTATCTCCCAATTCCATGAGGGCGACGAAACCAAAAGCGGTGATGAACCCTCCCCAGCGTCCTCTGTCTTTGATCTCCCCTTCATCCTTTTCCTCTCGTATCAGCGTCAGGACCCCGAAGATGATAAAGACCGATCCTGCAGCTAGACCAACTATCCACGAAGGAACGAACTGGAACAGGACCTCGCCGATGAGCACTCCTACTGCGGTGACCGCAGCCAACCCAAGGAAGGACCCGAAGAACACCGTTCGCTTGGGGTACTTCGATGAAAGGGTGATGACCGCCACCATGGTCTTGTCCCCCAGTTCGGTCAACGATATCAGTATGAAAGCTGAGATCAGGGGTGACCAATCCATCTACTTCTCTCCACGGCGGGTATGGACTATGGCTATGACCTCCATGATGAGGCGCGCTGCCAATGCCGCGGTGGCACCTGGGTCGTGCGAGGGTAGCACCTCGGATATATCGAAGCCTACTAGGCGGTCTCCCACCATGTCTATGCACCGCTTCACCTCGTAACCGGTCAGGCCGAACGGTTCGGGACGGGACGTTCCAGGGGCGAACCCGGGATCGATACCGTCCATGTCCAAACTGAGCAGGACGTTCTCTCTGCGCATCATGTTGAGCGCTTTCTTCCAGGAGTTGTCCAATCCTCCTTCCCTGATCTGGTAAGCATCAACGTAATTGGGCAGCTCTCCGAAAAGCTCCTCTTTAGAGATGGAGCGCACGCCGAAAGGGACGATGTTCTCGATGCCCACGATCTCCGCCACCCGCTTCATCGTGCAAGCGTGGTTGAACTTCATGTTGCATTCAGACCTGAAGTCCAGGTGAGCGTCGATGCTGATGACGCCGACCTCATCATATGCCTTTACCAGAGGATAGGTGATACTGCGCTCTCCGCCTATGAGTATGGGGAACTTGCCAGTATTGATGATCCTCCTAGCCTTCTCCTCCACCGCCTTGAACATGTCGTCACAGGAGGACCCGCAATCCACGTCCCCGGCATCGTGCACTCTGACCTTGGAAAGATCTAACTTATGCTCAAAAAGATAAGGGTCGAAGATGTTCGATGCCTTTCGGATCGCTGCTGGCGCCTTCCGGGTCCCGGAACGTAGCCGGGTGGTACCATCATAAGGCACCCCCACGATGACGAACTCCGCCTCCTCGAAGGTGGAATTGGCCATGGCAAAAAGGTCACTGCGGGCCATGAGGCCTCCTATTTCCGATCACACCTTGGTGATCTTACGGCGGTCCATGGCGATCATGTACATGATCTCCTCACCGGAATTTAGTTGCCCCACGTACTCTTCGGGTATGGGCAATTGAAAGGTCTCATAGGTCTCGAGGTCCATCAACTGGACCTCCTCGCCCATGATCGATAGGACCTGCGCCTTACGCTTATCTATCATCGGCACCTGGATCTTGTGTTTGACCGGGTGAACGATGTTGCGTTTCTTATTATCAAAGACGCCCACAGCATCGATATTGGCTTTTGCTTCTCCGTGCTTCCCGGGCTTGGAGGTGGAAATGTTAGTGATCTTGCAGGGTTCCCCATCGATCAGCATGTAACGCCCCTCTTTGAGCTCCCTGACTTCCTGTTGAGTCCACGACATAGCTACCTCTGGAGGGAAATGATGGAGCGTTTATATAGTTTGCTTATCGCCGGCGACCTTGGCCATATCGCTGACCCTGGCCATGCCGTTGGTTTTGTCCCCTGTTCTGCGGGCGCTGCTGCCTTTGGGGCGGGTTGGGGTATTTCTCTCTGATCTCAGCCACCCTCTTCTCCATCTGCTCCTTCAACTTGTCGGCTATGAACTCACCGTGGTAGGCGTCAACCTTGGCGGCAATGCTGATCTTGCCCCCTAGACTTCTCGCCACCTTCCCTCTCTGCCAGAATGGCGAACGGTTTATCCAGGGATGCTGAAAGATGACCCCGTGCTTGGGCGGGTTCTTTCCGGAACGAAGGTGCAAGAACAACGCCTTCTCCGCTCCTAATAACTGGGTGGTGCTGGAAGGCAGCTTGGCCAGCCGTTGCAACCCTCCGGCCAAGGATATGAGGCGCGCTGCTAGATTGGGGTTGAGTAACGAAGTGAGGTTAGGGGCCACCCTGTTCATTCCTTCCAGGATGTAAGCGTCCAAGGCCTCCTTTCGCCGGTACAGCTCGTACAGAGTGCCTCCCATTCCTCGAATGACATTCAGGTCCCTGTCCACAAGGTCTGTGCCTACTGACTCTAGGGAGATGCCCAGATGCTCCATGATGACCTGCCGGTCACCCATCTCATGGATGAAGCGGGCGTACTCCGCGTCCACGGCGTGGTCGGCCAGCTCCGGAAAGTAGACACCATACCATTCGTGCAAACGTTCACTGAGCAGATTGATATCTTCTATCAGATCATCGGTCGCCCGGATCGCCTGTGCTATGGACCGGTCCTCGCTCAACGGCTCCCGCACCCTTATCTTGCCAAGTTCCACCATGACCTTCTGCATCAGGTCCGACGTCAGTCCGTACTTCTCCGGCTTGATGAACGAGGAGTCGAAGACCATGGGCTTACCCAGGGGTTTGAGGCGCGGATCGGCCACCTTCATGCGCCTCACCGCCAGCTCTCGTTCCTCTGGCAATATCTCTCCCCGCTGGATGGCTGCCAGCTTCATAGCGACCATTTTCGGCTCCTTCTCGAACAATTTGAACTGGCGGACCTCTGTGTCCTCACACAAGAAGACCCCGAACCATTTGGTGATCAGTATCATGATATCAATTCCTTAGAATGCGTTTTATCTCCGCTTCAGGGAGCGGACCCCCCTTGTTCAACATCAGGCAGCGATACTGTAGTTCGGCGTGAAACTCCAGCGTTTCCAATCGATGGAAGGCGTCCTTTAGGTCCTTGCCCACAGAAATGGCCCCATGGCTCTCCATCAGAAATGCGTCAGCGTTTTTGATCTTCTGGCGCAAGGCCGATGCCAGGTCTTGCGAACCCGGGGTGGCGTATGGCACCGTGGGAACATGCCTTCCCAGGACCATCAATCCTTCCGGAGTCAATCCCGGGGTGATCTCGATACCGGCACAGGCCATTAGTGTGCAGAATCGGGGGTGGACGTGCACTACGCCGTTCACGTCCTTTCTCTCCTGGTATATGGTAAGGTGAAATGGCGTCTCCATGGAGGGTGTTCCGCTGACGGCCTTGCCGCTTGCGATGTCGACCGTGACCAGTTCTGTTGGGTCCAGCATCCCCTTGCAGGTACCTGACGGTGTTATGACCATCATTTCACCGACCCGGGCGCTGATGTTCCCCCCCGTGCCGTTGGTCAGACCCTTATCGTACAGCAAACGTCCGTAACGGACCACATCCATGGCAGCCTGTTTCATAACCGTGCACCCTTCAAACTCTCTCGTATGTCCTTGGGATCAAGCACCCCGTTCTCAGTGATTATCCCGCTCAGATATTTACTTGGGGTCACATCGAACCCGGGGTTCAATGCCCTGGAGCCTATGGGAGCTATCCTCACTCCGTCGATCATCGTCACCTCTTCCTCGCCACGGTACTCGATGGGGATGTCCTCCCCCCTTTCTATTGAAAGGTCGAAGGTCGAGAGAGGGGCGGCAGTGTAGAACGGCACTCCTAGTTCCTTGGCCAGCACCGCTTTCTCGTATGTCCCTATCTTATTGGCGAAATCGCCATTGGCCGCTATGCGGTCCGCACCGACTATGATAAGGTCGACACCTTCCCGCATGAAGTGGCCAGAGGCACCGTCAGGGATTATGGCGTGGGGTATACCTTCGTTCATTAGTTCGAAGGCCGTGAGCTTCATTCCCTGGAGCCTCGGTCTAGTCTCCGAAACGTAGACGAATATCTCTTTGCCCTTGCGCCACGCTTCACGTATCGGTGCCAGGGCGGTTCCCCAATCCACTGTGGCTAGGGCTCCGGCGTTGCAGTGGGTCATGATGCGGTCGCCGTCCTTAATGAGGCGCTCACCATGTTCACCGATGCGCCTGCAGCGTTCCACTATTGTGTCAGCATAATCATCCGCGGCCCTGATAGGATCGATGCCAGCAGCGATCTTAGCTTTCATATGATCGACGGCGAAGAACAGATCGAAGGCCGTCGGTCGGGTCCCTTTGAGCTCTTTGGTAGCCGCCTCTAGGTCCTCTCGATTGTTTGATGCCAAGAGCATTCCGTAGGCCGCTGCCACACCAATGGCCGGGGCGCCCCGGACGGTCATGTCCCGGATGGCCTCAGCTACCTGGTGGTGGGTGGTCATCTTGACCACTTGGACCTTATGGGGGAGGAGCTTTTGATCCAACATGTGCACAGCACCCTCCTCATACCAGACCGCTCGCATCTCGCGAACCGCACCATCTATGACGATCTTCATTTTCTCTAATCAACTGGAGGACCGCCAATCTAATTAAGTTATGTGGAAGGCGATGTTTCGTATCATTACGATAGGTTTATTTACAGAAACCATTAATCTGTACCTTGACGATTATTTTGCCCAGCAGGTCCTCCGATTTTGACGTTTATTCTACAACCACCGGTCTCCGGCAGATATCAAACCCGGTCCGGCAGAAGATATTGAGCGAACTGCAACGAAGGGACCTGAGCTTGAGCGAGATCGCAGTTCTTACTAGTAAGGCCCAAAGCACTCTTTCCGTCCACCTGGATAAGATGGTCAAGGAAGGGTTGATCGGATATCGGGACGATCCCAACGACAACCGCCGCAAGATATTCTATGTCATCTCCCGCCCCGTGGGCAGTTCGGTGGTCCCCAGGGAGGAGCTCAAGAAGGCGGTGTCCAACACCATAGGCCGATCCATCGGTACACCCAGCACATTCCTCAAGGGCACCATACGGTCCATCGTCATAGGGATGGAGGCCATCGGGTTCAACATGGACCCTATCTTAAAGGACATCGGACGGCAGATGGGGGCTGAGATATCAACGCGTATGAAGGCCACCGATGTCGAGGGGCTCATACACGAGATCAAGGACTTTTATTTAGCTCACGAGCTTGGCGAGTTGGTCGTGTTCTCCCTACACCCAGTTACTCTGATCATCAGGGATGAGTACGATTGTTCCAAGGCACCGGACGTGGGCAGAACGCTGTGTCTGTTGAACGAGGGTATGCTTGAGGCCATCTTCGAAGAGAGGCTGAACATGCCCCTCAGGGTGGTTGAGAAGGACACCTTCGGTGTTGGTTTCAACATGTGCAAGTACGTGATCGAACCGTCGCTCTGATCGCTTTATAGAACTCTATCCCATTCATCTCAGGCATCTGATAATCTGAGATAATAATGTTGCACTCCATCTCATTTAATGTCTTATTCACATGGATCGGAGAATCATGAATTGTGATACTGATATCGTTCTTCAATTCAAGGAATTCCTTAGTGATCTCCAACAACCTAAGTTCGTCATCAACATAGAGACATCTGATCAATATTACCCCATCATTAGTATTATTTTATATTCAATAATAATACATTGAAATAATATTGAAAATGGCCGTAATTCATCAAAGGAGAAGAAGATGGTGGGCCCATCCGGATTTGAACCGGAGACCTCCTCCGCTCTGACCCTTCCGGGGAAGGGATGTCAGGGAGACGTCATAACCGCTAGACCATGAGCCCTTAGGATTTTGCCGTAAGATGTTCTAATGTATATGCCTTTCGTAGTACAGCCTATAAAATAATCGGACTGGAACAATGGTTGGTCCGAGCAAATTTTATTAGTAGCAGTTTCTTGCATGCTCTGAGCGAAATGACGGAGATCATTCTTTTCACTAAGCCCGACTGCCAGAAATGTGATTACATCAAGGCTCGATTGCCAGATGGTCTAGATATGCGTATAGTGAATACCTCGGAGGCCGAAGGATTGGCCGAGGCCGCCTATTACGAACTGCTCGATCGCAACCTTCCCATACTAGTGGTGGACGATGAGGTGTTCGAGGGGGCCATCATAATCCTGAACAAACTTAAGGGACTGGCCGAGGGCCAGTAAGAAGAAGATGTACTGCCTGGGGATAGAGGGCACCGCCCACACAGTGGGGGTGGGTATCGTGGACCAGAACGGAAATGTGCTGGCGAACGAGATGGAGATGTATCGTCCGGTCGAGGGCGGTATTCATCCCCGGGAAGCGGCCAACCATCATGCCGAACGTTTAGTGCCCCTTGTCCACCTGGCAATCGAACGTTCTGGATTGTCCTTCAAGGACATCGACCTGGTATGTTTCTCCAAAGGTCCGGGGCTCGGTCCCTGTCTACGTACCGTGGCAACGGGTGCCAGGGCCCTCTCTCTAAGTCTAGGTGTCCCGATAATGGGCGTCAACCACTGCATCTCACACCTGGAGATCGGAAGAATAAAGACGCTGGCCCAGGACCCGGTTCTGTTGTACGCCTCCGGTGGCAACACTCAGGTGATCGCTTTCGCCAACGGCCGTTACCGCATATTCGGAGAGACGTTGGACATCGGCATCGGAAATATGCTGGACAAACTCGGTCGCGAGATCGGTCTGGGCTACTACGCCGGTCCAAAGATCGAAAAGGCCGCTGCTCAAGGGAGCAAGTTGCTGGACCTGCCCTATTCAGTAAAGGGTATGGACATGGCATTTTCCGGCATTTTAACGGCGGCGGTCGCTCATCGTAACCGTGGTGAGCGTGTGGAGGATGTCTGCTACAGCGTGCAAGAGACCTGCTTCGCCATGCTCACCGAGGTGACGGAACGCGCTATGGCCCACATCGAGAAGGATGAGGTCCTGCTGGGCGGAGGCGTGGTGCAGAACAAGCGCCTGCAGAAAATGGTCCAGGAAATGGCCGAGGCTCGTGGAGCCCGTATGTACGTTCCCGACCGCACCTTGTGCATGGACAATGGGGCTATGATCGCTTGGACCGGAATAATGATGCATCGATCTGGCATAAGGCATTCATTGGAGTCGACCGTGGTTGACCAACGATTCCGTACCGATCAGGTCAATGTCACTTGGCGGTAGTCCGCCCCATCTGTTTTGAGACGATATCATCCAAGGCCTGAATGAAATCGATCTCCTTCCCCAAGGGGAACGTGGCCCCACTGGCGATATTATGTCCGCCACCGACCCCTCCGACCGTCGCCGCCGCGTCCCGCATAGCGACCGAAAGGTCCAGACCGTCCTTGTCCACCAACTTCCTGGTCCCCCTCGACGAGACCTTGAACTCATTGTCTATTCTGGTCAGGCATATGGTGGCCTTATCCTGGTCCCCTACCCACTGCATGATAATGCCGCACAGTTCGCTGGAGACCTCCTTATGCGGTGATTCGAAGTATTGGATGGCGGTTTCCTTGGACAAACCCCTCTCCACCGTCCTCTTGACCGAGGACAGCAGCATCTCGTCGTAATCGTGGGCCAAGGACCCAGCTTTATCCTGGGCCTCTTCCTCGCCCAACAGGACGGCCAGTCCAAGGGCGGTCTCACCCACCCGCCCGCAGGCGTTGACCAATCTGGTCATATGGCCGGCCCGGGAGTTGTCATTGGGAAAGAAGTAGTCCGGGGCTAAGGTATCCTCCAGACCTCCTAGGGTTCCTCCCTGTTCCAGGAGTTTGAGTGACACCAGCGATGACAGTTTGCGTCGTCCCCCCTCGTCCAAAGCATCCCAGGTCGTCTCACCGTGCAGTCCTGCCTCATTCAGCAGCTGTGCGACCCCTTGGGGATCTCCACTGACCCCTCTGATGAAAGGATGTGTGGAGCGCGCTAGGCTTTCACCCACCGGACCGGGAAGCAATAGGGAACCCTTCTTTTCCTGCACCAGTCCTTTTGCGCTACCTCCTGCATAGAGGTGGGCGTTGACCCCGCTCAATCCCTGTTGGTGCTGTCGGTCCCCCACCATGCCCGTGAAGGCCAATGGCAGCAAGTCCCAGTTCATTTCATCTACCGTCACCGCCAAAAGCATGGAAAGGGTGCTGGCGCAGGCGTACCGGGCTCCATCCACCTTGAACACCGAAGGGTTCAGGTGATGCAACTTGTCGGAGTCCCTCTCTTGCCGGTGGTGATCCAGTACGATCGTCTGTAAACCTAGTGATTCCAGCTGGCTCAAGTTGCCGGAGCCCATATCGGCCACGATCAGCAGGTCGACCCCGGACACTACCCCCTCCTCGATCGTCTTAAAATCAAACCCTTTGAGCATGGAGGTCTGACATCCCTTGCCCGAACGTGCGAGCATGGACGTGAGCACGCTAGCGGCACCAATGCCATCGGCGTCGTTATGAGAAAATACGCGGGCCTCGGTGCACTTACGCACTGCATTGGCCGCGTTGGAAAAGCGGGTTAAGAGGTTTTCGGGCAATTGGACGGAGCCGTCCATGTCCCACTCACTCGATGAGCAGCTCAGCTTTCTTCAAGGAGTAGTTCCAATCCTTGGGCAGGATGTCCAAGCGCTTGTAGTACTTCACAAGCCTTCTGATCTTGGACTCCACCAGCTGCAGGCCCCGGCGGTTTGCGATGTCACCGCGGTTGCCGTTCTGAACGTGAATGTTCAGATTTATGGCCTTTCTCATCAGAGCCATAAGGTCCTCGGGAAGCTTCGGGGACAGGTCGTTCTCGTGGAGGATCTCCATCACCGACTTGTCGGTAGACAGCTTGACGCTGGGCACAGCGTGCTGGTCCCTCAATACCAATCCGATCTTGGAACTGGTCATACCTTCCTTTCCTAGTTTGACCACCATCTCCATTACCTCGTCCTTGGACAGAGGTACCCATTCTGGGTTCTCCGTGATCAAAGGTCTTCGGGAACGGGAAGAGCCCCTTCTCCTGGCGTGCATTCTTGCCATGTGAACATCATCCTATTTTGTTATCTAAATGATTTAACTTCGTTGGTGGCGGCGAAGTGACCGTCTATTTCACTCATACTATTTAAGAGTTCGACTCATGCCCAGCTTGGAAAACACCGCCTTCCTGGCCCAAGCAATCTGCTCCCGATATTCGCATTCCGGGAAAGCCAGATTGTCTGGCAGCTCGTCCATCAGCTCCCAGCCCATTTCACTGTCCCCTCTATGCTCTCCCAACAGACCAGCGAAGACCACCACCGGTCCCATGGGTCGGCAGTCCAGGACCTGAAAGTCAAATCCGCATTCCTCGAGGAACTCCCTCCGCACCCCCTCCAACGGGGTCTCCATATCTTCCAATTTTCCTCCTGGCATTTCCCACCCTACCCTCTTGGGATTGTAGACCATCAGGAAGAGGTCGCCCTTGAAACCGATACCGTAGACATTGGGCAGTTTCATCACCGTTGCATCATGTATGATAGCCGGGAGGGGTTATCGATATTTATCTGAATCCTGATTCATCGATCAGATGGACGAAATGGTCGGCCCTTCGGAAGCATTTTCGGGGGAGGGGTCGTAAAGATAAGTATAGGGAATCCAGGACTATCAGAGATGATCGATCTGATGTGGGAGATGCGAAGAGATCTCGACTGGCTCTATGGAGAGACGACCATCGACCCTCCCCCTTCGGATCAATTCCGTTCGCCCTTGGCGGGATTCCTATTGGTATCGTTGAACGGTAAGGCGGTGGGGTGCGGAGCGATAAAACCTTGGGATGAGACCACCGCCGAGTTCAAGCGTTTGTTCGTGACCCCGAGGATGGGGCGCAAGGGGATAGCGCGTCTCATCATGAACGGGTTGGAGAGGAAAGCCATCGAACTGTACTCATCGCTCGGTTATCGGCGCTTTCCTTGCGAAGAACGAAAGAAATGGTCACCATGGAGCATATGTTTCGAGAAATGGCTGTGAACCGGGATCACGGTCTTTCCACAACGATCATGGCATGGTCCTTTTCGAAAGGAGCTAGCTCCACCATTTCCCTGACTTTCAGACCTTCTCGTATGAGCAGTTCGGCGCTCTCTTGAAAGATCTCGCGCGGTTCCCGTCTCATGTCCTCCGAACGAGACTTCACTGCCAACATGCCCCATTTCGCTGGGAACCGCTTCATGGCCTTGGCGAAGATGCCGGCTTGGTTCTTCTGGGCTACGTCCTGGTAGACCACGTCCGCCCTTTCCACCAGGAATGCCAGATCGTCCGGTTTGGTGGCGTCCCCAAGTATGGGCATCATGTTAGGTCGTCCTTCGCAGACCCCGACCAGGTCTCGGAAGGACCTGGGGGATATCTCCACGCAATAGACCCGTCCTTCAGGCACTAGATCGGAGACATGGCTGGAGGTGGTGCCGCTAGCAGCCCCCAGGTAAAGGACGTGGGAATCATGCAAGAAAGGAAAGCACTTACCCCCCTTCCTAAGATAGGCGGACAGTTTGCTTCGGTCCGGCACCCATTCCCTATATTCAAGGTCATCCTGAGAGAAGAGCCTCTCCCCGTAAACCCTCCGTCCAGGGGTCAGGTTCCGGGTCAACAGCATCTCGCCGGAACGGAACACTCCAGGGAACGCGGTGGTCTCGATGGGCAGTTTAGCCTCGCTCATGTTCTCGCCATAACTGACAAATTATTAAGCGTTTCAGTGGCATGATGCACCGTGGCGGGAACGGACGAATCCAAGCGGATCGAGGAGCTGACCGAGCGTATCGCTCATCTGGAGGACGCCGTCCGTCAGGTTTCCGTGCCCTACAGCGAGCTGGTGTCTCAGCTTGCAAATTTCCAGGAAACGGTTGGAAAGTACTTCCGTCTCATGGACCTGTACCAGAAATTCGGAGTGGTCTCGGTCGAAACGATCGTTCCAGAGGTCAAGGACCCCATATCCAAGGACCTTCTTCGTTTACTGCTGGACCACCCGGGTCTGAACATATCTCAGCTGACAGAAGAGCTCAAGGCGCGGCGCGGAAGCTCCTCAAGGCGGATCGTCAGAGGAAAACTTAGCGATCTGGTGAGGCAGAAGCTGGTGATCGAGGAAGCTGGTAGGCAGGAAAAGACCTATCGGCTATCGGAAGAGGTGGTCAGGAAGTGGTCACAGGTGCTCGGTCTCTCCAAGTAAAGTGACCACTCATACGAAGATGTATGAAAACATGGCACAAGCGAGAACAAGATAGGGCCGAGATACAGAAACAAGTGCAGATCACGATATCGATGAGGTGAGAAAGATGACGGACAAAGAAATGCCAGATGCGGAACAGTTAGGGCAGATATTCGCTGTGCTGTCGGAGCATGTGCCGAAGCTGCTCGACAGTGTGACCAAGGTCCTTTACGGAGCTCAGGAAGGTACCAAGTTCGGAGAGTCTGTGGCAGCCTTCTACAAGGCCTTAAACGATGCGGGAATGAGCAAGGATCAAGCGTTCGAACTGACCAAGGAGTACATGTCCAATCTGAGCCTGGGTGGAATGCTCAAGAACATAGTGGGCGGGGCGAGCAAAAAAGATGAATGAGGCGCCAAGCCGATGTCATCGAAAAAAAATAAAAAAACTGGCGACCGCCAGGCCGTGATAGTCGCGGCCGCGGCGATACCAGTATTGATGTGGCATTTGACGATAGCGTACCTGCGCATGAGGCGACGGGCCAACAAGGAGGGTCGGCAATTCTACCTGGCACTGGTCCGGGACGGTATTCCCAAGGACCATGCTAGGGAGCTAGCCGACGAATACTCCTCCAACCTCTCCCTGGTCAGGCTGATCAGGGAGGGGATGGGCCGGTTCACTTTCTGAACAGATACTCGGCTATGCCGAAACCGACCTCGTCGCTGCCGTCGTCGATGCGATAGCGGGCCAGATTCTCGAACATTATGGAGCCGCGGTTGTCTTCGCCCTTGAACTCCATGACGACCTTCCTCTTGACCTCGCCTTTTACACCGTAAACAACGCCATCTTTGTCGTACATGGCCATGTACAGCGTGTTGGGGCTTCCGTCAGCGTCATATTCGGTCACCATGTCCACCTTGACGATGGGCAGGGTCTCTCCGTCCACATAGATGAAGCCGGCGTCGATGTCGCCCTTGTCCATGTACATCTTGGTCACGTTGAAGCCATAGCCATCGTTGAACTGACAGGTCAGCCATACCCATGCCCTGGGAGCGGTCCAATCGCGCTCGCCCCAGGAGTGGTCCCTTTCGCCCAGTCCCTTGATGTAATAATCCTTGTCGTCGATGGTCAATTGTCCTAGGACCTTGCCCATCTGCTCCAGATGCTCAGAGGCTACCGACGCCGCCATGGCTTCCTTGTCGCCGGTGACGCACTCGCGATAGTTGAACATAGGATTTACACCTTCGAACCTCAGATCGAACACGACCTTCGAGACGGTTTCCTCGCCCTTCATATGCGTGGGCAGTTCACCTTCGAATTTTAAGTTCCAGACCTTTTCATCCTCCACCTTGGTAAAGGTCAGGCCTTTGGCGTTCAGTTCGCTGCCATCGAACTCCACGTTGTCCTTGGTCCCCACTATGGAGCCGTCGGGCATCATGAAGAAGCAGAACAGCATCTTCTCGTTCTTGTTGGGCATTAAGCCCAGGCGCATGAAGCCGCAAATGTCGTTTCCGCGGTCATAGAAGCTGAAATAGAAACTTTCGTTCCAGTTCTTCTGTTCGCCATGCTCGTGAATTATATCCGTTTCCACTGGAATCATCCTTCCCTGATATAGATCAAGCCTTCGTTGCCGTCAAGGGTTATCCACTGACCTGTTATGAATATTTTTGTGGCGCTCTTGACCGCGGTCACTGCCGGAATTCCGTATTCCCTGGAAACCACAGCTCCATGGGAAAGGATACCGCCAGTCTCTGTAATGAGCCCCCCGATCTTGGAAAAGACCGCGGTCCATCCGGGGTCTGTGTTGGAAGTGATGAGGATCTCCCCCTCTTTCACCTCGGAGAGCTGTTCTATCGACTCAACCACCCGCACCGGGCCGGAGGCTATCCCCGGACTTGCAGATGTCCCCGTGAGCCTGACCGCGCTCCCGGTCACCACAACGGTATCGTCGAACTCTACACTCCCCTTCAGGAACTTGGGCGGAAGCTCTCCCTTCCACTGATGGAACACATTCTTGCGCTCCGGTATCATCGCCAACGCTTCCTTACCGATCCCTTTGGCCAGGGCGAATATCTCCTCTTTGCTCAGGAAGAATATGTCCTCTCCTTCTCCTATCCAGCCCTTGGACAAGAACCTTCGGGAGAATTCCATGTATATCCTCCGCTCTCTGTACAAAATATGGTCAAGGAAGTAGCGCTGGTTCTCCCGGAATATAAGGTAGGTCTGAGCGAAATGCATGACGATGCGGAATATGCCGGCCTTGAAGTAGCCCTTATCGAGGTCCCTTATCTTGGCAAGGATGTCCTTCTCCGCTTCCTCCCTCTCCTTGATCCTGCGTCTTTCCATTTCCTTCAGGTCCAAGCGGGATGAGGACACCAGCGAACGTACGATGTCCGCGACCAATCGAGGATCGTCGCCCCAGCGAGGAAAGTACAGCTCCCTGGTATGCGAGCGATGACCGTAATCTGTGAGGAAAGAAACGAACTCTTCCCGATAACCGCTCATCTTGGGGTCATCATTCATCTTGGCCGTCATCTCCCTGGAGCTCAGACCAAGGACGTTGCCTCGAACGTATGGGTCATCCCTTGCCACATCGGCTAGTTTATTGAGCGCTATATTGGTCTCGATGGTCTTATTGCCCTTAAGGCCGCTGATCACCCTGGAGTAGAGAGCACCTGAGCTATCATTTAGCCAATCCTGCAGCCAGCGTTTGACCATCATGTTGGTGCCTATGGAGTGGGTCACCATTCCGTAACGAATAAGGCGATAATGCTTTACGATCCGCCGTTCCATTTCCCACACAAGGTCTTCCAGCTTCTCGTCCGGTATCTCCGTTAGGTCCATGGCATCGAAGGTCTCGGCCCATTCCAAGAAGCCAGAGGCCCATTTCTTATAGGCCTTGTCGGTGCTAAGTATGACGCCATCCCGGTCCAGCAGGGCGATCCTGACCTCCGCCAGCAACCTCCTGAACGTCCTGGTCTTGGCGTTAGCTATGCGAGCCTGATCCTTTTCCGGGAAGTAATTGAGCAGTTCTTTGGTGCGTGAGAACTTAGGGTTGTAGACCAGCATTCCCTCCAGTACCTCGGCGTTGAAATAAACGTGTCCTTTGTGGATGTGTAGTAGTTCTTTATCGGTCAGCTCGTAATAGCCCATGATGGCGCTGCCTTCCCAATTGACGTACTTGGTCAACCATGGTCCCAAAACGGAAAAGAACAAGGGCGAGGTAACGTCCGCCCAATACTCATCACCATAGGCTCGGGTCCACAAGGTGTGGTCCCCGCCGATGGTGGTGATCGGGCGGGACTGTAGCAGATATATCTTATCCCCCTCGGCCGCCCATTCGATGTCCTGTGGGCTCCCCATATGTTCCTGAAGGGCACGCCCCAGTTTGGCGACCTTCTCCACGTTCGCTCGGCTCAGGGAGGCTCGCTTCTGCTCAGCGGCAGGAACGTCCACCACCTTCTCCCCTTCGGGGGAGAGGAAAATGGCCTTGGCCTTACTGCCGATGACGGATTCCCTAAGCTCGCCGGTTCGAGGGTCGCAGACGAAACGGTCCGGCGTCACCAGGCCGGAGGCGATCGACTCTCCCAATCCCCAGCTCGATTCTATGATGATGCGCTCCTCTCCGCTGACAGGGTCTGATGTGAACATGATGCCCGAGGAGTCAGCATTGACCATGCGTTGGACTATGACGGCCATACCGGAGTCCAGATGTCCTATCTTATTGTCGTGACGGTAGTTGATCGCCCGGTCGTTCCAATATGAGGCCCAGCACTTTTTGATATGGTCGCTTACAAGTTCAAGGGAAACGTTCAGAAAGGTGTCCTGCTGGCCGGCGAAGGATGCCTGCTCCAGGTCCTCTGCGATGGCCGACGAACGAACCGCCCATAGGCCCTCTGGTCCAAGGGTTGACATCTCCATGTGAAGGTTGTCCACCAACCCTTTTTCCATTTTCGTCGATAGCACCCATCCGCGGATCGATTCCGCACAGCGTGCCACCTTCAGACCGTCGCTGTGATCCAGGGTCCGTAGTATCTCTTCGATGCGCGGCCTTAGTCCATTGGCGTTCAGGAACCGTTCGTAGGCTGCGGTACCGATGACGATCCCCTCAGGGACCGGGAACCCGTCGGCCATTAGGTCCGTCAGGTTGCGAGCTTTCCCGCCGATGTCCTTGACCTCCCCTTTTCCAGATAATGAAATGATGTCCTCGCTCAAAAGATCCCTCAAGCCCCCTGAGGCATTGAGGCAACGCCCTGCAATGTATTAGCTATTTCCACTGGTGCAATTATGTATAATCCTCCGTCAATATCCAAAGCGATGAAGGAGACATTGTATTGGCTGGCCGAGAAGGTGGCCGGTGAGATCGATGGCCACTGCGAGTTCGAAGAAAGGGCAGAAGAGGTGAGCATGGGGGCGGATGGCACCCCCACCTGCCGTATCGACCAGGTGGCCGAAGAAGCTCTTCTTAGGATGATGGACGAGAGGAATGTCCCCCTCAATGTGCTTAGCGAGGAGGCTGGCTTCATCGATCGTGGTTTTGATCGAACATTGATCATGGACCCTGTCGATGGCACATACAACGCCTTGATGGGCATACCGTTCTACGCCGTTTCCTTGGCTGTGGGGACGAAGAGCATGAACGATGTGACCCATGGTATCGTACGCAACCTGGTCACTGAAGATACGTTCTACGCGGAGAAGGGGGAAGGGGCTACTTGGAACGGGCGTACCATCCACGCTCGCCCATTCCAACAGGACGGATCGGTGCTCATGGTCTATCTAGGAAAATTTTCTTCCAAGGCCACCAACGCTGTGGTCCATAAGGCACGGCGGACCCGTTCGATGGGGTGCTCCTCTTTGGAGATGTGCCTGGTGGCTGCCGGCCTGGCTGACGGCTTCTATCTCAATTCCGAGATCTATGCGAGGTCCTTGCGAGTGGTGGACATAGCCGCCAGTGCATTGATCCTTAGGGAGGCCGGTGGGGAGCTCTACGATATGAACGGGTCCGTGCTGGATATGCCGTTGGACCTCAAGTCCAGAGCGAACACGCTGGCAGTTGGCGACCCCGAGGCTCTGAGGTGGTTACTATGAAGTTCGGTATGAGCGTGAACATGGACATTCCCGATGCCCCGCGCATTGCAAGGAAAGCGATCGATCTCCTTGAAGGACACGAGGTGCTGCTGGAAAATGAGATGGCCCAGCGATTCAAGGTCAAAGGGCACCGCATCGATGATATGGACGTTGACATAATGGTCACCGTGGGCGGTGACGGCACCATCCTGCGTGCACTGCAGCACAATAAGGCACCGATGTTCGGTATCAACGCTGGTGATCTAGGATTTCTGACGGTGGTTTCGGAGGAAGAGATGGAAGAGGGGATCGACAACCTCCTGAACGACAATTACGAATTGGAGTGGAGGACAAAGCTGCAGACCGTGGTCGGGGGCAGACGCATGCTCGACGCAATGAACGAGGCGGTGCTGCACACGGCCCATGTGGCCAAGATCCGCCACTTCCAGGTGTTCGTGGACGGGGAGATGGCTGTCAACGTGCGAGCGGACGGGATCGTGGTGGCGACCCCGACCGGCTCCACCTGTTACGCCATGAGCCTGGGGGCTCCCCTCATCGACCCACGGGTGGAGGCGCTTGTCATCGCCCCTATGGCCCCGTTCAAGTTCGCCGCTCGCCCATTGGTGGTACCGGCCAGTAGTCGTATATCAGTGCAGATAGTCCGGCCGAAGGAGTGCGTGGTCGTGGTCGATGGGCAACAGGAGATGATGATGGCCGGGAATGAGACCGTGGAGTTCCAGGCAGCGCCCGATAAGGCTCGTTTCGTCAATTTCGGCAAAGGTTTTTACGCCCGCACACGTGAAAAGCTCATGGGGGCGTTGTGCTGAAGAGGGTCAAAAGTATCGACCGCTCCCTCATGGAAATGGTGAACCAAGCGTCAAGGGACAGCCTGCCGAACGAGTTCATGGCTATGCTGAGGGTCGAGGAAGGCGTTATCTCGGAACTGTTGCTGGTGCCTGGAACACTTCAGGGGAAGGACTCCGCGCTGGTGATGCTGCACATGCTGCCCATCGATCATACGGTGGTCGGCACCATCCATTCTCACCCCGGTTACAGCAACCGACCTTCCAGGCAGGACCTGGAACTTTTCCGTCGCTATGGTATGGTCCACATCATCACATGCTTGCCGTACGATGAAAATAGTTGGCAGGCCTACGATCATCAAGGTAGTAGTATAGAGCTTCCAGTCGTGGACCTTTAAAGGACCCTGCTGTTCGGCCCTATGTTCCCCCGGGCCAACGCCCCCATCCCGATGATGGTACCTTCCCAGATGACGGCCCCGGGCTCTATCATGGCGTTTATTCCGGTCTTCACATCATCACCGATGATGGCGCCTAACTTCCTTCTTCCGGAGTTTATGAGCTGCCCCCTGGTCGATACCCTGACAGCGCGGTCGTCAAAACGCAGGTTGGCCACCTTGGTCCCTGAGCCGAAATTGCACCGTTCACCGATCACGCTGTCCCCTATGTAATTGTGGTGCGGTACGTTGGTCCTTTGCATGATGATGGAGTTCTTCACCTCAACCGCGTTCCCTACCTTGACCCCCTCACCGAGGCAGGTGGAAGGGCGGATGTAACAGTTCGGTCCGACATCGCATCCCTTGGAGATGTAGACCGGTCCTTCGATGTAGCTCCCGCTGCGGATCACAGCGCCTTCCTCGACGACGACGTTGCCTTTGATCACAGCGCCTTCCTCCACCGTGCCACGGACATTCCGTTTCAAACGCCCCATGAGGTATTCATTGGCTCGTAGTAATTCCCAAGGATAACCTACGTCTATCCATTCCCCCACGATGCGATGGACCCTCACGTCCATCTCAGCGGACATCATGTTCAAGGTGTCTGTGAACTCGTACTCGCCCCGGGAGGACCGTTCTGTCCTATGGATCAGATCGAAGACCTCGGGAGTGAGACCGAAGATACCGCCGTTGATAAGGTTGGACGGAGGGTTCGACGGCTTCTCCCAGACACGTACCAGTTTCCCATCTTTTTGCTCGACCACTCCGAAGCGGGAGGGGTCGGGGACCTCCACCGTCCCCATGATAGGCCGCCGGTCCTTTTGGAACGCGGTTACCAGCTCTGCTATCGATTCCGGGGCCATGACGACATCCCCGTTGACGCATACAAAATCTTCCTGGATGATCCCTTCGGCCACGCCGATAGCGTTGGCGGTGCCTAACCTTTCCTTCTGTTCCAGGTATGTTAGGTCCACCCCCATATGCTGTCCGTCGCCAAAAAACTCCCTCACCTTATTGCTCTTCCAGCCGACCAGGATGGTCTGGTCCTTGATACCCGCGTCCTTCAGAGCTTGTACAAGGTGTGCCAGGTAAGGTTTCCCCGCCACAGTGAGCAGAGGCTTGGGTTTGTTGCTGGTAAGGGGTCTGAGTCGGGTGCCATCGCCGGCGGCTAGGATGAGGGCTTTCATTTCTCTCCTTCCACTTGTCAATAGGTGCTATCTATTAAATGTCTGCTTAGCCCAAAGCCTTCCTCACTCGCGTGCTAGCCAGGTCCACGATCGCTTCCAGGTCCTTCTGGTCCCGGGCCTCGGCGGTGAGCCTGATCTTAGGTTCTGTGCCGGAGAGGCGGACCAGCATCCAACCGTGGCCGAGGTCGACTCGGAATCCGTCCACAGTGCTCAGGTCCCCTTCCACGGACCCCATCTCCTCTGCCAGCCTGGTATGCACTCTCTCCCTATCCTCGGAATTGAAAGAGAAAGATGAGCGTGCCGAACAATAACTGGGCAGAGCATTTACCATTTCATAGAGCGGTCTCCCTTCAAGGAGCTTTATCAAGGTGGCTCCGGCCAGGATACCATCGGGACAGTAGCTGATCCGGGGGAAGATGAACGTACCAGAAGGTTCTCCTCCGAAAGGCAGCCCCTTCTTCTTCATAACCTCAGATACGAACGCATCCCCCACCTTGGTGCGCGTTATCGTTCGTCCTACGATATCATCCAATACCATGGAGGCATCGACCGGTGCGGCCATATCGTCGATCTCCATCAAGGAGGCGAACAAGGCCAAAAGACGATCTCCGCTGACGTAGTGACCTTTTTCGTCCACAGCCACCATGCGATCCCCGTCGCCATCGTGTGCGATGCCCATCACGCCCTTGGCCTTGGCCAAGTTCATAAGGTCCTTCAAGTTCTCCTCAGAAGGCTCCGAGGGCCGACCAGGGAACATACCATCTGGATTGGCGTTGAGGGTCAAGACCTCGCAGCCCATCTCACTGAACGTGCGGGGACTGACCGTTCCAGTAGCCCCACAACCGCAGTCAAGCACCAAAGGGCGATCGGCCTGACCCACCTCTTCGAGGATGGCGTTGATGTGCTCATCGACTGCTCCCTCCCATCTCTGCTCCTGGAACATGGAATTCCATGCGGTCCTCTTGCCTCCGCTAGTTATGAGCCGTTCAACCTCTGCGGTCTGATCTCCATCGAAGGCACTGCCATCCTGGTTCCACATCTTCACCCCGTTGTACTCCGGGGGATTGTGTGAGGCGGTGACCATTAGCCCACAGTCGAAATGGGAAGCGGCGTAGGCCAGTGTTGGTGTGGGGATCATTCCCGCTCGGTATGGTTCAGCCCCTGCCTCGATAAGTCCGGCCATAAGCGCGTTCATCACCATATCCCCGCTGGTCCGCGGGTCCTTTCCTAGTACGACAATGCCGGCCATTTCTCCAACTGCACGACCGATCTTGACGCAAAGCTCGACGTTTATGTCCTTTCCGACCAAACCTCGTATACCAGAAGAACCGAAGAGGCTCATAATGCTCCCGAGGTTATCCCAACCGGGGCATATAACCTTGCTCCCTCCAGCACTAGCCAGTCATCGACCCAGCATGGTTTTCAAATTCATACAGTGTGTATAATTATCTGGGTTACCTGAGAATTAACAGGGCATATTATATAAGTAAATGAACGCTGGATTTAATTCTTTATACGATAAATTTTATATATAGAATATTTCCATTACTTACTGGGTAATAGGCCAGAGTGGTCGATTATCGAGGAGGTAATTCTTTGGTGATGGAGAAGATTAGTTTAGACAAGGCCAAGGACATCGCGAAGAAAAAGGGTCTCAAGCCCGGTCGCGTGAAGGGCACTAACGGAATTCAGTTCACGAAGGGCAACAACGCAAGGCTAGAGATCGTTTCCTGGGACGAGTTCGAAAAGACCTTGGGAAAGAGAAGTCTCGCGGTGTTCGAGAGTGGCGGCTGGATGAAAATAATGAAGAAGACCAAGTAGGTTTTTTTTATTACCCAGCCAAACCCTTTAAATTCGATTTTACCTTTTATTCTTTAACTTTCGATGCGGTTCAGTATCACTTGTAATTCTTTTCCAAAAGCTTTCACGAAAGCCTTGCGGTCCTCCTCCAAACGCCACATCTCAAGCTGCGGGTCCCCGCTGGCGGTCACGATCAGCCTCACCGAATTTTTCATTACCTTGCTGAAGTGCACGCTCTGCACCAGGTTGGAGTGAGACCTGTCCAGGCTCTCGGCCATCCGCAGAAACGTGGAAAGGTGCAGCACCACTCGCTTATCGATGTCATCCAGGTCCTTCAGGTCCACCGACCGGACCTTGGGGGTGCGCTTCCTATGATACTTGGCCACATTGGCCATGATAAGCACCTCGCGGCTCGAAAATCCCAAGAGCTCGGCGTGGCAGATGATGTAATGCGAATGAAGATGATGATCGTTGAAGGAGATGAAATCCCCCACATCGTGCAGGAACGCGGCATGATGCAGTAGCTCCCGTTCCTCCTTACCGAAACCATGAAGCCCTTTCTTGGCGGCGCTGTCGAACAGCTCTAGGGCAATGGTCATCACTCTTCGGGCATGCTCCTCGTCCACAGAGCACGTCCGTCCGAGCTGTATCGCACTTCTTTCCCTCACCGATAGCTCGCGATATCCAGGGAACTCCTGCAAACCTCCGAGATAGTCCAGGAGCATCCCATCACGAAGGCTGCGTGAGCTTACGGCGATCTCGCTCAGCTTCAGTTCCTCCATGATCATCTCCAGTATCACCGCACCGGCCACGATGATGTCCGCCCTTTCAGGATTGATCCCTGGCACCTTTCGCCTGGTATTCAGGTCCATGTTGGACAGGTAGGGAAGAATTTTCTTCAACTGCGAATGACGGATAATGCCTAGATGGGCGGAACTGTCATGTTTTGCTAAGATCTCCGAGAGATTGACGATGGTACCGGAACTGCCGAAGGCCAGACTCACCTTGCTCTGCACGATCTCTCTCTTCCCACGGACCAGCGCGCTCTTCACGTACTTGCGCATTTTGTTCAGTATGTCTTCCGATACCGGTCCCTCGACCTTCTTCACGAACATGGTGGTGAGGCGGATGGCCCCGACCTTCAAGCTCTCCAGGTACGAGTAGTTAAGCTGGTCACCCAGCACCAGTTCCGTGCTTCCCCCTCCGATGTCAATGAACAAGGAGGTCTTCCGTCCAATGTGATGTCCGCTGGATACTCCTAGGTATATCAGACGTGCCTCTTCCATTCCGGAGATGATCTCCAGTTCCAGTCCAGTGACATCCTTTAACCGGTCAACAAGGTCCATCCGGTTGATGGCCTCACGAGTGGCGGAGGTTGCCATGGCCACGAACTCCGTGGCGCCATATGTCCGGGAGAGATCACAGAAGTTCTTTACCACCCTGATCGTCCTATCGATGGCCTCCTCTGACAACACACCTTCCCCGAACTCGGTGTCCCCAAGCCTTACTATCTCCTTCTGTTCGCTGATGACCGTGTAGGAACGATTGGCGTTGATGCGCACTACCAGCAGCCTCACGGAATTGGTGCCCACGTCGAGGAAGGATGTGACCTTCCCTTTGTCCGCCTCATTGTTCAAGGCAGACCCTCCTACTGAACACACTTTCGAACTGGCATTGTTTATACCCGACCCATTCCCGTTCCAGTATGAACGGTCCACTACCTGCCAGTTGAAGGCGGACCTCCTTTTTCGACACCACGGCGGTCACGCCGGTCACCCGGGAATCGTGTCCCCGGTCCAGGGCATCAGCGATGGCCAGCAAGGCAGCGAGCTTTCGCACACGTCTACGGTCCCTCTGCTTAAGGTCTCTGAAGACGCGGTCGTTCTCCCGCGGTGAGCGGCAACCATGGTAGCGGGAGATGCAAGCCACCATCATCTGATCTCTCCGGTCCAGGGGTAGTTCGGCCTCCATGATCAGGTCCAAGGCTCTCCGCTGGTGTCCCTCCCCGCCCTGATATAATCCTACATCATGGGCCAGGGCGGCCATCTCCAGCAGCTCGCGGTCACCTTCTTTCGATCGGTGTAATCCTTTCGTTTGGTCAAAGAGCTGAAGTGCCAGGGTCCGCACCTGTTCTATATGCCCCTGGTCTGGTTGGAGCAACATGGCCCACTGACCTACGGCCTCCACCCTATCCTCCTTCCTCCCCTCGCCAATATCCTTGGCCTGGTCCTGGAATCCCTGTGCCAGCACCTCATCGGCCATCTTTTGGGAGTCGTACTTGACCTGATAGTGCTGTATTTCCATCATCGGAAATGTCAGTATGGCGTAGCAGGCCCGAGTCCCACCCCTCGGCCGCCCTACGCTCCCCGGATTGACAAATAGGGTGTGCGACACCTCCCGGTGCATAGGGATATGGGAATGTCCAGTGATCACCACGTCCGCCTTGGCATCCTGGGCTACACACTTCAATCGCGATTCGGGTGTGGCGGGGAGCAGTTTCTCCCGATCATTGCCAGGGGAACCGTGGGTCATGAGAACCGTCCGGCCGCAAATGTCTAACCGTACCTCCGTGGGCAGGGAAGATAACCATTCCCAGCCCTTATCATTCAGATCATTGACCAGGAATTCGAGGGAGGCGTCGAAGCATCTGCCGCGCCTATGGTGGGCCTCCAGAACGGTCCTGTCTATGTTCCCAGCGACGCTGAGCACGTCCGCACCCCTGAGCAGATCGATGACCTGGTTGGGCCTCGGAGCACCGACGGCGTCACCCGCGTGGAGTATCGCCGACACTCCCCTTTCGCGCGCGTGAGACATGACCGCCCTCAATGCCAACTCGTTCCCGTGCACGTCCGAGATCAGCGCCACGTTCATAGGGCAGACCTCCTCCGTCCCATGTTCTTTTAGCTTGTCCAATACGCGGTAGAAGAACCTTTCCTGCAACAGGACGTTCCAGCTCTCCATCAGCTTCCCATGCAGCTTCCTTCGACGCAGTTCGCGGTCACTTTGCAGACGGTCCAATGCCTTTTCCGCTTCCGGCATCCTTTCCCGCATTTCCGGTAGGCGCTGTAACCATATGTCGCAGTCATGCAGGTCCCCTACGACGTCCTGCAATCCCTTGAGGGTGCGTATCTCTTCGGTCAGACCGTCGGAGTAGGCCCCTCGGAACGCCTCCAGGGCATAGCGCAGGCGCTTCCCAGCGATTCGAAGGGCATGATGGCCCTCCCAGTCCTCGTAGACCGGCACCGAATACGAATGGGCCATAAGTTCCTCCACGGCAATGGCCGAATGAGCGTAGGCGTGGGAGCTGATCGCGGAAAGGTCTCCCTGCCACTTCTCCACACCCATCAGCTCCCGTTCCATTTCCCTGAGGGGGTTCTCAGCGGTCATACGGTCCATGAGCGCTACGATGTCAGGCTGCAACGTCGCCCTCCTGTCCCTGAAGGTACGGACGATCTCCCGCAGTCCGTCTCTCTCCGCTCCTTCCCAATTCTTACCGAGTTCCTCAAGAAAATCTATCTGGACGTCCAGGTCCCTCGCTTCGCCTAGGGCGGAGGTGATCTCTTTGACCGCTTGTCGCCAACGTTTGGCCTTCCTTTCCTTGAAGCATTCCTGGAACAGGCGCAATGCCGAGCGCAGACGTCGGCTGGCCACGCGCATGCGATGTACGCATTCGATATCCTCACCTTTGCGAACACCGTCAACCTCCGCCAGTAGGGCGGTCAATCGCTCTTTCGTCACCTCTTGGCCGAAATGGCACAGTTCCTCCTGCCTCATTCTCACTCCTCCTTGTGCCAGATACCACGATTCTTGATCAGCCATTCTTGAGAATCGACCCTTTCCTCTCCCTTCTTAGGTCTTTTTTTGACATAGCTTCCGTCCGGTAGCAGGTCGCGCGATTTCACGTTGTCCCGAAGATGAATGGGTAAGATCTTGTCCACCAGCATTCGTCGGTACTGTTCGTCCAGGACCGGGAATAGCACCTCCACTCGACGGTGGAGGTTGCGCGGCATAAGGTCAGAGCTGCCCAGGAACACCTCTTCCTCCCCCCCATTTCGGAAATATAATATGCGGGCATGCTCCAGGAACCGGCCGACGATGCTACTGACCTTGATGTTCTCGCTAATGCCTTTGATACCGGGTCTCAGCGCACAGAGCCCGCGCACGTTCAGATCGATCGTGACCCCGGCATTGGACGCTCGGTACAAGGCCGATATGACCTCCTTGTCCAGCAACCCGTTCAACTTGAAGGCTATGTAGCCGTCGCCATGATCTTTATGTCTCTGGGCCTCCCGGTCTATTCTGAATATCAGTTCCCTCTTCAAGGTCGCCGGGGCAACCAGCAGTTTGCGGTAGCTCTCCTTTTGCGCATACCCCGTCAACGAGTTGAACAGATCGGCAGCGTCCGCCCCAATGTCCGGATCGCTGGTCAGATATCCGATGTCCCCGTATACCCTGGCCGTCTGTGCGTTGTAGTTACCCGAGCCCATGTGCGTGTATCGTACGATGTCATTGCCCTTCTTCTTGACCACCAGCAACACCTTGGCATGCACCTTGAGGTCCAGCAGACCATACACCACATGGACACCTGCTCGTTCCAAGGCCCGGGCCCAGACGATGTTGTTCTCTTCATCGAAGCGAGCCTTCAATTCCACCACGGCGGCCACCGCCTTGCCATTCTCTCTGGCCTCCATCAGGGCGTCGATGATGGGGGAGTGCTTGTCAATACGATAGAGGGTTATCTTAATGGCAAGCACATGGGGGTCGTGAGCTGCTTGCTTCAGGAAGGTGACCAAGGGCACGAAGCTATCGTAGGGATGGTAGAACAGCCGGTCACGTCGGTCCACGGCTGTCATGATATCCTTTTCCGGCGCGAGGTCCGGGTGAACATAAGGTAGGAAGGGCGGGTCCTTCAAGTCCGGGCGATTGATGGAAAGGAGGTCCCAGAAACCGCCGAGGGCCAGGGGGGCGAACGAGCGAAATACGGCCAACGGGTGAAGCCCCAACTTATTACTGAAGAGATCGACCATCCTCTCGGGCATGTCCTTGTCCACCTCTAGCCTGGCCGGTGAACCGATCCTCCTGGTCTCCACGCTTTCCTCGATGGCGGTCAGCAGGTCTTCAGCCTCGTCCATGGTTATCTCGATGTCCGCGTCCCGAGTGATGCGGAAAGTATGAACTTCCTTGATCTTCATGCCCGGAAAGAGCAGGTCCAGATTGTCAGTCACAAGGTCTTCGAGCAATACGAAGTCCTGTGAGCGGCCCGGGTTGGTTCCAGGTAAAGAAACGAAGCGGGGGAAAAGGTCCACCGGGACCTTCACCCTGGCATAACGTTCGCCTCTCTGGGGATGGTGAACGACCACTGCCAGATTGATACTGAGATTGGAAATGAAAGGAAATGGCTGATTGAAGTCCAAGGCCAAAGGCGTCATCGCGGGGAACACCATTCTTTCGAAGAAGTCTCGCAGACCCTCCCGCTGTTGCGGGTCAAGGTCCTTTATGCGACGAATGCTGATGCCTTGGGCCTTGAGCTTAGGTAGAATGTCGTCATACCAGCACTTGCCGTGCAGCTCCAGCAACGGTAGCAGGTCATGGTTTATGATCTCCATCTGCTCCAAAGGTGTCAGTCCGTCCGGGGGTGCTTCCAACGCCCCCTTTTTCAACTGTCGTTTCAGCCCGGAGACACGGACCATGAAGAATTCATCCAGATTGCTGCCGCAGATGGCCAAGAACTTGACCCTTTCCAGGAGAGGGTGCTCCTCGTCCAGTGCCTCCTCCAGGATGCGACGATGGAACTTCACCCAGCTGATCTCCCTGTTCAGGAACGACCCTGTGGAATCTGGTTTCAGGGATTCGACTCCAGTGCTTCGCTTGGCCGTTCCCTTTTTACCTTCTTTGCTCTTCCCAGAGGGCATGATTATCCATATTATAACTGACCGCAGGATATATGAAGTTAGCAGTCCAGACTGATTTATTTCATTATCATATTATGTACTAGTACTGTTCAATTATTATATGCTGGGCAAATATTTCCAAGGCATGGAAGACGTGATCCGCCCTGGCGAACCGGACCTTGACCGGTTGGATAGGACAAGGCGCATAGGCTGGGTGGACCTGGATGCGGTTCAGAGGTCCAAGATATTGGTGGTCGGCGCCGGAGCGTTGGGCAATGAGGTGGTGAAGGACCTGGTCTTGTTCGGGTTCAAGCACCTGGACGTTCTGGACATGGATCAGGTGGTCCGTTCTAATCTCAACCGATGTGTACTTTTCAGAGAAGGGGACCAGTTATCCGGAAAAGGCAAATCCGATCTGGTGGCCGAGAGGGCTCGCATGCTCAATCCCGACGTGGAGATCAAACCTCTACAAGGAAAGGTGCAATCGCTGGGTCCGAAGGAACTGACCAGTTACGATATGGTCCTGGGGTGCTTGGATAACATTGCCGCTCGCCTGCATCTCAATGCTAATTCCTATTACTCCAAAGTGCCGTATATCGACGGCGGGACCGATGGTTTCCGGGGTAAGGTCCAGGTGATCATACCTCCGGTGACACCATGTTTGCAATGCACCATGAATCGCAGCCACTTCAGGGTGATGGAGCACAGGTTCAGTTGTACTGGTCAGGACACCGTCTTCTACCAGCCCAAGATGGCCGCGGAGATAACAACGACTAGCGTAGTGGCCGCCATACAGGTCCGGGAGGCGGTGAAATCGCTCTCAGGCATGGATGTCGTTCAACATGTCATGTATTACGATGGATTGAAAGGCACTTCCGACGTGCTCCTGTTGGAAAAGGACCCTGGGTGCCCCAATCATCTGGTATAGGCATTATCATTATGCTGATTCTAATGGAAAGGATTATACGCCCTACCTCAAGATTGACCAGTTCGATATCATGGTGGTAAGAGTAAGAATCAGGAACGCGGAGACCGGGGCCACGGTGGACATGGAACTGGAGGGCGAGAACAGCGTGGAAGAGATAATCGAAGGTGTCTCGGCCTATTGGGAAAAGGATCCCGGTGCATATGTGATACGCAGGGGGCGCCGTCTTTTACGCGGGCAACAGAAGGTCCAGGACCTGGACCTTACGTCCAGTGAAGAGCTGGAACTGATACCCGACCCCGAAGGCGGAAGCAGATGACCTTGCCCTTGGAGATACTCTACATTCGTTTGAGGAACGAGCTCGAGGTTTGCAGTAACTACCTTCCGGCCGAGTTCGATCTTGGAGAGGAGCATCTAACATCCTTCCCACTTAAAGTTGACATCAGTCTGGAGCACACGCCCGGTCCGATAATGGAGAACGACAAGGTAACCTATCGATATTCTCACCGCTTGCAACTGATCATTGGTCGGGAATATCCCTTTGAGAAGCCTTTGGTGATCTGGAGGACGCCCATCTTTCATCCCAATATCATGATGCCGGAGGACGGGGGCCATGTCTGCATCAAGCTGCTCTCCGAATGGTCCTTTAATTCCACCCTTTCAACGTTCATCAAAGGTCTGGAATCCATGTTGATCGCGCCCAATGGGGGAAGTCCGTTCGGAACAGATAGTTGCACTTCGGCCGCCCAGTATTATAATTCTGGAAAAAAGAAACCCATCCCCATCATTACCGCCCCTCCCCCTAAGGTGGTGCGATCTTGAGGCGCCCTCCAGTAATACTCGGGGGCCAGGACATGGAGGTGGAAGAGAGGGACCCTCCTTCTCCCGAGCGTACATTACCGCATAAATGGCTGTCCAAGGATGCTCGTCGCCTATACTCCGAAAATGACGGAACGGAGATGTACTTGTTCAAGATGGCCGAAGAGAAGGTGCGCAACCACGCCCTCAGCCGCACCAAGGACGGACTGGAGGTCATGGGTCTGCTGCTGGGGGAGGTGTTCACTCATCAAGGTCGTGAATACACGGTGGTGAGGGATGTCGCTACGACCGATCTTGAAGCCACTCCTGTCAGCGTTAGATTCGATCCCGAAGGTTTTGAATCGCTGTTCACCTCTCTTGAATCCACTCGCTTCCGCTACGTGCTGGTGGGCTGGTACCATTCCCACCCTGGTCACGGGTGTTTCCTCTCGTCCACTGACATAGCCACTCAGAAGGGCATGTTCGATCGTCCCTATCACACCGCCTTGGTCGTGGACCCGGTCCGCAAAGAGATGGAGGCGTTCTGTTTGCGCAATGGGGAAGTCCAACGGCGTAAGTTCCTGGTCTATTGGGATGAGTATCAGAACCCTTACTATGGGGAGAGCGTGAGGTCGCGCAAGCTTAGCGAGTGACTCAGACCCAGATGGCGTGCCTTCGCCTCAATGAGGTCTCATCCTGATTAAGGCGGGTCATCAACAAAGGGATCATCGAATCCAACATCACCATGCTGGCCAGCTCGAATATGGTCCCTAAGGGGGCCATGCGCTTCTTTTGATCGTCACGGGGCTGGACCAGCTCCAGGACGATGTTACTGGCGATGCCCAATTTGGAGTTAGTGCTGCCGGTGATCGAGATTACGATGGCACCTATCCTCCGGACGATGTTCGCGGTCTGCACCGCGGACATGGTCTCCCCGGTATTGGATATGATGAAAACAAGATCGCCCTTCTTGACTATGGGGGTGGTGGTGTCGCCGACAAAATGCACGCTTAGACCCATTTGAACCAGGCGAACGGCAAAGGCCTTTCCGACTAATCCCGATCGTCCAACGCCGTAAATGAATATCTTGGGTGAGGCCGCCAAGGTCTCGACGATCTCTGATACCACGGTCTCTTCCACCCTCTCAATGGTCCGCCTGACCTCGTCAAGGATATAGACGGTCGTGTCCTTCAATCATCATCATCGTCCTTGCCACCCTTGGCCTTCTTGACCTTGCTGTCCTTGGATATCTTCTTGGTCAGCACCCTTTCATAGATGACCTTCATGTACATGGCATCATGTTCCAGCAGAGGGGAGCTGGAGATGATGACCGAATTGGGATTGGCATCGGCCAAGAACTCGGCCATTGGTTCGAATCTCAGGTCACCTTTCTTGATGGGGGTCACCCGGCGTTCGTTGCCTCCGTCGTGTTCTACCCCTGAGAAATGTGTGTAATACAGGTCGCCGACATAGCTCTTGACCCGGTCGAAGACCTCGCTGAAATCTTCTGGTTCCCGGAGCATACCATTGGTACGAGCGTGTAGGTGAGCGAAGTTGACCACAGGAACGACATGGTCCATATCATCGCAGATGTTCATTATCTCTTCCAAACTTCCGAAGACCTCCTTCCTGCCAGAGGTCTCCAGTCCTAGCACGGGTTCCAGGCCGTTCTTGTCCCACCAGCCCACGATCTCCTCAAGCTTATCCTTTATGGCTGCGGAGGCCACCCTCGGGCTATCATTGCCATAGAGTCCGAGATGGGTGACGACCACGCTGCCCCCCATCTCCTGGGTCATCAGACCTGCCCACCTTATGGAATCCATGCTCTTGCGGGCGAGATCGGTACTGCTGGTAAGATCTATGTAATAAGGAGTGTGCATCGATAATTGCACATCGAGTTCACTTCCCATCAACCCCAGCTCGGCCAATTCGTTATAGTTCTGCACCAATCCTGAGGAAAGGCTGATCAAGGTGTCGTCCTCCTTGATCTTCTCGTCCAGATTCGTGATCTGCACCTCTTTCTTACCTTTCCGTCGGTGGATCTCCACGATCAGGTCACCCTCTAGGTCGCGTGGTGTCATCCCCACCTCCTCATCATCAGGAGAGCGGGGCATAACATTCACCCTGACCATCTGAACCTCCATGGCGTTAAGACCAAGATTATGGACATCCTCGATGCCATCCTTCAAAGTGCGACCCTTACAAGAAAGTGGAATACCAGCTGGACCAAATCGAATCATCAATAACCCCGAGCAAACTATACCGTAAGTCTAATAGTGTATATAAGTACTGTTAAAATTAATTAATATATGCACATGTTATCTTAAAATACACATCTCAATATCTATTTCGTCCCTTAAAGTATGTACTTTCTCTTAAATAAACCTTAACGAATGACCAAGGGCTTGAACTGTTCAACTTGTTCAAGCCAGACGCTCTTTTGGATGTCGTTTTAATGAAGCTTTTGGATGGCAAAGGTATATAATACCCTTCCATATTAGAGGGGCTTACCAATGTCGGGAGAGTCAGAAAATGACAACTAAAAAGACTGACCCTAACCTCGTGGCCACCATCGATTCGCTGAAAGCGGAGACGAGAGCCAGTGGGGTAGGGATCTGGCGAGACATTGCTCTAAGGTTGGAAAAGGCCAAGGTCAATTGGGCCGAGGTCAATCTGAGCAAGTTGGAGCGATACGCCTCCGAGGGCGACATAGTGGTCGTGCCCGGTAAGGTGTTGGGGTCTGGAGCGTTGAATAAGAAATTGACCGTAGCCGCCTACGGCTTCTCCGAGTCTGCCAAGAACAAGATCGAGGCTGCCGGGGGCAGGAACTTGACCATTCTGGATTTGGCCAAAGAGATGCCTCAGGGGACCGGGGTCAGGATAATGAGGTGATTTCGATGGCTATAATCGACGCTGAGAACCACATCGCAGGAAGACTTGGCACTGTTATCGCCAAGAGGCTCTTGAAGGGCGAGCAGATAGTTATCGTCAATGCTGAGAAGATCATAATCACCGGCGACCGCGACGCTGTCCTGAACCATTACAAAGTAAAGAGGGACCGCGGAAACATGAAGAGCGGCCCCTTCTTCCCACGCCGTGCGGACCTCATAATGAAGAGGACCGTCAGAGGCATGCTCCCCTGGTATACCACTTCTGGAAGGGAAGCCTACAGAAGATTAACGGTATACGTAGGAGTGCCCAAGGAGTTCGTGGAACAGGATAAGGAGAAAGTGGACGTCGCCATCAAGACCGGGCTGACACAGTTCGTCACGCTCAGTCAGATCGCCGAATTCCTAGGCTCGAGGGTGAAGTGATATGTCCGAGATAGTCAATACCAGTGGAAAGAGGAAGACGGCAGTGGCCCGCGCGGTTGCCCGCGAAGGCACCGGCATGGTGCGCATCAACAGCGTGCCCTTGGGTATCATCACTCCTGAGCTGGCCCGGCTGAAGATGGCCGAGCCTTTGACCTTGGTGCCGGAGATGGCGGCCAAGATTGATATCGATGTCAGCGTGGCTGGCGGCGGTGTAATGGGTCAGGCCGAGGCTACCAGGACCGCCATCGCCAAAGCAATCGTGGAGTATTTCAAGAATGATGAAATGGAGCTGGCCTTCAAGCACTTTGACAGGTCCTTGCTGATCAGCGACATCCGCCGTAAGCTCCCGAAGAAACCGCTAGGTCGCGGTGCTAGGAAGAAGAGGCAGAAATCGTACAGGTGAGCAGAAATGATAATGCCGGTTAGATGCTTCACGTGCGGCAAGGTTGTAGGAAGCTCCTACCAACCCTTCGTTAAAAGAGTGCAGATGGGGGAGGACCCCCAGGTAGTGCTTGACGAACTGGGCATCAAACGGTACTGTTGCCGCCGTATGATAATCTCCCACTCGGACCTGCTCGGTGAGCTGATCCCCCTGGGTTAAACCATTTAAAAACCCCTTTACAAATGGGTCCGTGGGGTAGCTTGGTATCCTTCCTGCTTGGGGTGCAGGTAACTCCGATTCAAATTCGGACGGACCCACCACACTTTTCTATTTTTTATTCTCTAGAACCAACGGAACATCTCATTTGTCGGTCCGGTAAAGGGTTATAATGCTCGTGATCTAATCATACACCGTCAATGAAGCATAGAATAGTGGTAATTCCAGGTGACGGCATAGGTCCTGAAGTGATTGATTCAGCGAAACAAGTGTTGTGCTCCTGCGAGGTCAATATCGACTGGGTCGAGGTAGAGGCTGGGAAGGGGGCGATTAAAGAGTTCGGCACACCGCTGCCCGAGCATGTCCTGGAAACCATCAGGGATGTCGGTATCGCACTGAAAGGGCCGATCACCACTCCGATCGGGAAAGGTTTCAGCAGCGTGAACGTGGCATTGAGGAAGGGACTGAACCTCTATGCTAACGTACGCCCGATCAACTCCCGGTTCGGGATCAGCGATAAGTTCTCTGGTGTGGACATGGTGATATTCCGAGAGAACACCGAGGACGTATATTCAGGCCTGGAACAGGACATCGCGCCAGGCGTGGCACAATGTCTTAAGATCATCACCAAGGAGGCATCGGACCGAATCGCTGAATT
>Ga0307379_10001339_pt1 | contig 39153 bp, 30 predicted proteins | sample UN2MG_FD_202237 | JGI IMG/M metagenome (GOLD analysis project Ga0307379, IMG submission 202237) | Soil microbial communities from Risofladan, Vaasa, Finland - UN-2 | ecosystem: Environmental > Terrestrial > Soil > Coastal area > Acid sulfate soil | place: Finland: Risofladan, Vaasa | collected...
AGGGGGGTGGGTGTGGCCGTCCCCTGGTAGTGGCCAATCCCTCGCCCCACCGACACGAGGTCGGTGGGGGCGGAGCGTCCTCGTCTCCCTGCCGGTTCTGTACATCTCCGTCAGTCCCACCACACCTCGCCGAAATGCTCGATCCGCCCCTTCTCATCGAAAGACCGCCATAAGCAGAAGGCTAAGGCCTGACCCCGAATGCGCGCGGTTGTTCGCCGGAATCCCTGCGCTGTCGTGCTCTGGCGCACTTCGTCAACTCCTTGTGATGCTTGGCGCAATACACCCTCACATACTCCTTGTTGCGGAACTTCGGGTGCTGCATGAGTAAGTCGAACGCTTTCAGTATGTTCTCAATCCGGTCGTGCGGGCGGAATCTTAGGTGATGCCTGCACACTATTTCCTGCAATACTTCCGCCTTCGGGTGGACATGGTGAACATGAAGGTTGGTCGTAGCTTTGCAGGCGCGCGCCTGACAGTGGATGCCTCTTCCTCGGGGGATAGCCTCAGCCCTCAATGCTGGGGACACCGTGCTGCCCGCCTTCACCGTGATCATGCTCTGGATCATCTTCTCAGCATTGAGCCACCGATCCGAGAGGCGAAAGGTATTCCTTCCGGCTTTCTTGAATCGCAGGCGATCGCGCTGACACTTCTCGGAAACAGTTTGGTGGGCGGTCTTGTGCCAGGGCCTGTATCCACGCTCCATAGCCAGTTGGGAAATCCTACTGACGTGTAATGCTCCACCTTCTTCTCTCAGTACTTGCACGATTGCCTCTGTCCATTTCATCCTCTTCTCCTCAGTTCATTTTACGGAGGGAATGCCACTGGCTCCGTTGGAATCCGTCGCGGCCAGAGCGCGGCAAGAGTCGCAGGCTCCGTTAAGCCAGGGTGATCATATGTCGCCCGCGCGGTGGCGCCAAGAAGCGGTGGTGCAGAGCAGGCTTCACGGCATGGACTCGCGGAAGTCAGTGAGCGGCGCATCGAAGTCATCGGTCATCCAGACTTTTCCCTTTGCCGTGCCGGCCCGCCGCGGACCCGCGGCCGAGCGCGCGGCGACGATCTTGGCGAGCGGCTTGTCCGTGGGGCCGGTGATCAACACTTCGCCCCCATTGGCCGCCGGCTCCACGAGTTGGCGAAGGTTATGCTCCGCAGTCTCGAGCGTCACCTTGACCGTGCCCTTCGCTCTCCGTATGGCGTACTCGCTGCCGTTGTGGAGCGACAGGCCATTGGGCCCATCACAGCGGCGAGGCCCAGGGGAAACAAGCCTGCCGGTGCACTGGGGGCACGTGATCTCCTACGCTCGCGCCTGGTATGACGTACCGGTCGATCTGGAGAACAGATCTCTTCTGATCTGTCTTCGATCGGACGATGGACGGCTGGCGAGGTAGTGACCAGACCTCCATGCTGGAAGTCATCGTGGGTCGGTGTCTTCCCAGCAAAGGAGGCCTGGTCATGGCAAGACATGGGCGAAGAGGCCGAGGTCGCGGGACCGTGCACCGCCAGCAGCGCTCGAAAGCGCTGGGGGAGCGAGTGCGGCGCGTGGGGCCCGAGCACTTCGGCGTCCTGGCGGTCGACTCGGCCAAGAGCCGGTTCGCCGTGCTCCTGAGCGACTTCTACGGGCGGGTGTTGATGGACATGCTGGAGGTGGACAACACAGGGCCGGCCCTCGAGGGCCTGGTGGCTACGGTGAAGTCTCAATGCGAGGCACACGGGCTGAAGGACCTGGTGGTCGCCATCGAGCAGACGGGGCGCTACCACGTGCCGATCCGCCAGGTGCTCCGCGGGCACTGGGACGTACAGATGGTCCATCCCTTCGCCACGAAGCAGCTGCGGCAGCCGGCTGACCCCGGCAACAAGACGGACCCGACGGACCTCCAGGCCATCGTGCGGGCCATCATCGTGGGCTATGGAACGGCAGAACCCGAACTGTCGCCTCGCTGGGCCGACTGGCGCCTGGTGAGCCGCGAGCGGGAGGCGCTCGTGCGCCGGCGGGCCTGGGTGCGCGTGCGCCTCCAGATGCGCCTCGATGCGCTCATGCCGGGCTACCCGGCGCTGTTCGGATGCCTGTGGAGTTCGCCGGTTCCTCTGGCTCTGGCACGGCGGTACGGTTCGGCCGCCGCGCTCCTGTCCGCGGGTGAGGAGGCGATTCTGGACTGTGGGCGCCAGGCGGGCTCTCATGTCCAGCGCAGGACGGTGGCCCGTGTCCTCGCCTGGGCCGCCGAGGCCGCGCCAGCCGACCCCGGCGCGGGGACCAGCCACAGGCTCCTGGGCGACCAGATCGAGCTTCTGAGCCTTCTGGAGGCCCAGATCGGGCGTTACGAACGCGATCTCGCCGACTACCTCGTGGACACGCCGTTCGTGCTGCTCCTGGGCATCCCGGGGATCAACATCGTCTCGGCGGCCAGCTACGGGGCCGAGCTGGGGCCCATCGAGCACTACCTGCATCCCACGAAGATCACCGGGCGCGCCGGCATCTACCCCTCCCGCTACCAGAGTAACGAGACTGACCTGGCCGATGGCCCCTTGGTGGGCCAGCGCAACGCCAGGCTGCGCGACGCCATCTTTGAGGTCGCTCACAACCTGATCTACCACAACGCGTACTTCAAGGCCTGGGCCGAGCTGCGGCACAAGCGCAAGTGGGCCAAGCAGAAGGTCCACGTCGCGGTCGCCTGCAAGTTCGTCCGCATCAGCTACTGGATGCTGGCCGGGCGGATGGCCTTCCAGCACCCGTGCGTGCGCGGCCGCGACGCCATCCTGCGCAAGCTCCTCCGCTTCGCCAAGGAGAAGGCACTCGCGGCGCACGACGCGCGCTCGCTGCTGCTGCGCGCCGTGCGCCAGCTCCCCGGGGCGACCCACCCCGAGGAGGCCCGAGCCCTGATGGAGGAGCTCCCCCGGGGCACGCGCCGCCGCCGCCGTGGGGGCGTCGCCTCCATTGGTGAGGTCTTGCCCGAAGTCATCGCCGAGCTCACTCATAGCCTGTCTACCGAACCAGAAAGGAGCCAAGCGGCACCACTCCATCCTGCGGAGGACCCCTCGCTGAGCGCTCTGGAGCGCTGAGGACTCGATGAACGCCTCCTTACGCCCTGGGGCAAACCCTTTAGCAAGCCTGGCGCTCTCTCGGGTCGTCAACGCCTGATCGCCGGTTTGGGGTCCTCCCCTGATTCGTACCAGTGTGGCGCACTGACGCGAGACAACGAGAGAGATGAGGCCTTGGCGCGACCGATCCTCCTGGGGTCTGCGAAAAATTCCCACACTGTGGGCACAGGGACAGTCCGTACCGAAAAAAGTGCTTGATTTCCACATGCCGGTCTTGCTAGTGGATCAAGCCAGGGGGGCAAGGGTGCTGATCCTCTAGCGCCGGCAATGTGTAAGTGCTGTGTCAACAAGGGCTTAGGACGCCCTGCTAGTGGATCAAAACCACGGGGGGAGGAGTTGATCCACTAGCTGGCCTCTGGCGCCTGGCGGGGTGCGGCCGGCAAGGGCCGAGGGCAGGGGGCGGCGCGCAGGCCACCCGTGGCGAAGGACATCACACGCGCCCAATGCGCTTGACAAGCGCATTAATCCGGCAGGGGCTTGATCTGGATGTTCTTGTAGTAGACCTTGCTCTTCGGGTCGTGGGCCTGGAGGCAGATGGTGCCGCTCGAGGGCTTGCGCCGCGCGTCGTCGGGGAAGGTGTAGTCGGTGACGGTCTCGCCGTTGACCTTGATCGTGACCTGCATCCCCTTGACGATGATGTGGTAGTTCCACCACACGTCGTCCTTCGCGGGCGAGGTGTTCATCACGTTCTTGATGTTGTAGAGGCTGCCGGTCTTCTTGGGGTCGGAGTGGGTGTTGTTGACCTGGCACTCGAAGCCCTTGCCCGGCCAGTTGGTCGGCTGGAACTCGGTGTGGAAGTAGACGCCCGAGTTGGCGCCCGGCTTGGTCATGACGTCGAGCTTCAGCTCGAAGTTCTTGAAGTTGTGCTTCCCCACGTCGCCGTCGTAGTAGAGGTGGCTTCGGCCGCTCTCGAGGCAGATCATGCCGTCGCGGACGCTGAACGACTCGACCTTCTCGCTCGCCTTCCAGCCGTCGAGGCTCTTGCCGTCGAAGAGGCTGGTCCAGCCCTCCTCTTCGCCCGCAAAGCCCACGCCCACGAGCACCAGCACGCCAGCCAGCACGCTCATCCACTTCATTGCCGTCACTCCGAACGAGTTGAAGGGATTCGCAAACTCGCGTAGAGTATACAATGTCGGGCATCCTGGGGCAACATCGGGCGCAGCCGCGGAACCTGTCCCCGCGGGGAGCGTCAGACTGCCTGGCGGGATGGCTCGACCTGACAGGAGATGATTCCGTGAGAAGGCTATCGGTTCTTTCCGCGTTGGCTCTGGGGCTCGTCGGCGTGGCAGCCGGCGGCGACCAGGAGGCCCCGTGGGGCAGGGAGGTGGATGGGCTGGCGTGCCGGCTCGTGGTGCCGGCGGAGGCCTGCGTGGGCGAGGCGATTCCCGCCTCGGTCGAGATCAAGAATGTGTCGAAGGAGACCCGCTACGTCGTGGCCATCTTCGACATTCAGTTCCCGAAGCACGCGAAGCTGCACATCGCCGGCCCCGATGGGAAAGCGCTGAAGCTGAGCAGTTGGGGCGAGACGACGCCCATGCCCCGCAGCCTCCAGCCCCTCGGGCCGGGCGAGGTGAAGCGGATCGGGTTCCCCGACCTCGGGGCGCGCTTTGCGACGTATGACCCGAAGACCCGCACGATGCACAGCAGCTTCCAGGCGCCCGGCCCGTATCGCCTCACCTACACATTCGTCGGGATGAAGCTGCCCAAACAGATGGTGATCGGCGAACGCATTCAGGACGGCAAGCGCGAGAAATTGTATGAGACGATCCCCGACGAGAAGGTGGCGAAGACGTGGGCGGGCACGCTGGTTTCCAACACGGCCGCGCTCGCGGTCCGCGAACTGCGCGACGACGAGTTCGCCGTCCACGAATGGGGCGTGTTCACGGTCTTCAACGACCTGAAGTACGCCAACGCCAACCGCAAGGCGGAGTGGGCGTCGCTGCCCGAGTTCTTCTACCGCCAGTTCCCCAGCGTGCGGCTGCGGTGGGAGCCGGCGGCGTGGGACAAGCCGATCCTCTACTTCTACTGCACCCGCCCGACGCTGAAGGTGGAGGTGAAGGTCACGTTCGCCGAAGGGGCGCCGGTGGCCTGGTGGCCCTGCTGTGCGAGCCCGGTGGACCAGGGCATCGCGCGGGCGCCGAAGGGCGGCGAAACGCCCGTCTTCCGCTCCCTCCACTGGTCGGCGTGGCTGGGCGAGAGGCCCCCTGCTCCCGCCCATGGGCTCCGAGACGAGGCGGTGCCGCAGCAGGCCAAGGAATTCGACCTGCCCGCCGGCTCGTGGCTCCTCGGCGCGCGGCTGAAGGAGGCGAGCCCTGTCTCGGTCGTCGGCAGCAAAGTGCAGCGGGGCGCGCCCTGGACGACCACGCAGCGCGAGACCGAGCGGTTCCTCTACTACGACGGCCTGGTCCCCGCCCCGAACGGCCTGCGGTGCGTGTCGGCAGCGAAGGACTCGCTGACCGTGAAGAATGCAGGCGAGCTTCCCATCCGCGACCTGTTCGTGGTGGACCGCCGGAGGGCCGAGGGCCGCACGATCGGCTTCGCCCACGTGGCCGGGCCGGTTGCCGCGGGCGAAGAACAGCAGTTGCCCCTCACCTCGCTCTCGGCGCCGAACGCTGTGGCGACGGCGCGCGACACCGTGCGGAAGGCCCTCGTTGCCGCCGGGCTGTTCGAGGCCGAGGCGGCGGCCATCCTGAAAATCTGGGACCAGGGCCTATTCGGCGCCCCAGGCGTCACGGCCTTCTACTTGCTATCCCAGCCCGAGTATGACAAGATGCTGCCGCTGGAGATCAAGCCGGCCCCGAGGAAGCTGGTGCGCGTCGGCATCGCCCTGCACCCGCAGTTCGCCGTCGAGCTCGAGCTGACGCAGCAGGCCGTGCGGCTCATCGCGCAACTGGCCGACGGCGATGCGGCGAAGCGCGACGCCGCGGCGAAGGAGCTGGCCCAGCTCGGCCCCGTCGCCTGGCGCCGGATGCGGGACGCCATCCAGAAGGCCCCCGCCTCCGACGCCGCCAAGCGGATGGACGACATTCTCAAGGCCACCGACGCCACCGACTGGCTCCGCCAGGCGGCGAAGGACTACAAGTTCTGACACCGACGCCCAGAGGCGGGAACGATGCACGCAGACGCGCGCGAACGCAAGGGCTTCCTGGCCATCAACATCGGCCTCGGGGCCAACGTCCTCCTTGCCGCGCTCAAGACGAGCGTCGGCATCCTGGGCCATAGCCCCGCCCTCCTCGCCGAAGGCATCAACTCGACCTCGGACGTGGCGTACTACATCGTGGTGAGCGTGTTCGTGCGGCTGGCCGGGCGGCCGCCTGACGACGAGCACCCCTACGGCCACAGCCAGATGGAGAGCATCGCGGCGCTCATCGTCGGCGCTTTCGTGATGACCACGGCCATCGCCATCTTCTGGGACGCCGTGAACCGCGTGTACGACCTCGCAACGGGCAGGAGCGAGTTCGCCGGCGCCCTCAGCGTCGCCCTGTGGGTCGCCCTGTTCACCGTCGTCCTCAAGCTGGCGCTCACGCTGTTCACGCGGCGGATCGGCCGGCAGACGCGCAACCCCGCCGTCCTGGCGCTCGCCTACGACCATCGCAACGACATCTTCTCGGCCTCCGCGGCCAGCGTGGGGGTTTTCCTCGGCCGCATGGGCTACCCGTGGGTGGACCCCCTGGCCGGCGCCACGGTCGCCCTCATCATCCTGCGCACGGGCATCGAGATCGTGCGGTCGGCCGCGACCGAGTTGATGGACGCCGTGCCCGGCCGCGAGCTGAGCGAGCAGATCACAGGCGTCCTGGGCGGCATCCCCGGCATCCTCGCCGTAGAGGAGATCCGCGCCCATCGCTTCGGACCCTACCTGGTGGTGAACGTCACCGTGGGGATTGACGGCTCGCTGACCGTGGGAGAGGCCGATCGGATCGCCACCCAGGCGGAGCACACGCTGTGCGAGCAGATGGACTTCGTTCGCCGCGTCCACGTCCACTGCCACCCCGCCGTTTCCACGCCGGACCCCGAGGTTGACTCGGAGCGGACATCTCAGTAGAATGCCGGGAACGGGTGTGATGCAGTTCCCCTGGCACTTGCGAGGAGACCGCGATGAAGGGTAGCGAACGGGTGCTTGAGTGGCTGAACTCGCTGCTGGCCGACGAGCTGACGGCGATCAGCCAGTACATGGTCCACGCCGAGATGGCCGAGAGCTGGGGCTACAACAAGCTCGGCGGCCACTTCCAGAAGCGCGCGATTGACGAGATGAAGCACGCCGAGAAACTGATCGGGCGCATCCTCTTCCTCGAGGGGAAGCCCACCGTCAGCGAACTGCGCAAGATGTCCATCGGCGCCGACGTGCCCAAGATGCTCGCCGGCGACAAGGGGCTCGAGCTGGGCGCCATCAATGCCTACAACGAGGCCATCGCCCTCTGCGCCGAAGTCCGCGACCAGGCCACCAAGGAGGTCCTCGACACCATCCTGCGCGACGAAGACCGCCACATGGACGAGATCGAGGAGCGTCTGGACCAGATCGGGCAGATGACCCTCCCGATCTTCCTGACCACCCAGGTCGGCTGACATGCCGTGAGATGGTTTCTGCCGGCAGTCTCTGCCTGTGTGCTCTGCACCACCATCGGCGCGGAAGCGGGGGAACGGTATTGGCCCCGCTTCCGCGGCCCGAACGGCGCCGGGATCAGCGACGCCAAGACGATCCCTGCAACGTGGACCGACCAGGACTACAACTGGAAGGTCACCCTGCCCGGCTTCGGCCATTCGTCGCCCGTGGTCTGGGCCAATCGCCTCTTCGTCACCTGTGGCGACGCCAGGACGGCCACGCGGACCGTGCTGTGCCTCGACGCGGCCACGGGCAAGACCCTGTGGCAGCGCGACTACCCCTCCAAGCCCTTTCGCCAGCACGGCGACAACAGCTACATGTCGGCCTCGCCGGCCGCCGACGCCGACGGCGTGGTGGTGAACTGGTCCACGCCCGACGCGGTCGTGCTCCTCGCCCTCGACAACGAGGGCAAGGAGGCCTGGCGCCGCGACCTCGGCCCCTGGGTCGGCAACCACGGCACAGGCTCCTCCCCCGTCATTGCCGACGGCCTGGTCGTCCTCACCAACGACCAGGAGGACCCGAGGCTCATCCGCAGCATGTATGGCCCGAACCCCACGATGCCGGCCGGCAAGAGCAGCCTCATCGCGCTCGACCGCAAGACGGGCGAGACCCGCTGGCAGCTCGAGCGCCGCACGAAGCTCTCGGCCTATTCCACTCCGTGCCTCTCGTCCTCCGTCGAGGGCAAGCCCGAGGTCATCGTCTCCAGCACCGCGCACGGCATCACGGGCGTGGACCTCGCGACGGGCACGGTGAACTGGGAGGTGGACAAGGTGTTCCGCGACCGCTGCGTTGGCTCGCCCGTCATTGCCTCCGGCCTGGTGCTCGCCGGCTACGGCGCGGGCGTCCAGGGCGCGCTCATGGTCGCCGTGCAGCCGGGCTCGAAGGCCAGGGGCATCGAGCCCAGGATCGCCTACCAGCTCAAGGCCCCCGTGCCCCTCGTGCCCACGCCGGTCGCCAGGGACGGATGGCTCTTCCTCTGGTTCGACAACGGCACCGTGGCCTGCGTGAAGGCCGAGACGGGCGAGCCCGTCTGGCGCGAGCGCGTCCCCGGCGCCTTCTACGGCTCGCCCGTGTGGGTGGACGGCCGGCTCTACTGCATCGCCAAGAACGGCGAGGTCGTGGTCGTTGCCGCGGGCGACAAGTTCGAGCTTCTCGCCCGCGTGCCCCTGGGCGAGCCGAGCTTCGCCACGCCCGCGGTGGCCAACGGCGTCATGTACCTTCGCACCCGCACCCGGCTCTTCGCCCTGGGAGGCAAGTGAAGGAGGCCAAGGCATGAAATGGCTGCACGTGCTGTTGCTGGTGGCTGGCTTGGCGCCTCGAGGCGTCCGGGCCGAAGAGGCCAAGCCCGCAGGTCTCCCCAACCCCTTCTACGCGATGGACACGGCGTTCCGCCGGCCGGGCCAGAAGACGGTCGAGGAGTTCGCGCTCGTGAAGGAGCTGGGCTACGCCGGCTTCGCATGGCACGAGGAGGCCCCCGGCCAGGCCAAGGCCATCGCGGCAGAGGCGGCCGGCCTCGGCCTTCAGATGTCCACCATCTACTGCCCGGCGCGCGTGACGCCCGAGGGCGACCTCTCGACCGGCGCCCGGCTGCCCGAGATGATGGCCGCCCTCAAGGGCACGGCGACCATCGTCTGGCTCCACGTCGGCGGCAAGGGGCCGGCCTTCGACTCCCTCACCGGCGACGAGCCGCTGGTCAAGAAGCTCCGCGAGCTCTCCGACGTCGCCGCCGCCAACGGCCTCCGCATCGCCCTCTACCCCCACGTGGGCGAGTGGACCGCGAAGTTCGCCGACGCCACGGCGCTGGCCAAGGTCGTCAAGCACCCGCGGTTCGGCGTCACCTTCAACCTCTGCCACGCCATGGCCATGGGCGAGGAGAAGGCCATCCCCACCCTCCTCGACCAGGCGAAGGGCGTGCTCTTCACCGTCACCATCTGCGGCGCCGACACGGGCGTGACCGGCGGCAACTGGGGCAAGCTCATCCAGACGCTCGACAAGGGCACCTTCGACCAGGTCGCCCTGCTCAAGAAGCTCAAGGCCATCGGCTTCACCGGCCCGATCGGCTTCCAGGGCTACGCTATCAAGGGCGACCCCCGCAAGGACATCCTGGCCCCGACCATGAAGGCCTGGCTCAAGCTCTCCGCCGCCGCGGCACAGGAATAGCGCGCGTTTCTGACCAGGACTGCGCCGTGGGCGCGAGGCCTGGCCCCAGGGACTTCACTCGTCGGTGATCGGTCTTCGGGCAGGAGGGGAAACGGTTCCGCACAGAGGACACTGAGGGACACAGAGAAGAGCAGAACCGGACCACCACGGATGGCACGGATGGGAGAAGCCGGTAGGGCGTGCATACTTGCACGCGGAATCCGACCGCCAAACCTTGGCCCGAGCGAAGCCGAGGGCACGCGAGAGATGCGGGACAGGTCAAGTCTCTCTCAGCGCCGCCTGAATCGTCTCCAGTTCCGCCGCCGTGATTCCCCACATCTCCGCCGCCGCTTCGTCGATTCTCTGTTCCAGAACGCCCAGCGAATCCAAGTCCGAATGCAGGGCGGCCTCGTGGCACTGGCGGGAGGTCTCAGACAGCAGCCTATGCACGGGCTTGGCGGAGTCGAACTTGGCCAAAGCAATGGACTTAAGGATCGCGGGTGTCCCGAAACCGCGCCCTGCGGCGGAACTGCCTGCGATGAAGAACCGAGACGGCGCGGAATTGAGGGCGCCGCAGATGTAGTGGGCCTCTTGGGCGTTCTGTGCCGCAACGAATGTGATCGTGTTGGTGCACGGGATCACCGGGCGGTCGGGTCCCCCACACACAGGCATTGTGGACACGACGCTGGCTCTGAACGCGTTGGTCATCATCGGCCAGACGACCTTCCACTCAGACATTGTGTATGGGCCGATACCGTACATGGAGTAGAAAGGCCCATTTGTTCTGAGACCGGCAACCACCTTTGAGGCGACATCCAGCAGAATGGACCTGAAATTCATGAGGAGGGCATACGTCCTCGGTGCTTTGCGCCTCAGCATTCCCTCAGGAATGCCAAGCCGTCTGTCTGGCTCCTGTACCATGATAATGTGGAAGGGGTTAACGATCTGCCATCTCCGCACGTTTCGGCCCTTTACGGCCGGGTACACATGTGTCCGTTCGATGGCCGCTGTCACGCAATCGACGTCGGTCTTTCCTGCTTCGCCCATGTTCCTCACGAGTAGGCAGCCCTTGGGGGCCTCCTGCAAGACTTGGACCCAGTAGACGCCGTACGGGTCGGTTCTGCCTCCCTGATGAGCCGTATAGCCTGCCTTGCCCTGAACCTTTCCCACCGCCACGCGGGTGCAAGGGTCCACGATCTGCCAATGCGAGGAAGGATCTTCCGTCAAGGGCGCGGCTTCTCGGGTGCGCCGGCCCAGTTTCGCTAAGACGTGCCCCAATTCCTCGTCCGGCTGTATGCGCGTTCCGGCAGGGCGCGTCCATTCATAATACGGAACGGGATACACCGTCTCTTCGCCCTTGACCGCTAGGAATGTGCATGCAAGGTTGGCCGCCTCAAAGGCTTTCACGCGCGAGAAGTCGTCAACCCGCGCGATCCGGAAGTGCTCGCGGTCGCCGAGCCGGAACCTGCGGAACCCACTCGCCTGACCTTTGGAGCGGAACACGCTCTGCGTGATAACGAAGCCAAGCCTGCCTTGTGTTCGCAGGTAGCTGTCCAGGCAGGCGTACGTGAACAATTGAGAGAAGTCCTTCTCGCCTGGGCCCAGCCGCGCCTCGTGCCCCTTGAGTGAGAATAGGCCGTACTGATGCCACAACCACTTGGACTTGTCCCGGTACTCCCCTGGGAGGTACGCCCAGCGTATCCACGGCGGATTGCCGGCGACGAAGTGGACCCGGCCAACGAACAGCGGGGCGAAGGCGTTCTTGATGATGCGTGCCCAGATGCCGTTCTGGTCCTCCGCGTCGAGGACGCGAAGCTGCTCGTACAGCTCTGTGTGCAGTTGCCGCTCGGCAACGGGGATGCCTTCTTCCTCGCAACGGGCCAGGAAGTCGCCGACGGGGTACTTGTTCCGGATGCAGAACTCCAGTGTGTCGGCGTATTGGGCGACCCGCTCGCGGTCGGTGGCGATCTCGCCGGGGATGATGAACTCGCCTGCGGCGGTGCGGAGCTTGCGCGCGCCCTTGCCAGTGAAAAGCTCCCCGTGCTCGGCGGGGGTCATGACGGAGTCGCAGAGGTAGACGGGGATCTCGAGCCGCGGGGCGAAGCGCAAGAGGTCGCGCACCGCCAGCAGGTAGTTGGTTCTGGCGGCCATGACGGCCAGCGGGTTGAGGTCGAAGCCGATCACGTTGCTCTGGACTTTCGCCATCAGCTCCTTCTCGCCGAAGCCGCATTCGTGGGCGTGCTGCTCAAACCACTGCTTCACGCGGTTGATCGCCATGACGAGAAACGTGCCCGACCCGCAGGCGGGATCGAGGATGCGCTTGTCGGGATCGCCGTCGTAGCCGAGTTCGTTGAGGACGTGTTCCGCGAGCCAGTCGGGGGTGTAGTACTCACCGAGATCGTGCCGCACGCTCTTGGGGAACAGGTGCTGGTAGAGTTTCTTCAAGAGGTCGCGGCTCTCCGTCGGCTCGACGCTGAGGGTGGCAGGGTCGTAGCCGTCGAGGGCACGGGCGATGGAGCGGACGGCTTCGGCGACCTGTTCGCTCCACGCGGCGAGATACCAGGAGAAGAGGTCCCCTTCGAGGAAGTTGGTGATCCCGAGCTGGGTCCAGATGCCGCCCTGTTCGAGTTGGGCGACTTCGCGGCGGAGCTGAGCGTTGGTGGCCGCGGCGGCGCACTTCTTGAGCACCGAAGTGCCCAGCGGCGAGAAGGAGCCGGCGATCTCGGCTGCAAGAAACTTCATGAGGATTGCGTAGTACGAGTGGACGGCGAAGAGGATAGGCGCGGGCTCGCCGCCGGCGAGGTGGTAGTGCGAGGCGAGTTTGGCGACCTTGGGGTTCTTGCCCTCCACGTCGTAGCCGCACACCTCGCCGAAGAGGAGCTTCCACTGGTTGAAGAACATCTTGGCCTTGCGGCTGCGGGTCTGCGTGATGGCCCGGTAGAGAGCCGCGATGGCCGCGACCGGCAGCGAGGCGTCGGCCCCAAAATCCTCGGCCAACCGCTCGGGCGTGAACGAATGGCCCTGCGCGCCAAGCGACACGAGGGCGCGCAGGAGCCGCTCGACCGTGTGCCGCGTGACGGGCTTGGGGTCCTCGACCTCCCACTTGCCGCTGCGATAGCGCACGAAGAGGATCGTATCGCCGTCGCAGCCTACGCCGAGCAACCGCTCGGGCCGGTAGCCCTCGTCCCGCTCGAAGTCCGCGATGCGCTGCTTGATCTGCGCCACGACGTTCTTGGCGCCAGGGGCCCCCGCATCCTCCGTGATCTTGTGCGGCCCTTTGGGGTGCTTGTACTCCAGAAGGACGCCCTGGTACTTGGAGTCGAGGCGTCCGCCGCCGATGGCGTACTCGTGGCGGCCCTTAACCTGTAGCCCTGAGAGCGAGATGAACTCGTCAATCAGCTTGTTGCACTCGTGGCGAACGTCTTCCTCGGAGCCGGCGGACTTTGCGGCGGCAAGCATGGCGTCGGCCATCGTTCTCGCATGGCTGGCGATCAGCCGCTCGAGGTCCGCTATGGCTTGTCGCATGGAAAGCTCCCACGGGATGCCCGGTCGCGAAACCTACCGTCAGTCGGAAGCATACCAGATGGCCGTAGGGCTTTCAACAGCAGCTTCATCCATGCCCCTCCCTCTGCGTTCCATGCCATCCGTGTCCATCCGTGCCATCCGTGGTGGTCTGGTTCGGATCTTCTCTGTGTCCCTCAGTGCCCTCTGTGGTGAAGCTCTTGTTCCGCGTCTCGCGCTTCGCGTGTCTCGCGGGTGGTCCCCTCTGCTCTCTCCGCTGCCTCTGCATGGGGCCCGCCTTCCCTCGCCTCGCAGGTGCAAATTCGTTGGAATCGCGGGGGCGATTTGGGTAGAATAGGGGGCGAGCAGGGCAAACCCGGGTCCGCGACAATCTCTTCTGGAAGGAGTCGATGCCGATGCGGAGCAGGTGGCTTGTCTGGGCTGGGATGCTGGTCGCAGGGCTGATCGCGCTGGGCCTCGCGCGCCGCGACGCGCGCGCGGCCGAGGCCGCCAAGGAGGGGATGGAGGAGATCAAGGTCGAGCTGCCGCTCCCCATGTTCCGCGGCACGCCGAAGAATATCAAGCTCACCGAGCACATGGAAAAGCCGTCGGGCAAGCCGCGTCCCGCCTTCCTGGCCCCGAAGGGCACGAAGAACGTCTCGCTGAAGAAGCCCATCACCAGCAGCGACGACGCGCCGATCATCGGCGAGCTGGCGCAGGTGGCCGACGACGATAAGAAGGGGAGCGATGGCTCCTACGTCGAGCTCGGGCCGGGACGCCAGTGGGTGCAGATCGACCTCCAGGAGAAGTTCGACATCCACGCGCTGCTCGTGTGGCACTTTCACGGCGAGGCGCGCGTGTACCACGACGTCGTGGTGCAGGTCGCCGACGACGCGGACTTCATCACCAACGTCCGGACGATCTACAATAACGACTACGACAACTCCTCGGGCCTCGGGATTGGCAAGGACCTCGAGTATTTCGAGGGCTACGAGGGCCGCCTGATGCCCTGCAAGGGCATGGTAGCACGCTACGTGCGCCTCTACTCGAAGGGCAGCACGGCCAACGACATGAACCACTACACCGAGGTCGAGGTCTACGCCACCCCCGCCAAGTGAGGGGGCCTGCCGTGCATCGCTGTTGCCTGTTCCAGGTGGCCCTGGCCGCCGCCATCGCTCCCCTGTTGGTGTGCGCCGCGACCAGCCCCCGGTCAAGGGAAGCCAAGGGCGGACCCAGGCTCGTCGCCCTGAGGGTTGACCTGCCCAGGGCCGTGCCCATCGGCACGAAGCGGGACTTCAAGCCCAACGAGCATCAGGAGCCTTTCCCCGTCGAGGGGAAGGTTCGCCCGCCCTTCCTCGCTCCCGAAGGCACGAAGAACGTTGCACTTGGGAAGCCGGTCACCGGCAGCGACGACATGCCCGCCATCGGCGAGCTGTCGCTCGTCACCGATGGCGATAAGAGCGGGAACGAGGGAACCTATGTCGAGCTCGGGCCAGGCCGCCAATGGGTCCAGATTGACCTTCAGGCCGCCTTCAGCCTCCACGCCATCCTCGTGTGGCACTACCACAAGGAGCCGCGTTACTACCACGACGTCGTGGTCCAAGTGTCTGATGACGCTGACTTTATAACGAACGTTCGCACCCTGTTCGACAACGACTACGACAACTCCTCGGGCCTCGGTCTGGGCAAGGACAAGGAGTACGCCGAAACCTACGAGGGGCGCCTCATCCCTGTCAAGGACACCGCCGCCCGGTTCGTCCGCCTTTACTCTAAAGGCAGCAGCGACAACGACTTAAATCACTACGTCGAGGTCGAGGTCCACGCCACGCCGACCCAATGACACGTCGCCTCCTCCCACTCGCACTTCTCCTGGCCGTGGCGGCCGGAGCGCTTGCTATCCGGTTGCCGCGTCTCGACTTGCGTCCCCTCCACGGTGACGAGGCGGTCGAGGCCTTCAAGACCGGGCTCCTCTACGACAACGGCTTCTACCGCTACGACCCCCACGAGTACCACGGCCCCACCCTCCACTACGCCACCCTCCCCTTCCTCTGGCTCAGCGGCGCCCGAAGCTTCGCCGACTCGTCCGAAGTCACGTTCCGCCTTGTAGATGTGGCGTTCGGAGTCGGCCTGATTCTCCTCCTCCCGCTCCTGGCCGATGGCTTGGGCTGGCCGGCGACCCTTGTCGCCGCGGCCCTTACGGCCATCTCGCCGGCCATGGTCTTCTACAGCCGCTACTACGTCCACGAATCGCTCCTCGTCTTCTTCACCCTGGCGGCCATCGCAACTGCCTGGCGCTACGCGAGATGCGGCAAGCTGGCCTGGGCCATCCTGGCCGCGGCCTCCCTCGCCCTGATGCACGCGACCAAGGAAACCTGTGCCCTCGCCTTCATCGCCATGGCCCTCGCACTCGCCGCAAAGCTCGGCTGGCGCAAGATTTGGGGCGAGACGATCCGCGTTCGCGGCCTGATCAGGCCCCGTCACGTCGCCATCGCCATCGCCGCCGGCCTCGCCATCTCAGCCACCTTCTTCACCTCGTTCTTCACGAACTGGCGTGGCCCGCTCGATTCTATCCTCGCGTTCGGCAATTACTTACAGCGATCCGGCGGAGCGGGCCTCCACGACCACCCCTGGCACTACTACCTGGGCATCCTGGCCTACGCCCGCTACGGCCCCGGCATCTGGTGGAGCGAGTGCCTCATCCTCGCCCTGGCCGCCATCGGCCTCGTCGCCGCCCTCTGGCCCTCGGGGCACGACAGGCCAAAGCCGCCCCTCCTCCGCTTCCTGGCCTTCTACACGCTCATCCTCACAAGTCTATACGCCGCAGTGCCTTACAAGACGCCCTGGTGCATGCTCAGCTTCCTCCACGGCATGATCCTCCTGGCCGGCGTGGGCACCGTGGCACTCATCCGCCTGGTGCCGACGCACCTGCTCAAAGCCGTCGCCACCCTGCTCCTCGCCCTGGGCGGCTGGCAGCTTGCGGGCCAGGCCTGGCGAGCCAGCCTCGACCGCCGCTGGGTCGCCGACCGCCGCAACCCCTACGTCTACGCCCACACGGCATTCGACCTGCTGGAAATCCCCCGCCGTGCCGAGCAGATCGCCGCGCTGCATCCCCAAGGCCACCAGATGGTTATAAAGATCATCTGCCCCGACCGCGACTACTGGCCTCTCCCCTTCTACCTCCGCCGCTTCCCCCACATCGGCTACTGGGACGCCCCGCCCCCCGACCCCGACGCCCCGCTCATCATCGGCTCCACCCAGTTCGCCGAGGAGTTGGAGAAGAAGCTCGGCGGCCGCTACTTCGTCGAGACCCGCGGCCTGCGCCCCACCATTCGCCTCAACGTCTTCATCCGCAAGGACTTATGGGACGCCTTCCTCGCCCGCCAGGCCCACGCGGCCCCGCAGCCGTAGCTCTGCGCAAATTCGGTCACTTTTCGACACGCCCCTTCATTTTTCGACACCCTCCCGGCGGCCCCGGATGCCGTTTGCGGAGTGACTCTTTTTGGACATTGGGGCGCTGTTTCTTGGACATCTACCTTCCCGCCGCGAGCACCTGCCAAGCGGCGGGAGCCAGCCGCCCCTGACCTGCCTTGCCACAGAGACACAGAGGACGCCGAGCCAACCCCACACAGCCCCAGCGGTCGAGCAAGATGAAGCGCGTCCTTAGGACTCGGGGCCGACGTATCAAAGGAGTCGGTGGGGCTGCATGGCATCGTTTGACGAGCCGCTCTGGTGGCGGCGTGCTCTAGCCGGGTGGCGCAGGAGCCCCGGGGTCAAAGACCCCGGCACTGGCCAGTTCGAGGAGTAGCTTGACCGCCTTGTCGGTTCTCTCAAGCAGGGAGTTGAAGTGACCTCTAAGGGTCCCGTGCTTGGCGCACAGTTCCCTGCGTATCTTGTCCCTCTCTTGTTGGCTGGCCGCGTGTGCGTCGAATTTTGTCCTCAGGAACTGCATCTCCTCCAGCGGCGAGACCACCGCGTCCACCTGCTGCGGGTCCACTGCCTTGGCGACCAGGACACTCCTCAGGAGCTTGATGCTTCCCAGCTTCGGCTCGCAACACCCCAGTGCTCTCGCGAGCCTCTTGAGGGAGGCATGCACCAAGCCCTCTACGACTAGCTGATCGAGGGTCTTGACCTCCCCCGACCACTCCGTCAGCACGTCGGTCACGACGTAATTCAGCCGTTGGCACAGGCCGGGATCGGGACAAACCCACAGTTTGTGCCCCACCTTCGACAGTTCCTCCAGCGAGCGCTTCAACGCCAACAGCGGCTTGTAGGAGTCATCCGGCACGCCTTGGAACCAGGTCCTGAATGTCCTCTCCGGTATCCTACCGCGGGGCGGTGGCGACGCATTGTGCTGTTTCCAGTGCTGTTGCTCTGAGTGGGGCAAGCGGCCGAGATACACTAGGCACGTGAAGACCTGGCCCGCATCGTTGATGTCATAGGGTCTCAATGCCCAGGAGCCCCTACAGCTTATGTACCCTGCCCCCAACTCGTACTTTTCAGGGTCCTGCTTGTACCTGAGTAGGACGTCTGGCTTGAAGAAAGCGGGGGACATGCCGAAGGGCTTGTCTGACGGCTCAAAGTAGTTCCCGAGTTCCTCGGGGTCGCACGAGCATTCGGCGACCTCCTTGTGCTTGAAGTCCCACGCGACAAACCGCTCGTACTCTTTCGGTTCAGTTGTCTTCCCTGTGAGCATGGCGATCATCTTCTTCCGTGGATGGGTGCACCGGATGATCTGGAACCCTCTCACCATGCTGACCGTGGGAGTTCCTTTGCCGTCCAAGAACAGACACCGTCGAGCGAACAACTCATTCCGGGGGTCGCCGACCTCAGACTCCTCCTTGTCTGGCTCCATGCCGCTGACATCAGTGAACAGAAGCCGTTCGAACAATCGCAGGAGTACTGACCTTGTAGCAAACAAGTGGAAGGCTATCACGTCCTCGCCGGCAGTGATTATGGATCGCTCATCTGAGTCGTCAATCCTGATAATCTCCTCGATGTCACCGTCCTCGGTCAGTCGGCAGTACGCCCGCCGCTCCTCGATCCAGTGCAGGTCATGCAGGTGAACAAGTCTCTGGGAAATCTCATGATAGGACTTGCTTGCAGTACGACCAGCGAACTCCCTCGTGTAGACAATTGGCTCCGCCTTGGAGAGTATCCCAGAGCCAAGGGAGACCCGAGGGGCCTCGATGCGTACGTTCTTCGGCTGGCGGTTCTTCCCAATGGCATAGGCGAAGCTCCAGGAGCCCACGGAGAAGTCGTTCCACTCACGAAGCTCCGCGATGTAGTCCCCTTTCAGAGCACTCTCGGGCAGGATAACGGAACGGATGCAAGTCGGCCTCGGCCCTTGCTGACAGTGCAGAAGCACCTCCGGGCGAACCGAACTCAGGAGGAATTGCAGGAACTCCTCCTGCTGTAACCACTTCCTGTGCTCGGGGGTTCCGGGCGTGGGGATCTGTGAGAGACGTTCGAGGTCTTTCACAATATGGGGGGCAATCATGCTTGTGCCTCCTAGGCTGCAGCTGATTGTACGCTCCTGAGGGGCGGCGTCAAGGGCGTTGGCGCACACACAGGCCGCGGGGCAGGGACGCCCCGCCTACAGGTTGCGGCGGGAGCCGCGTGCCGCTGCGTTGCGAAGCGGGAGCTTCGCAACGAGGAGAGTTCAAGAGTTCTTGGGATGGTGGGGGTTCGGGGGCGGAAGCCCTTCGTGCGAAGAAGGGCTGCCGCCCCCGATGGCTTCACAGATGCCAGGGCGCTCGCATGGGCACATCAACGAGGCGATTGGCCTCGTCGTCGCCGATGGCCTGCTGCTTGACGGGGTCCCAGCGGATCTTGCGGCCCAGGCGGATGGCGATGTTGCCGAGCTGGAAGAGGGTGTTGGCACGGTGCGAGCTGTCGGCGCCGCCGCCCGAGGGCTTGCGCGTCTTCTCGGCCTGCTCGAAGCTGATCAGCGGCTTGGTGTCGGGCAGGGAGTCAGTGCCGTCCATCAGGCCGGCCGGCTCGCACTGGCCGCTGCGCCAGACCTTGCCGTTCGGGCCTTCGAGGAAGGGGGCAGGCTCGGGGGCGGGTCCCCACTCGCCGCCCTCGATGAGGATGGCCACGTCGTCCGCGTAGCGGATGGTGACGCTGTGCCAGGGGCCGCAGGCGTCGGGGTGGGCGGGCCAGGGGGCCACGGCCTCGACCTCGCAGGGGCCGGTGTCGTCCTTGTCGAGCATGTACTGGATGGGGTCGAGGTGGTGCTGGCCCTGGTCGGCGAGGCCGCCGCCGTCGTAGTCCCAGTAGCAGCGGAACATGAAGTGGACGCGGTGCGGATGATAGGGCTTGTAGGGCGCGGGGCCGAGCCAGAGATTGTAGTCGAGCTGCGGCGGGACGGGTTGGGGCGGAAGGTGGTGGAGGCCCGTGAACCATTTGATGTTCCAGTTGTAGCCCTGGGCGCGGCCGGCTCGGACGAGGAGGGGTTTGCCCAGGCGTCCGCTCTGGATGAGCTTGCGGAGTCGGCCCATGCCGAAGCGGCCGTAGGTGCCGATCTGGAACACGCGGCCGTAGCGGCGGATGGCGTCGGCGACGGCCTGGCCCTCGCGGATGAACTTGGTCATCGGCTTCTCGCAGAGCACATCCTTGCCGGCCTGTGCGGCGTGGATGGAAACGAGGGCGTGCCAGTGGGGCGGGGTGGCGATGCAGACCTCGTCAATGGCCTGGACTTCGAGGAGCTGTCGGAAGTCGGCGTAGGGGGTGCAGCCGGAGCCGACGCGTTTGGCGGCAGCCTCGACGTGGGACTTGTCCACGTCGCACACGGCGATGACACGGCGGTCGCGTGGGCCAAGGAATGCCTGGCCGCGGCCGCCAGTGCCGACGACGCCGCGGGCCAGGGTGTCGCTGGGGGCTTTCTGGCCGGGGCCGCCGAGGGCGGAGCGGCCGATGATGGCAAAGAAGGGGGCCGCGGTGGCGCCCTTGAGGAGGTCGCGGCGGGCAAAGGCTCCTCGCAGCATTACAGGTCTCCTCGGTCAGGACGCGTGACGCGTGACGCGTGATAGGAGAAGACCCACCGGGCCTGTCCCTCTTCTCACGCGTCACGCATCACGCATCACGTCTCAGAGGCTCTTCTTCTCGGGCAATTCCTTGATCTTGATGTTTCGGTACCAGACGGCCTTGCCGTGGTCCTGGAAGCCGATGTGGCCCTTGCGCGGCATGTCCTTGTAGGCGGTCTTGAACTTGTTTCCCGAGCCGTCGGGGTTCTTTCGCGCCTCGGTCCACTGATCGAGGTCCATGTCGATCACTTTTTCGCCGTTGAGGACGATCTCGATCTTGTTGTCGTTGCAGGTGATGGCGACGTGGTTCCACTCGCCGGGCTTCTTCTCGGCGTTCTTCGAGGGGGCGAGGCAGTCGTAGACCGAGCAGCAGTCGTTCTTGCCCGGCTTCTCTCGGGTGTGAGAGTCGAGGACCTGGATCTCGATGCCGGTCTGCACGGGGTCGCCGGTCTTGGCGGTGCGGATGAAGATGCCGCTGTTGCAGCCGGGGCTGACCTTGAAGTCGAGGTCGAGGACGAAGTTGCCGAACTGCTCCTTCGTCCAGATATAGCCGCAGCCCTTCTGCCAGGCGAGGCAGCCCTCGTCGTCCACGGTCCAGCCGCCCTGGGCCTTCTGGGTCCAGGCGTCGAGGCCCTTGCCGTCGAAGAGCACCGTCACGCCTTCCTCGGCCTTGGCCTCCTCGCCGGCGAGGGCGAGGGACGCGGCCAGGCACAAGCCGCACACGAGGACACCTGCTTTCCGCCAACCATTCACCGCATTCTCCTTTCCAAACCAAAGAGGCAGACAAGGCCGCCTGAAGGCGGGACTCCGAACGCAGATTCCGCGTGCAGGTGTGCACGCCCTACCATTCTACTCTACGAACGGGGTCACTTTCCATTCGGGTCGCCGACGAGGCCGACGAGGCGCTCGCCGTTGGGGCCGCGGAAGCGGAGGCACACGCTCCACTCGCCGCCGCCCTGGGTGACCTTGACGAGCAGGTCGTTCCAGCCCTCGTTGAGGGTGACCTTCGCCTTGTCGCTGCCCGGGGAGCAGGGGCGGGTGGCGTTGTTGGCGTGGACGACTTTGCCGTTGAGCCAGACCTTGATCCCGTCGTCGCTGCCGGCCTCGATGCGGGCCTCCTGCTTCGCGGGCGACTGGACTCGGGTGCGGAGGTAGACGACGGCGTTCTGGCCTGCGATGCCGGGGGTCTTGTCGAACTCGATGAGCCAGGGGCGCCCCTTGTCGGTGCCGATGGGCATGGCGGCCCATTTCGCCGTGGTGTCGCCAGGCTTCTCGGGCGGGAAGGCGAAGTCGAAGAGGCCGGGACCGTCCTTGTCGCCCTGCCGGTAAGGGCCGGAGACGAGCCAGGAGGTGATGTAGTCCTCGAAGCGGTCCAGGAGGGCGATGGCCTCGCTGGCCTCCTTCTTCACCTGGTCGTTGTCGGACAGCTCGGCGAGGTTCTTGAGGACCTCTCTGGCCTTGGCCTGGTAGGAGCCGCTGACGGCTCGTGCGACGCGGACGGCGGCAATCTCGGCCTCGGCCTTGAGGGCGGGGTCGGTGAGGTACTTCAGGGCGAGGTCGAGGACGCCGAGGTTGGCCACGTTGGCCATGGCGCCGAGCACCATCTTCTTGTCCTCGGGGCGCGGGGCGGCGGCCATGGCGGACTCGAAGATCTTCTGCATCTCGTCGGGCGCGAGGCCGCCGGTCTTGGAGGCGACGTCCACGGCGCCGCGGATGGCCAGCACGCGGCGCGCGAGCGGGGCATCGCTCTTCGCAATGTCGAGCAGGTCCCGCGCCACCGAGGGGTCGGCCCAGTTGGGCAGGGCGCGGAAGGCGGCCTCCTGGACCTCGGGGGCCGGGTCCTTCATGGCGGCGCGGACGGCGGCGAGGGCCTTCGCGCCGCCGAGGTTGGCGGCGATGCGGAGGAGCGAGACGCGGGCCGGCACGCCGGCGCCCGGGAGTGCGGCGAGGACGGCCTCGGTGCGCTGATCCTCGGTGTCCATGCGGCGGGCGATCGAGGTGATGGTGCGCTCGGCGGCGGCACGCTCGCCGTCGTCCTTGGCGCCGACGAGGAGCTTGACGATCGCGGGGAGTGCCGAGGCGTCGGCCACGTCGGCCAGGGCCTTGAATGCCTCGGTGCGGACGGCGGCGTCGGCATCCGTCGCGGCCTTCAGGAGGGCGGGGGCGACGGAGGGCGTGCGGCGCGCGGCGAGGCAGCCGATGAGCTGCACCTTGCCGGCGGGGGGAGCGGTGTCGAAGGCCTTGATGAGGGCGGCGGTCACCGCGTCGCCGGGGATCTGGTTGACGGCGAGGCGGGCGGCCTCGAGCTCGCGGTCGGCCTTCGACACGAGTGCGGCGATGAGTGCGGGGGCGGCGGCCTCGTTGCCGAGGGCGGCCATTCCCTCGTAGGCGGCGATGCGGACCGATTCGTCGGCGTCGGCGGCCGCGGCCAGGAAGGCGGGGAGGGCCTCCTTGTCGCCGCCGAGGGCGAGGGCCTGGAGCAGGACGACCTTGAGCGCGGGTTCGGCGGTCTTCATCTTGGCGACGATGGCGGCCGAGACCTCGCGGCCCGGGAGCTGGCCGAGAGCGTAGAGGGCGGCGCCGCGCAACTTCTCATCCTTGTCGGCCATCGTGGCGAAGATGGCGTCCAGTTCCGCCGTGCCGCCGGCGCGGCCGAGTCCGATGACGGCGGCGCAGCGCACGTGGCCCGGGGCTTCGAGCAGCTTGCGGTAGATGGGCAAGGCGGCCGCCTTGTCGCCCTTGGCGACCAGCTTCTCGGCCAGGCGGAGATAGGAGTCGGTGGCCGTGACCTTGGCGTGGTCGGAGCCTTTGGCCATCGCGGCGGCGATGGGATCGGCGGCGGCCTTGTCGCCGATCTTGGCGAGGGCGAGGACGGCGGCGGAGCGGACATCGTCGTCGCCGTCGGCGGCGAGCTTCAGCAGCGTCTTGAGGGCGGCGGCGTCGCCGCGGTCGCCGAGGGCGTTGATGAGGCCGACCCGCCACTGTGCGTCCGTGGCCCCATCGAGGGCTGCGAGGAGCTTCGCCGTCGCCTCGGGGGTGGGGCTCTTCTGGAGGGCGCGGCGGGCGCTCTCGCGCACCAGCTCATCCTTGTCGGCCAGGAGCGCGGCCATGCACTCCACCGATTCGGCCTTGCCGATGTGCTGAAGCTGCTTGAGGAACCAGACGCGGGGCCACTTCGGGAGCTCGGGCTTGGCGAGGCGGGCGACCATGGCCTTGCACACGGCGAGGCGGCGGGCCTCGGCGCCGGGCGCGCCGGCGCTCCAGCAGAGGTTCTGAAACGCCTGCTCGGGCCCCTGGCGGTCGCCCATATTGTCGCTGCTCATCTTGGGCAGCCACGCGTCGAGCACCTGGCTGTAGGCCGCATCGAGATTCTCGGGCGGGTTCGGCCCCTCGAGCTGCTTGACCAGCTCATCCACATTTGCTTCGCCTGCAAAGGCGGCGGCCACCATCGCAAGTGCCAAACACAACGGCGTGAACGCCCTCATTTCGGTCTCCTCTCTTTTCCCAGGGAATCCGTAATGCGTAATCCGTAATCCGTGACCAGAAGAGAAGCGGAAGCCAACTGGTTCCTCTTTTCCAGTTACGGATTACGGGTCTATGACAATCTCCACGGCTCCCGATACGGGTAGTGGAGCATGCGATTCGCCTCGTCGTCAGCGACGAATTCCTCCTTCACGGGGTCCCAGGCGAGCTTGCGGCCGAGCAGGTAGGCGACGTTGCCCAGGTTGCACAGGCTGGTGGCCCGATGGCCAATCGCGACGTCCATGATGGGCCGCCGCCGCGTGCGGACGCACTCCAGGAAGTTGCCCATGTGGTCGGTGCTGCGGTAGAGGGCGATTTCGCCCGGCTTGGCCTCGAACTTCGCTTTCGGCTCGGTGTCGAAGTTGTCCCAGGACGAGAGCGTGTCCTTGTCGCCAACGTAGAAGGCGCCGTATTGCCCGCCCTTGGGCTCGCCGGGCTGGTCCCAGTGAAGGGTCCAGTCGGGGTTCTTGAACTCGTAGGTGACGCTCATGCGGACGGGGTTGTCGAACAGGCCGTCGGGGCGGTCGCCCGTGGCCTCGATGGAGACGGGGCCGGTGTGGTCCACGTTCATCGCCCACGACACGATGCCGAAGATGTGGGCGCCGCGGTCGCGGATGTTGCCGCCGCCGCTGCACATGAGCCAGCGGAAGTTGCCGTGCGTTCGCGCCGGGTGATAGGGCATCCAGGGGAGCGGCCCGAGCCAGGCATCGTAGTCCAGCCCCTTCGGCACGGGCGGCGGCGGGGCCGGCGGATGGGTGGGGTTCGGGTAGTGCCAGCAGCGCACCTCGCGCACCGTGCCGCAGTAGCCGTTGCGGATGTACTGGGCCACGTAGCGGCCGGCCATCGAGCGCCACTGGGTGCCCAACTGCACCACGCGGTCGTAGCGGCGTGCCGCGGCCACCACCGCCTGCCCCTCGCGAATCGTCACCGACAGCGGCTTCTCGCAATACACGTCCTTCCCCGCGCGGCAGGCGTGGATCGTGTGGAGCGGGTGCCAGTGGTCGGGCGAGGCGATGACCACGGCGTCAATGTCCTTCTGGTCGAGCAGGTCGCGGAAGTCGTGGAACTTCTTCGCCGTGCCGCCCGTGCGGCTGTAGGCGTTGTCGCAGCGGGCCTGGTCAATGTCGCACACGGCCACGGGCGTCGCAACGGGGGTGTTGACGATATAGCCGAGGAGGCCGCCGCCTCGTCCGCCGACGCCGATGTGGCCGACGGCAATACGGTCGCTGGCGGGCGCCTTCCCCTCGGCCCCCAGCGCGCCGCTGGTCAGGAAGTAGGGCGCGGCCAGCGTGGCCGCGAGTACTTGACGGCGGGGCATTCCCTCGTTCATCGGTCTTCCCTCGGCTTGATTCCGTCCCGCGTGCCGCATCACCGTATCAGAAGAGCATGGCCGCGGCTGCCGGGAGTGGCCTACCTATGAGCAGTCAGAGCTTGTACCAGTAATACCGGTAGCCGATCGTGCCCTGACCAAAGGCGTCAAGGTCACAGCCACACGATATTACCCTTGCCGTTCCACTGAGTCCAGCGCAGCAGAAGTGGCTTGCAAGCAAGGCAAGGTCCACCTCCCGCGGAACCTGACACTCAGGCACGGGTTCCGAAAAAACGGCGCCGCCGAACTGCCGAGACCGGAAATGGACTCCAGCAAACTGCGGCGGAGGCGACATGCTTTCGGGGAGGCAAACGCACTTGCGGGGCAGCGAAGTTTGGGCGAAGGGGCCTGGATCCTCAGTCTGCCAGGTGTAAGCGTACTGCTGGCTTGGGCCGGTGGGGATAGCCGCCACCGAGCACCGAGTCACTCTTGCAGTTTGCCCAGTGGGGCGCGCTCCAATGAAGCTTCCCAACTCTCCCAAGTCAAATTGCTCGAGGAATTCCAGTCTGGGTGCATCGAGAACGAGAGTCCCACCCATGGCGTCAGAATCCGTCTGGTGCCATATCACCTGCGCTCCTCGGAACCTGGGACCACTCACTGATGCGGACATGGTCTCATCCTCCTTTGGCACATCGGACTACGTTCAGCGGCGCATAATGGGCATCAAATCAACAGAGCAAAGCTGAGCACCGGGCAGACGGCAGATGATGCCTTGGAGGTCCTCAGCCGTGACGGAGCCGGGTGAAAGGAACTCGATGCCAAGAAGCTCTCCTGTTTGCACAATATCCGCGAGCACACCGGGGCGGATTTCCTCGGTGCGGCAGCTCTGCTGCGGCCGCCCGTCGCCTAGATGCAGGTAGGCAGCAAACGGCTTGCCTTTGCGATACGTGACCTCCAAGGATGGGTGCTTCACAAGATTCCGCGTGCAAGTATGCACGCCCTACCATTCTCTGAAATCGGCAATCGGCAATCGCAAATCGGCAATCAGAGGAGCGCCCACGGCTCGCGATAGGGGCTGTGGAGCATGCGGTTCGCCTCGTCGTCGCCTGGGAACTCCTCCTTGACGGGGTCGTAGCGGAGCTTGCGGCCGATGCGATAGGCGAGGTTGCCCAAGACGCACAGGCTGGTGATGCGGTGGCCGATCGCGACATCCACGATGCAGCGCCGCCGGGTCTTCACACAGTCGAAGAAGTTCGCGAGGTGGTCGTTGCTCTTGTACAGCTCGACCTGGTTCGCCCCCGGCTCGAAGAAGACCTTTTTGTCGCCCCGCACGCCGTCGCAGTGGCCGACGACCAGCCGGTCCTTGTCGCCGATGAAGACGACGCCGTAGGGGAATGGCCGCGCCTCGCCGGCGAAGCCCTGCGGCTCGCCCGGCTGGTCCCAGTGCAGGGTCCAGTCGGGGTCCTTGAACTCGTAGACGACGCTCATCGTGGTGGGAATGTCGTAGAGGCCGTCGGGGATGTCGCCCGTGGCCTCGATGGAGACGGGGCCGGTGGCGTCCACGTTCATCGCCCAGCACACGATGCCGAAGATGTGCGCGCCGCGGTCGCGGATGTTGCCGCCGCCGCTGCACATGAGCCAGCGGAAGCTGCCGTGGGTGTGCGCGGGATGATAGGGGAAGTACGCGAGCGGCCCGAGCCAGAAATCGTAGTCGAGCTGCGGCGGCACGGGCTCGGGCGGCGCCGGCGGGCGGCTGGGGTTCGGATAGTGCCAGCAGCGGACCTCGCGGACGTTGCCGCAGTAGCCGTTGCGGACGTATTGGGCCGAGTAGCGGCCGGCGAGCTGCGAGCGCCCCTGGCTGCCCATCTGCACGACGCGATGGTAGCGGCGCGCCGCGGCCACCATCGCCTGGCCCTCGCGAACCGTCACGCACATCGGCTTCTGTACGTAGGCGTCCTTCCCCGCGCAGCAGGCATGGATAGTGTGGAGTGCGTGCCAGTGGTCGGGCGAAGCGATGACGACCGCATCAATGTCCTGCCGCTCCAGGAGTTGGCGGAAGTCGTGGTATGGCTTCGCCTTGCCGCCCGTCGTTGATTCGGCGCGGGAGAGGCGCTCCTTGTCCACGTCGCACACGGCGACGGACGTGGCGGCGCGGTTGTTCATCGTGCCGCGAAGCTGTCCGCTGCCCATGCCGCCGACGCCGATGTGGCCGACGGCGAGGCGGTCGCTCGCCGCCTCCTTCTCCGGCCCGCCGAGGGCCTGGCTGGTCAGCATGTAGGGCGCAACGGCCCCTGTGCCAAGGATACCCAAGAAGCCCCGGCGCGAGACACGGTCTTGCATGGTACACCCCCGCTCCACGTCGCGTGTATGGAAAGATGACGCCATGGATTATGGCGCTTGTGGGCCATCGAGTCAAGCTGGCCGCGGCGGGGCGGGCGCGTCGAACGCCGTGTCGGGCTCGAACGGGAAGGCGGGCCGCTGGCGGCGGACGTAGGCAAGGCGCTCGATCCGCATGTCGCCCGAGCCGGGCGTGAGGAGCATGATGTACCGCGGCGCGATGCGCGTCAAGCAGGGGAAGAGGTAGCCCTCCTTCACGACCACGAGCTTGTACTTCAGCGGGGCGATGCTGCACACCTCGAAGTGGCTGGGGTCGGTGAACGCCGTCGGTCCCTCGGCGAGCACCGCCTCGACGCCGCCGGTGCGCACGACGGCCCATCGGTGGCTGGGCACCAGGCGCACCACCTGGGCGTCGGCCTCGAGCGGCGGGCCGAACCGCGTTTCAGCCGTCGCGCCGATCGAGAGGCGCAGCGCCCTCCCCTCCCCCGCCTCGAAGCACTTCGCGACCGCGGGCCGGTCGCTGATGCCGGCGACGATGGCGCGGGCGACCTTGCGCTCGACGAGGTGGCGCAGCACGAGCGGCAGGTCGCCCGGCGCGCTGGCCGTGACGTTGTCGCCGCTGTCGGTGAGGAACACCGTCGGCTCCTTCGCGGCCAACGCCCGCGTCACGCCCTCCTCGAGGTCAGCCGTCTCGCAGCCGAAGGCGAAGTCGTGCCGGGCCTCCCAGACCTTGCGGGCGAGGTGGATGGCAGCGGCGCGGGCCGCGGCGCGCGAGCCGTCGGCCGTGATCATCACGGCCATTCCCGTGTCGGGCGAATCGGTCCAGGCGCAGCCGACGAACAGCGTCGCGGCCAGGATTCGCTCGCCGTGGCCCGCGATGCCCTCGCGCTCGATCCGCCGCGCCTCCGCGACGAGTGAGCCGAAGGGCTCCGCCGTCGTCATCGCCTTCTCGCCGGGCAGGATGATCGGGATGGGCAGGACGCACGACACGGGCCGCACCGTGCCGCGCAGCGTGTCGAGCAGGATGCGGCCGGCCAGTTCGGCCGTCTCGGCGCCGTCGGTGTGCGGCGCGGTCTTCAGCCCCACCAGGATATCGCCGAACTCGGCGATTCGCGCGGGGATGTTGCCGTGCAGATCGAACGTGCAGGCGATGGGCACCCTTGGCCCGACGATCGCTCGGGCCTCGCCCACGAGCACGGCCTCGGCCGGGCCGATCCCCTCGGCATACATCGCCCCGTGGAGCCGCAGGAACACCGCGTCCACGGGCAGCGCGGCGCGGAGCGAATCGAGCACGCGGTTCATCGCCGCGCGGCAGGCCTGGCCGTCGAGCGTCCCGCCGCCCATCGGCCGCGCCGAGACGCCGGGCACCACCTCGATGCCCGCCCCCTCCCACACCGGCAGCGGCCGGCTGCTCGCCTCCGTGAACCGAAACCCCGTCGTCTTCACGGGATGAAACGTGTTCGTCTCATGCGCAAACGCCGCGACGAGAACTCGCTTCATCGAACCCATAGCGAACTCCTCCAGCGCCCAGGGACATGCTTCGGCTTGAGGCGTCTTCGCCAGCGAACCCTCGCTCTGCGGGCCTACGCCTCCGAACCCGGCTCTCTCTGCCGCGGCTTAATGCCATCCGCGTCTACGTCGAACTCTGCGCCGCACTTCCCGCACTCCCCGGTCGTACCGATCATTTCCTTGGTCGCTCTGCCAAAGGTCGCGCCGCACTGCGGACACTTCACTATCACGCTTGTCGGCCGCGCGCACGACTTGCACAAGTTGGGTTCGTTGAGGCAACGGTTGAACAACCCCAGTTTGGCTCCGCAACTTCGGCACTCGCTGCCCCGTTTCACTGATTGCCGGTGGGTCACGATTCGATAGAGCACGAACGCGCCGAGGCATGCTGCCATGCAGCATCCAACCGCATATGCAGGGTTCTTCCTTTCCACCTCGTCTGTGACGAACTGGGTCACCACGAAGCCTGCCCAGATCACTGAGATGAGCGCCCACACAAAGTCCAGCTTCCCCCTTCGCAAGGCCGAATCAACAAGGATGGCAGCGCCCAGTAGCAGGAGAGGAAGCATGCCGAGCCATGGCACTTTCATGAGTGCACCTCCAAGAGTGGGGCGGAGCCTTGGGGAACCAGTCCCGGATATACTCGGCTTGATCCTTCATGCAGCACAACCCCCTCGGCCAGGGCGCGGTGGATCAGACTGGTCGGCAGGTGCTGGTATTCGGCAACCTCATCCGGGCGATAGACGACGATGTCCTTGCCGCATGGGTAATCTCTCAGAAGGGAGTACATCGGCGCGCTGCGCTTCGGCTTGGCGAGGTCGGTGCGCAGGATCACGAGCAGGTCCACGTCGCTCGCCTCGGTCGCATCGCCCCGCGCATAGCTCCCGAAGAGGACAATCTTCTCTGGACGGAAGCGCTCCCTGATGCGGTCAGCCATTTCGCGGATCGTGTGGCGGCTGATCATCGTCCGACCCTCTTCTTCATCGCGTCTCTGGGAAGACACCAACAGGCCAACCGTTCATAGTATAGCACGCTTCGCCGTGTGTGCCAACGCGGTGCGGCCGGCCCTCGGCCTCATCGTGCGTCCCTCGGGGCCGCGGCGGGGCCGTAGCGGGTGAGGTCGAGGATGGCCGCGATGTCGTCGGGGCCGGGGGCGTCGCCGTCCTTGCCCTTCTTCGCCCACTCGGGCTTGAGCTGCCAGGTCTTCTGGTCCACGAAGAGGTCCGCGGCGGCGACGGTCTCGGAGTGCTTCTCGAAGCCCTTGGCCCGCATGTCGTCGAGGGTGAGCTTGTCACGTTTGGCTGCATACTCGCCGAAGTCGTAGCGGGGCGCGGCGTCGTAGAAATTGAAGTCCATCAGGGCCAGGTGCGGCTTGTCGCCCTCCGTGACCAGGGGGCTCCTCTTCTCGTAGAAGGCGAGGATGGGCTTGCCGCCGGAGAGCACGATGTTGTTCCAGAGGCGGTTGTGCCAGATGCCGCCGGCCCAGGCGCCGGCGAGGGTGTCGGCGCGGACGAGGTTGTCGTGGACCTCGCAGCCGTCGCAGGCGGAGTGGAGGCTGATCTGGCCGTCCACCACGTTGTCGTGGAGGAAGTAGCGGGCGATCTTGCCCTGGTTGTTGCCGTAGAACTGCACGCGGTTGCCGGTGAGGAGGTTGCGGCGATAGGTGTTCTCGATGCCCGAGTCCTTGTCGAAGATGCCGGCGATGTTCGAGTGGATGTAGTTGTCCTCGATGACCATCTTGGTGGTGCGATAGAGCTTGATGCCGGCGCTGTTCTGGCTGCGGCCGGTCACGCCCTCGATGATGCAGTGGTGGACTCGGCACTCGCTGGCGCCCTCGAGGCGGAGGCCGTCGTGGTTGTCCGAGGTGTCCACGTGGATGCCCTTGATGTGGCAGTAGGCCACCTCGACGCCCGTGCCGCCGATTCGCCCGGCGGCGGGCGGCCCCGTCTCGATGGTGAAGCCCTGGTAGGTGACGAACTGCCCGCCGGCGAGCATCGGCTGTCCGCCGCCCGAGTGGATGAGGCGCACGGCCTCGCCGGGCTGGGCGCGGAGGGTGATGCGTTTCTCGGCCGTGCCCGGCCGCGCGGCTCGCAGGTAGCCGAGCCAGTAGTACTTGCCCTCGAGGGTCTTCAGCGCGTAGTCGCCCGCGCGGAAGGTCAGCGTGTCGCCGGGCTGAAGTGCCTCGATGGCCTTGCTCTTGAGCTTCTCGCTCGTCGGGTCGGGCAGGTCGGCGATGCCGAACGGCTCGGAGGCCGTGCCCGCGCCCGACCCGGGCTTGTTGGCGACGAAGTACTCCGCCGCGCCGGCCGGCAGGGCAAGAGCGAGGCAGATCAGCGCGAGGGCGGAAGCACTGGCCCATTCCCGCATCGCTGCCACTCCTTCTACGACGCAGGCTCCCCTACTCCGGCTTGATCGCGGCGCGGAGGCCGGGGAGCTGCGAGCCGTCGGGCCTGCGGAGGCGGGCGGCGGCGCCCCAATCGCCGGTGCCGTTCCACACCTTCACGAGCACCGCGTTCCAGCCCTTCTTGAGGGCGACCTCGACCTTGTCCTTCCCCACCTCGAAGCTGCGGGGCTGCGGGGCGTTGAGGGCGAGGGCGCCGTTGAGCCACACCTTCGCCCCGTCGTCGCTGCCGAACTCGAGCCGCGCCTTCTGGTCCTCGGGCGACCAGACGTTCGTGCGAAGGTAGGCCGCCGCGTTCAGCTTCCCCGCGTACTTCTTGTCCAAGTCCATGTGGAAGGGGAGGAACTGCTTCTCGCCGCCGCCGGGCGGCATGACCTCCCAGGCAACCTTGTCGCGGGGCACAGAGGCCCCGCCCACAAGCGCCTCCTCGGGCGGGAAAACGACATCGTGCAGGCCCGCTCCGTCCTTGCCGCTCTTGGTGTAGGGGCCGGCGACCTCCCAGGCGGTGACGTAGTCCTCGAACTTGTCGAGCAGGTTCAGGGCGTCCTGGGCCTGCTTCTTCACGTCGTCGGTGGGCGCGGCGTCGAGCAGCTTCTCGAGCGCGGCCTTGGCCGCGTCGGGCTGCGAGCCGATAAGGGAGCTGGCGACCTTGACCGCGGCCACTGCGGCTTCGGCCTTGAGCGCCTCGTCGGCCAGGAACGGCTCGACCAGCTTGAGGGCCTCGGGGCTGGGCACATTGCCCATCGCGCCGAGAATCTCCTTCTTCTCCTCGGGGCGGCGAGCCGCCTTCATCGCGTCGGCGAGGAGCTTGAGCTTGTCGCCCGTCGAGCGCTCGCCGGGCAGGCCGAGCACGCGCAGGCAACCGCGAAGCGCCAGCACGTGATGCGCCAGGTTGTCGGTGCCCTTCGCCACGTCGAGCAGGTCGGCGGCCACGCTGGCGTCGGGCCAGTCGGCCAGGGCGCGGATCGCCGCGTCCTTCACGTCGGCGTTGGCGTCCTTGAGCGCGGCCCGCACCGCCTCGAGTGCCTTCGTGCCGCCGAGCTTTCCGAGCGCGCGCAGCAGGGCGCCGCGGGCCGGCCCCTCGGCCTTCGGCAGCGCCGCGAGGATGGGCGCGGTGCGCCGCGTTTCGTCCTCGACGCGGGCGCACACGGAACTCAGGGCCTTCTCCGCCGCCGCGCGGTCCTTGTCGTCGGCCTTCACAAGCAGCACGACCAGGCCGGCCAGGGCATCATCGCCGGCGTAGGCGCCGAGGGCCTTGAGGGCCTCGGAGCGCACCGCGGCGTCCTTGTCCTCGGCGGCCTTGAGGAGAGCGGGCACCGCGAGGTCATCTTTGCGTGCGGCAAGGGAGCGAACAAGCTCGGCGCGGGCCGGGGCCTCCGCCCGCTCCATCTCGCGCACCACACTGACCGTGGCGGCCGGGTCAGGGATGCGGGCGATGGCGTTGCGGACCGCGTCCTGTTCCTTACCCTGGGCCTTGCCGAGCCTGCCGACGAGGGCAGGCACGACGCTGGCGTCGCCGATCTTCGAGATGCCCTCATAGGCGGCGATGCGGACGCTCTCATCGGCATCGGACACCGATGCGGCGAGGACGGGGAGCATCGCCCTTTCGCCCTTGGCGGCCAGGAGCTTGAGGAGGACGACCTTCAGCTCAGGCGCCGCCGTCTTCATCTTCTCGGTCACGGCGCTCGTCACAGCCTCGGCCGGCATCATCTCGAGGGCCATCGTCGCCGCCGCGCGAATCGCCACGTCCTTGTCCGCCAGTGACTCGAAGATGACCGACATCTCGGCGGCCCCGCCGGCCCGCCCGACGCCGATCAGCGCGCCGCATTTCACGTAGTCCTCGGCCTCGAGGAGGTTCTGGTAGAGCTTCAGGGCGCCCGCCTTGTCGTTCTGCTCGACCAGGCGGTCGGCCAGGAGGAGATAGCTCACGATGGCGATGCGCCAGACGCGGGGCGGCGCGCCCTTGCTGGCGCCGGCGATGAGGCCGGCGGCGGTCTTGTCGCCGATGCGGGCCAGGGCCTCGACCGCGGCGAGCTTCACGGTCTGGTCGTCGTCGCCGACGAGCTTGATCAGGGCGGGCACGGCCGCCTTGTCGCGCCGCTCGCCGAGGGCGTTGATGAGGCCCACGCGCCACTCGGAGCCTTCGGCGCTCGCGAGGGCCTTGCGCAAGGCGTCCACGGCCTTCGGGCTCGGGTTCTTGACCAGCGCGCGGCGCGCGTGCTCGCGCACCGAGGGCAGTTCCGTCTCCTTCGCGTCCAGCAGCTTCGCCAGCGGGGCCACCGCGTCCTCGGTGCCGATGCGCTCGAGGCCCCCGAGGATGGCGATCGTGCCGAGCTTAGGCAGCTCGGGCTTGAGGCGCGCAAGCATGGCCTTCGCCGCAACGGCGCGTTCGGCCTCGGCGCCCGGCCGGCTGGCCCGCCAGCAGATGCGCTCGTATGCGCGGTTCGCCTCCCCGCGCTCCTCGAGGTTGTCGCCCGTCAGTTTCGGCAGCAGCGCGTCGAGCGCCTTGGCGTGCGCCGCCTCCCATTCGGCGGCCGACCGCTTCACCCCCTCGCCCTGGCCCTGCAACTCCTTCAGCAGCGGGTCCTCGCCCGCCTCGCCCGCCACCACGCCGGCAGCCATCGCCCAACCGAGGGCAACGGTGAGAACCATCGAGATTCGCATCTATCGCTCCTTCGCTGAATCTTCCGCGTGCAGGGATGCACGCCCTACGGCTTGTACCTGTCCCGCGCAACCGCGGGGACCTCAATGACGAGCGTCAGTCCACCCAGCTTCACCTCATGAATGACCTCAGGGCCAAACAGGGCCAGGCCACCCTTGTCGAGTTCGGCCGGGGGCTGGTCCTCAGAATCACCCAGGAACCTGTATCGGGCGTGGATTGGGTGCTCTGAGAAGTACAGCTCCCAGTGGCGGCCGTGGTAATGCCTGTCTTGCTCGGCTCTCTCATTCGCCAACGCCACCGTCAGGGGGCCATTGGCGTATTGGGGGAGCAGGATGTCAACCAGGTCCCTGGCCTCGCAGACGAAGTTCGGATCGGTGGCGGCGGAGTGCTTCCAGAAGGGTTCCCCCAAGGCTCTCTCCTGCTTGACCACCTTCCCCCGCGCCTTGAGTCGAGCGGCAAGCTCATCAGTCATGATCTCGGACACGACGAGCTTCACGTCCTGCCGCGAGTTCTCCGCAAGGTGCGCCTCGATCTCCTCGAGCGGGATGAAGAGCACTCTCCGTTTCACGGGCTGCCTCCTGGAACCGCGCCTGGCCCCGCCGCCACGGCGGGCGAGCCTACAGATGCCACGGCGGCCGCATGGGCGGGGCGAGCAGCCGATTCGCCGCCTCGTCGCCCACGATCTCCTCCTTCGCGGGGTCCCAGGCGAGCTTGCGGCCCACGCGGAACGCGATGTTGCCCAGGATGCACAGGCTCGTCACCCGATGCCCGATCGCCACGTCCATCACGGGCTTCTCGCGCGAGCGGACGCACTTGAGGAAATCGCCCATGTGGTCGTTGCTCACGTAGAGCTTCGTCTCGCCCGCCGCAGGCTCGATGTAGACCTCTTTCGGCGACTGGATGCTGCCGTCGCCGCCGTTGACGACCAGCTCGCCCTTGTCGCCGAAGTACTTGAAGCCGAACCCCGCCCCGCCGAAGTTCTCGCCCGGCTGGCACCAGAACAGGTTCCAGTCGGGGTTCTTGAACTCGTATCTCACCGTGAAGTTGTTCGGGCAGTCGAACATCCCCTTGGGCGCCGCGCCGCTCAGGCACTCGACGCTCACCGGCCCCGTCGCGTCCACGTTCATGCCCCAGCAGATGTTCGAGAAGATGTGGGCGCCGCGGTCGCGGATCTGCCCGCCGCCGAAGTCGAGGAACCAGCGGAAATTGAAGTGGCACCGCTTCGGATGATACGGCACCCACTTGGCCGGCCCGACCCACATATCCCAATCGAGTCCCGAGGGCACGGGCTGAGGCGCCTCCCAGCCGCTCGCGGGGTTGTTGTAGTGCCAGGTGCGCACCTCCTTGACCTTGCCGATGTGGCCGTTGCGCACGTATTGGGCGGCGTAGCGGCCGGCCGAGGTCGAGCGGGCCTGCGTGCCGATCTGCACCACGCGGCCGAAGCGCCGCGCCGCCCGCACCATCCCCTGCCCCTCGGCGATGGTCTTCATCATCGGCTTCTCGCAAAACACGTCCTTCCCCGCCTCGCAGGCGAGCATCGAGTGCAGGCCGTGCCAGTGGTCGGGCGAGGCCACGACCACGGCATCCACGTCCTTGCGGTCGAGCAGCTCGCGGAAGTCGTTGTAGATGCCCACCTCGCGCTTGCAGCGTTTGGCGGCGCCTTCGGCGCGGCCCTTATCCACGTCGCACACGGCCACGGTCGGCTCGCGGTCGTTGTTGCAGAAGCGGCCCAGGTGGCCGCCGCCCTGTCCGCCGATGCCGATGTGGCCCATGCGAATCTGGTCGCTCGGCGGAGCCGCCAGCACTCGCGACCCCACCACGACCGGCGCGGCCATCCCCGCCCCCAGCCCGGCCAGGAATCCCCGCCTCGTCACCTTAGTGCTCATAGCCATCGCTCTCCTCGAGAGGTCAATCACTTGCGCAAACCGAAACAGGATAAGTTTGCCAGGGCCTCTGCGCTTTGTCAAATCGCCCGGCTGTGGTAGACTGCTGGCCAGTGGTCCGCTGTCAGCGGAAGCGATTGACAAACTGCTGGCGGCGGGCTAGTATCAGAGATGGGCAGATGCCGATGGCTGGCGTGCTTGCCAGCGGCAGCTGCCCAAGGGAGCGCGGCCATGAAGAAGCGGGTGTACATCGAGACGACGATCCCCAGCTTCTATGTCGAAACCCGACGAGAGCCGGATATGGTCGCGCGCCGGGGCTGGACGCGGCAGTGGTGGGACACTCGGAGGCAGCACTATGAGGTCGTCACAAGCCCCGCGGTGATCGAGGAACTGCAATCCGGAACCTATCCGAACAAGGAGGACGCCCTCGCCCTGATGGCTGGCCTCCGTTGGCTGCCAGCGGTCGGCGCCATCGGGCCGATTGTGAGGACGTATATTGCCCGCCACGTCATGCCGGCGGACCCGACGGGAGACGGCCTGCATCTCGCGTTCGCCTCGTACTACCACTGCCATTTCTTGCTCACCTGGAACTGCGAGCATCTGGCAAACGCCAACAAGTTCGAGCACATCCGTCACGTCAACACGGAACTGGGCCTCTTCTGTCCGATCCTGACTACCCCCGTTGAGCTCCTGGGCGATGAGGAGGAGTCAAACAATGAAACGCGATATTCTTATTGACGAGGTCCGGGCGGCGCGCCATGCCATCTCCGCGCGCTTCGGCCACGACCCGGAGGCTCTCGTCGAACACTACCGCCAATTCCAGAAGAAGCATGCGCGCCGTCTCCTGCGCGAGGAGCCTGAGCCGGTCGCGGCCGGCAGCGACAAGGCTGACCAGAAGGCGTGAAGCCATGATCCTGCGGCCATTCCTGTCTCTAACGATGACCGCGCGGTTGTGTGACCTCTCTCATGTCCCGATGAGGTCTAGGCGATGGATGCTATCCTCTTCAGCGCCAAGCCGAGCATGGTTACGATCGACGATGCGATAGGGCATCTCGCTGACCACAAGGAGCTCTATTGGGAGAGGGGGGGCCGAATTGCCAGGGACAATTTTTCTTTCCCCATGCTCGGGTTTATCCACATCAGCGGGGGACAGGTTGAATACAGGGTGACGATCAATGACATCCTTCCGTTCTCCCGCGAGCACTACGAGGGCACTCCATTGGCAGAGCGCGTCAAACCAGAACCTTGGAGAAGGGAGTGGAGAGAGAACCTCAATGGGGTTCGGTCGTATCCATGGATGACAGCTCTCGTCATAGCTCAGATCGATCCTTTCTCATACGATACGTATCGCTTCGAGAAGTACAGCGGGGGGTTGGTCAAGAAGCCACCGCAGAACTACGTTCGCGTTCTGCCTCCAGGCGAATCCAGAGGAACCACCCAGCCACCGCGGTCAGGGAAAGGGATCGCTGAAACGAACCTCGAAGACTTCGTGGTTCAACAACTTGAGGCAATAGAACCCGGGCTGCGTCTTGTAGGGAAGCAGTTGAGCACCCCGGCGGGCCGGCTGGATTTGCTTTGTAGGGACGCGAACAACAATTACGTTGTCGTCGAACTGAAGAAGGCACAGGGAACAGATCGAGTAGTCGGTCAGATTCTCAGGTACATGGGGTGGGTCATGGAGGCGCACCCTACGGACAACGTCCGAGGCATTGTCGTTGTCGGCAGGAAGGACCCAGCACTCTCATACGCCATCAAGGCCGTCGGCAATGTCGAGGCAAGAGAGTTCAAGCTTGTGATCGAGTAGCAGCTGAGCACACCCGTGTGGACTCGGCAATAGATGCCCTTCCCCTGGCCTTCACGGGTTCCTGTCCCCGGAGGGTGGGTGAACATCTTGGCGGGGCTTTGGTGGGCCTGGGTGGGGGAGGTGCCGAGCCACATGTGCTGGTGACGCCAGCTCTTATGGCTCGGCGCTCCGCATACGCCGCGACGCTTCCAAGATGTTCACCCCGTGTGTTGCGCAGTGAGCATCTTGAACACCTTGACCACGCTGGCCCCCTATGCGGGCTCGGCGCGCAGTTCCACCGGAACCGCCGGCGCGTCCCCCGGGGTGTAAGGCAGCCGGCACATCCACCCGGCCCCCTCCCGGTATGGGATGACACCAAGCGCCCACTTGGCCCGCCGCAGGGTCATGAGGGCGAAGCCGGCCTCGCGCGCCTGACGCTCGACCTCGGCGGATGGGAGCGGTCCCATGGAGAGCACCTGCTTGAGCCACTCGGCGGCCTCCTCGCGGGGGGTGGGCTTCGGGAGGGCCGCCATCGCCTCGTCCGCCGTGATCGCCACAGGCTCGGGCTCCCAGACGACGGTCGGGAGGGCCGGGTCGTCGGGGTGCGGCACGATGCGGTAGGCCATGCCCGTGACCCCGCCGGCCAGGTTGCACTTGACGGGCACGAGCAGCATCCGACCTGGCACATCGCGGTCGGGCACCGCGGCCCACACGGCTCGGGCCGCCGAGACGAAGGCCAGGCTGCCCATCGCTCGGTAGATGACCGACGCGCCCGCCCGCTTGGTGAGGTGGGTGATCGCCACGACCGCCACACCCGTCCGCTCGGCCAGGTCCTGGACGGGTGCGAGGGCGCGGCGGATGTCGGCGTTGTTGTAGCTCTCGGCCCCGCCGAGATAGGCGCTCACGGGGTCGAGGATGACCAGCCGGGTGTCGCTCCACTGGCGAATGACCGCCTCGAGGGCCACCAGGTCGCGCGAGAGCGAGAAGGCCTCGGCGCCGTGCCCGTCCTCCCAGTCAACGGCCCTCACGACGCGGACGCGGCTGGGGTCGCCCCCAAGGGCGTCGAGGCGCGGGCGGATGGTGTCGGCCGTATCGTCCTCGGCGCTGAGCAGAACCGTCCTGCCGAGGGGTGCCGAGCCGCCCGAGGCGTCGGGCCACGGGACGCCGCGGCTGATCCGCGCGGCCATGTCGAGCGCCAGCAACGACTTGCCGCGTCCGGGGTCGCCCACGAGCAGCGTCACCTTGCCCAGCGGCACCCGCCCCGGCCACAGCCAGCCCACCCCCCTTGGCGCGACCTGCGAGAGATCGTCCACCCACATCGCCACGTAAGTCCCATCCTGCGACTGCGAGATGATCTGTTCTGGCTCCATGACCTTGCTCCTCAAAGCAACG
>Ga0307379_10001341_pt1 | contig 39127 bp, 34 predicted proteins | sample UN2MG_FD_202237 | JGI IMG/M metagenome (GOLD analysis project Ga0307379, IMG submission 202237) | Soil microbial communities from Risofladan, Vaasa, Finland - UN-2 | ecosystem: Environmental > Terrestrial > Soil > Coastal area > Acid sulfate soil | place: Finland: Risofladan, Vaasa | collected...
AGCGTTTTGCTCACTATAAACTTTATTCTTTTCATCTGCCAAGTCATCATTTAAAATTCTTGCTATGCAATCTGATTGCAGCAATCTGATTGCAGCAATCTTTAAGAAAACCGCATTAATATCCCTTTGAACCATCGAGAGATAATATAACGCCGCATTACCTAAAAACGGTTCTATATCGGTTGCTAATTAGCTTATCGACATAATAAAGCGCGGGTTGAGAGCAATCGAGGCCCCCTATTGTAACTCGCGCATCAGTATGCTCGCATCAGTATGCACGCATCAATATGCGAGCCTATTGTACTGGTCCGGTATCTGCTTCTTACCGGTCCCGGGAGAAAATCGGTCGATGTAGAACTCTATCAAGAGCTTTTTATCTCCCGGCAGTATGGACGGAACAGTCATCTTGAGTGGTACCCGGAGCTCGTCATTACTCACGAATATCTCTATGCCTATGCCTCCAACCTGCTGCAGCTTGTTTGTACTCACGGTATGTTTTTTCGATATTCGAGGGATGACGATCTGCTCATCTCCCACATCCTTGAACTCCACCGGATGGAGCGCATGAGGTTCCAGGAAATCGAAGGTGAACCGCTCCCTGAACGGTTCGGGATTTGCTCTGTAGTAGTAGATGAGGCTGAAGAGATCGAAGATGAGGTTCTCTGCACTCACTTGCTCAGTGGAGTTGTTCGTTCTGTCGTGGATTTTCACTGTACCGTTATTCTGGTCTATGTCGTACACGAAGAAGCCTGTGCTCCTCCCCTCTTTCATGTCCTTTTCCACTCTCACGGGAAGGAGGTTTTTCGTGTCGATGTACACGGTCCACTTGTCATCGAGTCTGTAGATGATGCTCAGCAGGAATGATGACTGGGAGACACCCTCTATCTTATAGACCTCGATGCCGTCGAGCTCCTCCACGCCGACGAGCTCGACCGTCTGGTATCCTACATAGAGCTTCGACGCATAGATAAAGAATCTCAACCTCTCTCCCACGGAAAACGGCACCTCATCAGAACCTAAAGCTGAGCCGGCTGCCATGATAAGCATTACAAACAGGAAGATTACAGTTCTTCTCAAAGGGGCCCCCCTTGGGTTAACGGTTGAAAAAACTCGTTATATCGTTCATCGTAACGAACACAAGCACGAGAATCAGTATCAAAAATCCGAATGTCTGTACCCGGTGGACGACCGAGAGATTCGGGCGCCTTCTCGTCACAACCTCATAAAGCGAGATCACGATGTGGCTGCCGTCAAGAGCAGGGAACGGAACAAGGTTGACAATGAAAAAGGCGATGCTGATGTAGCTCATCACCTGCAGAAAGTACACAAACCCCTCTTTCGCAATTACTCCGGACAAGTATATCAGCTTCGCGGGACCTGCAACAGCATTCCTTGCCTTGATCTTTCCGCTTATCACGAAGCCCATGCCCCGGACCGTATCCCGTACTCCTTCAACTGACTTTTCGAACCCTTTTACGACCGCGATATGAAACGGGTAGGTTGGTGTTCGGTAGGCCTGCTGCTCGAAGGTAAGTCCCGCAGAATCGAATCCCTCCTCATGTTGCGGGGTGAGGAGGACCTCCTGTCTCTCGCCGTTTCTCTCGAAGACAATCGGGACCTTGCTGTATGCCCTCCCCTCTATGGCACCGTAAAAATCCATGTGATGAAGGACCCTCATGCCGTCGACAGAGATTATACGGTCTCCCCTCCTGAGGCCTGCAAGGTCGGCCGCCCCTCCGGGTACCGTTTCTCCGACAACCGGTTCGATCCATGGGTATATACCGATGATCCCCCTCCCGGTCTCCTCTTCGAGCCTGGGGACGACCATGATCTCAACAGGAGTCCCGTTTCTGAGAACTTTCATATTCATCGGTTTGAGAGCGTTTCTTACGATGTTCTCGGTGATATGGTCCCAGTTCTTGATCTCGTTGCCGTCTATCTCCACGATCACGTCCCCGTCTATAAGCCCCGCCTTTTGGGCCGGTGTCCTTTCTTCGCCCGCTGCCGCGACATCTTCGGCAAGCAGAATCCTGTTCGAATATGTCTTGACCTCATATCCTATGATAACGACCAACGTGAACAGAAAGATAGCAAAGAGATAGTTGAACAACGGTCCGCTCACTGCGACCATGATACGGCGAGGGGGGGGGCTCGAGTAGTATTCGCCCTTGCTCCCCGTGAGGTTGTCCCGCGGCGAGTCGCCGGCCATCTTACAGTATCCTCCGAACGGGATCCACCCTATCTGGATCTTCGTTTCCTTCCACTTGAAGGAGACGATCCCCCTTCCCCACCCGATGGAAAACACATCTACCTTTATACCGCTTGCCCTCGCTGCGAGAAAGTGACCCAGCTCATGGACAAAGATCAGTATACCGATTGAAACAATACCAAGAAGAATTGTCGTAGCCATAAATCTCCCAATAATAGTTAGTATTTTAGTAGAACCATGAGCATCATGCAGTATACCGGAGAAGCGAACAGTATACTGTCAAAGATGTCCAGTACCCCACCAAATCCCGGAAGGAGGGAGGAAGAATCCTTCGTCCCCGCCTTCCTCTTTACCATCGACTCCACGATGTCGCCGACAGGAGCAAGAACAGCGATCAGAAACCCGAGCCCTGCCGTCTCCCACAGTCCCGGCCCGAAGCCTCCACTTACGGCAAGCTTGAATCCGACCCCTGCGGCAACCGTTATGAAGAAAGCCGCTACATACCCCTCGAGACTCTTATTGGGGCTGTATTTCACGATCCCTCTCGTCCGGCCGAACTTTATACCGACGAAGTACGCACCTGCATCATCTATCCATCCGAGCAGAAACAGAAAGTATATGTAAAGAGGACCGTAACCGATTCGTACTCCGAGCATGGCAAGAGGGCACAAACCGGTATACGCATACCCCAGTACCATCACGAGAAAGGATTTAAGAAAGCTTCCCCGCCAACAGCATAACACACAAGCTCCCGCCCCGACGGCCAGGGTATATCCTGTTATGTATAAAATACCAAGATAAGGCTTATCGAAAAAGGAATTTAAATAGAAGAGAATAATCAAAAGTGCACCGGGGAGGCAGAACACCCACCACCGCTCCTTCCGGAATGAGAACATCCTGACAAAGAGGCTGTACAGCTCTCTTGCGCCGAGAACAGAAAGAGCCAGGGTGAAAATAAAGAAGAGGAACGCACCGACAAGATCGAGGTGTATAACGAGGATTAAGAGCGGTATAAAGCCTGCTGACAGGAGAACCCGCTGAACTACCTTTGATGAAAAGACCTTCCCCCTCTCACAGCCCACCAAACCTTCTCTCCCTCTTTTTATACTCATCGATCGCCTGGAGGAGGGTCTGCTTGTTAAAATCCGGCCAGAGTGTATCGGTTACCCATACCTCGGTATAAGCGATCTGCCAGAGGAGGAAATTGCTCACCCGGTGCTCCCCGCCCGTTCTGATGAGGAGATCGGGGTCAGGGGTCTCCCCTGTTTGCATATTCCTGCCCACGAGCTCTTCCGTTATATCGCCGGGACTAAGCTCCCCTTTAGCCGCGAGCGAGGCAATCGTTCTTACCGCCCTCGTTATCTCGCTCCTCCCTGAGTAGTTGAACGCGATGTTGAGAAAGAGCCTTCTTTCTTCCGCGTTGTTCTCTTCCATGGTACGGATGACCTTCAGAATCGAGGGGGAAAGACCCTCACGGTCGCCGAGGTGTACAAAATACACACCCTCTCTTTTAAGCTCGTCGAAGAATCTCTTGAAAAAAAACCGGGCGAGACGCATGATGCCGCTCACCTCACGGGTCGGCCTTTTCCAGTTCTCCTTCGAAAATGCATATATTGTGAGGTAGCGGATACCGAGCTCCAGGCAGGCATATACTATATCTCTCACCCTGCCGGCCCCGACACGGTGCCCTTCAGTACGGGGGAGCCCCTTCGCTTTGGCCCATCTGCCGTTGCCGTCCATGATGATGGCGACATGGCGTGGTAGGTTCTTTCCGGGCTGTTCCATCACACTTCCATGATTTCTACTTCCTTACCTTCCAGAAGCTTGTTCACCTTATCGATATACTCATCCGTGATCTTCTGGACGTCCTCAAGTGCACGCTTCGAAACGTCCTCACTCACATGCCCGGCCTTCTCTGCCTGCTTGATCTCGTCGTTTCCATCACGCCTGATGTTTCTGATCGCTACTCGCGCATCTTCCGCCTTACCCTTTGCGACCTTCACGAGCTCCTTGCGCCTTTCCTCGGTAAGCGGTGGAATCGCTATTCTAATAACCTTGCCGTCATTGTTGGGATTCAGCATAAGTTCCGACTTGTGGAAAGCCTTCTCGATATCTCCAAGAGAGCCTTTGTCCCACGGCTGTACAACGATGAGCCGGGGCTCGGGAACCGTGATACTGGCCAGCTGCTTAAGAGGGAGTCTGTTTCCGTAGTACTCAACGATGAGGTCCTCGACCAGAGATGCATTCGCTCTCCCGGATCTTATCTTCTTGAAATCCTCATTCAGGCTCTCTATGGACTTGTCCATACGCTTTCTCAACTGGTTTTTGATCTCCTCATGCATGGCTCACTCCTTTATTGTTGTTCCCACATCATACCCGCGCACGATTTTTTCGATGTTGCCTTCGGACAAAAGATTGAATATGATGATTGGTATTCGTTGCTCTCTGCACATGGCCACTGCGGCCATGTCTATGACCTTGAGATCTCTGTACAGAACCTCTTGATAGGAGAGTGCGGGAAAGAAGGTCGCATCCTCATATTTGACCGGGTCCTTATCGTATACCCCATCGACTTTTGTGGCCTTCAGAAGGGCGTCCGCCCCGATCTCGCAAGCCCTGAGAGCGGCAGCAGTATCGGTGGTGAAGTACGGGCTCCCCGTGCCGCCGGCGAATAGGATGACTTTACCTTCTGCGAGAGAGCTTCTTGTATGCTTTAGAACGATATCCTCTGTCAGGGTCTCGACTCTGAGAGCTGACTGAACAACGGCGGATACTCCCTCGTTCTGGAGTATCGTTTCAAAGAGGATCCCGTTGATGATCGTTGCAAGCATACCCATATAATCAGACTGGACCCTGTCCAGCCCGTGCTCACTCAGCGTACCTCCCCGAACTATGTTCCCCCCTCCGATAACGATCCCTATCTCACAACCAAGCTCACAGAGCCTGCGGATCTCATCCGAAATCCTGCGGACTGCAGTGAGGTCAAAGGCGCCCTCCCTGCTTCCGATTGCCTCTCCGCTGATCTTAAGGAGTACCCGTTTATACTTGAGTCCTCTACTCTTCACCGAGCTTGAACCTCGCAAACCTCTCTATTTTGATCGTGCTCCCGATCAGCTCCTCGACTGAGCGGAGGTACTTCTCAACACTGAGATCACCGTCCTTAACGTACTTTTGTTTGAGAAGGCAGTTTTCAGAGAGGAACTTACCAATACGCCCCATCACCATCTTCTCGATGATATTATCCGGCTTTCCGCTCTGCTTCGCCTGTGTTGTAAAGATCTCGCGCTGCTCGTTCAGGACCTCCTCCGGAAAGTCCTCCTGCGATACGCTCTTCGGGCTCATGGAAGCAATCTGCAGCACAACGTTCTTGGCAAACTCGGAAAAATCAGGTTTGTCACTGCTGCCCTCGTCTTCCAGTATGAACTCCGCTATGACCCCGGCCTTTCCGTCGAGGTGTATATAGGATTGAAAGACGCTCTTCTTTGCGTCGCTTTTCACGAATCGAACAACCTTTCGGGTGATAATGTTTTCTCCGAAAACTGATATTGCCTCCTTGACCTTATCAGCGGCCTCTTCAGGAAGCTTGTCTGCGGTTTCCGTGCCTTTTTCAAGGAGCAGCGCCGCGATATCGTTCACAAAGTCCCTGTACTTGTCAGTCCTCGATACAAAATCCGTCTCGCAGTTCACCTCTACCATCAGTATTTCAGATCGATCATCGGCAGACATAACCGTAATGATTCCTTCTTTTGCCTCTCTTCCGCTTCGCTTTGTCGCCTCGGCGAGACCCTTCTCCCTGAGATACTTAACAGCTTTATCAAAATCTCCGCCGGCTTCAGTGAGTGCCTTTTTGCAGTCCATGATACCGGCTCCGGTTTTCTCTCTCAATACTTTTATGTCCTTTGGATCTACTCCCACTTCACTCCCCCTTCAGCTATTATCCTTCTCTTCATCTTCAGACAGGGCATCGAGCTGAGTCGATGGTTCGTCCTTTTGCTCCGCCGGTGATTCCTCTAGCTCCGGCGATTCATCTCCCTCCGGGGCCGTTGTCGCTTCAGACGACTCTGTCGTCTGAGCAGACTTCGTCACCTCCGGGGCCGTTGTCGCTTCAGACGACTCTGTCGTCTGAGCAGACTTCGTCACCTCTGGCGATTCATCTCCCTCCGGGGCCGTCGTCTCCTGAGGCGATTCATCTCCCTCCGGGACCGTCGTCTCCTGAGGAGCCGTTGTCGCTTCAGACGACTCTGTCGTCTGAGCAGACTTCGTCACCTCCGGGGCCGTCATCGCTTCCGCAGGCTTCGTCACCTCCGGCGATTCATCTCCCTCCGGGGCCGTCGTCTCCTGAGGAGCTGTTGTCGCTTCAGACGACCCTGTCGTCTGAGCAGGCTTCATCATCTCCGGGGCCGTCATCGCTTCCGCAGACTTCGTCACCTCCGGGGCCGTCATCGCTTCCGCAGACTTCATCACCTCCGGCGATTCATCTCCCTCCGGGGCTGTTGTCGCCTCCACAGGCTTCGTCACCTCCGGCGATTCATCTCCCTCCGGGGCTGTTGTCGCCTGAGGAGCCGTGTCGTCTAAAGGAGGCTTCTCCCCGTCAAGCCCCTCTTCCAAGTCTTCCTCAACTGCGACAGTCTCCGGACTGATAGTCTTCGGACTGATAGTCTCCGGACTGACCCCTTTCTCCGTGATATCCTCTTTCTTCTCCTCTTCAGTAAGAGACATTATCTTTGTCCCTTCCGTAATCTCTATCTTTCCTGCTTCATTTTGGCCCTCAACTACTGCGGAGGCAACAACCGATGCAAAGAGGTTTATTGCCCTTATGGCATCATCGTTGCCGGGTATCGGGTAATCTATACCATCGGGATTACAGTTGGTATCGACTATTGCTACGATCGGGATTCCCGCCTTCTTGGCCTCTGCTACCGCTATCGCCTCTTTCTTAGGGTCTATAATGAAAACCATATCCGGCAGGGCGTCCATCTCTGCAATACCGCCAATGTTCTTTAAAAGCTTGTCCTTCTCCCTCTGCAGCCTAACGATCTCTTTTTTGATCATATAGTCAAAGGTCCCGTCGACCTCCATACGTTCGATGCGTTTAAGCTTCATGATACTCTTCTTGATGGTCTCAAAGTTCGTGATCATACCGCCGAGCCATCGGTTGCCCACGTACGGCATACCGCACCGTGTCGCTTCCTCGACGATTGCCGACTGAGCCTGTCGTTTCGTTCCCACGAATAGGATTGTTTTGTTGTTTTTTGAGAGTTCCTTAATCGCATTGTAGGCAACCTTAAGGAGAGTGATCGTCTTTTGAAGATCGATGATGTGGATACCGTTTCTCTCGGTGAAGATATACTGCTTCATCTTGGGATCCCATCGGCGGGTTTGGTGACCAAAATGAACACCGGCCTCAAGAAGCTCCTTCATAGTGACAATTCCCAATTGATACCCCCTTGTGACATTTTGTTTAATCTGTAAAAACTGCTCTACCGGTTCTTGAATCGAAGGTATCTCCGGGAGTGGAGAGGTCACGTGTGAGAGAGTTCAAATTCGTACGCATGCAGGTAGCAAAAGCCAGCACCTTTTTGGTGTTATTTCTCACACAGCCTTCCGCTGCTGGAAAATACCGAATTACCACAATCCGGCAAAAAATCGCCAAGCCCTAACTGGTCTTAACGTTCTTAAAGATCGTGCCGACTGACAGGTCGGCCGATGGCCTTCAATATCTTCAAAGCTTTTTTACGGGCCTGTACTTCCCCGCTGAATCAAAATAAGAAAACCGTTGTAACAGACGGTACAGCTCTTCCACAGGAAGTCCCATGACATTGTAGAACGATCCGGAAATCTGTTCTATGAACAGTGATGCAGCCCCCTGGATCGCGTACCCGCCTGCCTTGTCAAACCATTCCCCGATCTCAATATACCGGTCGATTTCAGTCCGGTTCAATGTGGCGAAGCACACCGAAGTCTCAGAGACCGAGGAATATCCGACCCCGCTTGCCGCATCCCTCACAGTAATACCGGACAGCACTTCGTGACTGTTCCCGTTGAGAATCTGCAGGTATCTCTTCGCCTCTTCCCCGTCTCTGGGCTTGCCCAGAATGCGGTTCTGGAAGGCGACGACCGTATCCACTCCCAGCACAAGACCGCTGGAAAAGTGCGGAACGACAGCATCCACCTTACGTTTTGAAATTCCGATCACAAAGGATCTGATATCTCCCTTTTGATCATCAGTTTCATCTATCTTTGCCCCATACACGATGTATGGAATGCATATCTTGTCTAATATCTCTCTGCGTCTCGGAGACTTCGAAGCAAGAATGAGTTGATCCATCTGATCGCCAAAAATTACAATTACACCTCAAGGGTCAGCCCACTGGAAATCGTCCTAAATCTAATGAAATAACCAGGGCTCGTCAAGGGTTAATTGCTTCCCTTATCTCTTTACCGTATATGGATTAACATTTCCTCGTCAAGGGTTAATTGCTTCCCTTATCTCTTTATCTTATATGGATTAACACTTCCCCGTCAAGGTTTAATTGCTTCCATCAATTCGTTGAAAAGCGTGAATGAAAGTTGTATACTTACTGTAGCCATTCGTGTATGACAGAAAGGAAAAAAATGACAGTAGAAACTGTAAACCATCCACTTGTGCAGCACAAGCTCTCCCTGCTGAGGGATCAGAAAACGCCCTCCGGCGATTTCAGAAGGATTCTGGAGGAGATAACGACCATCCTCTTTATTCACGCATCAAAGGACCTCTCCCTGAAAACTGCCTCCATCAGTACTCCCATGGACACGAGCAAATGCCAGCTATTGGATGATACTGTAGTGCTCGTTCCCATACTGAGGGCAGGACTCGGGATGCTCAATCCCATATTGAGACTCGTTCCGGATGCACGTGTAGAGTTCATGGGCCTCAGAAGAGACGAATCGACACTCGAACCGATCCAGTACTATACGCACCTTACAGACAGCCACTCTGGAGCTTCCGTCTTCGTTCTCGACCCCATGGTTGCAACAGGAGGGAGTGTACTGCATACTGCCAGAATCCTTAAGGAAAACGGCCTCGTTCAGGTAAAAATCATCTCTGTTATCACCTCTTCACATGCGGTCAAAAGGCTCGAGAACACGGCCGAGGAGGTACGGCTCTACACAGCCTCAGTCGATCCGGAGTTGAACAAGCACGGATTCATCATACCCGGACTCGGAGATGCAGGGGACAGGATTTATAATACTTTTTGAGTTGACAAACCCCCATGTATGTACTATGCTCAGTATTCGAGGAGAGGGCCGATGGCAAACGGGAGCCAGGTTCAGTTATCAATACTGCAGTTCAAGCGACACTCCTACATCAACGTCGAGGGGAAACTCGACGCCTCACGATTCTACATCATCAGGCAAGGCCAGGTCCAGATATCGAAGGAATCGGAAATTATCGAAGAGGATACCGGAAATATACTCTATCCCGGAGATTTCTTCGGGGTTGTTTCCTGTATGAGTAACCATGCATCGATAGAATCTGCAAAAGCCCTCACCGACGTCACGGTGATCTGTGTTTACAGAGACCAGTTCGGCATACTTTTACAAAAATACTCTCCTATCGCGATCAAAATCATCAAGTCTTTCAGCCACAAACTACGGTATTTCGATTCGGCTATTACGAGATTGTCCTTCAAGGGAAATGTGGAGGAAAACCCGAAGTACCTGTACAACATCGGCGATTACTATATCAAGAAGAAGCAGCTGAGCCAGGCATTTCACGCTTTCAAGAAGTTTATCCAGTACTGCCCGGGTGATCCGAATATTGCTCAGGCCAAAAAGCTCATGCTCAAGATCCAGCCTCATATAAAGGAGGAGCAGTTTACCAAAAAGCAGGAGGGATTCAACCGTCAGTACAGGGACAACGAGCTCATATTCGCCGAACACGAACCGGGGCCGGTGCTCTACATCATCCAGAAGGGACGAATAAAGATAACGAAGATCGTGAACAACAACGAAGTGCTGCTTGCCGTGCTGAAGCCCGGAGATATATTCGGCGAGATGGCACTACTGGAAGACAAACCGAGAACAGCATCCGCCATATCATTCGGAGACTCAGAGCTGCTCGCAGTCGGCAAGGACAACTTCGCGATCATGGTAAAAACCAATCCACAGCTCGGAACGAAGCTAATCACCCTCCTTTCCGAACGGATATGGAAAGCGTACAGACAGCTCGCGAACATCCTCATTTCCGACCCTCTCGGCAGACTATACGACACACTCCTCACTGTAGTAGAGGAAAACAGGATACCTGTCAGCCACAACGAGGGGTACACTTTCGACTTCGGGCCCGATGAGCTGATAAAGATGGTCGGATTTCCCGCTGACAAGGGGAACCTTCTTATACAGAAGCTCTTCGAAAACAAGAAGTTCAAGCTCCAGGGCAATAAGATAATAGTCACGGATCTCGAGGAGCTCGCAAAGCAGGTCGAGTTCTACAAGAAGATGGACCTTCTGGAAAGAAAGAGACAGAAGTTCGCCGCCAAGTCCGAATAAAGCTTATTCTCACTAACACCCATTTCTCACAAATAGACCCTATCTCATGAAAGCTGACAAATTTGTAAAAGGCATTAAAGAAATTGATTTATTATAGAGTAGATATCGGATGGCCTAAAGCTTGGGAAGCTGTCTCGTTTTATTATCAGGGAGAAAGGCTCTCTCTTTTACTTTGTATGGTATCACGTAACTACGGGACAGTCCCAAATAGTAGGAAATAAGCATTATAGCGCCTTTCTCACAACAAACTCATGTACGATCATCACCCTGGACCGCTGTTATCTTTTAATGCGAAAACCGCACTGATCCCTCGGCTCACAAATCACGGTAAATAGTACAAAATCGGAGTTAAAGGCTTTCCTCACTGCAGACCCATATACTATACCGCCAAGCCATCATCCGGCTCTGTGAGAAAACAGTACTAAAGGTTAGCAACGGCGATCTTTCGGTAGGTACGGTCATAAAAGACCTTTACAGCCATCCTGGTGGTCTCCGGCTCGTAGCTGGCCTTGCCGAACTGGATTTTCACCCCTTTGTGGAGACTTTCGTACACAACAACTTCTGAATCCTGTATCTCATTGAGCTGTATGAAGTAGCCCCGCTCTTTCTTTTTCAAATTGTTGATTGCCAGTTTAATAATCGTGCTCTTCTTTCGCGCCTCGTGATAAGCGTTCTTCAGACGCTCGGAGAGCTCACCGCATGACTCCTCCGCCCTATTCAGCTTTCCGAGTAAAAGCTCAAACCTGCCGAGAGACTGCTCATATTTCTCGACCTTCTGCTGCAGCTCTATGATACGGTTTTCCAGGAAGAAATCAGTGCCGACCGCCACACTCATCTTGGCCTCTGAATCATTCCCGAGGACCTTCACCTCCAGGCCGCCTTTAGCTTTTATCTCCCCACCTACCACCTGTCCCTTCTCTTCTGTTGAGATTACCTTTCCCCCGGCAAGGAGATTGCAGTTGAGCGCTGCTCTCTGGCTTATTATATTACCGACGGCCTGTATGTTGGAGTTTTCGGCAAACTTGAAAGTTATATCTCCTTTTGCAGAAACCAGTCCTTTGTACTTGCCTATTACTCCATTCTTTATCATGATGCTGCCGCCCGATTGGAGACAGGCACTGCCGACATTACCCTGTACAGTGATATCCTTGCCCGCTCGAACGCGGTACCCGTCGTTTATGTTCCCCAGGACCGCCAATGAACCATCAAAATCTATGTTTCCGGTCTCAAGCCCCACATCCCCTTTTATCACCATAAGCGGTTCTACGGAGAGAATGTTTCCATGAATTAAAAGCTGCCCGTCGATTTCGGAGTAGTAGTTGAACATTCCGTCCTTTTCCTCAACCCTGACGTTCGTCCCTGCCTCCACGTCGACGTCCTGCCCCTTTGCAGCCTTGAGCACCTCTCCTCTCACGGTCTTCCCGTTTTCTACTCCTCCCTGAGCCCTTCGCTGGACTGCTATGAGCTCATCCTTCTTCACCCTCGTTATGAGGTCACTATCCTTGAAATCGGTTCTCCCGTCCGGCTTCAGCGCAAATCTGCTCCCCGAAGCGAGCCGCACCATGTATTCAAAGGTCCCGTCTTCTCCGTGTACAGGTTTTTTGCCCTGCGCAATCGGTACGTTCTCTACTATACTCTTTTTTCCATTTGCCTCCACGACCGCTTTACGTATACTTGTCTCAATCAACCCTACTGAAATCCCCATGGCCCTGCATTGGTCGAGCACATCTGCCACGGTAGCAGCATGAGCCCCTCCGAATGAAGGCGTCACAGTCAAAAAAGCAGTCATCTCATCATCTGAAAGATCGATACCGAAACTTCCGTGTCGGTAAAGCTTTCCGCTTATGTGGTAGCTCCCTCTGCTGTCCTCTATCACCTGCACGATTCCGTCCAGGTTCATGAAGCAGGAGGTCCCGTTTTTCACCTTGACGTTCCTCCCGGCAATGAGACTCGGAATTTTTACCTGCTTTGCAGGTATCGGCTCGCCGTTGACGTTCCTGCCTTCTTTCCCGAGCACAGGCGGGTGAATGACTGCAATGAGATCTCCCTTCCTGGCGAAACCGCTTTTCACAAGGCTTTTCTCTATCGCATGATTCTGTTCGTATAGGGATTGTTCCCTAACGGTCTTTTCGCAGGTACCGGCAGGCTCGGGACTTTTTTCTCTTTTTCGAGCTCGAGAATTAAACATTGTATATCCTGCTTTTCATACAGTTTTCGTCGGACAGCGGTTGAAACGATCGGCATCCTGCCGAAACTATAGATCGTCCGAATAATGTGCGCACTTCATTATTAGCTCTGTTGTATAGATACGTAAAATGAATAAGTACAATGACAGTTTACATTGTTACCAAATATCTATTCTCACATTATATCCTGATATCAGATAACCCCGGAGTATGCGGGATGTTCCGGATTGTCGTCAAACGTCTGCCGCCTTTTATGACATATCCCGATTCTTCACTCTCCCGGGTATGAATGGACCGGAAGAACGGATTACTATGAAGCATAAAGCAGATTTCAGGAACAAAACGACGGGGCCGGCTACTCCTCCCGGAAAATTGCGTCACTCTCGCTGAACTTAAACTCTATACGCCCATCCTCCCCCTCCTCCGGGAACTTCCCGCGAGCGATGACGATTCCGATCTTCTCGCTCCCAGACTCTTCTACTTTTTCCACGAGCTTTGTCAACAGGTCGTAATTTACGCCAAAGACAACATTCAGGGCGTCGAGCTTCTCCTTCACCCTTTCATACGTGAGCGGCCCGCCTTTCCCCCTCGAGGGATAGAGGTCTATTGTCACGCTCATACGATCCTCGGCGAGAGAGAGTTCGAACTCTCCATCTTTGTCCTGCTCACACTCGCAGGTCTCTTCCTGTTCTACCTGCCGCTCATCAAGCCCTGCGTCGCTGCTAAAAAGATAATGCCCCCCATCGATACCGAGCTCCTTCTCAAGCTCATCGAGCTCGCTCAAGCCCGCATCCATCAGCTGCTCTTTAAGATGTTCCGGGAGATCGATATTATCTATATCCGGTATATCCGTTGTCTCGATGATATCCCTCGCAACATCCTCGATGCTCTTTATATCGATCTTATTAGGATCTTTATTATTTCCTTCTGCCATCTTCTGCTGCCTGTTTGTTTTCTGACTGATCACAGTATTGTATCACCTCTCAACCCCTGGTGTCAATATATACAAAAAGACCCCGGGATTATTTCGCCTCGGGGTCTTTTATTATATCAAACAGCTATCTTCTTAATACATTCCGCCCATTCCGCCCATTCCGCCTCCTGGAGGCATTGACGGCCCTGCTTCTTTCTTTTCCGGAATATCGGTGACAATCGTCTCTGTTGTAAGCAGCATCGCACCAATGGAAGCCGCATTCTGTAGCTCTGACCGTACTACCTTTGCAGGATCTATGATACCTGCCTTATACATATCGGTCCATTCCATCTTGCTCGCATCGAATCCGCTGTTCTTCGGTTCCTTCTTTGCCTTTTCTGCGATAACGGACCCGTCGACACCTGCATTGTTTGCAATCTGCCGGATCGGCTCCTCGAGCGCCCTCACGATGATCTTCTTACCGATCTCCTCGTCAGCATTTGAAAGCTTGAGTTTTTCAACGGCAGGGATTGAGTGTAGCAGAGTAATGCCCCCGCCAGGTACGATTCCTTCCTCGACAGCCGCACGTGTTGCAGAGAGTGCATCCTCAACCCTATGCTTCTTTTCTTTAAGCTCGACCTCTGTCGCAGCACCGACGTTTATCACTGCAACACCGCCGGCGAGCTTTGCGAGTCTCTCCTGGAGCTTCTCCCGGTCGTAATCGGATGTTGTCTCATCTATCTGTGTCTTGATCTGGCCGATTCTTCCCTTAATGGCGGAGGATTCTCCTGTGCCTTCAACAATCGTCGTGTTTTCTTTATCGATGGTGATACGCTTTGCACGACCGAGATCCTTTATGGTCGCATTTTCGAGCTTCATGCCCATCTCTTCGGAAATAACCCTTCCACCGGTGAGAATGGCAATATCCTCGAGCATTGCCTTCCTACGGTCACCGAATCCCGGCGCCTTGACTGCTACCACACTGAGGGTCCCCCGGAGCTTGTTGACAACGAGAGTCGCGAGCGCTTCGCCTTCGACATCCTCTGCAAGAATCAGCATTGGCTTGCCCATCTGAGCGACTTTCTCGAGAATGCCGATAAGATCTTTCATTGCGCTGATCTTTTTGTCATGAATGAGTACGCTTGCATCATCGAGAACAGCCGTCATGGCTTCCGGGTTCGTCACGAAATAAGGGGAGAGGTATCCGCGGTCAAACTGCATACCCTCGACAACCTCGAGTGTTGTATCCATTCCCTTTGCTTCCTCTACGGTAATAACCCCATCCTTACCTACCTTGTCCATTGCATCGGCAATGAGCTTTCCAATCTCGGGATCATTGTTTGCGGAAATGGCAGCGATATTGGCAATCTCGTCAGCAGTTTCGATCTTCTTCGACATCTTCGAAATCTCTTCTACAACAACCTTCACCGCCTTCTCGATTCCCCTCTTGATTCCCATGGGGTTGGCACCTGCCGTGACGTTCCTCAACCCAGCCTTGATGATATTCTGGGCAAGCAGCGTTGCGCTGGTCGTTCCATCACCCGCAACATCGTTTGTCTTTGTGGCTACCTCTTTTACGAGCTGAGCACCCATATTTTCAAAAGGATCTTCAAGCTCGATTTCCTTTGCGATAGTCACACCGTCGTTTGTGATAGTCGGAGCTCCAAACTTCTTATCCAGAACAACATTTCTTCCTTTCGGACCCAGAGTGACTTTTACCGCATTAGCCAGCTTGTCTACACCCCGTAGCAGGGCCCTGCGGGAGTCTTCGTCGTATAAGAGCTGTTTTGCCATTGTATATCCCTTCCTTTCATAACAAGTTTTTTTCTTGGTGTAAGATACTAAAAAGTCTCTTTAAAAGCAAGTTTAAAAAAAGGGTTTTTTTTGAGAAGTTCTTCAGAAGAAATGAATATTTGTTTCGCGAGAAATTTCCCTGATAAATGCGACCGTCACGGAGAATAATAAAAAGCCACCCATCGGAATCGAACCGACGACCTACGCATTACGAGTGCGTTGCTCTACCGACTGAGCTAGGGTGGCATAAATAGTTTAAGTCGAACAATACATAGATCATTCACCTAATGTGGACAAGCCACATTCTTGATGAAAAAGTCAAGAAAATCAGTATTAAGATTGCCGAGAGGCGGAATCGAACCGTCGACACGCGGATTTTCAGTCCACTGCTCTACCGACTGAGCTATCTCGGCCCATATTCTGTATGAAGCTTCATCAATGTAATACTTTTTCAATTTATAGTAAATATTTTTTTGGGTCCTCTAAAAAAAGGCCTGTGGGGGTTTATTACCTCCACAGGCCGTATTTACATCGTTTTATGATACTATATGATACTATATGATACTGCCTTGATCTATTTTGATTCAGCAACGACGGCGTGCTGCATCTTCACCTGTTCTTTGGATCGGAGCACCTGCAGTATTCCGAGGCGCCTTATCTCGGCTGCACGCTTTACATCCCTGCGCTTCTGCAGAATCTGCCACGCTGCCTCGTCATTTATATCCCTCTCAACCTCGATCAGCGCGAGATCGTATACAAGCTGGACATCTCTGAAATAGGTAACGAAGTCACCGCCTATGTTGCTCCCGTGACGATAGATTGTGAAGGAGTCGAACTTCACCGAAGATATCGATTCCGGGTAAAGGGGCGTCTTTCTGAGGTCTCTCTGCTTAACATCGTCGATGTAGTTCGGATTTTGCCAGACGAGAGGCCTCCATCCCTCGAAGTCGAGGTTCCCGAGGAACACCTCCTGATACTGGTCTCTGTCGTCCTTCAGTGTAATGGAAAGGCCGTGGGGAAAGTTCCTTCCGGTCACCCTTGCGCTGATTGACTTGATCGTCCCAACGTTTCTCAAGACCCCCTTGTTGAGGAACTTCGTTCCTTCGCCCACTTCTCCCTCTGCATCCTCATAGAACGGTATATCGAACGGAGGCGCAATCTTTGCCCACGAATTGAAAGGTGCGGTCGGGAAGTGAACCCTTACACCCAAAACGTCACCGTTCATCTTCCTGCTCGGCACAGGCTTGCATTTCGACAGAACCCTGTTCTCCGCGGAAGCCGAGGACGGGGCAAGCTTCACAGTCCAGTTTTCAATGCTCAGATCAACCTTGAGCTCCGTGATTCCCTCTGCGATCCCTCCAGGAAATTTTGAAAAGTCGATTTCTGTGTCCTCGAGGTTCTGAAAATCGATCAGGACCTTGGGACCACTCTCAACCTCCTGCGCCTGGACAAATATCGCACTAGTGCTGAAGATAAAAAGCATAGCAATCGAGACTAACAGTATCCTTTTCATGGTCTGAGCTCCTTTCGCCCTACATGTAGTATTTGTTGTTTTACCCCTTGGTAATACCCAACGAGTTCTAGTAATAATTATATGCATTATGAAAACTCTGTCAAAGATTTTGTTTCCGTAAAAAATAAAAAACACCTCACTTTTTTATCGGTTTGTTTCAGCATTTACTTTAGTACTTTATCGTAAACATTCTTGGCGTTTCTAAACGTGTTTCCGAGAGATATACCTCCCAGTGTGCTTACCGGCTCGATATCTTCGATGAGGATCTTGACCCCGTCTATCTTCCTCGTATTGAGCAGGATGGAGTTTGTGATAGCCCCTATAACGAGCCTGGGATTCTTGTAGAGAGAATCGACAAGCTTCCAGTCGAAGGACACGTAAGCGATATTCTTCCTTATGACGATCCTCTGGATTTCGATGTCCGGATCAAGCATACGCTCGTATCTATTTCCTGTCGGACCCGAGATCAGCTCTTTCAGTATCCAGAATATCTTATCATGAATGCTGTCAGGCTTCGGTATCATCGTCTTCTGCAGGACGAGGCTCGACGATCCCCTGTCCTTCACATACAGTCTCACGCTTTGCGTCTTTTTGAAGTTGAGGAGGGTCAGGAGCAGAGAGCCCGCAAAAAACAGGAGAATAACGGCAAGAAAATAGCGTTTGGGATCTCTCATGGGATTTAGATTACCACAGCACCTTTTTTTGTCAATAGTACATCTGTTTCAAATGTATCCTATCGGGTAAAGCCTTCTGACTCGCTGAAGACCTCTGTGAACTCGACGATCCCTTGGGCGATTCCCTTTGCAATCTTGCCCTCATATTCGGGCTTGAGGAGATTCTGGGTCTCCCGGGAGTTAGTCACGAAACCAATCTCAATGAGCACTGACGGCATCTTCACCGCTTTCAAAACATAGAAGAAAGCGCTCTTGACCCCCCTGCTCGTGGTCTCGTTGCCGAGAGATCCCTCGATACCGCTCTGGATGTACTGGGCAAGCTTCATGCTCTCTCTTCTGTACTCTATATCAACGATCCTGTTGATGATCTCCTTGAGATATTCGTTATAGTCCTCTATTTCAAAACCCAGGACTGAGTTTTCCATCGAAGCAACATCCCGGGCCTCCTCATTGACCGGCTCAATTGTCAGGAAGTAGCTCTCAAACCCCTGTGTTGAATCCGAGAAACTCACATTTGCATGGATGCTCACGTAGATCGGATTCTTGGCAGGGTCTGTACTGTTAGCTATCCGGCTTCTATCTTCGAGAGAGATAAAAGTGTCATCTTCCCTCGTTACTATTATGTCGATACCCCGGAGCGTCTTTTTGAGCCGGCGCTGAAGCTCCAGGGCCACTTTCAGAACAATATCCTTCTCTTTGACGTTATTGTGTCCGATCCCGCCAGGATCTTTCCCTCCGTGACCGGGATCGATGATAATCGTCTTCACCTCGTATCCTGACGGCCCCCTGTCCGGCATTCTCTCTCCCTGCGGCCGCTCGGTCACCGGTCTTTTTCCCTGATATGTGAAAAAGCTCCCCCCTTCATACCCCCATTTCAGCGGCTTCTTCACGATATATCGTATGACGAGGTCGACCCCTCCCGCAGGGATAAGAAGCACTGCATCTGATACCTGCGTTTTCTCCTTCATGAAAACGACGGTACCGTCCGGAATATTCACCTCCGTTGTACCGAGCTGAAAGAGAAGTGCCGCGCCGTTTTTTTCAACTTTCAGGATCCCTGTGCTCGTATTGAATTCGTAATCGAGTTCGAGCTGCTCGACGACATCGGCTAGCGGAACGAGATCTGGACGATCTTCCTGTGTCGGCATTCCAGCAAAAAAGAGCAAAAGAGAAGCGATGAGCACCGCGCTCAGTATGCTATTCTTTAACTGCATAGAACTCAAATGTATCACCAAGAGAGAAGATTTTTGCGGCCCCTCTGTATATCCTGTCGGGGCAAGACCTTCTGCCTTCATCACCGACGGCCCTGAAAAACCGCTCGGGGTGGATTCCCGTGATCCTCACCCTCTTCTGCTTGAACCCATACCCTCGTAAAAACCTCCTGAGGTTCCGTACAGTCGTATCGATATAGTGGTCACGAGGATGACGATCGATATACTCCTTTCTGTTTATCCTGAAGCTGATTCCTCCTCGATTCGGCAACGCAATACAGAGTATACCACCTTTTTTCAAGATTGCATACGCCTTTCGGGCGACTGAGTCCATGTCGCCGAGGTGCTCGGCAACAAAGAGAAAGCTCACAGCGTCATACGACTCGTGTTCCAGATCCATATCGAGGAAAGAGCCTGTGAGCACGTCGAGCGAGAGGTTCTTTTTCGCCCACCTGCCCGCGAAATCCGATATCTCAATGCCCTGAACCTCCCATCCTCTGCTCCTCGCAAGATCGAGAAAAAAGCCCAGTGCGCACCCTACATCAAGGATCCTCCCCCTGCCTCCGGCGATTTCCTCGATGGTCTTAATCCTGTCGAGACCCAGGAGGACGATGTTCTCCCTGTCATCGATATAGCTGCGTCCGTACTGCCGCTCGTAGTCATCCAGAAAGTAATCCTTCTTATCATATATTCCACCCTTGTCTCTCAGCTCATAAAGGGAAAGGTCCCCGCATCTGCTGCATCGCAGAAGACTATACTCCTCACACCTCTTCACGGCCCTGTATCGTTTGTGAGAGAAAAGACAGTCTTTCCGCTTTCCCTTGACCGCCTCATTGATGACCGATACGATACGGGACGCTCCGTTCCCGTCGACTACCGACCTGTTCAGTAATGCCCTTTCCCGAAGTTTTTTCTTATCCTCCAGGGTCACCTTTAGCTCAACCTCGAGATCATCGGGGTCTATGCCTCCCTTGAACCCGAGGCTCAGGGCGGGAGACCTTTGTGCGAGCTCTTCATGGTACCTGGACCTGTTGAAGAGCACCACCGGAGTACCGAGATAGAACGCTTCGTACGCCGTAATTCCGAACGAGCTGATGAGCACCTCCGCCCTGTTTATGAGGTCAAGTATGTCCGCCCCGCAGTCTACGATTTCGGCATCGATACCAGCCAAGTCAGAGGAGAAAAGCGGTCCCCTCACTACGGTAGGGCGTATCTTCATTCTATTGAGCATCCCTGCTACCATAGGGGTGAGGCCTTCAGGATCGGATCCTCCGAAGCTTACAAGGACGCCCTCCTTCTTCTCTGAAACAAGAGGAGAAAGCTTTCGAATTCTCGAAGAGAGCACTATATAGGACGGCCCTGCGTAGTTGCCGGGCAGATCCTCGATGAGGGGAAGCGGATACACGCACACCGCTGCGAGGCGGCTTCCTTCGCCTGCATCATCGATCGCGACCACCGGGGCTATTCGGACGAGCCTCCTCATCTCGCTCCTGTTCGTATCCCTCAGATCAGATACGACGAGATCGACACGCCCCGCACCCTCCGGGTATGCCGAAAACTCCAACTCGGGAGGAAGCTCCACTCTCTCGAGCGCCTGTCTTTCTCCCCGCAGGAGGCAGAGGGTTGACCGAAACGAATCCTTCCCCTCATGCGCCACAGCGAGACAGCGGCGAAGATGCCCCATCCCGTATCCCTTCCCCGCTGCAGTGCAGAAAAGCACCCTGGCTGAACCCACCCTATTCCGCCTTTCCGTCCAGATAATCGATGACCCTGGAGAGCGGAATCGGCTCTCCCTTGTACAGCATGCCGTATATCTTTACCATCCGCTCGTAGTCCTCCCTTGTATCGACTGTGAGGTGAAGCTCTCTTCTCTGGAACTCCGGGTGCGGGGTCCCCAGCACTATCCGGAACCGTGTAGGGTGCCTGTAGATGTACTGTGTGATGTGCTCTCTCTCGAACGGATCGCGGGTGAGGCTCCCTACTCTCTGGAGCGCGTCTGTTTTGATAACCTCCACACCGGTACCGTACGGGAGAATCGGGTATGTGGTAAGGTCTGCCCCTTCATTCCTGTGGAGATCGAGGGCCTTGTCGATATACTCGATACATACGAGGGGGTTGTCGCCTGTCGCCCGTATTACGTTCCGGATACTGTACTCGTCGATTGCATCAATGTAGCGTGAGAGGACGTCATCCTCTGAACCGACAACGACCCCCGCACCGTACCTTTGCGCAGTCGGCTCGATGTAAGGGGCCGTATCCGCGGTTGTGGCGACGATGATTCCGTCGGGCCGCATGGCCCTGCCGAGTCGAATCAGGATGTGCTCGAAAACAGTGAGACCACCCAGAGGCAGAAGCAGCTTGCCGGGCAGCCTCGTCGAGCCCAGCCTCACCTGAAGCACAATGTAGTCGTTATTCATATCGCAGTTTACTTTTTGAAAACCGTGCGCGGGCGACATCAGAAATTAAAGGTGAACCACTCATCACATCGCTTGCAGTATTCATCGTACTCATTCCTGCAGTGCTGAAGCCAGAAGGTCTCGCCCTTTTTCCATATGTCTGACAGCGGTTCGTTAAGGATATTTCCCAGCACGAACTCGCCGTTTATGTCCTGCATGCAGCGGGGCACACGGCCGTCCCAGAATACAACGAGGTCCCGTAGAAGGTGCCAGCAGCACCCGCGTTCGAGGGGCCGGAGATCCGCGGTCGACAGCGCAGGAAGAACGCCGAGATGGGAATTGTACTTCTGTATAATAGCGCCCTCTGCCTCCTTGTCCCAGAGCTTGAAGAATTCGAGCATCTCTGGCTCGTTCTGGTCCATCCTCATCATCTGCACGTAAATGTTAGGGGTACCCTTGTCGAGGAGATATCTTATGTTGCGCTCCACACTGTTGAGGTCCGAGTCTCGGACCTTACCGTAGGTCTCTGGTGTAACTGCATCCACTTCGAAGATGACATGAAGGTTAGAAGCCCCAAGTCCGTGTATATAATCCGAAAACGACGGGGACCACAGTGTCCCGTCCGTTTCTACGACGAGTGGGACATCCTGAAAACACAGAGCGTACTCGATGAGCTTCCGTATATCCCCGTGCAGAAGCGGCTCCCCGAAAAGGGAGAAAGAGAGGTAAAAACCCCCGGTAAAATCCAGCACCCGGTCGAAAACATCCCTGAACCGATCGTACTCCATGGATCCGCCGGCCCTTTTAAGCGCCGGCAGAGGGGAGTAGATACATCCTGCAGCGGTCTCGGTCGTAATCTCCACCTCAACATAGGAGGGCACGGTGCGGAGCATTGCCGGGTGTTCATGGATTATTCTACGAATGTCCTCGAAACTGCATCCGAAACCCGCCTTTTCGACAATACGTTGTACACCCAGAGCGGTCCGCCTCTTTGATGTGAAGAGCTCTATGCGCCGCAGTCTCATATCCTCGGGTGAGAAGTATGTTTCGATATCAAAAGAGTTTATCCTCTTCGACACTGTTTCGAAGAAGGAGTTTCTCCCTATTTCCCCATCGTCATCCTTTAAGAGTGCGATCAATTTAGGGAGAAGCCCTACCCTCACGATCTCGGGCGCAACACCCTGGGGAAAACCCTCTCCGTAGGTATACTCGGCGAGCTCTTCTTTGTGAAGGAGCAGCATCTTGTGTGAGACTTCGATATCGATGAGCGGTGCGTCGGCGTACCAGTAGACGATGTTGCCGTATCGGGCGCAACGCTCGCGTATCAGTCCGAATACCGTCCTCGCCGACGTGTCCCCCGCCTTTATGAGGTGGCACCCCTTGAATCTCTTCTCGATCCCGGAGGGTATTTCCTTTTTTACGAGGACGAAGACACCATCCTTGTTCGCTAACAGGGCGGCCTTTTTCAGTATCTCTTCTATAAGATCCTGTCCATTGATAGGTTCGGCCCAGGAAAAACCGTCCAGGAGAGCATTGAGAACCACCGCCGTTTTCATGTCGTAAAACTACATCATATCACCCTCTTTGTCAAATCTTAATCATTGACAGCCCCCCTGTTATTCCTTACTCTTATTTTATGGAGATCGAAGAGATACACGGCAGAAGGGCCGTTCTCAGCGTCTCGGAGGTCACCCGCAGGGTCAAAGGGTGCCTCAGCGAGAAATTCACCGATATCTGGGTACGCGGCGAGGTTTCGAACTACACGGTTGCCTCCTCGGGTCATATCTACTTCACGATGAAGGATGAAACGAGTGTCCTTCGGGCGGTCCTCTTCAGGGGATACCAGAAGGATATGCGGTTCGAGCTCAAGGACGGGATGGGAGTGATAGTCCACGGTAATCTCGACGTCTTTGAGAAGCGCGGCGAGTATCAGATCATCATCGACCTCGTTGAGCCGGAGGGGAAAGGTGCGCTGCAGCTCGCTTTCGAGCAGCTGAAAGACAAGCTCCAGAAGGAGGGCCTCTTCGATGAAAGCCATAAACGACAGATACCCCAATATCCAGATGACATAGGGGTGGTGACATCACCATCCGGTGCCGCAATAAGGGACATTCTCAACGTACTGGGACGCAGGTACAGCGGCGTCAGGGTGATCATCTACCCCACACGCGTGCAGGGAGAAGGAGCGGCGGACGAAATCGTGAGCGCGATCAGGAAAGCCAACGAAAGAAACGAGACCGATGTGCTGATAGTAGGCAGGGGGGGAGGATCTGTCGAAGACCTGTGGTCCTTCAATGAGGAAATTGTGGCCCGGGCCATATATGACTCGCAGATCCCGGTCATCAGCGCCGTCGGCCATGAAATCGATTTTACCATCGCCGATTTCACCGCAGACCTCCGGGCGCCAACCCCTTCCGTAGCCGCAGAGCTTGTGGTGAAGAGCAAGCGGGAAGTGCTCCGCTGGAGCATCGATCTCGTTCGGCACCTGCTGGGGGCCCTAGACAGAGTAGTGGACCGCGGAAGGGAGAGGGCATCGCTCTACAACCCCGAAAGCCTTGAAAAAAGGATGAGTGTTATATGCAACGAGAAGAGCATGCTGCTCGACGACCTGACGAGGTCGCTTTCCTCAAACATAGAGAATAAGCTTCTCGGGACGAAGGGACGATTCGAGAGGCTTTTGGGGCAGCTCGATGCGCTGAGTCCGCTTGGAACTCTGTCGAGAGGGTTTGCGCTTATTACCAAACTCCCCCAAAAGCTGCGTGTAGTATCCGTGGAAGACGTTGCGGCCGGAGATAAAATAGCGGCAAAGCTGAGAGACGGGACGGTGTACGGCACAGTATCAAAAATTGAAAAATCCGGTAGAGGGTGAGGCTGATTGCAATGGACAGGTCTATTACTTTTGAGGCGGCGATAAAGAGACTTGAAGAGATAGTTGGGGAACTCGAAGGAGGCGATATAGAGATCGAACGGGCGCTCATCCTGTTCGAGGAGGGGACAAAGCTCGCGCGCGTCTGTCAGAAGAAGCTGTCCAACGTAGAGCGGAGGATCGAAATCCTGAAAAAGGGCGAGGGTGGGAATGATGTCCTCGATCTCTTTGCCGACATCGATGATGTGTAAAAGTGGCCTGCAAGACAGTCGACTTTTTTGCACTTTGGGGCTACGACGAAGCAAAAGCGTCTTCTAAACGTATGGGCCTGCTCCCCAAAAACGGCTGTCTCAAAGCTGTTACCGGTTGATTCCCGGTTCCCAATAGATCATATTTTTATACGAGTTTTTACTCGTACTCCCTTTTGAAATGGGTATCGTGGTTCCGATACTAAACATAGATCGAATATCTTGAAACAGTGTGATCGTTGGAAGAAATAATTACGCGGCTATCATATTAACATACTCTGGATAAGTTATGAAGATCAGCACAAAAGTACTTCTCGTCGTCCTTCCTCTGCTTGTCTTCCCCTTCTTCCTCATCGGAGTTACCTCTTTCATCTCCGCACGGAGCGGAATCACCAAGGTGGCCAAGGAGTTTTTAAGCTACAAGGTGACTGAAATGTTCAAATACTGCAGGCGACAGGAGGACATACTTACAGAAACCGGCCTGATAGAGCTCGAGGGCTACAGGGAGCTCGCCCAGAGATCCGCGGAGGAGTATGCAGACACGATCCGGCTCTCTGAGACAGGGTACTTCTTCGCATTTGATTCGAACGGAGAGATCATCTTCCCTGAATCCGACATGGGAAACATCGGTGAGAACGATTTCTTTTCCGAGATGACCCTGAAGAAAAACGGACTTTTGACGTTCAGCTACAGGGAATCCGCAAGGATCGGGTATTTCATATTCTTCGAACCGTGGGACTGGTACATTGTCCTCAGCGAAAACGAGAACGTCTTCTATCAGGATGCAAACAACATCAAAAAACAGGTGGCCTACACGATAGGAATAACCCTCGTGTTCGCCATCGGACTCATCCTCCTCTTCATCAAAAAGGTGACGGACCCCCTCCGCAACATGGTAAACACCATGAAGGGGATCATTACGTCGAGCGATCTCTCCCAGCGCGCCCGCGTCGAATATGACGACGAGGTCGGGCACCTCGCAACATGGTTCAACCGCATGGTCGGGGACCTCGAGATGGCATACAACCAGATAAAGCAGTACGCGTATAAGAGCGTTCTCGCGAAGACGAGTGAGGAAAAGATACGGCATATCTTCCAGAAGTACGTTCCAGGAGAGATAATCGACGAGGTCCTTAAGACAAAAGGAAGCAGCCTCCTATTGGGTAAGAAACAGACAACCACGATCCTTTTCTCGGATATCAGAAGCTTCACCTCCATCGCCGAAAGGCTATCGGCAGAGGAACTGGTCATTTCACTCAATACCTACTTCAACATCATGGTGGGTATCATCATCAAGCACAAGGGAATAATCGACAAGTTCATCGGCGATGCAATAATGTCCATTTTCGGGGCTCCGGTTCTCCACGAGGACGACCCCCTCCAGGCGGTGCTCACGGGACTCGAAATGCTCGATTCACTCGATGGGTTCAACCGTAAGCAGGTCAAGATGGGGAGGCCCATCTTCAAGATCGGCATCGGGCTGAACACGGGTGATGTCGTTGTCGGAAACATAGGGTCTACCCAGAAGCTCGAATACACATGCATAGGGGATGAGGTGAACCTCGCCAACAGGCTCGAAGGCCTGACAAAGATGTACGGAATTCCCATCATCATCTCCGAGTTTACACTTGCACAGACAAAAGGCGGAGTTCGCGCAAGGGAGATCGACTCGGTAAGGGTGAAGGGAAAGCTGAAGCCTGTAAAGATATTCGAGCCGTATAACAACGTACCCCCGAAGACCGAACAAGGGTACAGCATCTTTTCCGAAGGAATCGGTTTGTACAGAAACCGGCAGTTCAACGAGGCATTGAAGCATTTCAAACGCTCGAACAGTGTGCTGGGAAGCGACATGCCGAGCTCCCTCTACGAGGACCGCTGCAATGAGCTCATACAGAATCCACCCGGGGAGGACTGGGATGGGGTTTTTACCGCAAAAACGAAGTAAGAGAAGGCCCATAAGAGGGTTATTTTTCCTTATCGCTCTACCGGTCCTGCTGCTTTTTCCGGGAGGGGGGGCTTTCTCCGATATCCTCGCATACGATCCGGAAGTCGATATTTCACTGGGAACATTCAGCTATCTAATGGGGGGAGAACAAAACGCACCGAGCATAAAGACGGGCCCGTACCTGGGCGGCTATCTCAGCATGAAGAGCCCTATCTTTACCTACTTCTTCAACTCGGAGAATGTCTACAACATCTTCGAGGCGGGGTTCTCGGTAAATGAGATCGAGGAACAGTCCAGTACATACTATCTCGTGAACATTCCAATATCGGTCGACTTCGCGTACAGGATCCCCGTTTTTCCGAAGTTCTCAATCCTTCCCTTTGTCGGAGTGGGGCTGGGACTCAATTTCAACTCCAGGGGTGGGGACGCTGGCCCGCCGATATACACGTTCATCAAAACAGGAGTGGAAATAAGGTACCTGATGTGGAAGGATACACACCTCAAAGTGAAAGTTGACTACGGCATCACCTTTGTGAACGATGTGGAAACCGGTTTTGTTCCTTTCTTGAGGGTACGGTTTCCCATACCGTTTATCCCGTAATACCCAGGCCCCAAAGACCGCCAACTGTCAACGCTTGAAATATTAACGCGCGCATCGAGGATTAGTTGGTCCGGTTCTAAATGACTATCCGAAAACCGAGTAAAATGAGTGATATTTGATTATAAGTCCGGTCCGGGTTTCTCAAAAGCCGGATGTTTACCCGGCACTATACCATATGAGAGTACGGTGAAAAAAGTGGTAAACGTTCATATATCATTATTTCGTTATATCCCTAGGTTAGGATAGCATATAAACCAGATAATGAGCTGATCTCCTGGTAATTTGAAAATAACCGTAAGGGGAAAAAACCCCGTAGTGCGGTTTTCTCACAAATTGCATAGCAACGGAGCTTAGTCATGATATGATAGTAGTTAATATTTTCATGTAAAAAATATAGTTTACAGTGAGAAAACCGCATTAACAGGAATCGCATACCGGTACATTACGCTTCGGAATAAAACACAGTATGACGCCCGATACCGTTATCTTTTGAGCTATATCAGAAATATCATCATGAAGTCGCACTGACAAAGCAAGGTAGGTATTTTTCGGAAGAACCGCTTTTATGGAAAGCGGCCATGAGGGTGTCAACGACGGCAGAGTGCTTTCAACTAAGTAGTGAGACGTAAGGAAGATGTGACGCGTAAAGGCACAGCCGTCAGAACGAGACGATATCCCCGGCCTTGGGTTGTCGATCGTAGTAGACGGTCTTTCCCCTCGATATTGTCGGATATACCTCCGTCACCTTTAGGCTGCCGATGAAGACGAAAGAGCTTCCCTCCTTGCGATAGAGCTGCAGGATTTCACCCGCCTTGACGTTATCTTCGCTTCCAAGGCTGAACAGAAATGTATTTTCTGAGAGCGACTGTATGATGACCCCGGTGTTGGCCTGGCTCCCCCTCATCGTGATCTTGGGCTTCCCCTGAAACTCCCTCATCTCCTCATTGACGCGCACGATCTCATCAAGCGCCTCGTCGGCATAATCTGAGCCCCTGTATCTCATGAGCACGTCCTGGTACTGGTCCAGCGCCTCAGTATAGTATCCGCGCTCGTACGATCCCTGGGCGCTCTTCATGATCTCAGACGCCTCCTCATTTCTCCCGAGAGCGATTCTCTCCTCGGCCTCTTTCGATATCAATCTGTTGATATCTACTATCTCATCAAGGGCCTGCCTGCTCTTCGAGCTTCCAGCATGCTCTGTTACCATCGTCTCGAGGCTGTCGAGAGCCTCTTCATACCTGCGTTCGCTCTTGTACTGCATTGCCCTGTCGAAAGCCTGTCCGGCACTCTGTTCTACTTCCTCGGACTGCTTCCTTGTACGATCGCTGTACAACTGATCCATTATCGCCTGAGCCCGTGCATAAGACCTGCCCTTCAGCGCATCGTCCTCGGCGATTGTGTACGCCGTAAAGTAGCGTGAAAGGGCCTCTTGGAGGTTCCTGCCCCTCTCGAGATCGCTCGCCGCCTTGTAGGTCTGTTGGCTTATCGCGTTTAAGTCTATACGGTCTCGTTCTTTTTCCGCGAGGAACAAAATGTTGTTTACGAGCTTTTCCTCAACATCCAGGCCGGTGTCGTCCCCGATGCCGCTCTTTTTCGCCTTGTCTATTATCGGCGGGATCGTCCTGAGCTGCGTGATTCCCTTATCGTAATCTTTCCTTGCAAAGGAGTTCAGCGCCTTGCTGTAGACGCTGTTCAGCTGCCGCCTGAAAGTCATATACTCCTGCTGCTCCATCACGGCGCTCTGGAACTTCTCTTCAGTCTCCTTCAGCTTTGTCTGCTCTTCAACGAGGCGCTGCTCTATCTCCCCTATCCGCTTGCTGTACGTATCCACTTCCCTCCGAATCTCACCCTCTTTCTTAAGAAGCGCGTCCTCGTACTCCTTCTTCACATTATCGACCTCCTGTCTCGTCGTCTCTCTCGATTTGAGATATTCCTGATAGAGCCTCTCACGCTCGAGATCGAACTCGGCATCAGCATTCGCCACACCGCTCGCCGCAATACGGTTCTTTGCCTCCTCCAGCCGGCGCTGGTACTCATCACGAAGAGCGTTTTCCTTCTCCGTCAGGATCTCGTTCTGATTCTGGAGGAAGAACTCCTTTTCCTGCTGCAGGGACTGGAGCCTCGATCTTGCCGCCTGGAGCTTCTCCTTCTGTTCGGCGACCTCCTGTTCGGACTTTCGCTGTATTTCCCGGATAACCTCCTCTTCCACTCCGGAGATCCTTCCGCCTACCTCCTGCTCTGCCTGCCTCTCCCTGGATGTGGTGAGATAGAAGAAAAAGCCAGCGAGGAACAAAACTACGATAGCGATGTTCACCACAAGCGGTAGCACCACACCCTTCTTTTCAGAAGCAATAACGTCCTCGGAGTACACAAGCTGCTTGTTCTTGTTGATCTCTTCTTCGATGGCTTTGAACACCTCTTCCTCACTGACGTCCTCGAAGACCTCCTTTTCGCCGTCGGGAATCTCGTCACCCTTTACCTCCACCGCCGAGCTTACGATCTCCTCTATATCGTCACCGGTGACACTGTTCTCATGGTTTGTCACATACTGCAGGTCCATGACGGGGATGAGCATTCCTTCACCCCGGACGAAGAACTGGATCGACGAGTCCGGCTTCTTCCCGCCTATTCTCTCCGCCCCTTTAAGCTTCAGATACCCGACGATCCTGTCCACTGTGAATCCGTAATAATCCTTCTGATCCTTGAGGAACAGGATATTCTCGGCAGCCACCTCCTCCTTCTCAGGAAGGGGGATGTAAGACTTGAGGCTCCTCACCTCTACGCCCGTTTCGAGGGTGAAAGCGTCCTTGGTGGGATGCTTGTTGATAAGGATCTTTTCCACCTGGCTCGGCTCAACGGCAAGCGTGAACCCGTTCAAGTTGAAGCAAAGTACCTTGTCACTCATTTATTATACTTTCCATCTCTCTTGTGATTTTCTTATCGTATGAAAACCTACTACCGATTTCCTCAAAAACCGAAAGCCCTTTTTGCCGGTCGAGCCACTCGTACAGCAGCTTTCCTTTCATGAGAAGGATCCCGGGATAGCTCGCGGAATCCGGGAAGGATTCGAGGTAGCGATCGAGCTCGCCCAGGAGATCCTCGAGGATATATCGGTTTTCCTCCCCTGTCTCCCGGAAGAGAGTCACCAGGTTTTCGTAGTATTCCTCATAGAGATTTCCGCTTTCATCATCGATTGCAAGCGGTCTGAGTCTGTTATAGTCCTCGAGCGCATCCTCAGGCCTTCCCAGCCTTAGCCGTATATCCAGCAGATAGTTCACGCCGTAGGGAAACAGCTCATAGATCGGGTACTCGTACACGAAATCTCTCATGTACTGCAGCGCCTTCGGATAGTTACCCATCTGAAAGTAGCAGTACCCTGCTTCGTAATAACTGATCGGCACGAAATGAGAATCCTCGTAAAGATTGACTACCAGAATGAACTTCTTCAGTGCTTCATCCCACTCCTCTTTCCCGATGTGCTCCATTCCTTCCATAAAGGTATTGCGGTCGTCGGTTCCCGTAAACTCCCTTATCTCAACGCCGCTCATTGAGGCTTTGTCCTTTCTGCTTCCCATGGAGAGCTTTGAGAGCTTGAGGAGGTTGTAACCTAGAAACGCGCCGAAAACCACCGAAGTCAATCCGAACGCATGTGCATTCATGGTATCGTTTCTGCTGCTGTAGAGCGCGATACCTGCTATTGATCCTCCGAACAAAACTCCTGAGAATATCGTCTCGGTGACAGCGGTTCTCGTCGCTTGAAGGTACTCTGAATTTTGTATGGCGATCGTACCTTTATCGCTCTCTATACTGTAGGTTCCGCTCGGTATATTGGCGATAACAAGCGGAGTCTTTCCTGCCTTAATCTCGTTGAGGTATACGTCCTTACACTTTTGATTCAGCACGATGCTGATGTTCAGAGGTGAGAGGGTGTAAAAACGGATCCTCTCTTTTCCTTCCCCCAGCTCTACCTCGTCAATCACATCCTCGAACCCCTTCTTCCTGATCCTGAGCTCGTACCTGTCACTCGTCAGGCTGCTGACACGGAGCGGTGTCTTTCCAATGAGCTGCTGCCCGGAGTAGACCTCTGCATGTATCGGCTCGCTGTTGACGAACAGATCGTAACCGTATACGGTCCAGCAGGAGAATAGCGATATAAGAACCCAGACAAGTAGCTTTTTTATCACCGCAACACGACCTTTCATTATTAAAAGTAAAAAATGATCCCAAGCTCGCCTGAAAGAATATTCAAGGGGGTGTCTTTGTACGCCACATTCATATACCCGAACTTCATCGATACGTAGTGATCCTTGATCGGATTCAGGATCAGGTTGATACCAGCCTTGATGTACGGATCGGTTGAGGTTGACAGGATATCCTCGACGAACAGCCTTGAGAAGCACCCGCCTACGTTGAAATCCGCAGACAGTCCATCCACGAAACCCTTGAACTTCACTATATAGCGAACCTGTACCCCGACAGGAAACAGGAACAGCTCGGAATCCTTATAATACTCTTCGGCATTTCTTGCAAAATAGAAAAAACCTGTATGAAGCCCGAACCCCAGAGGAAAAACCTCTATCTTGGGAAAGATCGTGTAGGAGAGCTCTCCGGAGATCCCCACAACGAACATGTCACTCCACTCAGATACCGGGAACACAACCCCCCCGGACACAGAGAGGTTGTTGTGGACACGGGTCACCTCCTTCTCTACGATCCTCCTCATCCCCGGTTTGTACACCTGCGCTTCCTTCTCGATATCGTAGGCCCTTACCTGCTCAACAGTAAGGGTTTCTACTTCCCGAAGGACTTCGTTGTACTCCCCCCTGTCCTCACCGATATCCAGGATCAGCCCGTTCCGAATGAAGTAGACCTTTCCGAACAGGACAGGTTTTCCGGCTTCCACGTAGAACTGCCCGTAGATCACCTCGGCAATCCCCCTCTGCTGTGCAACCTCAAGGAGAAGATCGCTGTCCCACAGGTCATAGGCAGAGTCTTGTGAGTAACGCTCCAGACCCTCCGTGTCGATGACTGAAAATTTACTGCCCTCTACCCTCTCCTTCATGTTCGTGTAGATACATACTGAGAGCTTGTACATAAGATCTGAGTATTGGTCCTCTCCCGAGATATTCTTAAAGTAGTACACGAGGACATTTTTTGAGGGTTCTGCAAGAAGCATCGATGATGCGCAAAGAACAAACAGGAGTGTTAAGAATGCTCGTCTCATAGGATCATTTTCCGTATTGCAAAGAATGTTAATTTCTTATGGCTATTTTACAGTATCGAGATTTACCCTGTCACCTACCAAGAGACCCGCCTCTGTGAAGAAGTTTCTGTTCGCCTCTATGGCGTATCTGCACAACCCGCTCGAGCGCACGGGTTGGTTCGAATACGGCTCCATATCAATTATATCGGTAACTTTTCCGTTTTTATCCAAAAAAGCGATAGAAAGCGGTATCCCCGTGTCCTTCATCCAAAAAGAAAGGACCTGATCTTTTTCGAACACGAAGAGCATACCCTCTTTCGGATCGAGAATCTCTCTGTACATCAGCCCCCTTTGTCTCACAGCAGGCGTGCGTGCTACCTCGACCCATAGTGGACGGCCGTTAATGCTCAGCGCAATTTTATCGTTTACGGTCGTTCCGCGCGGACCCTTCTCAGATCCTGAAAAGAGAAACAGGGATAAAAGCAGAAGTAATGATCCCATGTATTGTATCAATTGTCTTCCGCTCATTATTCTTTCCTATAGTTGAAATTAAGGCCATCTGTTTGCCTTGACAATTGTAAAATTGAAACCTATATTGCTTAAAATGGTAAGAGGTAAACGGAGACCAAGATTAGGAAAAACCGGCTGTCTTTTCTGGCTACTCATACTCATCGTCATTGTTATCGTTATACTTTACAGGGGCAAGGGATCTTTTAAAGATACGTTCCATTCATTGAAAAAAGGTGTTGAGCGGACGGCCGTGGTGGTAGAAGAAAGCGTTGAAAAGAAGATGCCGGATGAGCAGGATCCTGTCATCGTGAAAGAGGATGAAACCGCCCCAGAGCCGAAGAAAGAGCCCGACAGGGAGCTTGAGAAGGGGCCAGTCCCCGTAAAACAGGAACCGAAAGAAGTGCCGAGGGAGGAAAAAAAATCTGCCCCCGAGCCGACGATAAAATCGAAGAGCTTAAACGCAACGCTCTACTTCGTGAAGATAGACGAATCAGAAGGCAGTGCAAAACCGTTTCCGGTGTCAAGAACGGTGCACTACAAAGACTCACCGATTACGAGAACCATGGAAGCTCTCCTTCTGGGCTCTACCCGGAGTGAAAAGGAGAACGGCATCGTCAGCTTCATACCGGCCGGGACCAAGCTTATCTCGGCGCAGATCAGCAACGGACACCTTACCCTAAACTTTTCAGGAGAGATCGAGGAAAACTACAGCGGCAGAGAAGCGATCCTGCTAGAACTCTCGCAGATCATGCTTACCTCCTTTTCATTCGATGCTGTGGGGAGAGTGAGCATACTCATCGATGGTAGGAGAAAAGGGTACATAACAGGAGAAGGTATTCCTCTCAAACAGTACTACACGAAGCAGGATATATCACAGCTCATATCCGGAGGATAGATGTTCGAAAGAGACGCCAGCAGACTTATGGAGAAGAGAGTTCATATCGTGTCCTTTATAAGGGACTATATAGGAGGCTCCGGGCACGACAAGGGTGTGGTGGGGCTTTCCGGGGGTATTGATTCAGCACTTTCATACTTTTTGACATGCGAGGCCCTTGGACCGGCGAACACGGTAGGTGTCATCATGCAGTCAAAGCTCTCATCTGAAGAATCTGTGAAGAACGCAGAAAAAATTGTGGCAATCAATAACGGAATGAAACGGTACTACGATATTTCACCCGTGGTCGACGGTTTCAGGAAGCTTCTCGGGGCGGGTTCCCTCGGGGCGGGTTCCCTCGGGGAGGGGTCCCTCGGGGAGGGGTCCCTCGGGGAGGGGTCCCTCGGGGAGGGGTCCCGTTTGCGTCTCGGGAACATACAGGCCCGCACGCGTATGATTATCCTCTACAATGTTGCATCCGAAATCGGGGGACTCGTCATTGGAACGGGAAACAAGTCGGAGATCCTCACCGGATATTTTACACAATACGGAGACGGAGGCTGTTCTATCGAGCCGCTGGGCGACCTCTACAAGACCGAGGTGTGGGAACTCGCGAAGATGGTCGGTATTCCTGAAGAGATAATAGACAAACCGCCGAGCGCCGAGCTCTGGAAGGACCAGACCGATGAATCAGAGCTCGGGGTGCCGTACAAAACGCTGGACGAGGTGCTGTTCCTGCTGATCGAAAAAAACCACCTCCCTGAAGAGATCGAAGCACTAGGGTACAATCGGAAGATCGTTGACAGGACCGTTGAGCTCGTGAAGAGATCAAGGTACAAACGGCATACCCCTCCATACCCGCAGCTTCAAACATACAATATGCAGGAGTTACTTTAGGAACTCTGCTATGAAAAAAACAGTACTTATCACACTATCCGCCCTTCTCCTTCTCGTCACGGTGGGTGCTAAGATCTCGAGAAAACAGCGGTATACAGTCGGAACAGTCCCATACAATCCTCCAATGGAGATAGTGGCCGAGGAGCAGCGTATCATAGGTTTTGATATCGACGTGATGACACAAATCGCCGCAGCACAGAACATCTCCGTCAAGTTCGTTCCCGCCCTAAAGGAGAATATCTTCCGCGGGCTCATCGACGAGACGTACGACATCGTGATATCCAGCCTCACCCTCACAGACACGGCTTCTTCACCCGAGGTCACACTGATCAGCTTCTCCGAGCCGTATATGGAGATCGGGGAGGTCATCGTTATATCTGAGGATTTTACATCGTACTCCGGACTCGAATCTCTCGAGGGCTTAAGGGTCGGGACGCTCCGCGCCACGCCGTCGAAACCTATCCTCGAGGAAAGGTACGGCGCCGTTACACAGGAGTATGAGCTCCCGGAAGCCGCGTTTGAAGACATGGCGCGCGGGGTGATCGACGCAATAGCCTGCGACCTTCCGCTTGCATCGAGGATGGTACATCTAAACGATGAGTATCGTGGAATCTTCAGGATCGCACCGGAACAGCTCACCCGCACGAGCTATGTGATAGCTGTAAAGAAGGGAAATACTGAGCTTCTGTCTACCCTCAACAGGGGTATAGAGAAGATCAAGGATGACGAAACGCTGGAAAACCTCATCGATAAGTGGTTCTTTGCCAAATGAGGAGGGCGATTCTCATCCTTGCGGCAGTATTCTTAACAGGGATCTCGTTGCTGTCGTACGCGGCCGGGCTTCCAGAGAAAGGTCTCCCTCGGGGAGGGCTCCCTCGGGGAGGGCTCCCTCGGGGAGGGCTCCCTCGGGGAAGGCTCACGTCAGTCTCCCACACAGGAATAGAGCTCGGAACCTACGTCAAGATCGTCATAATCACAAAGAAATCTCAGGAGAAAGAAGCTCTTGAAACGATAAACGAGATGTTCGGCAGGATAGAAGAGCTCGATCGAACCTTCGACTACCGTAAGGAAGGGGGGGGGCTTCTGAGGTTCAACGACGGAGAGCTATTATTCAGGAAGAACAATGAGGAGCTCTTCGGTCTTCTCGAGTACTCACTGGATATCGCACGGGCGACAGACGGCTTCTTTGATCCTACTATCCTCCCGGTTGTCCAGGCTTGGGGCTTCGATACGGACAGCCCCAGGCTTCCTGCCAAGCACGAAATAACTCATGCGCTCGAGAGGGTGGACTACAGAGCCGTCAGAGTCCTTGAGGGCAGAATAGAAAAGCCGGGGGCCGTCAAGCTTGACCTCAGCGGGGTGGCCAAGGGAAGGATAGTCGACATCATACGTGACGACTTGAGGAACAGAGGGTACGGCAACTTTCTCATCGATGCCGGCGGCGATGTATATGTAAGCGGTAAAAACGTCCATCGGCGTCTGTGGAGGATCGCGATACAGGACCCGGTGGAAAAATCCGGGTTTCGTGGAATTGTCGAGAAAACAGATACCGCGGTTGTTACTTCAGGAGATTATGAACGCTTCTTCATAAAGGACGGGGTACGGTACAGCCACCTTTTCAATCCGAAGACAGGGTACCCTTACAGTGACCTGAAGTCCGTCACCGTGCTTCTCCATGATACGGCATTTGCCGATGCTGTTGCAACAGCCGTGTTTGTGATGGGAAGCGAAAGAGGGTATGAATTTCTGATAGAAAACAGCATGGAAGGCTATTTCATCCTCGTTGATGCTGAAGGAACCGTAGCAACCAGAAGCACTCCGGACTTCTGGAACTAAAGGTTCCTTGGAACTGAAGTTTGGAACTAACTTCTCCAATAGATATGCCTGTCTTAAAAAACCATCACTCTATATATGGACTGCCTCTCTTGATAACAGTTCCTTAGAACTGAAGTTCCTTGGAACTGACCTCCAGTCCCTACAGATCATCATTTAGCTCATCTGTACCGTATTTATGAGATAAGGAACCTTTGGACTATCGTCCGGTTCATGAGAGCGGGGCAGATGAAGTTGAACGCTTTCAAACAAGCCATGTGATAACACGGCGAAACGGTGGCCTATCAATCGGTGCAAGCCTGGTATAAGTACCAATACCCGAGTGTAAAAGTAATAACGTTCAATAAAAACGATTTTTCAGTAGTGCCGGCAGCTCATCTCTTAAAAAAATGGTTCTTCTCCAAATTCGGTGCAATTACGAGAAAGGAGCCGAAAAGGAACTGTCTCCCCTTGGTTCGAATTAAAGCTGTAAGTTTCATCGGCGAAGTAATCTTAGCGGACCTTCTTGAGATTGCTTCATCAGGGTTGCTCTATACTGTTCGAGGCAGCATGTATATATATAGTCATACTTACATTTAGAATGTGATTTTCACTGATTTCTTACTATTAAATAGGAGAAGAACCAAAAATATTTCCTAAACTCATCGAGCTGCTTCTGCTTGTGATAAACTCATAGCTGTATAAATGTTCTCCGCATGAGGAAGGAACCGAGGAGCACCAAGACTTCGAGAGATATATAGATGAAATCAAACGGCAACGGCCGGTACTGACCTGGAGAGAAGCTTCTCATTCGATCGAAATCGCTCTTCGACTTCTCGAATGCCGCCATAAAAAAATCAATGACCCTCTCTCTTATCCGTTTTCCGCTGCCTTTGAATACACCCTTTAGCTCCCGGTAGGTGTTGTGAAAAATCCTGAGGACGTAGTAGAGGGCCAATATAATACCGGAAGATTCATGCTTTCGGGAAAAAGATGAGAGGGAAATGAGGAGCTCTTTCTCACCGAACCCGATCGTTAGTATCTTGCTCATGAGCCAAAGCTGTATGATAACGGCGGTGTAGTACACCCCTCTCAGTATTCCCTGCCTGACTACTAGAAAGGGCCCGACCTTTACAAGGACCTCCCCTGTGCCCCTGAAGCAGTTAAGTATCAGTACAAAACACACAATGGGTATGATCGGCACGAATTGCCTTAAAGGCAGGTCTTTCGCTTTTAACCTGCATAAAAAGAAAGAGGTGCCGATGACTGCGAGTTGGAGGAGCACTGTTGCGTAGTACCGAGTGATAAGGGCAAACAGTGCAAAGAGCAGTATATTGATAATCTGAGAAATCGGAGTTATAGTACGGGTAAGGACAGAATTCTTTCGGAAGGTTTTCACAGTCAATCTATGAACTTCCAGTTCATTTGGAACGTACAGCTTATTTTGAGCTTGCCGCCCCCTCTTCCTTCTTCTTTGTTTTCTTCTCTGTCGGCGCCTCCGCGGTTTCCTTCTTCTTCGTCTTCTTCTCTACCGGCGCCTCCGCGGTTTCCTTCTTCTTCGTCTTCTTTCCAGACCCTGACGCCGCTGTCTCGACGAGCTCAAGGTAGGAAAGTTCCGCACCGTCACCCTGTCGGCGTCCGATTCGGATTATTCTCGTATAACCCCCGTTGACGTTTTTATACCGGGGAGCTATGTCATCGAAAAGCTTTGCGACCATATCTCTGTCTTTGATCCTGCTCAGTACGATTCGCTTGTTGTGGAGCGTGGGGTCTTTTGCCCTGGTGATAATGCGCTCGCTTCGCCTTCTGAGCTCTTTTGCCTTGGTTATAGTTGTCTTTATCCGCTCGTTCTGTAAAAATGACACAATGAGATTTGCGAACATCGCCTCGCGGTGTTCCTTGTCCCTTCCCAGTCTCTTTCCCTTTTTCAGATGCCTCATCTCTACTTCTCCGGTTCCTTGTTCTCGAATCTTTTATCAAGGATTTCCTTCATGCCGAGCGTAAGTCCGTACTCTCCCAGCTTGTCCTTGATCTCCTGAAGCGATTTTTTACCGAAATTTTTTGTCTTGGATATCTCGTCCTCTGAAAGCCGCGCGAGATCCCCTATTGACTTCACGTCGATATTCCTGAGACAGTTCGAAGATCTTACAGAAAGCTCCAGTTCCTCAACAGGAGTATTGAGGATAATTATGAGACGCTCCTCCTCCTCATTCACTTCACCCTCTTCGTCTTCGAACTCCTCGTTGAAATTTATGAAGTGGACGAGATAGTCTTTAAGGATCTTTGCTGCATCAGCAACAGCATCCTCAGGGTGGATGCTCCCATCTGTCCACACCTCCATTACAAGTTTGTCGTAATCCCCGCGCTTTCCGACCCGGGCAGGTTCTATATTAAAGTTACATTTTTGTGTAGGTGAAAAGAGTGCATCCACAGGAATCGTACCGATGGTCTCTATGTTCTCAATATTGCTTTCGGCAGGCACATAACCGCGGCCATAGTTGATCTGTATGTCGATGACCAACTTGCTGCCTTCACTCAAGGTAGCAATGTGATGCTCCGGGTTGAAGACCGTGATATTATCGTCGACAGCGATATCCCCGGCCTTGAATTCGCCAGCCCCCTCTTTCTCGATGGTCACTGTCCTCGTTTCCACTTCATCCTCGAGTCTAAGACGAACGCCTTTCAGGTTGAGGATGAAATCCACGGTGTCCTCGACACAACCGGGAATAGTATCGAACTCATT
>Ga0307379_10001345_pt1 | contig 39105 bp, 39 predicted proteins | sample UN2MG_FD_202237 | JGI IMG/M metagenome (GOLD analysis project Ga0307379, IMG submission 202237) | Soil microbial communities from Risofladan, Vaasa, Finland - UN-2 | ecosystem: Environmental > Terrestrial > Soil > Coastal area > Acid sulfate soil | place: Finland: Risofladan, Vaasa | collected...
CCTGTTCCTGCTTGAAGAAGGGGAGATGGGTCCTCGGCAAGCTGCCCATGCCGCGAGCCATCCACTCGGTGCAGAGGATGGGTCGTCCGTGCGCCCTCAGGCCCGCGACCATGGCCTTCACGGCAACGAGGTTGCCGTAGCTGTGGAAGCTGACAACGTCGGACAGTGCGAGCTGGGCCTTGTTGAGGTCGGCGAGGCCGCCGGTCCAGACGCCGATGGTGAGGGGCTGGGTGTGCTTGGCCTTGCGCGCCCAGGCGAAGCATTCCCGCACGAGGGGGAGGCTCTTGTTGCCCATCCCGCCGTTGCCCGGCTCGTTATAGAGGTCCCAGGCGACGACCCGCTTGTCGGCGGCGAAGTGCCCGACGAGATCGGCGACGTACTGCTCCAGGTCGGGCCAGACCGCCTTGTCCGCGACCCGCTGGTGGCCCGGGCTGGGGGTCCAGGCGGAGTTGTGGACGCCTGGCACCGGGTCATCCTGCTTCCCGAGGTAGGGCTGTTTGCCGGCGAAGGCGCAGTCGTCGAAGAGCACGGGCATCGTCGAGAGGCCCCGCCTGTCGGCGATGCCGACGAACTGTTCGAGCCGCTTCCTCAGCCCCTCGGGGTCGCGCTTCCAGACGAGGTATTGGAGGAAGACCCGTGTGGAGTTGAAGCCGAGGTCTCCCGCGAGGGCCAACTCGCGGCCAATGAGCGCGGCGTCGAAGGTCTCGGCCTGCCACATCTCCGTCGTGTTGACGGCGTTGCTGGGCACGTAGTTGAAGCCGACGATCCAGGGCTGCCTCTCGCCCCACCCCCGCGCCTGCTCCGCCGTCCACCGCTCCGCGGCGTCTTCCGCGGCCGTTGCTGCTGCGGCCAACACCAGGAGAACGAGCGAAACCGCGACCACATCATGGTTAGCCATACATGCACCAGGCGGAGGTCACGAAAGGGGAACGGCGACCGCAAGTCACGCCATGCCCTCGGCGGTCGCCGCCTCTCGGAGGCGTGGGTCCGAGGATGAGATACGAACGGGGGTCTTCGCTCCCTCGGCCAGGAGCTTTGCGGAGGCCAGGTGGATCGCGTCCATGCCCCGGAGCTTGTGGGTCTCGCATAACTCGCCCGCAAGCTCGACGACTTGCTGCGTGACCTCCTTGATGAGAAGGTGCGGCCACTCGGAGCGGAAGGCAGCAACGGTGTGCGCGTATTCTTCATCCGAGATGCCGCCTTCGCGCCGTTTCCGGGCCAGGGCGCTGCGCACCTCGGCGTAGGCGATTCGCGAGGTCGCCGTGTCGTCCGCGGAGGCCACAAGCGCCTCCACATCCGCGGACCCCGTTTCCTCGACACAGAGCTTGACGATGTGGCTGCTGTCAAGGTACAGGATCACCACGGTCCTCCACGATCATCTCGGAGAGCGGCTTGCCGGTGACGCGGACCCGTGGGTTGAGCCCGACGAACTTCCCGCCTCCCCAGCTCACCTGCCCTGACTTGATCAGGGGCTCGAGCTTCTTGCGGAGTTCTGCCCCTGCGGAGGGGACAAAACGGGCGAACGAACGTCCGCGATCGGTCACCTCCACGGTCTCGCCTTCGCGCACCTTGCGCACGTAGTAGCCGAATCTGTTCTTGAACTCCCGAAGACCTGCCTTGACCATGTGCTTGACCTCCATTGTGAGCTTGGAGCTTGTAGCCACATTCTACTGCCCTTGTGGCTACAATGCAACCCCGCCGGCGCCACCGTCACCCCTCCAGCCGGGCAATGTGGGGCAGGCCGCGGTAGCGGCCGGCGTAGTCGAGGCCGTAGCCGACGACGAACACATTGTTCACGACGAAGCCGCAGTAGTCGAGCGCCACGTCCACCTGCCGGCGGCTCGGCTTATCAAGCAGCACGCAGGTGCGGACCGAGCGCGGCCCCGTGGCCTCGACGGCTCTCCGCACGGCCGCGAGCGTGTGCCCCGTGTCCACGATGTCGTCCACGATCAGCACGTCGCGGCCTGCCAGGTCGAGCCGGCCGCAGCGGCCGAGAGCCACCTGCCCGTTCGACGTCGTGCCGTCGCGGTAGCTGGAGGCCTCGACGAACTCGACGTCGACCGTGGTGCCGAGGCGCTTGAGCAGCTCGGCGAGGAAGACGGCGGAGCCGTGGAGAACGGCCAGGATGGTGAGCGGCCCGTCGGCAGCGTCGCGACGGATCGCCGCTGCCAGCTCGGCCACGCGCCGGGAAATCTGCTCTGCGGAGAACACCACGTCGCCTGGGCTCTCATGCGACACTATTCGCTCCCAACGACCTCGCCCTTGACGGGCGAGTGCTGTTGCCTGGCTTCCTTCGCTCCGCCCTTGAACACCATCACCTGATGGAAGAAGCACTTGATGCCGGTCCCTTCCTGGATCACCGCGGTGTTCTGAAGGTGGTAGTGGAGATGCGGCTCGGAGGAATTGCCCGAGTTGCCGCACAGGCCCAGCACCTGCCCCCGCCGCACGCGCTCACCTGCCTGGACCTTGACGCTGCCTTGCTTCAGGTGGGCCAGGACGGAGACCTCGTTGGGGCGGTGCTCGACGAACACGGCGTTGCCAAGGGCGGAGAAGGGGTTCATCGAGCCTGGCGTGTTGTCGCGCACGCCGTCAATCGCCTCGGTGACGATGCCGTCGGCAGGGGCGAGGATTTCGCGGCCGAAGCAGCAGTAGTCCTCGTTCGCCTCGCCCGTCCCTTTGCGGGTCTTGCCGTCCGCGTCCGCGCCGAGGAAGTCCAGTGCGTAGCGCTGGTTGCGGACGTCGTGGTGGCAGTTGAGTTCCTTGGAGTCGCCGCCCCAGGCGACGAGCCACCGCCCCTTGAAGGGGAGGGAGAGCGGCGTCGCGTTCCTCTCGGGCACCGGGAGCGGCGGGGTGTGGGGGAGGAACCAGAGGCCGGTGATCTTGCCCTCCCCGTCGAGTGCCAGCTTGATGTCGAGCGTCCCGCGCTCGAAGTGGGCGGCGACAAGCGCCTGATTCCCGGGGACGATGCGCGGCGGGTCGAGCTTCTGGAGCTTGCCGTGCTGCCGTGCCAGGCCATCCAGCAGCGGCTTCGCCTTCCCGGGCGTCAGGAAGTCGAGCATCTCCTTGCCGAAGTCGCGCCGCAGCAATGCGGGGTCGGCGGCGTTGATGGCCTCGGCAAGCCGCTGGGCCACTCGCGTGAACCGCTCGGCCGGCCCTTCGCCGCCCCGCGCGAGCATGACTGCAAGGAGCAAGCCACCGAGCAGCATCTGTCTCCGCATCGGCGTCTCCTACAGGATTGGCATTGACAATTGGCAATTGGCGCCATATAATGCCATCCGGGACGAGGAGCAAGGAGGCAACATGGCAACCACGAAGATAGACCATTTCGGGCGCGTGGTGATCCCGAAGCCGATCCGGGACAATCTGGGCCTCGAGCCTGGCACCAGGGTAGAAGTGATGGAGGAGGCGGGCCGCGTCGTTCTGAAGTCCACGGACGACGAAGCGCATCTGGCAGTGAAGGACGGCATCCTCGTGTTCACCGGCGGAAGAGCCACGGGAGACATGACGGACATTATCCGCAAGGTGCGCGAGCAGCGGGACCGCCAGGTTCTGGGGATGGATGACTCGTGACTTATCTTCTTGACTCCTCAGTGGTGGCTCCGGCGCTCGCGGACATTCATCCCCACTACGCCCGGGCGCTGCCGTGGCTGGCCAGGGCCGCGCGGGGGGAGATTCAGGCCATCATGACGGCCCATTCGCTGGCGGAGTCGTACTCGGCACTCACCCTGATGCCGGTGCATCCCAGGATCCCCCCTGGGGTGGCATGGCGCCTGCTGAACGAGGGCACCAGCCACCTCGGGATGGTAAGCCTCACCGAGGCGGATTACCGGCAGGCGATACAGCGGGTGGCGGAACTGGGGCTCCCCGGCGGCTTCGTCTACGACGCCCTCATCGCCTGCGTGGCGGCGAGGCTCAAAGTGGACGGACTTGTTACGTTCAACGTGAGGCACTTCCAACGCGTCTGGCCCGAGGGCCACGACCGCATCATCGTGCCCTGATTGCGGCGCACGGGAGCCGCACCTTCCCGGCATCCCACCCTCACTCATACGACCCTAGCTCCTTCGCCAGGTCCGTGATCGCGCGGAAGTTCGCGAGGCTGACGGATGACGGGACGGAGTGGTCGCTGGAGAAGATGTAGCCGCCGCCGCGCTTGAGGAGCGGCACGACGCGCCGCATCTCGGCCGTGATCGCCTCCAGGTCGTCCCACAGCACGGCGTTGATGCCGCCGTGGAGCAGGAGCTTGTCGCCGTACGCCTTCTTGATGCCGACGGGGTCCATGCCCGCCTTCACCTCGAGGGGATTCAGGCCGTCGAGGCCCATCTCGACGAACTCGGGGAGAAACGGATTCACGTCGCCGCACGAGTGAAGGGCGGCCTTGACGCCCTTCGCGTGCGCCCACTCGATGGCCCGGCGGTGCACGGGCTTCACCAACTCGCGATACATCCGCGGCGAGAAGAACTGGTGGCCCTTGTAGCCCATGTCGTCGGGCCAGCGGATGGCGTCGAAGCGGTAGCCCTTCGCCCAGATCATCTCGAACAGCGCGATGTCGAGGTCGAGCATCGTGTTGAAGATGTCCACCACCCACTCGGGGTCGGTCGCCAGGGCCATGAGCACCCTCTCGGTGCCGACGAACCACGAGTGGGTCACGTCGAAGCCGAACCAGAAGCCGGCCTCGATCCAGCAGCCTTCCCGTTGCCAGGTCGGGTAGTTCTTCTTCAGGTGCTCCCAGTTCACGCGGTCGCGGGTGGGGGTCATCCGCTCCTTGGCCTTGCGCCAGGAATCGGCGTCCACCACGGTGTGGCCGAGGAACTCGGGGGTCGAGGCGGCGTGCTTCCAGGTCCGCTGCGTCGCGCCCCAGCCGGTGGTGTAGACCGAGTATTCGTCGGTCTCCTCGAGCACCTTGCGGGGGAAGCGGGGACTGTTGTCCACGCCGATGTGAGCGACCTTGTCGAGGCCGAAGAAGTCCACGTAGGAGACCTCCTTCGGCATCCCCTCGCGCTGCCAGCGCTCGATCGTCGCCCCCCACGGCCCGTCAACGATCGGCACGCGGTCGGCCTGCCGGTGCTCGAACATCCGCTGGAACCGCTCACGAGAGGTCATCTGAGCCATGCAAAACCTCCTTTCCGATGGCCGGAAGCATAAGCCAAGCTGCGTCGCGCGTCAAGGGGACTTGGGGGCGGGGGGCGCGTCCTGGAGGCCGCCGACGCGGGCGGAGCGGCCCTTCTCGACCTTGCCGTTGACCATGTAGCGGGTGTAGCGCAACTCGTCGCCGTCCACCGTGAACTCGATGTCCTCCCACCAGGCGTCCTTGCCGCCCTCGGTCTTGACGAGGACCTTGCCGACGTAGAAGCCGCCTGGGATGCGGGAGAGGCGGACGCCCTCCTCGCCGACGACGAAGCCGAAGCCCCGCTTGTCGGGGGCGATGGCGACGATGTAGCCGGTGTAGCGGTCGCCGTTGCGCGTGTAGCGGGTCGTGTCGCCGTTCCGGGCCCGCCACTTGCCGCACAGGTCGCCGGGGTCCACCAGGGCGGCGGCCTTCGGCTTGGGCTCGAGCTTCTCGCCCGCGGAGTCGAGCCGCCGCGCGATGGCCGCCACCTTGCCCCCCTTCGCGGAGCGGACGCTGGTCAGCGTGTCGCCGCGAACCACGACCTCGATGTCCTCGACCAGGTCCACCGTCTTGCCGTCGGGGCTGCCGAACTCGATGGTGCCCTTGTGAACCCCGTCGCCCATGGCCTTGACGCGGATCGTCTCCCTGGGCGCCGGGCCTTTCTCCGGCGAGGCCTGGCGGATGACCTGTCCCACGTAGATGTCGCCGTCGCGGCGGAACACGGTGATGGCGCCCGCGCCGTCGGCCCATTCGCCCGCGAGGTCGCGCTCGCCTGCGTCCGGCCTGTGCCTCTCGGGCTCCTCGACCCGCTGGTAGGCGAATTGCACGGAGCCGCCCTCGGGCATCTTCAGCAGCAAGCGGAGGTCGCCGCTCGGCAGCAGCGACGCCTCGGCGACATCGAGCCAGGCCTCCATGTCCTGCGAGGCGTGGACGTGGTAGGCGCTGCATCGCCCGCGGAACACGTGCTCCTTCACCCGACGCAGTTCGAGCACCGTCTGGTTCATCTGTTGCTGGTGCCACGCGCTGCGGGCACTCACGACGACGCCGACGAGGGAGCCCTCCTCCTTCCCGCGCGCGAGGCGAATCGTGACTCCCTCCTTCGCCCCGAAGCTGAAGAAGCCCTCGGCGCCCCCCGCCGACGCGCCCACGCAGGCGAGCACGCCAGCCGACCGAAGCACAAGCTGGGTCACGAATCTCGACATATGACCACCTTAGCGCGTCAGCCGAGCATCGTCAACGGATTCTGACGGTTCTTGAGGGGAAAGGGCACGGGGCCGCCGAGGCGCTGGGACTCGAAGACGGCGACGATCATCTCGGTAGCCGCTCGGGCCTCGGCAAGGCTCGACTCGGGCTGGCGGTCCCCCTCAACGGCGGCGATGAGGTCCTTGACGGCGGCTACGTTGCCGCCGTGCAGGCCGCCGTCCTTCAGCGGCTCGGGCTTGTCCACCCCCGCCGACGTGACGGGCAGCCACTTCCTGCCCGTGCGGCCCGGCGACCAGGAGGGGTCGGGCAGGAAGCTCACGGGGGGCAGATAGCCGGTGTAGATCTCGAGGATGCCCTTCGAGCCGAAGATCTGGACGCCGAACCGCGTCGGGTTGCCGCCCGCGCCCCGCACGGAGTCGAAGGAGGCCGTGGCGCCGCTGGCCAGCTTGTAGATCGCGTGGACTTCGTCGCCGGCGAGGGGGCCGATGCCTTCGGCGCCTTCCTTCACGTCGTCGCGGCGGATGGGGCGGCCGCCCTGGAGGACCGTGCCGAAGCACCATTTCGCATCGCCGCCCAGGGTGTGAACGAGGTCCATCACGTGGCTGCCGAGCACCCAGAGGTCCTCCCCTCCCCCACGGCCGTCCTCCTTGCCGCGGCCGCGGAACTCGAGCACCTGGCCCAGCGCTCCCGAGCGGAGCAGTTCCCGCACGACCGCCAGCCGGGGGCTGTAGCGGGTCTGGTGGGCGACGGCCAGCTTGACCTTGTGCTTCTCGCAGGCGGCGGCGATTTCGTCGGCCTCGGCGAGGGTGCGGCAGAGCGGCTTCTCGAGGTAGATGCCCCGCACGCCGCGCTCCGCCGCGGCGACGGCCATGTCGCGGTGCTGGTCGAGCCAGCGGGGGCAGATGCTCACGAGGTCGGGCTTCTCCTTGTCGAGCAGCTCGCGGTAGTCGGCGTAGCCCTTTGGCGCCTTGAGGCGTTTCACCGCGGCGGCCAGGCCCTTCGCATCGGCGTCGGCGACGGCGACCACCTCGCAGCCGGGCGCCTCGCGCCACACGGTGTCGAGCCCGTGGCCGTAGTTGCCCTTGCCCGTGTGGCCGATGACGCCGACGCGATAGGAAACCTTCGCGGCGTCCGCGGCCGAGGCACGTCGCCGCGCCGCTGCCAGCGTGAGCGCTGTCGCGCCCGCAATGAATGTGCGCCGGTTCATGGGATGCTCCTAACGCGGCCTTGAGCCGCAAGCAAAGGGGATGATTGGATGGATGGATGAATGGATGATTGTCTGACACCCATCCACCCATCCATTCATCCCCGGCTGACATGCGCACAAGACGCGCACGACGAGTCACGATGGAAGCGCCTACCCGTGGAGGCAATGGAGCATGTCGAGCGTGAGCCCGTGCTGGAGCGGCTGGCCGCCGAGGAATGCCTCGAAGTCGTCGGCCAGCCAGTTCAGGATGCGGACGACCGACTCGATCGGGGCCCCCGCGCGGTGGGGCGTGAGCCAGGCATTCTCGAGCCTCCGCAGCGGCGAATCGAGCGGCAGCGGCTCCTTCTCGAAGACGTCGAGCGCCGCGAACAAGTCGCCCTTCTCGAGCCGCTTCGTCAGGGCCGCCATGTCCACAAGCCACGCGCGGCCGATGTTCACGAGCAACGCGTTCTTCGGCAGCGCCGCGATCTCTTTCCTGCCGAACAGGCTCTTCGTCTCCGCGGTGTTGGCCGCGCACAGCACCACGACCTCCGAAGTGCGGGCCAGCTCCATCAGCGGGACGAGTCGGGCGCCGTACCGCTCGGCCACCACCTTCGGCACGTAGGGGTCGTAGGCTCGCAGGTGGACGTGGAACGGCTCGAGCAGCTCGGCCAGGCGGCGGCCGATGCCGCCGAAGCCCACGATGCCCACGGAGCGCCCCGTGAGCTGCCGCTCCTGCGGATCAATGTCCGCCGGGAAGTCGCGCACCCAGTGCTCCGTGCCCGCCCGCATGGCCGCGTGGTAGTCGCTGATCTTGCGGAGGCCACAGAGCGTGAGGCCCAGGGCAAGCTCGGCCACGGCGGGCGACCAGCCGTGGCGCGCCTCGGAGACCACGAGGCCGTGCTCCAGCTCCGCCCGGGCGCCCGCCTGCGCGAGGTTGATGTGCCCGGCGAACCGCAGACGGGGACACGTCGCGAGCAGCTCCCGCGTGAGCGGCGGCCACGCCCACATGAGCACGGCGTCGGCCCACGCCAGGTCCTTCGCGATCTCCTCGGCCGTGTTGTGCGAGCGCTTCCGCAGCGTCGCCAGCCTGGCCAGTCGGCGGAGAACGCCCTTGAGCGAAGGACATCGGAAGACGCCCGACGGCAGGTTCACCAGCAGACGGGTCTTTTCGCGCTCAGCCATTCAATCGCTCCTGGAGCCGGAGACACGTCCTCCGCATGCTGTCATCATGGTGACGCGCACCCTTCCTGTCAAGCGACCGGCGGGCGCGCCTGCTTGCCAAAGAAGCATTGCCACGCGAGGGGGCGATACGCTATAATGGGGCGCACCGGGGGCGGGGCACCGCGCACGCGGCGGAAAGGACGGCGAGAAACGATGAGACAGGCACGAACCGCGCTGACGCTAGGAGTGTGTGCCATGGCGCTGGGCATCGTCGCCAACAGTCGGACGGCTCCCGCGGGCGAGGCCGCGGGCAAGCCCCGGGCGCAGGTGGGCGCGTACTACTTCGACGGCTGGGCCGGCAAGCACAAGCTGGCCGACACGGCCGACTGGGCGAAGGACGCCCCGACCCATCTCACGAAGCGCCTGCTCGACGAGTTCGCCGACCGCGAGCCGCTCTGGGGCTGGCGCGACGACTCGCCCGAGGCGATGAAACGCCAGATTGACCTCGCCGCCGACCACGGCCTCGCCTTCTTCGCCTTCTGCTGGTACTGGCACCCCACCGGGAAGGAGGTGCAGGACGACCCGAAGCACACCGGCCTCGACCTCTTCGTGAAGGCCCCCAACAACGGACGGATGAAGTTCTGCCTCCTCGTCGCCAACCACGCGGGCTACCTGATCCGAGGCACCGACAACTGGCGGCGGGCCGCCACCTTCTGGATGCCCTACCTCAAGCACAAGCAGCACCTCACCGTCGGCGGCAAGCCGCTCGTCATCATCTTCAACGCCGGCGGCGGCGAGAAGGACGGCTTCGCCGCCGTCCAGGACGAGGCCCGCAAGGCCGGGCTGCCCGGCGTGGCCATCGCCGCCTGCGGCCCAGGCACCATCGAGACTGGCTACACCCACACCACCCGCTACAACATCGTGCCCGGCTACACCGCCGGCGGCCAGGAGCACAAGTTCCAGGAGCTGGCCGAGGTCCACCGGCGCGCCTGGGCCGGCCGCCCCGAGATGCCGTGCATCCCCTGCATCATCGGCGGGTGGGACTGCCGTCCCTGGGAAGGCCCCAACGGCCTGGGCAACAAGCGGCCGGGCTGGTACTTCCCCGACCGCACGCCCGAGCAGTTCGGCGCCCACGTGCGCGACGCCGTCGAGTGGATGGAAAAGCACCCCGAGCGGGCGACGGCCGAGAAGCTGGCCGTGATCTACGCCTGGAACGAGTTCGGCGAGGGCGGCTACATCGCCCCCACCAAGGGCGACCCCGAGGCGAAGTACCTCCAGGCCCTCAAGGCAGTCGTCCTCCCCGACGCCCCGTGAGCGCCGGGGCAACTTGCGCCCCAACTCGCGCCCCCCCAGAAGGGGCGCAAGTTGGGCGGGCAACGGCAATCAGGTGGTGTGCCTCCCATGAGTACGGGCGCGCCTCTTGAGAGCACGGAGGCCTGCTTCCCGCACCTGCCCTCGACGGCTGGCCCTCCCGTCTCGTCCCGACGGTCCGTCCGTGTTCCGCCAGGAGAGAACCCTCCTCCCTCTCCCTCGGGGAGAGGTCGAGGCCTGGCCTACTCCATCTTGCGGATACGGACCTCGATGCCCTTCTCGGCGGAGAGGAGCTTGGGGAGCTGGGCGGTGTCGGTCTTGCCGAAGTGGTGAGGGTAGAGGATGCTGGGACGGGGGGCTGGCCGCTGGTGACACGCCGGGGTTGCTGCTTAGCCGCGAGCGGGGTATAATGCACGGCGGCATGCAGGTGGAAAGGAGAGCGCGAATGATCACGCGAACAGTGCCCCTGGAGGAAGTCAGGGGCAGAACGCTTGAGGATGTGCTCGACGAGGTGGTCGAGCAGGAGGAGGTGCTGACGGTTCGCCGGCCGGACGGGTCGGCCGTGATGATCCAGCCGTCCCCCTGCCTCGAGCCCCTGCCCCGGCTCAAGTGCATCGTGCCCAAGGACTGGAAAGATGCCATCAACGCCCCCGGCCGCTGAGCGCGTGTTCCTTGATGCCGGCCTCCTCATCGCGGCCCTGTGCGAAGGCGACGAGAGGCACGAGGAGGCCCGCCCTCTGGTCGAGGCGGCCCGCGAGGGGGCATTGGCCGCATCTACCACGGCCGGCGTGCTGAGCGAAGTCTACGCGGTCCTGACCTGGGAGAAGACACAGTCGAGATTGGCCCCGGCCGAGGCGGCCAGTGTCCTCAACCTGCTCATCAATCCCCCTTCCGCGATCGAGGTGCTTGCCTGCGGGTGCGAGACCGCGCGCAAGGCCCTCACTTTGGGCGCAGCCCACGGGCTGACGGCCCGGCGCGCTCACGATGCTCGCCATGCCGCGGCGGCCCTGCTCCATGGAATCAGAGGGGTCTACACCTACGATGTCGGGGATTGGAAGGCATTCGAGCCCGACGGCCTGAGGATCGCCGGCCCGCCCTCCGTGCTCTCACGCTTACCCAAGGCGCGCTGACACACCTGGCCAGTGGGCGGGCGAGGCGACAGTCTGCTTCTGCCAGACCGTGATTGCTCTCCTTGCCTACTCCATCTTCCGAATGCGCACTTCGATGCCCTTGTCGCCCGCCAGGAGCTTGGGGAGCTGGGCGGTGTCGGTCGCCCCGAAGTGGTAGGGGTAGAGGATGCGGGGACGGAAGGCTTTCGCGGCGTCGGCGACCATCTCGGGGCTCATGGTGTAGGGCAGGTTCATGGGGAGGAAGGCCACGGCGATGTCCTTCAACGCCTTCATTTCGGGGATGTTCTCGGTGTCCCCCGCGACGTAGACGCGGGTGTCGCCGAAGGCGATGATGTAGCCGTTGCCGTCGCCATGCGGGTGGAAGGGGCCGCCGTCGGGACGCTTGTGGAGGATGTTGTAGGCGGGGACGGCCTCGATCTTGAGCCCCGCGACCTCGCGGGAGTCGCCATTCTTCATGACGATGCCGCCCTTGACCTTCGCGGCGCACTTCTGGGTGAGGACGATGGCCGTGCCGTCCTTGCAGATGGCCGCGATGGCGGCGGGGTCCAGGTGGTCGCCGTGCTCGTGGGTGACCAGGATGATGTCGGCCTTCGGCATCGTCGCGTAGTCGGCTTCGGCCGACACGGGGTCCACGTGGATCGTCTTGCCCCCGAACGCGAACATCAGCGTGCCGTGGCCGACGAATGTGATCTTCAACTCTCCCGCGGACGTCTTGACAACATCGGTCTCGAGCATGGGGGGCCTCCTGTCCACATGTGCCGCTCCCGCGCAGCCCGCCAGTGCTGCGACGAGAGCCGGGATCCCGGCGACAATGCACGCCGCGCAGCGTCTCAGCACGATTCCCTCACTCCTTTCCGCCGAAGCACAGGACCTTGCCGTCCACGGTGCTCAGGCACAAGCGGCCGTGGGCCGCGGCCAGGCCGTCCCAGACCACGGGCGCGTCAAGGGGGTACTCGGCGGCCTTGGCGCCGTCGTCCGCCGAGAGCACCCAGAGCACCCCGCCCTTCCGGCCCTCGTAGGCCGCGTGGGGATCGTCCGGCGGGATCTCGACCGGCATGGCTCCGAGGAACAGGAGCGATCCGGCCTTCAGCATCGCTCGCGCCCGCACCGGCAGGTCGCGACGCCATACGGTGTCGTCCGAGCGGTCCTTGGGAAGGGTGCGGAAGTCGGGCAGGGGCTCCTCGCCCGCCGAGAACGGCGCGTTTTTCCTCTTGAACAGGCTGTACTGCCCTGTCGCGTCGCCCTTGCGCTGGACGCCCCAGACGGCTTGGTCGTCATAGGCCATCAGCACGCCGGTGGGGACTGCGATCCCCGGATTCCACCTCCCTGGCCGGTTGACAATCCACGAGTAGGCGACCGCCACGCGGCTGAAGTCGCCCGTCCCCAGGACCCAGTGCGACCTGTGGTTCTCTGCATCGTCGAGCAGGCTGGAGGTCGAGAGCAGGTGGCGCGCCATCCTATCCTGCTTCTCCAGCCGGGCGCTGAACCGGGCCTGGCGCAGGAAGATGCTCGTGCCATCGCTGACGAGCACGTCGGAGGTCGCGCCCCCGGCCATGGAAAACGAGTCGCTCAGGTCGGGGGCGAGAAACGTCTTGTAGTCGGTCGTGTTCTGGGCGACCTTCGTGACGTGCTCGGGCTTCGCCTTGTCCTTGCCTTCCTGGTAGACGGGATGCCGGCTCTCGAAGTGGGCGCGGCAGACGACTGTGCCCGTCGCCGGGTCCAACCCGTACAGCTCGATCCCCCCGTCAATCCAGGTGGACCGCCCGGCGGAGCAGTAGGCCACGCCGTCGAGGACGAGGACGCTGCCGTGCACGGGCCAGAGCGACTCGACGCGGTCGCAGGCCACCGTCCGCAGGTCGGCCGGGGCGGCGAGAAAACGCCAGACCAGTTCGCCGTCGGCCAGGCTCAGGCAGTGGACCCGGCCGTCGGCGCTGCCGAACAACACCCGGCCCGCGTGCACCGCGGGCGGGGAGTCCACGCGGCCCCCGCAGTCGTACTTCCAGGCCACGCGGCCGGTCGCCTCGTCCAGGGCGTACACGGCGTCCTCGTCGCTGGCTGCCACGAGCACCTTGCCGCCAGCGATCACGGGCGGCGTCAGGCGGCCCCCGATCTCCGCCTTCCACGCCGGCTCGAGCCTGGCCGGCAGCACCGTGCCGGCGACCCCGCTGCGCAGCGGGTCGTGCCTGTACTGGGGCCACGACGCCGCGTCCGCCGCCGCTCCGACGATTGGCTTCCCGTACGCGGGCCCCTTCTCCAGGCGTTCGCCGTCCGGGACCCTGCGCGTTTCGGCGGCGGCCGCAGGCCGGTCGGGCGCGAGCGCCCAGAAGCCCTTCAGCAGCGACTCCATGTAGCAGCCGCAGGCGTGAGATGGGGCATAGAGGAGGCCGTTCGCGGGCATGATCCCGTACTGGCACGTGCCGCGGACCCAGTTGTTGCGCGAATGGCCGTCGCCCGCGAGGTCCATCATCTCGATGCCGCGCTTGCCGGTGAGGATGTAGCGGTCCGTGGCCTTCTCGCGGTAGCAGCGGTGGTGGTGGCCCGCCGTCTGGAGGTCCACCATCACCCGATTCGTCCGCTTGACCTCGCCCGTGCGGAGGTCCCGGGCCTCGCTGAAGTCCTGGACGGGGGGTGGCGCCACGGAGTCGCTCGTGTGAAGCCCCTGCCAGACGAGTCCGTCAATCACGAAGATGTCGAGGGGCGAGTGGAAGCCGCCGCCGGCCTTGCACGCCCAGAGCGTCTTTCCGGTGTCCGCCGACAGGGCGGTCAACTGCCCGGCCAGATTGGACAGCACCACGCCGTCGGCAACGACCAGCGTGTACCTGCCAAACGTCGTGCCGCCGCCCCCCTTCTTCTTTGCCCCCTTGGCGCCCGGCGTCTCTCCCGCCTTCCCCGAGGTCCACAGGGGCCGCCCGGTCGCCAGGTCGAGACAGGCCACGCCCTCGCCGACCTGGATGTAGGCCCTCCGGCCGTCCGAGGCGAGGGTCTCCGGCCGGAGAGCCCCGCCCGCGCCCGACCACGTCCATAGAACGGCGTCGGCTTCGACGCCGATCGCGACGACCGCCTTGCGGTTCGGCAGCCTGAAGGTTCCCTTGAACTCCTCGTGCCCCGCGGCCTGCTCGGCCACGGGGTCGCCCTTCAGGACGAGCAGGATGCCGTTGGCGAGCACGATCTCCTCGGCCCCCGCGGTCGCGTCGAACGTTCGGAGGGTCTTGCCCGTCGCGGCGTCCAGTTCCGCGACCGGCTCGCTCAGCCCCAGGGGCGCGTAGACGCGGTCGCCGGACGCGACGAGCAGCCGCGTGACCTGCGGCGGCCCGGAGCGGAAGCGGAGCTGGTGCCACGTCCAGGAGGCCATCGGCTTGTCCCAGAGCCGCACGCCGCTGAAGGCGTCGCGGGCCACGAGCGACCATTTCCCCGGCACGCCCATGTTGGCCGACGTAGCCTGGTCAACGATGTAGAACAGCCGGCCCTTCGCCGTCACCACGGAGCTGATGCTGCACAGGCGGTGATGGTTGCGTGCCCAGATGGGGCTGGCGAGCCACTGCATGTGCCGGGGCGGCCCGACGACCGTGTCGTGGGCGACGGCGTTGTTGTCGGGCCCGTGCAGGTAGTGGGTCCACTCGTCAATCGCCTTCGGCCAGGGCTTGACCGTCTTCGTCCACTCCTCGCCTTGGCGGACATATGCGACGCCGTTCGGCGCCAGCACGCGCATCACCTCGTCCATCGCGACCGCGCCGAGGCCCTCCGACACGAGCAGGTTCACCAGGCCGTCAATGTAAGGCAGGCGCCGGCCGTCGAACGTGTCGGCCGACACGCCGCCGGACGCCCCGAGCGTGCGGAAGCGCGCCCGCGCCCGCCCGACGTTGGCCGGGTCGGCGTCGAGGCCGTGGACGAGGAAGCTGTCGCTGCCGCGCAGGGCAGCCGTGAGCGCCCCATCGCCACAGCCGAGGTGGACGACCAGGCCGCCTCGGACGCCCGTGGCCTCGAGGATCTGCCGCGCCTGGGCGGCTGCCTGCGGGTCGCCAGGACCCGCCGCGGCCACGAGGGAGGGGAGGAGGCACGCAACCGCAGCGAGCAAGAGTCTGGCAGTCATCGCCGATCTCCACATGGAATTATTCCCCTGCCACCGCGCGAATGAGGTACCACACGGTTGGCTTGTCGAGGCGCAGTTCGACCCCCTTGTCGCCGGGGCGCGCCGCTTCCGCGGGGCCGAGGGGCGCGCTGGCGCCGTCCAGAGCCACCACCTCCAGGGCCGCGGCCCCGTCGCGCCGGCGAAGGAGGACCCGCCCCTTGACCGGCTCGATGCGCATCGGGGCGCGCCCCCAGTCGGCGAGCGTGTGGCGGCCCTCGGCCCACCGCATGCCCGTGTTGGCCACGCGAGCGCCGGCGACGAGGAGCATCCGGCCCGAGTCCTCGAGCGGCTTGTCGTCGAGGCTCGTGAGGAGGATGGAGCAGAAGGGATTGCTGACCTCGGCCGTGAGGCCGCCCGCGGTGCGCGCCGTCCCGCCCACGAAGCCGATCAGGGCCTGCGTGCGGCCGGTCGCCACGGTCACGAGGCCCTGCTTCCCGCCGTGATGCCACGTCAGCTCACCCGTGTCCGAGACGATCGGGTCCGAAGCGTCGAGCTTCGGGTAGCCGCCCCCCTGCTGCTGGAAGGAGCGGATCCTCGTCGCGTGGACGAGGGGAATCGCCCGCGAGAAGCCGGGCGTGTAGAGCGGCTTCTCGGAGGTCGGCAGCCGCAGGCTCTCGACGACCTGGGCCGCCGAGTAGGAGCGGGCGACGGTCTCGCGCGCTGCCGCCACGTCGGCCCGGTGGAACATGGCCGCGCACGCGGCGATCTGCGACATCTTGACCGGGTCGGGCCGGATGTCGAAATGCCCCGGCCGCCGCGACGCCCACTCGGCGGGACCGGCGTGCTCGAAGGTGTAGAGGAAAATCCCGTCCCAGTCCTGGAGCAGCGCGTACGCCGCCAGGATCGGGATGCCTTCGGCGGCATACTCGCTCGGGAAGGGGTGGTTGACCTCGGACACCGTGTAGGGCTTGCCCGCCACAGCCGTCCGCGCGAGCTGGACGACCGACGACTCGAGTGGCTCGTTGACCATGGGCGAGTTCGGGATCCAGAACCCGCGCTTCTGAGTCTTCGGGTCCACCACGTACCGCGGGTGCTGCCAGTACACGTGGCCGTCCACCACGTCGAGCTTCGCGGCGGACGCGACGAGCGGGTAGCCGGTGCGCCAGTGGCTGTGGTCGCTGCTGGCGACGACGAGCGCCTTGACGCCCAGGCCCTTCAGCAGGCGGTCCATGCGCTGGAAGTAGCGGTCCTCCAGCTCCATGTAGAAGGCGGCCTCTGCGGCGAATCGCTCGGCGCTGGCCTTGGCGAACTGCTCGGGCTCGAGGCGCGGGATGGGCGCCTCGGCGCCGACCTTTGCCTCGTCGCGCCAGCCCTGGAGCTTGGCGGCCGGGTAGCGCTCGGCGAGCCAGTCGTTGAACTTCCGCGTCAGCAGCTCGGCGTAGTGAGGAGTGATGTCGCTCCACGTGCCTGGGTTCTTCGCCGTCTGCTTCCCGCGCAGGCGGCCGCAGAACCACGCTTCCACGACCGAATTCTCGTTCACCAGCTCCACGAGGGCGACCGCCGGCTCGTGGCGGTACTCCGTCTTCGTGTAGGGGTTGCGGTGCGTGAGGAGCTGCTCGGCGTACTCGCGGTGCAGCTCGGCGATCCGCTCGTCGAAGTACTGGAGCGCCTTGCCGAGGCCGATGGACTCGCGGTCCGCGACGCCGTCGGCCTCGCGGTAGACGCGGCCCACGTTGAGGTTGAGATTGGTGTAGATCCCGCGCCGCTTGAGCTCCCACACGAAGCGGTCGAGACGGTCGAGCTGCGCGGCGTCGAGCCGGCGGGTCGTGTCGGCCCCAGGGGGGAAAACGCTGGCGCCCTTGCCCCAGTTCGAGTCCAGGAAGTGGAACCGCACGCAGTTGACGCCAAAGCGCGCGAGGTGGTCGGCCACGGCCGGGGCGTCGGCTTCCGTGGGAAAGCATGCCCCGCCCGTGAAGTTGACGCCCCAGATTCGCAGCCGCCGGCCCGAGGGCAGGCACAGGTGGCCGTCCTTGACCTGCACAAACCCGTCCTTCCCCGCTGGCTTCTCGAGCAGGCTGGAGAGGTCCACCAGGGCGCGGCCGTTGTCGCGCCAGTCCATCGTGAAGGGCACCATGCCGTCATCCTCCGCAAGGCCGGCCGCGCAGGCGCACACGAGGGCGAGGAGAAGTGCTGCGGACTTCGCCATAGGGGATGCTCCTGTCACCATCATAGCCGCGGGGATGCCCGACGACAAGTGCATTCCGCCCGGGAACTTGTGCGCCGGCAGCGGTTGTGTGCTACAATACGGCAGTGTCAATGCTCTGGGCCGAAGCGCGCTCTGGCGGCAGCGGAAGGGAGACGATGGGATGAGGCGAGTGTGTGCCCCTGCGATGGCGGCCCTGCTGGCCTGCTCCGCCTTGTCGGCCGATGGAGCGGCGCCGGAGAACCTCGCCGGCAAGGCAGCGATCGCGAGCAATTCCGAGTACAGCGCCGAGTTCCTCGCGAAGTTCGTGGCCGACGGGAAGATCCCCGAGGGCGGGTGCCAGGAGGACCGCTCGCAGGTCTGGGCCTGCCAGGGGAGCAAGCACAGCCGCGGCGGAGCCACGATCACCTTCACCTGGCCCGAGCCCGTGGCCGTGGCCGAGATCGTCTACTATGGCCGCACCGGCATGGTGTGGAACGAGAACTGGAAGGACTGGCAGCTCTTCCTCGACGGCGCCGCGAAGCCCGTGCAGGCGGGCCAGTTCAAGAGCGGCCACGGCCCGCAGCGCATCCAACTCAAGGCGCCCGCCACCATTCGCTCCTTCACGCTGAAGTTCCCGACCTCGTATGGCGGCCCCAACCCGGGTGCGGCCGAAATCCAGGTGTACGCCTCGGCCCCGCCGCCGGCGGCGCTGGGCAAGTTCTTCCCGCCACCCGGGGAACTCGCGGAATCCGAGGACCTGGCGGCCAGGCTCCGCGAGGGCCGGCTCGGCTTCGACAAGCTGCTCGTCATCCACCGCCACGAGATGAACCCGTCGCACGTCTACACCTACCACTGCGAGGCGTACCGCCCCGGCGGCGCGCTCTACGTGATGGATGTCAAGACGGGCGAGCTGGCGAAGATCGTGGATTCGCCGAACGGCCAGATCCTCGACTGCGAGTTGAGCTACGACGCGACCGAGGTGCTCTTCAGTTGGAAGCAGGGCGGGCGGGCCTATGGCGCGCAGTTCGACCGCTGCCTGCCGCCCGACCGCGAGCCCGGCCACCAGTACCGCATCTGGCGCTGCAAGATTGACGGCTCCGACCTCACGCCGCTCACCGACACCGAGAGCAACAACTTCAACGCCTGCTGGCTGCCCGACGGCGGCGTCGCCTTCCTCTCCGACCGCAAGCCCGCCTTCGCCTACTGCTGGGTCACTACGTCGCCCGTGCTCTACCGCATGGACCGCGACGGCGGCAACGTGGTTCGCCTGTCGGCGAACTACCTCAACGACTTCACGCCCGGCGTGATGCACGACGGGCGGATCATCTACAGCCGCTGGGAGTACGTGGACCGCCCGGCCTGCCCCATCCAGAGCCTGTGGACCATCAACCCCGACGGCACGGGCCTGAGCAGCTTCTACGGCAACCGCGTGCTCAGCCCGGGCACGTTCATGGAGGCCCGCAGCCTGCCCGGCTCCGACAAGATCATCTGCACGATGGTCGCCCACAACGGCGCCTGCCGCGGGGCCATCGGCATCATTGACCGCTCGCGCGGCGTCAACGCCCAGGAGGCCATCCGCAACCTCACGCCCGAAGTGCCCATCGGCCGCGTGGACCAGGGCAGCGGCAACACCAGCCCCGTGCCCAGCGGCGGCCCCTACGAGAGTCCCTGCCCCATTGACCACGAGTATTACCTGGTCTCGAAGCGCGGCACGATTCTCGTGCGCGACTACGCGGGCCGCGAGCAGGCGACGGTGCTCGCGCCGCGCGACGGCATGGGCTGGTACTGCGCCCGCCCGGTCCGCGCGACCCTGAAGCCCCTCGTCCGCAACTCAAGCCTGCCGCCCGCGGGCGAGGCTGAGCCGCTCGCCACGCTCTTCCTCCAGGACGTCTACAAGGGCCTCGAACCCTTCGTGAAGCGGGGCGAGATCAAGCAGCTTGCGGTGGTGCAGGAACTCGAGAAGAGCACCTTCTCCCCCCAGGCGAGCCGCAGCAACTCGTGCATCGCCGCGTTCGGGTTCCAGTTCCCGCTCGTCTCGTGCGGCGCGACGTATGCGCCGAAGAAGCTCTGGGGCTACGCGAAGGTCGAGCCCGACGGCTCGGCGTGCTTCAAGGTGCCGACGGGCATCCCCATCTACTTCCTGGCCCTCGACGCCGAGGGCCGCGCCGTGCAGCGCATGCGCAGCTTCACCCACCTCATGCCCGGCGAGAAGCAGGGCTGCGTGGGCTGCCACGCCGAGCGCGAACACGCCAGCGGCAGCCCCCAGCTCACCACCGCCCTCGCCCGCGAGCCACAGACCCTCGAGCCGCCCGAGTGGGGCGTCACCGGCTTCAGCTTCCCCCACATCGTCCAGCCCGTCCTCGACCGCCACTGCACGAAATGCCACAACGCTGCCCAGCAGCCGAAGGGCATTGACCTCAGCGGCGACCGCACCGACTTCTTCAACGTGGCCTATGAGCACCTCGCGCGGCAGGGCACGTGGGGCGAGCGCAACATCCACCTGCGCGGCGTCGGCATCGCCAGCCGCAGCGAGGGCCGCAGCCCCTACACGAGCTGGATCGCCACCATCAACGGCACCGAGTACAACGTCCTGATGATCGAGCCGAAGCAATGGGGCTCGCCCGCCAGCAAGCTCACCGAGATCCTCCTCAGCGGCCACCCCGACGCCGACGGCAAGCCGCGCATCGCCCTGCCCCCCGCCGACCGCCGCCGCGTGTTCGCCTGGATTGACCTCAACGTGCCCTACTACCACACCGCGTCGAGCAGCTACCTCGAGAACATCGGCTGCCGACAGGTCTACCCGGCCAACCTCGACAAAACCCTCGCCGACGTGGCGAAGAGGCGGTGCGCCTCGTGTCACGCGGGCGGCAGGGTCCCGCGGAAGTTCTACACCCGCATCGAGAACCCCCAGCACAACAGCTTCCTGCTTGCTCCCTTGGCCAAGGCCGCGGGCGGCACCGAGGCCTGCGGCAAACCCGTCTTCGCCGACACCGCCGACCCCGATTACCGGGCCATCCTGAGCACCTTCGCCGCTGTCCGCAAGCTCCTCGAGCAGACCCCGCGAACCGACATGGCAGCGATCGAGTAGTGCCCCTCAGGAGCTCGCTCAGCGGGAGCCGCTACGTGGCGGTTGCTCGGGCGGGACTCCTCGCCGCCGCTCGGAGCGACCCGTCGAGGGAGCGCGTGCGCTTGCGCACGCGAGGCATCTCGATGAGACGGCATGACCCGTCGAGGCTTCAGCGCGTCCCCCGATCAAACACAGCACTCCGGCTCACCCCCATCTCTTTGCCCGCGCCGACGATTGTCGCGCTTTCGCGCGAAAGCGCGACGGTCCCGCTGCCGCGATCCCTCTCGCCCCTGATTCCCCTGGCCCCATCCCCTTTTCTGCTCGCTGGAGACACGGCCTGAAGGCCGCACTACGAGCGCCACGATGGGCGCGGCCGGGGCGGGAGCTAGGCGTGATCATCTGACAGGAGGGGGATGGGTGTGCCAAGTCGTGTGCCTGCAAGAGCTTAGTGCCGCTCCACGGAGAAAGGCGCGCAATGATCAGGCGGGGTTTCCTCGGGCTTCGTCCCGCAGGGACGCCAGGATCTAGCCGGCGGCTTCAGCCGCCGGAACGCCGGCGGCCCCCAGCCCTCAGCCCCGCAAGGGGCGGCAGAACCCGCGCAGGGAAGCCGTCCCGCCGTCCCTTCGGGACTGGGCCTATTCTGGCACCCGAGTCCGGCGGCTGAAGCCGCCGGCTAAGTCCTGACGTGCCTTCGGCACGAAGGCCGCAGAGCGTGGCTCTTGTACACTTTTCTCTGTGGAGCGGTACTTAGGCGCATCCGTCAGATGATCAACCCCAGGGGGAGGGAAGTGATCATGTGAGCATCTGTCCTCTGAGGGGGGACGGCGGCCGGCGGCGGGGCATGGGCCGGGCGGCCGCCGCGCGATCTGTATCATTCCTGAGGGGGCGCGGAGTGATACAGATGGGACGGAATGGCGAGGCTCGGCTGTTCTCGCCGCTCCAGCCGATCTGTATCAACTTCAGCGGGGGCGACTTGGGACAGATCGGCGCCGGCGGGGGCGGAACGGGGAGAAGAGTCGAGGACGAGGACGATTGGGGAAGAACGCGGGGCCTGCCAGGACCGGGGGCCGTGCTCGCGTCGGTGGAGAAGCTTGAACACCAGGCGGAGATTTGGTAGCTTGGCGCAGTCGTCGCCACGTGGGCCACGCGGTGTGGCGCCCTCTGGCGGCGACGGACCCGTGGGGGGGGGGAAGTCCGCGGGTCGTTCCAGGGGTCCTTGTCCCGAGGAGAGTTGCCATGGCACGCGCGACAGCAAGGCGGGCGCAGGGAAGGGCGGCGGCACGGCAGCCCCATCTGCTGCGGAGCCGTTTGGGGAGCTTTGGGCTGGCCGCCGTTCTGGTCCTGGCGGTCCCGTGCGCCCACGGAGCCCTGCTCACCCACTACTACCCGTTCGACGGGAACTTCAACGATGCGGTGGGCAGCCTGAACGGCCAAGCCGTGACCGGGGTTCCCGCTGTGCCCGGCGGCGCCGCCTATGCGGGGACGACGAACGGTTACCCCGGCCTCGGCGGCGCGGCTGTGCTGCCGGGCTCGAGCCGTGACGGCGTGCTCATCAGCGGTGCCGTCATCCCTCTCAGCGGCTCCAACCAGTCCTTCTCCATCGCCTTCTGGGAGTACTCGGAGGGCACGACGAACACCGGGTACATGCTGGGCGCCGGCCCCACGGACGGCTACGAGGACCTGTTCCTGCGCCGGGCCGGCGACAATGCCAACGCCTACAACGGGATGCTCGACTACGTGGTGTTGTACTCGGCCCCCGCGGGCACGAACAACCACCCCGTGAGCCGGCAGGAATGGCACCACAACGTGCTGAACTACGACGCGACAACGCGGACCGCCGACTGGTTTGTGGATGGGGTGCTGCGGTTCTCGCGGACAGGGATCGACTTCCAGGGGTTCTACGACGACCTGTACATCGGCCGCCGCAAGGCCGGCGACCCGCGCGACTGGTACGGGCGGATGGACGACCTGCGGGTCTACAGCGGGACTCTGGACAGCGGTGGGGTCTCCGGGCAGGCAGCCCTCGGCCAGAAGGCCGGGGGCGAGGTGCTGAGCTTCCTGCCCCTGGTCAGGCCGCCCGCGCCGGTATCGGGCTACCTGCTCGACGAGGGGACCGGCTCGCCGCCGTCGGGGTCTACTGCCGACTCCTTTAACGGCAACCCCGGCGGCTTCATCAACACGGACCAGACCGACTGGATCACCAGCACCCCGTTTGCCTACGCGGGGAACCACGCCTTCGACTTCGACGGCAACGACGCCATCGTCCTGGGGCAGCCCAGCAACCTGAACTTCCGGCCGGGCACCGACACGTTCACCATCGCCACGTGGTTCCTGGGCACCGACCAGGGCAGCTTCCTGGCCAAGGGCGACGACACGGGCGCCAACCGCCAGTTCCAGTTGGGCGTGGATGGCACGAATAGGCTCTTCGCCATCATCGGTGGGGTGACGACGGCGGGCTCGGTGCCCACGGGCAGCGAGTGGCATCACGCCGCGGTGGTGGTCACGCTCACCGACGTGAAGCTGTACCTGGATGGCGCCCTCGACGTGACGGGGGCTCCTGGCACGGCGACCGACCTCTTCGACATCCTTCTCGGCGCCCGTCGGGCCGCGGGCAACACCGGCCTCGGCTACCCCTATACGAGCGGGGTGGACGAAGTGGGGTTCTGGAACCTGGCTCTGAGCGACGAGGAGGTCCGCTGGCTGTTCTACCACAGCCTGAGCGAGCTGCTCGCGCCCGAGCTGGTCATCCCGGAGCCGGCGAGCCTGAGCCTGCTGGGGCTGGGCGTCCTGGCCCTGCTGCGGCGCCGCCGGCGCTGACGTGTGCGCGAGGAGGCGGCGCCTCGATCCACTCGCAGTATATCGCGCGGCGGGGGGAATGCAGGACCCGCAGGGGATCAAAGAATGCCAACCCCCATTGCGCGGGGTTGGCATTCTTTGTTGGCATCCCTTGGGTGGCTCAGCCGGCCTGGGTGGCCGGGGCGGCCTTGGCCTTGCCGCGCTCCTCGCGCTCGAGGAGGTCAGCCCAGCGGCGGTCCACCTCGGCCTGGAGTTCGGCGAGGATGGCTTCGCCGGGGCCGGGCTTGAAGAGGTGGGCGAAGCGGCCCTGGGGCTTGAGCCACTCGACCAGGGGCTTCTTCTCCTTCGGCTTGTAGTTGATCTTCCACACGCCGTGGTCCACCTCGAAGAGCGAGAAGAAGCAGGTTTCGACGGCGAGGCGGGCCATGGCCATGGATTCCTCGACCTTGATGCGCCAGCCGCGATGGCAGGGGGCGAGGACGTTGAGGAAGGTCGGGCCGTCAATCTCGAGCGCCCGCTGAACCTTGGCCATGAGGTCGCGGGCGTTGTAGGGGCTGGCCTGGGCGAGGTAGGGCAGGTTGTGGCCGAGCATGATGGCCGTGAGGTCCTTGCGGTTCTGCTCCTTGCCGAGGTGGACTTTGCCTGCGGGTGCGGTGGAGGTGGCGGCGCCCCTGGGGGTGGCGCCGGAGCGCTGGATGCCGGTGTTCATGTAGGCGTGGTTGTCGTAGCAGATGTAGAGCATGCGGTGGCCGCGCTCCATCGCCCCGGAGAGCGACTGGAGGCCGATGTCGTAGGTGCCGCCGTCGCCGCCCATGGCGATGAAGTTGATCTTCTTGTCGGCGGGGATGCGGCCGCGGCGCTTCAGGGCGTTGTAGGCGGCCTCGACGCCGCTGATGGTCGCGGCGGAGTTCTCGAAGGCGTTGTGGATGAAGGGCACGCGCCAGGCGGTGTAGGGGTAGATGGTGGTGACGACCTCCATGCAGCCGGTGGCGGAGCCGACCACGGTGTCCTTGCCGGCGGCCAGCAGGAACTGGCGGATCATGCTGGGGGCGGTGCAGCCGGCGCAGGCGCGGTGGCCGCCGCTGAGCAGCTCGGGGCAGTCGGTGAGGTCTTTCAAGCGAATGGCCATCGCAAAGCCCTTTCCATTTTCGGTTTTCGATTGCCGATTGCCGATTTCAGAATCACGCGTCACGGGTCACGCGTCATTCGCGGACTCCGACATAGCGGGTGGCTGAGGTGTCGGCGCCCTTGGCGACGGCTTCGAGGTCGCGGAAGATGCCCTTGATCTCGTCGGCGATGATGTCGCGGCCGCCGAGGCCGTAGACGTAGCTGGCGAAGGGGACGCTCATCTTGCCGTAGGCGGCGGAGCGGACTTCGTGGAAGAGCGGGCCGCCGTTGAGGCCGTAGGAGATGGCGCGGTCCATGACGCCCACGGCCTTGGCGTTGCGGATGGCGGCGGTGATCTGCGGGCCGGGGAAGGGGCGGTAGAGGCGAATCTTGAGCAGGCCGGCCTTGAGCCCCTCGTCGCGAAGCTCGTCCACGGCCACCTTGGCCGTGCCCGTGGTGGAGCCCACGGCGACGAGGGCGAGCTCGGCGTCGTCGAGGCGGTAGCTCTCGAGGATGTCGTAAGGGCGGCCGGAGAGCTGGCTGTATTCGCGGCTCACGGCCTCGATGACGGGCAGGGCGCCCTCGATGGCCGCCTGCTGCTGGCGGCGGGCCTCGTAGTAGTTGTCGGTGAGGAACAGGGCGCCCATCGAGTAGGGGTGGTCGGTGTCGAGGAGCATCTGCTGGGGCTTGTACTCGCCGATGAATCTCCGCGCCACCTCGTCGTCCAGAAGGTCCACGACCTCGGCGGTGTGGCTGAGGATGAAGCCGTCGAGGTTGACGATGGCGGGGGTGAGCACGTCGGGGTGCTCGGCGATGCGGAAGGCCATGAGCGTGTTGTCGTAGGCCTCCTGGGCGTTCTCGCACCAGAGCTGGATCCAGCCGGTGTCGCGGGCGAGCATGGCGTCGGAGTGGTCGCAGTGGATGTTGATGGGGCCGGACAGCGCGCGGTTGACGAGGGGCATGACGATGGGCAGGCGGTAGGCGGCGGCGATGTAGCACACCTCGACCATCAGGGCGTAGCCCTGCGAGCTGGTGGCGGTGGCGACGCGGGCGCCGGCGGCGCTGGCGCCCACGGCGGCGCTCATCGCGCTGTGCTCGCTCTCCACCAGCACCATCTCGGTGTCCACCCGCCCGTCGGCGTGGTACTGGGCGAAGGCGTGCATCAGCTCGGTCTGGGGCGTGATGGGGTAGACGGGCACGACGTCGGGGTTCACCTGGCGGAGCGCCTCGGCGGCGGCGTCGTTGCCGGTGAGCGAGACGCGGGTTTGCTCGGCAGTGGTGGCCATGACTTGGGTCGCTCCTAGGAGGGGGGTCGCTATTTCTTCTCCTCGGCCTCGGAGTCGAGGATCATGGAGAGGGCTTTCACCTTGTCGGGGCACTCGTGGGCGCAGATGCCGCAGCCCTTGCAGTGCTCGTAGTCAATGCCCTTCACCTTGCCCTTCTCGGCCTGGATGGCGGAGTCGGGGCAGAGGATCCAGCAGGTGAGGCAGTGGATGCACTTCTCGGGGTCCCACACGGGGCGATAGGTGCGCCAGGAGCCGGTGCGGTATTCCGCGGCATTGCCTGCCTCGGGGATGATGCTGCCGCGGGGCATGGTTTTCCAGGTGTAGGGTTCGGACTTCGTGCTCATTCGCCTTGGACCTCCTCGTGGGCGCGCTGGACGGCCTTGATGTTGCCCTCGACCACGCGCGGGCCGAGCTTCTTGAGGAACTTCTTCTCGATGTCGTGGAAGACGGTTTCGAGCTGCATGAAGCCGCCGACCCGGATGAGGGCTCCGATCATGGGCGTGTTGGGGATGGGGCGGCCGATCTCCTCGATGGCGATCTTCGTGGCGTCCACCGTGTAGACCTTGCCGTGGGCGATGCCCAGCTTCTTGCGCATGGCCGCCGGGCTCTCCGACGTGTTCACGATGATGGCGCCGTCGGGCTTCAGGCCGTCGGCCAGGTCGTCCGCGCCGATCAGCGTCGCGTCGAGGATCACCACCACGTCGGGCGCGGTGATGGGGCAGTGGAGGCGGATGGGGCGCTCGGCGATGCGGGTGTAGCCGCGGATGGGCGCGCCCATGCGCTCGGGGCCGTACTCGGGGAATCCCTGCGAGTACTTCCCCTCGTTGAGGGCCACCTCGGCGACCAGGGTGGCGGCCGTCTTCGCTCCCTGGCCGCCGCGGCCGTGCCAGCGGATCTCCGTCATGTCCTTCGCCATTTCGGGCTCCCGTCCAGTGAGGTACACGCAACGACCTGCCGCGAGGCAGGTCCAGGCTCCGGCGGGGCGATGCGCCGCGCGCCGGCCGTGGGGCTACAGATCGGCGTCCGTCACGCCCGCCAGATCGTCGAGCAGGCGCGTGACGGAGGGGTAGCGGGCGTGGGGCCGGGGCTCCATGGCCCGCAGGATGATCTTCTCCAGGCGCGGGCGGATGGTCGGCCGGAGGCTGCTCGGCGGCGGAATCGGCGTGTTCAGCACCATGGCGAGCGCCTCGAACGGGTCGTCACTCGTCCGCAGCGGCTGGCGGCCGGTGGCCACCGAGTAGAGCGACACGCCGAACGCATAGATGTCCGTGCCCTCGTTGTACTTGTAGTCGCGGATCAGCTCGGGGGCCATGAAGCCGGGGCGGCCGGTGCGCAGGCCCCGCTTCAGCACCACGTCGGCCTTGCTGATCGACACCCCGAAGTCGATCAGCTTGGCCGTGGCGTCGGCCGCGAGCATGACGTTCCGCGGCGAAATGTCGCGGTGGATGATGCCGCGGCTGTGGACGTATTCGAGGCCGCGTGCGGCCTGACGCATGATCTCGATTCTCCGGCCCTCGACGGCGGGCGACTTCATCTGGAGCAGGCTGGACAGGTTGCCGCCGGCCAGGAACTCCATCACGATGTAGTAGCGTCCGTACTGCTTGCCGCAGGCAAGCGTGCGCACCACGTGGGGGTGCTGGAGCTTGAGCGCCCGTTCCCCCTCCCACTCCTTGGCCAGCCTCTGCGTGAGCTTGTCGGCTACGCGGCAGCCGTACTCACTGAGGATCTTGACGGCCACGACCTCGTGCGTCTGCACGTGCTCGCCGCGGTAGAGCGTCGAGAGGCGTCCCCCCGCCAGCCGGTCAATCACCCGGTATTCGCCGTAGACCGAGGTGTCGGCGAACTCACCGTAGGACCCAAAGAACTCACGGAGTCGCGCCACGGTGCTCCCACCCCCCCCCGCTACCTGTCGCCTCATTATAGGGAAGGGGCCGGCGCGAGTCAAACCGTCCTTGACAACGCCCGGAAGGGGCCGTATGATGCAGGCAGTTCGGGCGCGCGCGGGGGCGCGCGGCCCGGGCAGGTCGCACGGGGAAAGGAGGCGCTGATGCGGAAAACCAGCCAATCGCTTGTCCATCTCGGGCTCTTGCTGTGGGTGGCGGCGCTCGCCGCCGGCGAGGCCGCCGCGCCCGACACCAAGGAGGGCGCGCCCGCCGGGCCGCGGTACGCCGTGATCATCCAGGACCGAGTCCCCGTCCAGTTCGAGCAAGCGCAGATTGGCGAGCTCAACGAGGGCGTCCGCGTCGAAGTGCGCGAGACCCGCGACGACTGGTGCCGCGTCCGCGCCACCATCGGCAAGAACTGGTTCGAGGGCTGGGTGCGCACGGCGATGACGGCGCCCGACTCGCTCCTCGACGTGGGGGTGAAGGTGGCCCCGACGTGGCCGCAGGACATCTATCGCGACCCCGTGGACAGCCGCCGCGACCACATCGTGCCCGGCATGCAGTTCCTCGAGGTCCGCGTGAAGTTCGAGCCCACCGAGAAGAGTCCGCAGCGCGTCTACCTCCAGTGGGCCGACGGGCCGACCGCCGACCTCTATCTGCGCTACGGCCGCGACGGCAGGGCGACGCCCTACGGCTTCATCCGACGCGTCGCCGGCGTGACCCGCTCCGTCTTCGAGCGCGACGAGAAGCGCCAGACCCTTCTCCTCGCGCCCGGCGAGGCCGTCATCGAGGCCTACGTCTTCACCGTCCCCGTCCGCGCCCGCGACTTCGACCTCGTCCTCAAGGACGTCACCCTCCGCGTGCCGCTCACTCGGCGCTGAGGCCTGGTGGGCCTCGCCGTCAGATCTGCCGTCCCTTCGGGACTGGCCGGGGGTTGCCGCCGGGGATCCGGCGGTTGAAACCGCCGGCTACACCCTGGCGTCCCTGCGGGACGAAGAAGTGGCGCCCCTCGCGATGAAGGCTATCGTCTGGCTCGCAGTCGCGGAGCGACGACAGGATCTAGCCGGCGGCTTCAGCCGCCGGACCAAGGGGCCTGACCCCAGCGCAGTCCCAAAGGGACGACAGTGGGGCTCGCAGTCGCGGAGCGACGACAGGACTTGGCCGGCGGCTTCAGCCGCCGGACAGGCGGGGCCCGAACCCATCTCAGCCCCAAAGGGACGACAGTTCGATGCACTCGTTCGATCTGGTGGACCACACGGCCGACGTAGGCATTCGCGCCCGGGCCAACACGCTGGCGGAATTGCTCGTGGCGTGCGCCGAAGGAATGTCCTCGATCCTCGTCGAGGACGGCGACACTCGGGAAGAGATGGCCGTCGAGATCGCGCTCGAGGCCGACGACGCCGAGGACCTGGTCCACGCGTGGCTCCGCGAATTGCTCTTCCGCTTCAGCGCCGAGGGGCTGTTCTGCCGCCGCTTCGAGATCGAGGCGGACGAGACAAGCCTGCGCGCCACCTGCCACGGCGAGCGCTTCGACCCCGCCCGCCACCACGGCGGCACGGAAATCAAGGCCGTGACCTATCACGGCTTCAAGGTCGAGCACGGCCCCGAAGGCTGGACGGCTGAAGTGCTCTTCGACGTTTGAGGTGCAATGGAGGTGGATGGGTGGATGAATGGATGATTGGATGATTGCCAAACGGCTCGTTCACCCATCCATTCATCCAACCCTCCATTCATCCAACCAAGTTCTTCAGGAGATGCTCCCATGGCCGACAGAGCCTGGCACGGCCCCCTCGACCGCCTCGACGACTTTCGCTGGAAGATCCCGCGCTCCTACAAGCACGGCATGCTCACCGACGGCGTGATCTACGCCGACGACGCGATGATCAAGCAGGTGCTGAGCGACAACGCGCCCGAGCAGGTGGCCAACGTGGCCTTTCTGCCGGGCATCGTGGGCCGCTCGATGGCCATGCCCGACATCCACTGGGGCTACGGCTTCCCCATCGGCGGCGTGGCCGCGACCGACCCCGACGAGGGCGGCGTGGTGTCGCCCGGCGGCGTGGGCTACGACATCAATTGCGGCGTCCGCCTCGTCCGCACGAAGCTCACGGAGGACGAGGTTCGCCGCGACCTGCGCGGCCTTGTCGCGAAGCTCTTCGCCGCCGTGCCCTGCGGCGTGGGCAAGAGCGGGCAGATCCGCTTCTCGCACCAGGAGGAGCGCAAGCTCGTCGCCGAGGGCGCACGATACATCGTCCGCCGAGGCTACGGCCGCGCCGAGGACACGGATCACACCGAGGCCAACGGCGCGCTCGACGGGGCCGACCCCGACCTCGTGTCCGACCGCGCCTATCAGCGCGGCGCAGGCCAGTGCGGCACCCTCGGCTCCGGCAACCACTTCGTCGAGGTGCAGGTCGTGGACGAGGTGTACGACGCGGCCGCGGCCGAAGTCTTCGGCCTCGGCGTGGGCAGCGTCACCGTGATGATCCACTCGGGCTCGCGCGGCTTCGGCTACCAGATCTGCGACGAATACGTCCACAGCCTCGTCAAGGCCGCGCAACGCTACCAGATCGGCCTGCCTGACCGCCAGCTCGCCTGCGCCCCCGTCAACTCGCCCGAGGGCCAGCGCTACCTGGGCGCCATGCGCTGCGCCGCCAACTATGCCTGGGCCAACCGCCAGGCCCTCATGCACCTCGTGCGCACAGCGTTCGAGGAGTTCTTCCAGGCCAGCCCCGACGCCCTCGGCATGGACCTCATTTACGACGTCGCCCACAACATCGCCAAGATGGAGCGGCACACGGTCGGCGGTCGCGAGCGGCTCCTGTGCGTCCACCGCAAGGGCGCCACGCGCGCCTTCCCGCCCGGCCATCCCGAGGTGCCCGTCGAGTACCGCCACCTCGGCCAGCCCGTCATCATCCCCGGCGACATGGGCCGCGCGTCCTACCTCCTCGTCGGCACCCAGAAGGCGATGGACGAGACGTTCGGCACCACCTGCCACGGCGCGGGCCGCGTCATGTCGCGGGGGCAGGCTATCCGCACCGCCAATGGCCGCGACGTGGCGCGCCGCCTCGAGCAGCAGGGCATCATCGTGCGCGGCACCGACTGGAAGGGCCTGGCCGAGGAGCAGCCCGCGGCCTACAAGGACGTCAATCACGTCGTCGAGGTCGTCCACCGTGCCGGCCTCTCGCGCAAGGTCTGCCGCATGCGGCCCCTGGGGGTCATCAAGGGCTGAGCTAGAATCGCCCTCGTTCTCATGCACTCGGGCGGTGCAGTCGGATGGGGAGGTGGTCCGCGTAGAGGTGGAAGTCGCCATCGGTGGTGAAGATGGCGGCTTCGCGGCGCAGGGCGACGGAGCAGAGGAGGAAGTCCACGGCGGAGCCGGCCACGCCCTTGCGCCGGCACAGGTTCCCGCACCAGGCGGCGTGTTCGTAGTCCTCAGCGGCCAGTGGCGCGTCGGGGAACGCTCGGAGTGCCGAGCGAAGCCGCGCGAAGGCTCTCTCGTCCCTGATGCCTGTGAGGAGTTCCTGTCGAATGGGACCAAGGAGCATGACCTGCCTCTGGCGGATAAGCTCCGCCCACGCCGCCACTGTGCGGGATTCGACCGCGCTGAGGTGCTCACGCTTGCGGCGCAGCGCGAGCGACCAGACCGAGGTGTCCACGACCACGCTCACCGCGGTCTCCTACGCTCGGCCTTGTAGTCGTAGGAGGGGTCGTAGTCAATCGTCCCCGCCAAGCGCAGGATGCGAAGCTGCCGTCGGTATTGCACGTACTCCTTGAGCGCGGTCGTGACGGCTTCCTTCTTAGTCTTGTGGCCGCCCATCCGCCGCGCCGTCTCAATCAGCCTGTCGTCCAGTGCGAGGTTCGTTGCCATTGCGGAGTCCTCCATGCGGTCTGTCCCCCGCCAACAGCGATCTTACACAATGCGATGTGTAGAGTCAATCCCTGCCAGCAGGGCCGTCCCTGCGGAAGAGGCGGACCATGAGGGCCGCGAGGCGGGACTGGTAGCGGTGGGCAAGGAGGCTGAGGACCAGGGGCAACGCGCAGCATAGGAGGAAGATGAAGGCGACGGTGGGAAGGCTCACGCGGAAGTAGTGGTCGGCAAGCTGGCTGAAGTCCATCCAGTGCCCGCCGCCCTTGGCGTCCTCGTAGAGGCGGCGGGCGAGGGGATTGGCCCAGAGGCGCCAGGCGAACGCCGCGTCGGAGAAGACGATGAAGAAGCCGCAGGCGGCGTAGACGGGGCGCTCGGCCGCGTGGAGGATGGCGGCGCTGCCCATCGCCCGATAGAGGAAGACGCCCGCGAGCGCCAACTCCATTCCGTGGCCCATGAAGAGGATGATCGCCTGGTGCGCGTGCGTGTGGGCGCAGAGGGCCAAGAGGCCGATGGCCGCCCCAAGAACCACCAGAGTCAGCCGATTCCGCCAGTAGAGCGCGGCCAGCCCCCCAAGGCACAGGTAGACGAAGCCGAGGAGGAGCGCCGACCGTGTCTCATAGGTCGTGATCCCGCCGCCGTAGGTGAAGTCGAACGCGGGTAGCGACGGGTAGCCAAAGAGCCAGCCGACCACGACGTGGCCCAGTTCGTGGATGAGCGTGGTGAGGTAGCTGAGGACCCATCGCAGGTGCGGCTCGGCGAGGCACACCACGGCCAGGGCGGCGCCGATGCCCAGCATCAGCCAGGCATCCCGCCCCGGCCACGAGGGCGCGGGCGGTTCCGCGGCCGTCGGCTCCGGCCTGTCCCACAGGCTGTGCGGCGGAAGCGGCGGAATGGGCAAGCTCCTCCTGACGCTTCGTGTCGCGGATAGGCTACTTGGGCCGTCGCCGCATGTCAAGCTTTGACAGGCAGGGAGGGGAATCGTACAATGCCCCACCAATGCGGCCGGCGATGGGCCGGCCCGCCGGAACCTGAGGGAACGCAAGGAGTGACAGATGCCTCTACCGCTGGGCTTGCAGCTCTACTCGCTGCGCGAGGCGGCGGCGAAGGACTTCCCCGCCGTGCTCGAGAAGGTGGCCGCGATGGGCTACGCGGGCGTCGAGTTCGCCGGCCTGCACAACCTGAAGGCCGCCGACGCCGCCCGAATCGTCCGCGACCTGGGCATGGTGTGCGTCTCCGCCCACATGTCCTGCCCCGACAAGGATAATGTGAACCAGGTGGTGGACGACGCGAAGGCCCTGGGCATCGGCTACCTCGTCACCGGCGGCTGGATTGACCACTACAAGGACGCCGACTCGATCAAGGCATACGCCGCGAAGGTCGAGGCGGGGGCCGAGCTGGTCGCGCCCTACGGCCTCAAGGTCGGCATCCACAACCACTGGTGCGAATTCGACCACCTCGTGGATGGCAAGCTCCCCCACGCGATCTTCATGTCGCTCACGAAGAAGGCGTTCGCCCAGCTCGACATCTACTGGGCGAAGTTCGGCGGCACCGACCCCGCCGCGTACCTGGCCACGCTCGCCGGCCGCGTGCCGCTGCTGCACGTGAAGGACGGCACCCTGGAGAAGAACGAGAAGGGCGGCCCCTGCACGCCGCACACGGCCGTGGGCGCTGGCAAGATTGACACCGCCGCCGCCGTCGAGGCCGCCGAGAAGGCCGGCACGAAGTGGCTGCTCGTCGAGCTCGACAACTGCGCGACCGACATGGAGCAGGCGGTCCGCGACAGCGCCTCGTTCCTGATCGGCAAGGGGCTGGCCGCGGGAGCCTGTGGCTGCGGCTGCTCGTGCAGTTGAGCGGGCCGGCGCCGCACACGCATAGCGCACAACGCCGGCGGCTGCCTCAGCGGGCGGCCGCCGGCGTTCCTATTGGTGGACCACGGCGGCGCGCGGCGTCCCTACGGCGCCGGGCCGTGCAGCACCCCGGTCCCCCTGCTGCCGCGCTTGTCCACGCCGAGGATCCCCCTCGGCAGGTCCCACATGACCAGCTTGGTGAGGTAGAACGGCCCGCCGGCCACATAGTGCATGCCCACGCCCGCGTACATGGCCGGCAACTGCATCAGGTCGGCGGTGAACTGGCTCGCGTGGCCCTGCGTCGCGCGCTCCAGCAGCCCAATTGGCATGCCGATCATCACGCCCGGCAGAAGCCCGGTGAACATGCCCGTGTAGAACCCCACCCTGGCCGGCACGTGCACGAAGGGCGACGGGTCATCCGCCAGCGGCGTCGGGATGTCGTAGGGATGCGTGCGCGAGAGCGTGGACTCCCAGCCCTGCGCCCGCGCTCCGCCCGCAGCCAGCGCACTTGCGAACAACGCGAGCAGGATACCGCGCATCGGTCTCCTCCTTGTGGCGCCCCCAGCTTCTTCACTTCTTCGGCTTGCCGAGGTCGGCGAGAATCAGCTCGGCGACCTTGCGGCCGCTGAGGAGCATGCCGCCGAAGATCGGCCCCATTCGGGGGGCGCCGTAGACGGCGTTGCAGACCATGCCCGCGGCGTAGACGCCCGGGTAGATCTCCCGGGTGTTCTCCACGATGGCCTGCTCGCCGCGGGTCGCGTCCATCGGCCGCTCCCCCTCCAGGGTGCCGCTGGGGGTGTTGAGCTTCACCTGGGCCTTGTGGACGAGCACCTTGGCGACCTCGGCCGGGTGGCCCGTGGCCTCGACGATGGCGCGGGCGCGAATCGTCAGCGGGTCCACGTGCAGCCCGCTCATCTCCACCGGGCTCCACTGGATGACGAGGCCGGTCACCCTGCCGCCTTGGAGCATCACGTCCTCGACGCTGATGCAATTCATGAACCGCGCGCCAGCCGCCGTCGCCTTATACAGCAGCGCGGCCACGGCGTGGACGGCGTCGGCGGTCCAGTAGCCCTTGCCGGCCTTCTTGCACTGCACGCCCATCTCGTCGAGGATGGCCTTGGCGGGGTCCTGGACGACGATTTCGTTGAACATCATGCCCCCGCCCCACATTCCGCCGCCGATGCTGAGCTTGCGCTCGAACACGGCCACCTTGAGGCCCGCCTGGGCGAGATAGTAGGCCGCCGTGATGCCGGCGGGGCCGCCGCCGGCGACCGCCACGTCGGTGTCGGCCACCTCGCACAGCTTCTTCGCGTAGGACTCCACGATGAGACGCGTGACGCGGATTTCGTCCAGCTTCACCGTCTCCACTCCTCTCTGGACGGGTCGTCGGTTCCGAGACAAGAACGCCCGAACCACACGCGTGTGGTCGGGCCGACGGCTGCTTCCCTACGCGAGCATTACCTCGGGCAGGTTCCTGGGGTCGACCCGAGTCCTCTCAGCCTGCGGGAAAAGGGGACAATCTACTTTTTCGCGGCGAAAAAGTTGAATGTCCCCTTTTCCCGCACGGCTCCCCCAGCAGCTACGCCCCATTGTAGGCGCAACGGCGTGCTGCGTCAACAGCAAGGAGTTCCAGAGGCGGGGCCGATCCCACCTTGCGCCTGCGACCGAAGGCCCGCTGGAGGGATGGCCAAACAAGCATTTCGCGGATGAGGAGGCGCCCCCTATGGGGATCTGGGAGGCAGAGTCGGCAGCCCCTCCTGCAACGCCATCTGGATTCTATCGATAAGGCGAGCCGGGTACTCCGTCAACCGGTACCGCACAGCCTCTGGCGATACCCTGAAAAACTTGACCAGGAGAGCCACCAACCGGTTGATGAGTTGCTCACCTGTGTTCCCGCTTGCGCACTCACGGAGAGCAGCATAGATCCCGGCGGCCTGGCGCTCAAAGGACGGCATCGGCATCAGCAACGCTGCCGCGAACCTCTTCGCATTCCGCTCGGCGGTGTCAGAGTTCTCGATGCTCAGGTAGAGCCGGATCGCCTGTTCGGAGCTGGTCACTTTGGGCAGGTGGCCGAGGTGCAGGACGTAGTGGCCAACTTCCTCTGCGAAGGTGAACCGATACCGGTGTTGGTTCTGGTGGTCAAACAGGTCCTTGTCGACAATAATGATGCACCGGCCCTCCCTGTCTCGACCCAGTAGGCCATCGACCCCGAAGCCAGATCGAAGCGCTGGCATATGGTGGATCCTCAGCCCCAACGCACGCTCCGCAACCAGCTCGACGTCCACTGCCGTGAGAGGTATGGTGTACGGGTATCTGTTCCTGTAGGCTTCCCTCAGGAGCGACTCCGCCTTCTCCTCAATCTCCCAGACCGGGTACTCAGGCACGACCACGATGGGCCTCCCGAACAGAGGGTCAGAAGTGCTCGTTGACATAGTCAATGAGCTTGCGGATCTGGTCGTCGCTCAGCTTCTTGCCTTCCGTTGTCCTGAGCAGCAGGGGAACCACTGAGCGCGTCGCCGCGTACTCAGCCACGTCGGCAGGGACCGGAGCTTTCCGAGCCTCGGCGGCTAGGTCGTGGAACTCGTGCCACTCCTCGGTTCCCTCAGGGATTGCCAGCGTCTCGGCAATCTCCTTGAGCCGTCGAGCGTCCTTTGGCGGGGGGGTCTTCCCCGTCTCCATGTTCGAGTAGTTGGATGGCTGGTACCCAAGCAGCGCAGCGAACGTACGCAACCCGTACCCCGCCTCGAGACGCAGGGTCCTCACAAATTCGCCCCACGTCAGACCGCGCCCTTTGCTCTTGCCCATCTCCATCCCTCCTTCGATCCCACGAACAGCCTCCCTAGCACTCGCAGCCGTTATGAGCAAGTATAACGCGCCCCCCGCCAATGTCAAGAGAAAAATCGCATGGGAGAGCAAAGAAAGGCTCGGTGCCCCTTCTCGGCCCTCATGGCACAGAGCCAAGCTCGATCACGGTCACTTCGGGCCGGGAGCAGAAGCGGACGCGCGGCACGGGGCCGCCCTCCATGCCGATGCCGCGGTTGACGTAGTCGCTGAGGACCAGGCAGAAGAGGATAAGGACGCGTGTCAGCTCAGCGTGGCTCATGCAGACCTGTCTAGCGGCTCGCGCGCCGGCGGGCAAGCGGCGCGAGCGCTTGTCCCCGCCCCTTTGACAGCAGCCCCCTCGCCGGGTTTACTGGAGTGGTCTTCCCTTCGCGATTCGGGATTGGGTGTTCGCCATTCAGCGTTGCCCTCCTCCGAGGAGCCACCAGCCATGCCTCTCAGCATCCGCCGCGTGTTCGACCTCGCGCAGCCGCTCTACGACGAGTGCCCCGCCTACCCCGGCGACCCGCAGGTGCGCCTGCGCGTGGCCAAGACGATCGAGGCCGATGGCTTCGCGCTGGAGACGCTGTTTCTCGCCAGCCACTCGGGCACCCACGTGGACGCGCCCAGCCACCTGCTGCACCTCGACCGCGGGGCGATCACGGATTTCCGTCCCGACCACTTCGTCGGGCCGTGCGTAGTGGCCGATCTGCGGCAGAAGGGCGACGACGATGAGATCGGCCCCGACGACCTCGAGCCGTATCGCGAGATGCTCGCGCCCGGCGACATCCTGCTCCTGGCCACGGGCTGGTCGCGGTTCCGCGGCGAGGACGCGGCCCGCTGGATGCACCACTCGCCCTACCTGACGAAGGAGGGCGCCGAGTGGATCTGCGCCCGCGGCGTGAAGGGCGTGGGCATTGACCACTTCACGATCGGCACCACGCTCGGCCAGTTCGACCGCCCGCCGCACGAGACGCTGCTCCGCCGCCGCATCTGGATCGCCGAGGACCTGCTCATCCCCGACGAGCTGCTGGCCGAGCGGCGCAAGTGGCTCTATGTCGGCATCCCCCTCAAGCTCCAGGGAGCCAGCGGCGCACCCGTGCGGCCCATGGTGCTCGACATCGAGGAGTAGACGGGGTGTTTGACAGTGAGCGCGACGGCGGCTAGAATGCCGCGTGCCCGTTCAGGAGCACGACCCAATGGCCGCCCGCACCGCTATCCAACTCGACCTGCGCGACAGCGTGGCCACGGCGCTCGTGCCGTTGTCCGCGGGCGAGACGGTCGCCCTGGAGACGGTGACCGTGGCGCTTGCCGAGAACATCCCGAGCGGCCACAAGTTCGCCGTCCGCCCCATCGCGAAGGACGAAGCGGTGATCAAGTACGGCCAGCCCATCGGCCGCGCCACCAAGCCCATCCAGCCCGGCGAACACGTCCACGTGCACAACGTCGTGAGCCAGCGAGCGGTGAGGGAAAGCGGTGTTGGGGGTTAGGTGTTTGGTGTTGGGGGTATGGAAAAGGGCAACGGAAGAAGGGAAATCGGAAATCGGCAATCGGAAATCGGAAATCACGATCCAGGGCTACCCCCGCGCCAATGGGACCGTGGGCGTGAGGAACCATGTTCTCGTGCTGCCCACGGTGGGCTGCTCGTGCCACGTGGCGGCGAAGATCGCCGAGGGCCTGCCGGAGGCCGTGGCGATCAGCCATCAGCACGGCTGCGCGCAGATCGGCGACGACGCGGCCGCGACGTTCCGCACCCTCACCGGCACGGGGGCGAACCCGAACGTGGGCGGTGTGCTTGTGGTGGCGCTCGGCTGCGAGCAGTGGGCGGCGGAGGCATTTGCCGACGAAGTCCGCAAGGCGGGCAAGCCGGCCGAAATCGTCGGCATTCAGAAGGAAGGCGGCACGTCGAAGGCCATCGCCCGCGGGCGCGAGCTGCTCGGCGGCATTGCCGACCAGGTGCTGCGGCAGGAGCGGCAGGCCTGCCCGTTCGACCGGCTCGTGATCGCGATGGAGTGCGGCGGCTCCGACTCCTTCTCGGGCCTCACGGGCAACCCGCTGGTCGGCGAGATCGCCGACCGGGCCGTCGCCGAGGGCGCCACGGTCATCGTGTCCGAGACCACGGAGTTCATCGGCGCCGAGCACCTGCTGGCGACGCGCGGGGCGTTCCCCGAGATCGGCGAGGACGCCCGCAAGATGGTGCTCGACTGCGAGAAGGTCTGCCGCTTCTACGGCGCCGACCTCACGGGCTCGAACCCCTCGCCCGGCAACATCGAGGGCGGCATCACCACCATCGAGGAGAAGTCGCTCGGCTGCCTCCACAAGGGCGGCCACAGCCCCATCCAGGAAGTGCTCGACTACGCCGTCGCGCCCACCAGCCGCGGCCTCGTGCTGATGGACACGCCGGGGAACGACATCGAGTCGGTCGCGGGCATGGTCGCGGGGGGTGCCACGCTGATCCTCTTCACCACCGGCCGCGGCACGCCCCTCGGCTGCGCCGTCGCCCCCGTCATCAAGATCGCCACCAACACCCCCCTCGCCGAGAGCATGGCCGAGAACATGGACTTCAACGCGGGACTGATCGCCGATGGCAAGGAGACGATGGCGGAGGCCGCCGACCGCCTCTGGGCATTGATGCTGGAGGTGGCCAACGGCCGGCTCACCTGCTCCGAGGCCCTCGGCCACCGCGAGTTCGGCATCCGCCGCACCGCCCCCACCCTGTAGCCTCGCCGCCAATCCCCTCTCGGCACCCCGGTCCAAGACTCGCGCCCTTTTCCCCCCCTCTCTGGGCGCAAGGCCGGCCCCGCCCTGCCAGCCGCCTCAACAAAGCTGTAAGTGTCGTCATAGCAGCATGTTAGGCCAAGCCATCCAACACCACCAGCCAGGCGCCCGCCAAGACTCGCGCCCCAGGGGGGGCGCGAGTCTTGGGCCCCCCGCCCGAACGGGTTCGGCGACGATTCTGCCTTACTGCTCCCCGTCAAGGGCCAGGCAGACATGCCCCCTCGCCCCCCCGGCGCTAGGCGCGCGCTGCCCCCGGCCCGGGGGGGGGGGGGGTGGGGGGGGGGCGGGGCCTGGGGCGGAC
>Ga0307379_10001346_pt1 | contig 39074 bp, 29 predicted proteins | sample UN2MG_FD_202237 | JGI IMG/M metagenome (GOLD analysis project Ga0307379, IMG submission 202237) | Soil microbial communities from Risofladan, Vaasa, Finland - UN-2 | ecosystem: Environmental > Terrestrial > Soil > Coastal area > Acid sulfate soil | place: Finland: Risofladan, Vaasa | collected...
CACGGCCTTATAAATAAGCTTATTCTTTATTTTCCTTTCAAAATATATCGGAACGAGAGGGATTGATGTCTCGTTTTATTATTCCTTTTTCCGCAGCAGAACCACTTTGCTTGAATAATTGCCCGAAAGAGGGACCGAAATCCCGCTCGCTAGCAGCACGGCCCCAACTATTTCCTCATTTTGGATGTCTCCATGCACGAGATATGTCCCCTCAGGGTCCAGCCCGTGCAGGATCAGCCGGTCAGAGGAGCCTTTTGCCGCCCCGGGCAATGTTTCCAGGGTCTGGAAGGCAAAGACCACGCTCTCCTCTTTATCCCGGGTGACAAATTGGACAGCCATCCGGTTTTCTGCGAACGGGTCTCTCAGGCGGTACTGGTCGCCCAGTTGCACGATATGCCGGACAGACTTATAAAGGCGGATCAGCTCCGAGGCGGTTCGTTTATCCTCTGCGGTCCACTGGTGAAGATCGCTGCCCACGCCCAGGTTACCAGCCATTGCCACATGGAAGCGAAATTTGAGAGATGTCGTCTTCCTGTGCCATTCGTCATCTGTGACCCAGTTTACCATGGCTTTGGCCGGGAAAGCGTAAGAAAACCCGTACTGGATCTGCAGGCGGTCTCCCGGGTCGGTATTATCGCTTGTCCAGACCTGGTCAACCAGACCGAGAATACCCTGGTTTACCCTTCCGCCGCCCGAGGAACAGCTTTCGAAAACCACCTCAGGATGTCTCTGGCGCAGGGTGCGGAAGATTTCATCGAGGTTCTCTGCATAGCGGATCCTGAGCTCCCGCTGCTTTAAAGGGTCGACCTCGGGCCATCCGGCTTCCGAGACATGACGGTTCATGTCCCATTTGATAAATTTGATATTGTTTTCCGAGAGTAATTTGTCCAGCCACTCCAATGTGAACTGCTTCACCTCCTCGCGGGCGAAATTGAGGACCAGTTGATGGCGCCCCTGGTGAGCTGTCCGGTTGGGAGTATGGAGGGCCCAGTCAGGGTGGGCTCGAAACAGGTCGCTGTTCGGATTGACCATCTCCGGCTCCACCCAGATCCCGAAATCCATTCCCAGGGCGTTGATTTCTTTGATCAGGGGACCGAGGCCCTTGGGGAACTTGACCGGATCCGGGGTCCAGTCTCCGAGGCCCGCGCGGTCATCGTTCCGCCCTTTGAACCACCCGTCGTCCATGACAAACAATTCGACCCCGATATCTTTGGCGATCCGGGCCAGGGCGACCTGGTCCTTTTCATTCACATTGAATGTCGTGGCATACCAGCTATTGTACAGTATCTTGCTCACCTGCCTGCTGAATGGCCTGGGCATCACATGGTCCAGGAGATAGCGGTGAAGGCGGCGGCTTGCCCCGCCCGGACCATCCGTGCTGACCCCGAATATCATTTCCGGCGTCCTGAATTCGGAGCGTCCTTCCAGGACCCAGTGCGTATCCCAGAAATTGATGCCGCCTGAGACCTGGGTCCGCTCGCCCCGGTTCACCTCGCAGTCGATTCGCCAGTTTCCGCTCCAGGCGACTGATCCGAACCAAACCGGCCCGTAGTTTTCCTCACAGTCTCCGGCCGGGCGCAGCATAAAGAAAGGCGGGTGCTGCTGGCTTTTCATGCCGCGGATAAAAAGGGATTTCTGTCCTGAGGTCAGCCGGGTGCGGCGGGGGAAAAACTCCCGCCCCCATTCGCCGCTGAGGTGCAGCAAATCATACGAGTCGGGAGGCAGCAGAACAGAGCCTGAGTAAGCGCGCTCCACCAGTACGCTCTCAGGCCCGGTATTCTTCAAAACCATCCATTTCTCGATTATATCGAGCTCCGGGATCACCCGGATATATTCAGAGACCTGGAAAGCGTAATGCGTATCTTTCATCTCGAACCGGATGTAAGGGTACCCGTCCAGCTCGCCGGTCTCATGTCCGGTATACTGAAGTTCCAGCTCGCGGGTCCTGTCAGGGAAAATAACCTCCAGCGCCGGGGTTAGCTCCACAAAGCCGCCCCGGTAGGGAATTTCCCTTAGCACTGTCCCGCTTTCTGTATTTTTATATTCCGGAGCCTCGAACAGGCGAGCTCCGGAGAGCGGTCCGAAATATCCCGGCGCGAGATTATTGTCCTCTGTCAGGATGACCTGATAAGTTGAATGCAGGGTGGAGATTGTCCAGCGGGTGGGATTCTGGTCAACCCGGATTACATCCGCGCCGGCGGCCCAGGCGGGCGAAAAGACTGATCCAGCATGCCATAGCAGAAAAACAAGGACAACCGATCTGGCTGAACAAAAAGCGGATTCCCTGAAAGAACACTGGAAAGCTCCCATAATGACCTCTTTGCTGACAAGTGATTTGCACCTCAGCGCAACCGTTGGCAGGCTGTTTGATAAATCCGGCCCTTCCTTTACATCAGGGCCCGCAGCATCCCTCCATCCACCTGGATCGTGGCCCCGGTAATGTAGCTTGCCCGCTCTGAGCAGAGAAATGCCACCAGGGCCGCCAGCTCCCGCGGCTCTCCCATCCTCCCTAAGGGTATCCCGGCGTTGAGCGCCTCGAGTATTTCCTCATAGGTTTTGCCCTCTTTCGCTGCCCGGTTTTTCAACAGGCTCACCGAGCGGTCGGTCTCGATAAAGCCGGGACAGACATTGTTGACCAGGATCCTGTCCTTAGCCAGCTCATTGGAGAGTGTCTTGGCCAGGCCTACCACTCCGGCCCGTACTGAATTGGAAAGGATAAGCCCGTCTATCGGCTGTTTGACCGCCAGGGAGGTGATATTGACAATTTTCCCGCCGCCTGAAGCGCGCATTGGCTCGATGGCGGTGCGGATGAAACGGACTGCGCTCATCAGATTAAGCTCGAATGCGCGCAGCCACGCCTGGTCGTCGTGGACTTCGAACAGCCCTGGCGGCGGCCCGCCGGCATTGTTGACCAGAATGTTCAAAGCGCCGAAACTCTCGAGGGCCTGACCCACGACTTTTCTCCCTGCATCAGGCTGCGAAACATCCGCCGGCACGGCTTTGACCGCTGAGCCGGTTTCCCTGGCTATGCGCTGTGCTGCCTCCAGGAGAGCCCGGGGCTCCCGCGCGCAAATGACCACCCTGGCCCCCTCGTTCGCCAGCTCCCAGGCAGAGGCATAACCCAGGCCCCGGCTCGCTCCGCAAACAACGGCCACTTTATCTTTTAAACCAAGATCCATGCCCTACTCCTTTTGAGGCAAAAACAAAAATAACAAAAGTTAACGCTGCTTTTCACGTATCTCCTCATAGAGCGCCAGGATCTCCCCGACCATTCTATCTACAGTGAATCTCTCGGAGGCCCTCCGCTTCCCCGCCTCCCCCAGCTTGCGGGCAAGGTCCCTGTCCCCGAGAAGGGAATATACCGCTTCATAAAGCGCCTCTTCATCATCCTGAGGCACCAGGATGCCTGTAGCTTGGTCCTCCACCAGTTCCGCAACCCCGCCAACATCGTAAGCCACCACCGGCAGCCCTGCCGCCATAGCTTCCAGCACTCCGTTTGGCAGGCCTTCGCTCAGCGAAGTCAGCACAAAAATATCCAGCGCTGCATAAAAGGTGGCAATATCTTTCACCAGTCCCAGGAAGATCGCCTGGCAGACAGCCGTTCTTCTGAGATCGTGCCTTGCCGGGTAAGATTCATCCAGGCCCCTTCCAGCGGCCAGCGCGCAAATGTCCCCGAGCTTCGAGTAGAGTTTTCCAGCCAGCTTGATATAGGCGGGGATATTTTTCCGGGGCGCGTCTTTGCCCACAGTGCCGATCACTCTATGGCCCTTGGGAATCTTGAAACGCTGTCGCGCTTTTTCGCGCGCTGCTTTATCGAATGCTGGGAACTCAGGCACTCCGTTGTGGATGATCCGGAAGCATTCGGGCCTCAGGCTGTGGATGCGGGCGAAAGCTTCGGCTGAGGCCTGGCAGTTGGCGAGCACCAGATCCGCGGCCTTCAATGACCGGCCGTGCAGGTTTCTCTTCAAGGCGCCGCCCGGGTAGGGGAGGATGCTGCGCACTGAAGGAATAAAAGCCGGGTTTCCAGCCAGGGGACGGGCCAGAAAGGAGTAGATATTCCCTGTTTCTAAAAAGCTGTGCAGGATGTCCGGTTTTTCCCGGCGCAGGAGCCGGGCCAGCCGAAAGACCCGCTCGAGTTCCCGGTGACCGCGTCTGGGCAGCGCGAAAAGCGGGATGCCGCCCTGCCTTATCTCTTCGCCATAAGGCTCGAGCTCCTGAGAAAGGCAGAATACGGACACATGTTCGCCTCTCTCTCTGAGCCCTCTGGCCAGAAAGGTCAGCTGCCTTTCCGCCCCGCCATAGCCCAGCTGGCCGATAACCAGTCCCACATGGCGGCTCATTGCACCTCCTGCCTCCGGGAGAGACTGTCAGCGGCCAGCGAGCGCACTTTTACAGCCAGGGCCAGGGCGATCCAGAAAAACTTGTCCCTGTAAACGCTGCCGCCCAGGGAAAAAACCATGAGATAAACCAGAAATGCCTTGCTGATCCAGGGCGCTGCCGCTTTTGGCAGGTCTTCCTCCCGCCAGGCCCTCCAGAAAATTAAAAGCATCAAAGCCAGGCCCGCAATACCGAGATCCGCAGCCACTCCCAAATAGACATTGTGGGCATCCCGCCTTGGATCCATGTCCTTGCGAATACCGTGAGTGCCGCTGCGGTAGCGGTTGTAAACCACCGGGAACTGCATGAAACCGGCCCCGGCTACCGGATGATCGTAGATCACGCGAGCGGCCACCCGCCAGATATCGATCCGGTCCGAGGTCTTCCGGCCCATTCCGACAAGCTCGCTCGCCCGTTCGACTACAGTGATATTAACCAGCCCGGTGGCGAAGGTAGTAAAAATTATCCCAGCCAGGGCGACTGTTACGATAATCAGGTTGCGCAGCCGTCTCTTGGTATGCCACAGGAATACCACCATGGCGGCGGTTACCGAAAGCCAGGCGGTGCGGCTCTGCGCAAGGATCAGTGGGAAAGCCAGGTAACAGGTCATCAAAAAGATTCCGACCCGCAGGGCCCGGTTCTTGAGCCGCCAGACAAGGTAGACTCCCCCGATCAATGCCAGGCCTACCACTGAGGCATACTGATTCGCATTCTGGGCCTCGAAAGTCCGGGCCCTCTCGAACAGGTTGGTCACGAACAGGCTGACCGACATGAAGCTCGTAGCTACTGCGCCCAGAAGCAGGGCCGCCAGGACCAGCCGGAAATCCTTTTCGCTTTCGACCACATTGACTGTCAGGAGATAAAGAAGGACAAGCTGCGCCAGAGTGGCGTAATAAGGCCCTGCCGTCCGGGGATCCTCGGCCCAGAGAAAAGAGACCCCGGCCCAGATAAGAAAAAGAATCGAGGCTGTAAAAGTTCTGTTTATGCGCAAAGGCTTACCATAGGCAACCAGATGGACAAGCCACAATCCAAAAACCGCTGCTCCAAACAGACGGATCTCGGTCATTCCCAACTGGCTGGCGGCAATGCCCTCGATAGTCAGGATTGCGCATAAAGATGCCAGACCCCATACCGGATGCCTGAGTGCCAGAGCCGCTAAGACAATACCGATAAGCGCTCCACCGGCCAGCTTAAGGGGAAGAAGGCCGAAAGCAAAGCTCAAGGCCGTGCCGAGGACCAAGGCGAAAGCCAGGACCAGGCTCTGGCGGGTTCCGGCAGAAAAGTTTTGAACTTCGGGCATGAGAAAGACCTCAGGATACTCAGGCGGCAAAAGGGATATTTGCAGGTAAGTAATATATTCATTATTATCCTGCAATTCAAAAGAAATGTCAAATACAGCAATCGGACCTTGGCACAGGAAGACGCTAAAGCGGTTTCAGAGCGCGAGCTGTCGGCTGTTTCGGAGATAGAGATAACGGATCGTTGCTCCCAAAACTGCGGCATCTCCCGGCTCAGGGATTGATAATCTTTGTAATTGACAAGCCTGTCGGCCCGGATTATGTTTTTTTACAGTCCAAGGGAACAATTCCTTTTTGACACAGGGAAACTATGAAAAAAAACAGGTCCATGAAAATCCTGATGCTCACCCAGTACTTTTATCCTGAGGTGGGCGCTACCCAGACCCGCATTTACGAATTCGCCAAAAATCTGATCGATCACGGCCACAGGGTGACCGTGATCACGGAGGTGCCCAATCACCCGATCGGGATTATCCACGAGCAGTACCAGGGCCGGCTTTTTATTCTGGAGGAGCTCGACGGGATCCGGATCATCCGGGTCTGGGTCTGGGCCAGGCAGAAAAAGAACTTTCTCAACCGGATTCTGTTCTATCTGTCTTATATGGTAATGAGCTTTTTCGCCGGCATGTATTTCAAGGGCAAATACAATATTATTTTCGCCACCAGCCCCCCTCTTTTTGTGGGGGTGTCGGGATACTTGCTCTCCATATTCAGGAGGGGCAAGTTCGTGCTGGATGTGCGGGACCTCTGGCCCGCTGCGGCGACCGCGCTGGGGGAGCTTTCGAACAAGCGTATCGTTCGTCTGGCCGAGAAAATAGAGCGGATCCTTTACAAGAACGCCGACTCGATCGTTGCAGTTACCCGCGGCTTCTGCGATTTTATCAATCGCAAGGGCGGGGAGAGGAGCAAGATACATTACATCCCCAACGGTACGGTGGAGGACCTTTTCAAACCTATGCCGCCGGACCTGGAACTAAAGGCGAGCCTGGGCCTGGAGGGCAAGTTCATTGTCACTTTCGCCGGGACCCTGGGTATCGCCCAGGGCCTCTGGTCGATAATTCATGCGGCCAAGCTGCTCCGTCAGTATGAAGACATCGCGCTTCTTTTTATCGGGGACGGGCCGGTAAAAAACAATCTTATCGAGCTGGCCCAGGAGCTTAAGCTGAAAAATACTTTTTTCCATCCGCAAGTGCCGATAACCAACATCACCCCTTATCTCAACATTTCAGATGTGCTGCTGGTCTCACTCAAAAACGATATGATTTTCGATACCTTTATCCCCTCGAAGATGTTCGACTTTATGGCCTGCGGCAAACCGATTATTCTGTCGGTCAACGGGGAGGCGAAGCGCATTTTCGAGGAGGCCGAAGCCGGTATCTACGTGCATCCCGAAGACTTCTACGACTTGAGCGATGCTATTATCACCCTCTATGAAAACCCCGAGCTTTGCCGCCGCTGCGGGGCAAACGGCAGGCGCTACGTAATTAAAAATTTCTCACGCAGGAAACAGGCGCAAAAGCTCGAAAAAGTTTTCCAAAGGCTGCTCGGTTCTGAGATAGCAAAAAGCCGCCTGGAGCAGGAAGTTCCTCAAACAGCTTGAGCTGCCCAACCGGAAAAGGAGTTTAAAACTTAATGCTGGACTTGAAATTCATTCGCCAGAATCCCCAGGTTGTGGCTGAGGGGATCGCCAAAAAGAATGCGGCATTCGATATCGATCAGCTTCTTGCCTTGGATGAGAAGCGCCGGGACCTGCTTGCCGAAAGCGAAAAACTCAAAGCCGAGCGGAACCAGGCAAACCAGGAGACCGCCCGGGCCAGGTCCCAAGGCAAGCTGGAGCCCTCGCTGATCGCCAGGATGAAAGAGATCTCCGCACGGATCAAGGAGCTGGATACCAGGACCCAGGAATGTGAAGCTGAAATCCAATCCCGGCTGCTCGGTGTCCCGAATCTGCCGCACGAGAGCGTGCCGGTTGGAAAAAGCGAGGCTGACAACAAGGAGATCAAGCGCTGGGGGAAACCGAGGGAATTCGCCTACGAACCCCGTCCCCACTGGGAGATCGGGGAACAATTGGGGATACTGGATGGCAAGCGGGCCTCGAAAATCTCAGGGAGCGGTTTCATGCTTTTTACCGGCGTGGGGGCGCTTCTTGAGCGGGCGCTGATTTCTTTTATGCTCGAAATGCATCTCACCCGGCACGGCTACACAGAGGTCTCGCCGCCCTTTATCGTAAACCGCGACTGCATGGTGGGCACGGGTCAGCTTCCCAAAATGGAAGAGGACATGTATCTGGTGGAAATGGACGATCTGTTTCTTATCCCCACGGCCGAGGTGCCGGTGACCAATCTTTTCCGTGAGGAGATAATAGACGGCAGCCGGCTCCCGATCTACCTCACTGCGTACACTCCCTGCTTCAGGCGCGAAGCCGGAAGCTACGGCAAGGATACCCGGGGACTGATCCGCGTGCACCAGTTCGACAAGGTGGAAATGGTCAAGTTCGTAGCGCCGGAGACAAGCTATGCCGAGCTGGAATCCCTGCTGGCGGATGCAGAGGATGTGCTCCAGGCTCTGGGGCTCCACTACCGGGTGCTGGAGCTCTGTACTGCGGACCTGAGTTTTGCCGCGGCCAAGTGCTATGATATCGAGGTCTGGGCGCCGGGAGTGGGCAAATATCTGGAGGTGAGCTCCTGCAGCAATTTCGAGAGCTTCCAGGCCCGGCGGGCCGGGATCAGATTCCGCAGGGAACAGGGAGCGAAACCGGAGTATGTGCACACCTTGAACGGCAGCGGGATCGCCCTGCCGCGCACAGTGATCGCCCTGCTTGAGACCTGCCAGAACCCGGACGGCTCTGTCACTGTCCCGGAATCCTTGAGGCCGTATATGAAAGGGATGGAGCGGATAGGGTGAAAAAGCAGTCAGCCCCGGCTGGCAATTTATCTGCTGATACGATTTTAGCGTTTATTGCTATTAGCCTCAATACCGTTCACTTAAATCGACAACACTCTCTTTTTGTCACCCCCGCGAAAGCGGGGGTCCAGAAAATCGGCTTAAAAACCTGGATTCCCGCTTGCGCGGGAATGACATCGTTTGCCTTTCCAGCCTAAAGTGAAAAACATTGCTCTTAGCTTATATTATTCGCAAATTAGCACAAAACTAGTAGGATCGGACCAATGTGGCCGCCCGTCGTTCGGTAATTTTTCGATGGTAATCTGGCACACCCCTATCGAAAAACGGAAATGGAAAATTTTTATGAATTTTCCGGGGTAGATGAGTTCTTCGGGAGCGACTCTTCTACTTGGGAAACATCTCCCACAGCTCCTGGCGGCTCGGCTGGCGGCCGTACTCGCAAAGCTCGAAAACCTCCACATGCTCGATTTTATCCGCGCGCTCCTTGCCGTAGCGTGCGACAACCAGATCCCCGTACCTCTGTTTCCAGCTAAAAGCCCTTCCCGACCTGCGGCTCTTCAGCCACTCGAACCGCTCCGTGTCAGTCTTGGGTACCTGGTCCAGGTAGCCCCCGATCCAGGGCAGCCACTCATACATCTGGCTGGTCATCTGGTGGATCGCGCGCAATTTCTTTTCCATGACCGGGGTTACATCAACCGCTACATCAGGGACGAACGGGTCGGGCTTCTGGAAATGGTCGGCAAAGTACATAAAGACCGGGTTTCTCTCAAGCCGCGGCGTATCCGGGCAGACATTGGGAACCACCACTATGTAGGCCGCATCCTGGACCAACTGGCCGGTGTAGCGGTGGTCCGGGTGGTAGTCGTTAGGACGGTGGCTGAACACGATATCAGCCTTCCATTCCCGGATGGCGCGGATCACTGCCTCGCGCGCCGCAAGCGACGGCACAAGCTCGCCATCGTGGAAATCGAGGGTGCGCCAGCTTACGCCGAGAATCTCGGCCGAGCGCCTGGACTCCTCGGCGCGCCGCATGGCCAGCGCTCCTCCCCCCTCGCTCTGGTGGCCTGCATCCCCATTGGTCACAGAGACAAGCTGCACCCTGGCCCCTGCAGCAGCCCAGAGAGCTGCGGTGCCGCCGCCGTCGCCCTCAGCGTCATCCGGGTGTGCGCCGATCATGATCACCCGCAATGGTTCGCCGGTGGCAGTCTGTCCTTGAACATCGTTCTTGAGGCCTGAGACCCAGAACAGCACCAGAAAAATTCCCAGGACAGAGGCATAGTTCATCCGAATCAGCTTTTGCATGTCAAGTTTCCTTTCTGCTTGGTGGAAGTCCTTCACACTAATCTAGTTCATACGATTCAATGGAAATATGTGAGATTATCGGCACGCGTCAAGGGCGGCTCGTTCAAAGTCTCCTGGATTTACCGCTCTTTACTTCGGAAACATCTTCCACAGCTCTTCACGGTTCGGACGGCGGCCGTACTCGCAAAGCTCGAAGCATTCGACAAACTTCGCTTTGCCGGCCCCGGTTTTCCCGTAGCGCTCAACCAGAATGTCCAGGCCACTGTTTTTCCACTGGGCGAAAGCCCCTTCGCGCTCCTTCTTGAGCCACTCGAAACGCGCAGCCCGTCCCTCAGGCACCTTGTCCAGGTTTCCCGCAACCCAGGGGAGCCACTCATACATCTGGCTTTCCATGGCATCGAGCGAGCGCCACTTTTTGTCCATCACAGGATCGATAATTACCGCTACATCGGCAGTAAACGGATTAGGCTTCTTGAAATTGTCCAGGAAATACATGAAGACCGGGTTTTTCTCCAGCCGCGGGGTATCCGGGCACAGGTTGGGAACAGCCGCCATGTAGGCCACATCCTGCACAAGCTGGCCGGTGTAGCGGTGGTCCGGGTGGTAGTCGTTGGTCCGGTGGCTGATCACGATATCGGCCCGCCAGTTGCGGATAGCGCGCATCACGGCTTCGCGCGCGTCGAGGGAGGGCATGATCTCGCCGTCATGAATGTCCAGCGTGATCCAGCTTACGCCCAGAATTTCCGCCGAGCGCCTGGATTCAGCCGCACGCCGCCTGGCCAGCGCTCCTCCGCCCTGGCTCTGGTGACCGCAGTCCCCGTTGGCTACAGCCACAAACTGGACCCTGGCCCCGGCAGCCACCCAGAGTGCGGCCGTGCCTCCCCCCTTGAACTCTGCATCATCCGGGTGAGCCCCGACCATGATCACCCGCAGCGGCTCTGTGCCGACTTGTGCGCCAAGCGCCGGGTTGTGAGACCTGACTGCCTGGAGCAGGAAAACCGACAGAACGAGTCCCAGGAAAGAGGCGTGGTTAAACTGAATCAGTTTTTTAAGCATATGCTACCTTTCTGCTGGCTGATAAGTTTTCATACCGCAAGAGTCTCTCTGAAACCATGGATATTTTATTATATCGGAAACCTTTGAAAATGTTATTATTTTACCTAAAGAACATTGCTTACTTCTTATAACGCTATAAATATCAATAGGTTGTTAAAGGAGCGGTCGCGAACAGCCTTTCCAGATCGCATATTATCATTTTGCCTGGGATTTTTTAAAAGCCTCTTTTTAAGTAATACCCAGCTATGGGTGGTTTACCTTTGGCGCGTTCAGAGGATTTTATCCCCTTTTACTTCGGGAACAGCTCCCACAGCTCCTCGCGGTCGGGCTGGCGGCCATACTCGCAAAGCTCGAAACATTCGACAAACTTCGCTTTACCGGCCCCGGCTTTTCCGTAGCGCTCAATCAGCAGAGCCTCGCCGGTGCTCTTCCATCCCGAGAAACCACCAGACATGCTCTTTATCAGCCACTCCAAGCGCTCCTCCCTGCCTGTGGGAACCTGATCGAGCTCGCCCCCCAGCCAGGGTCCCCATTCGAAAAACTGGCTCTCCATGCAAGCCAGCGAGCGCCACTTCTTGTCTATCACCGGGTCCACAACCACCGCCACATCGGGACTGAAAGGCAGCGGCTTCCTGAACCCGTCGCGAAAATACATGAAGACCGGGTTTTTCTCAAGCCTGGGAGTATCAGAACAGATATTGGGAACCACCACCATGTATGCTGCATCCTGTACCAGTTGGCCGGTGTAGCGGTGGTCCGGATGATAGTCATTGGGCCGGTGGCTGATTACAATATCCGCCTGCCACTGGCGTATGGCGCGGATAATAGCCTTGCGCGCCTCGAGGGAGGGCACGAGCTCGCCGTCGTGGAAATCAAGGGTGCGCCAGCTTACGCCTAGTATTTCGGCCGAGCGCCTGGACTCCCCGGCGCGCCGCTTAGCGAGCGCCCCGCCGCCCTGGCTCCCGTGGCCTGCATCGCCATTGGTCACAGCCACAATCTGCACCATGGCGCCTGAGGCGGCCCAGAGAGCGGCCGTGCCTCCTCCGTAGTACTCGCAGTCATCCGGGTGGGCGCCGATCATGATCACCCGTAGCGGTTCTTTGCTGTCCCGGGCCGGCGCCTTTCCGCTCTTATATACAGTCTGCGCCAGGGCGGCCTGATCAGCCGGCAATACCAGAACACACAACAGGGTAATTACCAGCCAGAAAAAACAAGCTTTTGGATTGGTGCTCTGCATTTTAAAACCCCTTTTGCCAAGGCGGAGTGCCGCACGGACTGCTGACACTCCTCCCTTTAGCTGATTAAAAAATCTTTCTCCGCTGCTCTGAGGTTTGCCAGTGCAGCAAGTCAAAAAAATTACCGCGGGAACAGCTCCCAGAGCTCCTCGCGGCTTGGCTGGCGGCCGTACTCGCAAAGCTCGAAAACTTCCACGAACTTCGCCGCCTCCGCCCCGGCTTTCCCGTAGCGCCCGGCAAGGATGTCGCTGCATTTGCTTTTCCAGCCCAGCATCCTCGGGCTGCGCCACTTCTTGAGCCACTCGAAACGCTCGGCTTTGCCTGAAGGCACTTCATCCAGAAAGCCGGCAACCCAGGGGAGCCACTCATACATCTGGCTTTCCATGGCATCGAGCGAGCGCCACTTTTTGTCCATCACCGGGTCCACGATCACAGCCACATCCGGAGAGAAGGGATTGGGCTTCTGGAAATCGTCGATAAAGTACAAAAAGACCGGGTTTTTCTCCAGCCGCGGCGTATCCGGGCACAAGTTCGGCACGGCCACCATGTAAGCTACATCCTGCACCAGTTGGCCGGTGTAGCGGTGGTCCGGGTGGTAGTCATTGGGCCGGTGGCTGATCACAATATCGGCCTGCCAATTGCGGATTGCGCGCATGACAGCCTCGCGGGCATTGAGCGAGGGCACAAGCTCGCCGTCGTGGAAATCAAGGGTGGTCCAGCTTACGTCCAGGAGCTCGGCTGAGCGCCTGGCTTCAGCTGCGCGCCGTTTAGCGAGCGCCCCGCCGCCCTCGCTCTGGTGGCCTGCATCCCCATTGGTCACGGCGACAAGCTGCACCTTGGCCCCTGAAGCCGCCCAGAGAGCTGCTGTTCCGCCTCCTTTGCTCTCTGCGTCATCCGGGTGAGCGCCGATCATGATCACCCGCAGCGGCTTTCCCCTTTCCTGCGCTGCCTGGCCTTGGGCCTCCTGCCTGGCTGTCAACACCAATAGCCCTGTCAAACAGACAGCCAACAGGAAAAAGCATCCTTGCGAGATAAACTTACGCATATCGAAGCCTCCTTTCTATCAGCCTGGGCGCTAGTGGATAATTGCAGCGCTCCCAGGCGACAACCGGTTAAAGAGATATTTATCCTGCCTTGGACTCAATCAAGTGTGTCAGAGTGGGAAAGACTAGTGCGGAAACATTTGCCAGAGCTCCTCGCGTGAAGGCTGGCGGCCGTACTCGCAGAGCTCGAAAGGTTCTGCATAGCGCACTTTGGAGGCGCGCCCGGCCCCATAGCGCTGGACCAAAAGCCCGGCATAGTCTTTTGCCGAGCGCAGGAAATGACCGGCAAAAAAACCCCTCAGCCACTCAAGCCGCTCCTCTTGCGTATCAGGCACTTTATCCTCAGCCTTTTCGAGCCAGGGGATCCACTCGTACATTTGGCTTTCCATGGCGTTTAGGCTCAACAACTTCTTGTCCATTGCCCGGGTAACATCCACAATCACATCCGGCTTGAAAGGGGCCGGTTTCTGGAAACTGTCGGCAAAATACAGGAACACCGGATTTTTCTCAAGCGGCGGGGTATCCGGGCAGATATTGGGGACCACCACCAGAAATGCGGCGTCCTGCACTACCTGGGAGGTATAGCGGTGATCGGGATGATAGTCGTTGGGCCGGTGGGTAATCACGATCTCGGCCCGCCATCTGCGGATCGCGCGGATTACCTCTTTGCGCACCTCGAGAGAGGGGACGAGCTCTCCATCGTGGAAATCCAGCACCAGGGAGCTCACCCCCAGGATTTCGGCTGAGCGGGCCGCCTCAGCCGTGCGTCTTTTGGCCAGGGCTCCGCCGCCTTCCTTATGGTGGCCCGCATCCCCGTTTGCCACGCTCACCAGCTGAACCGCGGCACTCTCTGCGGCCCAGAGCGCAGCCGTGGCCCCGGCATACCACTCGCAGTCATCCGGGTGTGCTCCAATCATTATAACCCTTAAATTTTTACGGCTCTTATGAAGGTTCATTCAGGCTCCTCGATTCTTTATATATAATGTTTGCTAAAAATTTGGTTTGAAAATTGCAAGCAAAAAATTCAAAGCGGAATATAAAGCTCAGATCAAGCCGTGTAAAAAGAAAAACAATCTTCACGCCCGTATCAGTGGGAATATTTAGCGTTTACAACGGGCAAAAGAGACCATATTTTAAGACAGTGAAGATTAAAATAATCTTTTTAAATAAAATACGCCATTATCGGGATCAGCGTAAGATTAACGAACACCGGACTCTCCCTTATGGAAATCTGGCTAATAGCCCTTATTGTGGTCATTCTGGTCATGGCCGAAGTTCTAAGGACGCTTAGTAAGAGAGGCCGCGCAGCCGGGTGGACAGGCAAAAGGCCCTCCAGGGGTGCGTTTTTTCATCCGGGCCGCGGCGCGTATACCTCTGACATCAGGGTCAACTACGCCCTTGCGCCCAGGGCCCCCGAAATTATGGCTGCCGCCCTTTTCGATCTCCTGAGCCGCAAGCTCAATTACGAGCAGATGCTCGTGGTTTCCGAGCTGATAGCCAGCCCCAGTCTGACCGGCCAGTATATCGAGCGCCTCGCCTCGCGCAGCTCGACAGTGGATTTGGCCGAACAGCTTGCTTTCCTCTCGAACTCCATGGAAGCCAATGGCTTTACGCCTGAGGAGCGCTTAAAAGTATCGGAGGCCCTGGTCAAGAAGACCAACCGGGAATACAAGCTCCTTAAAATTCACAAAAACATGGACAAGCTGTTCTGACAAACTAACCGCTCGGCTATTAAGACTGGATAAACGGTTTGCATTTCAAGGATCAATGGGTCAAGCAGATAAGCAGCTTAGAATCAAAGTGAGACTTGAGGCTTGAAATACCGGCCCGGCGCTTGTTACAGAGAGGCTTACAAAATATTATGAATGGGAAGTAGTGGTATTATATGAAAATCGAAGATCTAACCAAATCTGGCGTTTCAAACGGAATAGTGATTGAAAGAGATACCTGGCAAAAAGCTCAAGACGGCCGCTAATGCAGCGGCTGAGCGCACCGGCAAAATACCTTCCTCTTGCTCTCCGCTTTTTTATTTTGACATTTCCGGGAAAACTCCTTAGAATCGTTTCATTGACCAGCATTTCAGCAGACCGGTGAGGCCCGCCACGGATCGACTGATTCACAACTGCAAACGCCTTAATACTACAACAGATTGATAATTAACACTTTATGTGTTTATCTTTAGTATTTTAACGGGGTCTTATATAGCTGTATTTGCTATATATCAGATTCTTATCACATTTCTCTATAAACCATAGTTATGAGCCATGAAGTACATACTATCAATTCTCGCCTCGGGGAAATTTCCAGAAGTTGAACTGGGTAAAAACAAGTATGAGGCCATCAAGAAAGCCAGTAAGATGATTTTTCATGGATTGGCCATGGAAGAGAAATACCAGATTTTTATTTCGAATTACTTAGAATTTGAAAAAGAAATACTAGACTATACTGTTCAACGAATGATCCGTGAACCGGTCCCTTACGATGATTATTTTCATGTAAAAATGGGCTTTAATCGAAGGTTGATAAACCTACTCACCGCAGCCAGATTATATGTAGACCAATTACACCACCATATAAGAAAGTGCATGCCTGATAACCAAAACACAAAGGAAGAAGTAACGAGCCTGTTTTCAGAAGAATACGACAATAGTCTCGAATATAGGTTTATGGAGGCCTTAAGGAATTACGTGCAGCACCGGGGGCTTCCAGTCCATTGGGTGCAGTTCAAAGGGCATGCCAATGGTTCTGGAAAAGATAGAATGCTTATTTTCTCTTTCCAGCTAGCATCTCAAAAAGAATCCTTAAAAAAAGATATTTTTAAGAAAAAAGTGCTTGAGGAAATTCCTGAAAAAATAGATCTAAAAATGGCTACCAGAGTCTATGTTGAGGGAATTAGTAGGATTCACTGTGCTGCCAGGAGGCTTGTAGAACAACATTTAACTGAAGCACGCTCACTATTTGAAGATGTTATAGCTTCATACCGCCAAGTTTTTTCAGAAAAGTTTGTTGGGCTTTTTGCGATTTGCTTGAAGGAAAACAAAATAATTGAGAGAGTGCCTCTGCTCCTAGAATGGGATGATATAAGGATAAAGCTTTCCAGACGAAATCAAGAACTAATAAATCTGAGAAATAGTTATGTGTCAGGGCAGGGTTAATATAATAACAATTTTTTTTCTCAATCCGGTAAAACACCATGGCAGATGAAGAACAGCTAAAGATTCTCAAACAAGGCGTGGAAGCCTGGAATAAGTGGCGGGAAGAAAATCCTGATACCGAGATTCATCTCGAAGAGGCTCATCTCGAAAATGCCCTTCTCAAAAGAGTTAATCTTACAAAAGCTCATCTCGAAGAGGCTCATCTCAAAGAAGCTAATCTCCTAGAAGCTTATCTCTTTAAGGCTCATTTCGAAAAAGCTCATCTCGAAAAGACTAATCTCAAAGGAGCTAATCTCTTAGAGGCTAATCTCTTAGAGGCTAATCTCGAAGAGGCTAATCTCGAAGATGCTCGTCTCCTATCAGCTAGTCTCGAAAATGCTAATCTTAGATGGGCTCATCTCGAAAAGGCTTATCTCGAAATGACTAATCTCATAGGAGCTAATCTCGAATATGCTAATCTCGAAAAGGTTTATCTAACTTGGGCGAACCTTAAAAGCGCTAATCTTAGAAATGCTAATTTTAGTCAAGCCTGCGTCACTGATGTTAAATATAATCGTTGGGGGAGATATCGGGGAATTCGTGTGGATTCTTGCTATGGTAGCCCAAGGTTCAAAAGGTTTGCTCAGGATCAGGACTTCATTGAGGAATTTAGATCAGCTTGGTGGAGAAAACCCATTTATTTGCTGTGGTTGATCTTTGCGGATTGTGGCCGGTCTTTTAGTCTATGGGCTGGTTGGTCAATTGCTTTTGCACTTGGCTTTGCTTACAAATTTTTCAGCCTGGGCCCGGGGGCCTTTGAGGTCATAAAGCTGGACTGGACACTGGAAACTATGCTTTATTACAGCGTGGTAACCTTTACTACCCTCGGATTCGGTGACATAATACCAGAAACAGCAGAAGCAGCCAGGTGGGTTATGGCTGAGGTAATTCTTGGATACATAATGCTTGGCGGTTTGATCTCCATTATGGCCACAAAATTAGCAAGAAGGAGCTAGACTTAAAACCATTGAATCTTAGCCCGCATTCACCATATATAGGCTCTCATCATAGTTCTGTATAAGCCCTAGTTAGGAGCCAATCGTACACATACCGGAGAGTTCTTGAAAACTGATGAAAATAAAGTGGCTGAGTATCTGGCTGCGAAGGGTCTCTATGCCATTGTGTTCCCGAAAGAAGAACGTCGCAATAGGAAAACTCCCGACTTTCGTGTTTTTCGCGGGAACGCTTTAGCTTTTTTCTGCGAAGTTAAATCTATTTCAAGTAGTACATCCGAAGGATATCGAATCGATCCAGTATTCAATCGCCTCACCGACGATATACACACAGCAGTTAAACAATTCGATGCAGTTAATCCGAGGGTCGAGACACCGAACGTCCTCGCGTTTGTTAATCATGATCGTTATTGCGGAATTCTTGATTTAATCGGTGTGCTTACCGGTAAATTCATTGCAGAGAACGATCAAACCCATCCTATCTACTTGAAATATTCGGAGGGTCGCATTAAAGAAGAAAAGGCAAGGATTCACTTGTTTCTTTGGCTTGACGATTTCAAACCAGACCGATTCTTATTTAGTCAGACTCATGCCGGGTTCCATAAGTCGCTTTGTGGTTGGTTTGAGATAGATCAGAATGCCATCAAATTAATTCACCCCTAACTAGACACTCAAACAGAATCACTACGTCAGCGCTTCGCGCCTTGTTGTTCTCAAATTAGCGCGAATGTTAGGCCAGCTTTACCTCTATCAACTCTGCCATTGGGATATCGTTTAAAACCCCTATTGTCCTCTATCGAACTTCAGAGTTGTCATAGTTTCCCCTTCAGGCAGATCACCTTTGTTTCCCCGAACTCCATCGGAAAAACCACCTCGTTAACCTTCTGGCCGTAGGAGCGTTTTTCGAAAACCTCGTACGGGCTGACCGCGGCGGGAAAGCGGAGTGTCTTTGTTCCGGCGGTGCGGGCATGAAGCACTGCAAAGCTGCCGTCTGCGTAAAAGACATCATCGCTGTCTGAGTAAATGTGCACACCAGAGCGCCGGACCGCTGCGCGCACAAGCTCCGCCTGGACATACTTGGCGCCGATATAGATCGAGTGATATCCAGCAGCCCTTGTCTCGCCCAGGGCTCCCAGGCCGTGCTCCAGATCCCTGGCATAGAAATAGCCGCCCGCCACCTGGCTTGAGTCTGTCAGGTAGAACAGCGGATCGACCAGCGACCCTCCAAGCTCGTAAAACTGTCTGCGCTCCCGGGTCTCGAAGCTGCCGTACATCACCCTGTCGGGCTGGCCGTACCAGCGGTCGCGCGGCAGACCCCGGACCAGCGGGTGGCGCGGGTTATCGACCACGATCCGGGGGTAGTGCCGCCCGGTCTTGAAAGCGAAATCAAAGCCCGTGAGCTCTTTCATGTGTACAGTCGAGAGCTTTGGTTCTCTATCCGGGTTTATCAGGCCCGGGGCGTAAAGCCAGAGGGCGCTCGCTCCCTTGTCGATTATTTTCCGCTTGACAGCCTCCCGGTCTTTATCATCCAGACACACGGCGTTGAGAAAAACATAAAGCTTGTAATCTTTCATCTCCGGATGGGTGAGATCGCGCACGTAGTAGTGGTCGAATGATGCGCCGATGCGCTCGAATTCGAGCTGGCGCTGCCACATGAGCATGTCCCGCAAAGACTCGTGGTCTGTGTAATAGATACTCTTCTCGCTGGTCACAAGGGCGATCTCGGCCGTGCGCTTGAGACCGAAGCGCAGGCTGGCCTTGAAGATCTCCTGGATTCTCTTGAAAGTGTCCAGGATCACCGGGTCGTCATACCAGCGGTCCGTCCGGCTGTTCTCGAACCACCAGGCCCAGTTGTATCCGGTAATGGTCTTGGCGAAATCGCGCTTGATCATCCGGCTTGATTCCTCAGGCGTTTCGGCCTGGCTGTAGAGGTTCCAGTTGCGGAAATCAGAGAGATGGGTGCGGGTGTCTTCCTCGGTCATCCAGAGCATGCCGCGCAGGCCGTAGGAGCTGTGCACGGCGCGGTGGGCCGCCTGCCCGCCCGGCGGACGGTTGAAATACGAGGCCGGTGAGGCGCAGATATCGACCACTCCGCTGTCCTGGATTTTATGCACCGCTCCCGAAACGCCCATCTCGTGGTAGACCACACAGCAATGCGCCCCGTAGAAAGCGCCGGTCAGCATCCGGCCGGAGGAGAGTTCCTTGAGTTTCCTGCAGAAACGGATAATGGCATCAGCCACGCTGTGGTTCACCGCCCGGTAGTAGTCACTCTCGAACTCGCTGAAATCCGGGTTGGCCAGGGTGCCGAAATGCGACTTGCTCTCGAACCGCGCCAGCAGTATCTCGCCCACTCCGGTATAAAGGCTGCGCTCAGCGAGCTGGGGCACACGCACCTGTTCGAAACTCCGCACATCGTTGTTCCAGGCTGCGGCCAGGGCCTGGTCGGTCCCATATTTCTCCCTGAGGAATTTCTTGAAATAATCCAGCATCGGTTTCGAGAAATCGTGGACATGGTAGCGGCGGTCGTAGGTTACCGTGTAGTACCACTCCTCGGTTTCCGAGGCAGTGAAAAAATAGCCTGCCACCCGCTGGCCGAAATCGCTCTCCCCAACTTTAAGCGCGAAATCGGCAAGGGCTTGTTCGGCCCGTTCCTGCCACTTTTGGCTCGCCAGGCTGAACTTGAGGTTATCGGTCAGCCTGGGCTGGTAGGTGCGGCCGATCTTGGTGTCGATAATCATCCTTGGGCTGCCGTTCTCGAAAGTGGTGCACTGGTCGATATTCTCCTCCATCCAGGTCCGCGGTGGATCGAGAGACAGGCGCAGGATCAGGATTGCCTCAGGGTCTAGTTTGAGAATCCGGTGAGCCAGGAGTTTCAGTTTCTCGAATCCCTCGGGGTCTTTCCAATCCGTGTCGCAGATCGGGAAATGCACCTTGATCCCGGCCTCAAGCAGGCGCGCCAGGTAATCCTCGTTATTGTTGTTGCGCGAGCAGAACGACATGGGCATCACCGGTGTTCCATCCACGTAGAGGGTCGAGATTCCGCCATCCGCGCGCACCTCGGCGGGCAGGAAGCGGGAAATTTCAGCCGCCTGCGCGGTGGAGAGACAGGTAAGCGCGGCCGGCAGCAGGAGAAAGACAGAACGGTTCAGGGAGCTTGTGTTTATCATGGCAGGGTTTCCTTGCAAAACATGAAAGTAAAAGGAAAAGGCACCAGTAAGCGGCCGCTACAGGCTGAAAAGGCCAAAAGGGTTTTGAACGGAAAGAGGCGGTTCAGACCCGGGACTTTCAAGCCGTGATTTCCGACAGATCGGCAATGAAAAGCTGCCGCAGGCCCCGGGGGGCGGCCTGGAAACAGACTTTTTTGTAATCCCGGCTCCAGAACGGATGCCCGTCAAGGCGGAGCGCTGAATGCACCAGCCCTTCTCTTTTAATAGTCGGCAGGGTACAAATAATGTCTTCTTTCTGGGCTGCCAGGTCAATCAGACGGATAGAGACTTTTTGTCCGCCGTGGAAAGGAAACGCATCCGTGATACAGTATCTGCTCCCCGGCTCGAGGGTGGGATGTCCCCCGCCGGTGAATTTTTCACTTAAGATAATCACCTCGGTCCCGTCATAGCGAATTCTGCAGAAACGGATTGTTTTGCCATCCGGCTTGAGGTTCCTGATCAAATGCTCTCCGTCCGGGTGCCAGTTCGGATGCCCGCCGCTTTGTGCCCACACCGGCCTGCTCGGGGTATACCGGATGTTGCTTCCATCGGCATCAAGGGTGAAAACCATGGCGTTTTCGCCTCCCCAGCCGTCCGGAAACAGGCAGCGCAGGACCTGCATAATCCGGGTGCCCTGCCGATTGAATTTCGAATGCCAGAAATAAAACGTGCCGCCCGGCCTGGGCGGCGGCTCAGGGATTCGAGCGGCGACATCCACCAGGGAGACCAGCAGCTTCCGCTCGTTACTCTTCAAATCCGTACGCCATATTCCCTGGTCTTTTGCCGCGCCTGGCGGTAACCGGCGTGGATTTTGAGGGTCTTCAGAGGGTACGCCGTAGCCCTGTTGGGTAATATTGAGCAGTTCCAGGGGAAATCCGATCACGCAGGATTCATCCGGGGCGATATGGTACATCGGGCCGGAGAAAGCCCTGGTCAGATCACTCTGGAGATCGATTTGCACACATACGGCCTGGCCGTCGATTACGTCATTCGTATACAGATACCGGTCCGCGGCCCCCCACTGCAAATTCGCGCCCACCTGGAAACCCCAGCTTTTAGTGGAATACACCGTTTCAATGGTTCGCTCCTCGAGGTCGATAACGCAGGCCTCGGCCGTATCTCCCAGGGCGGGAATATGATCCTGATAAGGGAGCCGGGTAACCGCTAAATACCTTTGCGAGGGGCTGATCGAGCACACATCGTAATAGGTATGGATGTAATTTCCATCCTCAGGGGTCACCTGGGTCACCGGGACCGAGGTCTGGCCTTGAGCATAAGGTTTAAAATCGTATTTTTTCTTTTTGGAAACCGGGCGCCGGCAGGACCAGACACCGGGTATCAAAACTGAAGCCAGCAGTCCGGCCGAGGTACGGATACAGCAGCGGCGATTCATACCGGTATTCCTGTTTTAATGGATAATTGATACATTTGGGGCATAATATTTTTTATTGCAGAGCCCAGGCAAAGAAAACCGGGATGTTTTTGACCCTTTTTCCCTTTGCCGAGAAGATAGGCAGGCTGTCGGTGCAGCCTTTAGGCGTTGAGTTTCGGGCCCGGCAAAAAATGGGCTTCAGGCAGGTCAGGGGATGTCTCCAGGCCCGTGAAAAACGTTTCACTCCCAGCCCCTGAACCCTGAAGGCAGAGGGGTGCCAAGCTCAAGCTTTCAACCCGGCCAGATATTTCTGGGCATCGAGGCTTGCCATACATCCCATGCCGGCGGCGGTCACTGCCTGGCGGTAGCGGTGGTCCACCACGTCACCGGCTGCAAAGACTCCGGGAGCGCTGGTGGCGGTGCCGTCTTTGACCAGGATATAACCTTCGCCATCGAGAGCGAGCTGATTTTTAAACAGGCTGCTGTTCGGGGTGTGGCCGATCGCCATGAAAATACCGTCCGTGGGATGGTCTCTCCTCTGGCCGGTTTTGACATTTTTTAGCCTTACCGCTTCGACGCCTTTTTCCTCTGACCCGATAATGTCTTCGACCACAGTATCCCAGAAAATTTTGATCTTGTCGCTATTCAATACTTTTTCCTGCATGATCCTGGAGGCCCTTAACTCGTCACGCCGGTGGACAATGAATACCTCTGAGGCGAATTTGCTGATAAAGGTGGATTCCTCCATGGCCGAGTCCCCGCCGCCGACAACCACCACCTTTTTGCCGCGGTAGAAAAATGCGTCACAGGTGGCGCAGGTGCTCACACCGCGTCCCATGAAGCGCTTTTCGTTCTCCAGTCCCAACAGCCGGGGGGAGGCTCCGGTAGCGATTATCACCGAGTCTGCGGTGTACGTTTCGCCGCCCGAGGTCACCTCCGGAATCTTAGTCCGGAAATCCACCCTCTCAGCTTCCTTGGGGAGAAAGACTGCACCGAAACGGGCGGCCTGCCTTTTCATTGTACTCATCAGCTCGGGACCGAGGATACCGTTTTCAAAACCGGGGTAATTTTCCACCTCCGTGGTTGTCGTCAGCAGGCCTCCCGGCTGGCTGCCCTCAAAGACAAGCGGCTCCAGGGAGGCCCTGGCCGAATATATCGCCGCACTAAGTCCAGCCGCTCCGGAACCGATTATAATTTGATTGAAATGGTTATTTCTCGATGCCATTATAAAACCCCCTCACCAGGATTTGTGCGAAAGCGTTATTGCAAGTGTGTTTGAACTTGTCAGATCAATAAAAAATATAAGCGCTCAGGCAATCGATAGCAACAATAGCATCGGATTATGGGTTATTCTGCTTGACAAACACCAGAAATTTGTGATAAAGTTCTATTGATTAGTAAAAAAAAGAAAAAATCTGAAAAAGGCAAAAAATCATTTAAAAAAATTGCTTTATAAACCAATCTGTATTTTTAGGATTTCAATATTCATTAAGGGGTCCTTATGGCAAAAGAGTTGTTCGGCCAGTTCTTGATTCGGCGGGGAAGAGTGAAACAGCAGGATATCGACGAAGCTCTCATCTTGCAGGAAATTCTTCATGACAGTCTGGGGGCTGCGGCACTAGCCGGGGATCTGGTAACTTTCAAGGATGTTGAAAAGATTCTGGAATATATGGACAAAAAGGAATGCAGCTTTGCTTCAGCCGCTTGTGCGCTCAAAATATTGACCCGGGAACAGGTAGAGGAATTAACAGAGAGTAGCGATAACAGCCATTTTCCTATCGGTCAACTGCTGGTGGCTACTACCAAGCTCCGTCAGGAAGAGCTTGAAGAAGAACTTGAACAATTCGCTTTGAATCGGCTTCTGGTAGCTGGCTCGAATGTTACGAAAACCCACTTAATCAGCCGGATCGCCTCGTGCAATGCTTTTGGACGCGGCAAAGTAAAGCAAGTGCTCGAATCGATTTTCGAGACTATATCCAGGGAGTTGGTCAAAGGCTCTACAATAACTCTGAAAGGTTTCGGTTCTTTTACTACCAGGGAATACCCGGCCCGAAAGGGGCGTAATCCGAGAACCGGAGAGAGCATTTCGATACCGACTAAACGGGTGGCCAGACTGCGCTACGCAAAAAAAATAAAACGTTATGTAGACAAGGGTTACTTTTGAAATTGAGTGAACAAAAGTCGGTTTTGGGTTTATAAGATAATATTGACAAGAGGAACATTTTTTATTATACTAAATAGTTTTCAACTTATTTTGCTAGTTGGTGCGGATTAAAACCGTAACTTTTTTTGTTTCAGGAAGTTAAACTTAAATTAGTACCGGGGTTCGCTCCGGGCTTAAACGGAGCGTCCGGGTGACAAAGCAGGAGGCTGGCGGTTTGAAAGAGTGGGTCAAATCTCTTGGTTTGGCGTTTATACTCTTTCTTGTTATCCGCACCTTTTTGGTTCAGGCTTTCAAAATCCCTACCGGATCAATGGAGAATACTCTTCTGGTGGGTGATTTTTTATTGGTGAACAAGCTGGCCTACGGTGCGACCACTCCCCGCAAACTTCCGTTTCTGGATCTCGAGCTGCCGAATTTCCGTCTTCCGGGCTATGATACCCCTAAAAGGGGCGATATTATTGTTTTCGAGTATCCCCTTGACCGCACGCTGGATTTTGTAAAAAGATGTGTCGCGGTGAGCGGGGATACGGTCGAGATGCGGGATAAGGTTCTTTATATCAACCATGTTCCAAAGGATGAGCCATACGTTCAGCATCTCGAAAGAGAGATTCGGCGTCATGAAAACCGGTGGTTTGATGTCAGTAAATTCAGCTGGCAGTACGATTACCTGACAAAGGAGAATAAAGAGGAGCTTAAGGGAAGGTATTTGCCGACCCGGGACAATTTCGGGCCTCTTTTTGTGCCTGACGGGTGTTATTTCTGCATGGGCGACAACCGGGATTTTTCCAGCGACAGCAGGTTTTGGGGTTTTGTGGAAAAAGATCTTATAAAAGGGCGGCCGATGATCCTCTATTTTTCCTGGGACCAAAAGCAATTACTGCCCCGTTTAAACCGTATCGGTCACATCATCCAATAGTTTTGCCAGTGAATAGTGCATTATCCTCCTCACAAAGGTAAGGAGCGTTTTTTAATGAAAGCAAGCCACCCTAAAAAATCATATTTTGACGAAGGTTCACTGGATCTTTACCTCAAGGAGATCAGCAATTACCAGTTGCTCTCCAGGGAGCAGGAGATAGTGCTCGCCAAAAAAATCAAAAAAGGCTGTCAGGGATCATTGGAAAAGCTCACGCGCAGTAACCTGCGTTTTGTGGTCAGCGTGGCCAAGAAATACCAGAATCAGGGAGTTTCTCTGGCCGACCTGATCAACGAGGGTAATGTGGGCTTGATCCGGGCAGCGCACAAGTTTGATGAAACCAAGGGCATCAAGTTTATTTCTTATGCAGTCTGGTGGATTCGCCAGGCCATTCTGCAGGCCCTTGCCGAACAGTCGCGTATCGTGCGGGTGCCGCTCAATCGGGCGGGTACGCTTTATAAAATAGGCAAAAAAAGCAACCGTCTCACTCAGGAGCTCGGCAGGAAACCTACAGTGGAAGAGATCGCCGAGGGAATGGATATCAGTCTGGAGGAGGTGCGCAAGACCCTTTCCATCTCCCAGTCTCATCTGTCTCTGGATGCTCCGCTCACCCCGGGTGAAGACAACCGTCTTCTGGATTATCTGCCTGATAATTACAACCGCGGGCCGGCAGAGAGCGCATTCGAAAACGCCCTGAGCAGTGCCATTGAGGAATCTCTCTGCACCCTGAAAGAGCGCGAGGCGAAAATCCTGCGGCTTTATTTCGGCCTGGGCGGCCAGGAACCGATGACTCTCGAGCAGATAGGCTCGGTTCTCGGCATTACGCGCGAACGTGTGCGGCAGATCAAGGAAAAGGCTATCAGCCGCTTGCGCCATGTCTCGCGAAGCAGGGCGCTCCAGTCATTCATGAATTAAAAGTCACTCGCCCGGGGTGGCAAAAAGGCCCTGTCAGCGAGACAGCTCTCAGGCAATTAAATTTGCCAATCTGAAAGCGGGTTCCAGCGTGGAATCCGCTTTTTTTTAGCGTGCCCCAAGAGCGATACTGCTCTGGGCACCTGCCGCCTGAATTCACACCGCTTCCAATTTTGGCCGAACCGTTTCAAGATCCTTTTTTGAAAGCATGTCCCCGTCCTCTGCGGAACAGGAACCTTTTTTAAAGTTCAAGCTCACCTGAGTCGATTCTATAGATAGAATCTTATCCCGCCTTTACTGCTTCAGGTTTTGCCTGGAGGTACAATGTGTAAATTTTGTAGTCTGGAAAAGCTTGATACAGCCAACTTCGACTCATTCTTTCAAGGAGCGTCGACCCAGGGATATAAAAGTATGGTCTGTAAATATTGCTCGACAACCTTTTTGACTGATTTCGTCTTTCTTCAAACCGAACCCAAAAAACAACTGCCCCCCTCTTTTACAGAAGCCAAAGAAAACGGCTTTGTTCTCCTATCCTGCTAAGACAGGCGGGATTTTTCCTGCACAGTGTCTTTTTTTGCCGACCGCCTTTTTGGCGGTTTTTTTATTCTCCCGGTGCATTTCCAGGGTCGGGAATAGATTCACACGATCAGGGGCCGGGTGGGGCAATTCAACTAAGATATTATGTTACATCAGGTTATCAAAAGCGGGCAAAAACCGGATTGAGTCCTGGTTCGGTTATCGAAAAATTTTTATTGAAAGATTTTTCCGTTTAGGGTATAAATGAAGTAGAAAAATGGCTTGAAAAAAAATGTATATTGATTTATATTATTATAAGCCTTGCATTATATATAAATAAAACGGAAACTCACCGATGAAAAAAATTGAGCGAAATCTGGCCGAGTCCCAAAAAGCCTATCTCGACCTGCAACGCGCAATGGTCAATCTCGAAGCCTCCAAATACGTGGTGAATTTCTCCGATGACGTGCACGATAAGCTGTCCACTATCCGCCTGATCTTCGATTATATCTTCACCAAATACGGAAACTACGACTTCCGCAGGGATTGTATCATCGATTTCAAAATCTCGGAAATCGAAAACATTCTCGAAGCTCTCGAGTCCTTTATCGACAGCTACGGCAGTCTGATTAAAACGTACCGGGACAAACCATCCTCCAAAAATATCCGTCAGAGCAAACCCGCCTGATGCCCCATCTCTTCGCTGACAGAAACTATTGCATTATTTTCGCCTGATGCCCTTATTATATGGTGTCATTTTTCGCGCAAGAGGAGAACTTCATCTCATTTTAGCTGAAAGAGCCTGTTGGATGCTCAAGCTGCCCCTTGCAGACATAGCGGTGATAGTGATCTACCTGGTCCTGATCACAGGTCTGGGGGTCAGACTGGCCCGCTACCAGACCGACAGCCGGGCCTATTTTCTGGGCAACCGCAACATTCCCTGGTGGGCGGTCTGCCTGTCTATTGTGGCTACCGAAACCAGTGTCCTCACCTTTATCGGCGTGCCCGCGCTCTCCTATGCTACGGACATGCAGTTTCTGCAGTTGACTTTAGGGTATCTCTGCGCGCGGGTAATCCTGGCGATCTTTTTCCTTCCGGCTTTCCTCCAGGAGGACACTTACACTGTGTACGGCTATCTCAGCCGCAGGTTCGGCCCCCTGGCAAGAAACTGGGCCGCAACGCTCTTTCTTGTTACCCAGGTGCTGGGAAGCGGGGTGCGCCTTTATGCGGCCGCATTGGTACTGGCCACGGTGTTTGGCTGGCAGGATACCACTGCGGCCATCGTAATCATTGCCGCGGTGACTGTACTCTATACCTGGGCCGGGGGCATCAGCGCCGTTATCTGGACTGATGTGGTTCAGGCAGGGATTATGCTCGGCGGGGGAGTGCTGGCCCTGTATCTATTGGCAGTGATGATTCCGGAGAGTCTCCCGGACTTGCTGGCACGGGCCGCTGCGGATGGGAAGCTGAGGGTCTGGGACTTTTCTTTCAAGTTATCTGACACTTATACTTTCTGGAGCGGAATTGTCGGCGGTACTTTCCTCGGGATGGCCTCGCACGGAACAGATCAGGTACTGGCCCAGCGGATTCTCACCTGCCGCAGCCTTAGAGACGGAAGAAAAGCGATAGTCGGCTCGGCTTTTATTATCATACCCCAGTTCCTGCTCTTCCTTTTGATCGGGGTCCTGCTGCACTATTACTACGTGATCAACCCTCCAGCCCAGGCTCTGGGGAATCCTGACCGGATTTTCCCCCAGTTCATTGTCAGCCATTTCCCTCCGGTAGCCGCAGGGCTCGTGATAGCGGCCATGTTCGGCGCGGCCATGTCCACGCTCGATTCGGGCATCCAGGCCTTGAGCTCGAGCACGGTGATGGATCTGGTGCGGCCCCTGGCCCGAATCCAGCGGCCGGCTTCGGACTACCTGGGTTTGAGCCGGGCTTTCACGGTTTTCTGGGGAGCGGCGCTGGTGTGGGTGGCCCTCGTTGCCGGAGACTGGGGACCGGTGCTTGAAACAGGCCTGATGGTGGCCTCTTTCACCTATGGGCCTCTTCTGGGCCTCTTCATTCTGGGATTTTTCACACCAGTCAAATCACAACTCTCGGTTGCAGCCGCAAGTGTGGTCGGGCTGGCCGGGATCATCCTCTCGGTCAGGCTGACCGGCCTGCCTCCCTATACATGGTATGTAACGAGCGGCTGCCTGCTTACCGTAGCTGTGGGGCTTCTGGCCGATCTGGTTTCAAGTTTCCGCAAATAGATGCATTCAGAAGCCTGAGGGAAAGGGAAAACGGATGGCGATAGACCTTGGACAGTTAAAAAACCTGTTTTTTTCAGGGCTCGGGGGAAGCGGGATGAGCGCCCTGGCCCAGTTGCTCAACGGCAGGGGCGTTCACATTACAGGCTCGGACAGAAAGTACGACCGGGGGGAAAGCAGCAGTCTGTTCGCCAAACTCGCGGCCCAGGGGATTGAGCTTGTGCCCCAGGATGGCTCTGGGGTCATGGAAAGCCTGGATGCCGTGGTAGTCTCATCCGCAGTGGAGCCGGATACTCCGGACTACCGGCGGGCGGTTGAACTGGGCATCCCGCTGGTTAAAAGGCCCGAACTTCTCGCCGCGCTGGTGAACAGCGCCGCTCTGGGAATCTGCTTCTCAGGCACCAGCGGCAAGTCTACAGCCACCGGTTTATGCGCCTATGTGCTCACAGAGCTGGGCGCGAGACCGAACTTTATCAGCGGCGCGGCTGTTGTCAACTACCTCGGCGGCCCCACTACCGGGAACGCCCTGGGCTCAGAGAGCGGGATCTATTGTGTCGAGGCCTGCGAAAGCGACGGCTCGATTGTCAATTACCGGCCCGCCGTGGGGGTGATCCTCAATCTCGAGCGCGAACACCACGAAATCAGCGAACTCGTTTCGATGTTCGAGCGCTTCGCCTCTGCCACACAAGGACAGCTTATTCTCAACGCTGACTGTCCGAACATTCCCAGGCTTGACCTGACAAAGGCCGGGGCAAAAACTGAAAAAGTCAGTTTCAGTCTGGTAAACAAAACCGCAGACCTCCGGGCTGAAAATTTGCGCCTTGCGCCTTTGAGCGCCGATTTTACTGTGGGCGGTGTGGAGTTCAGGAGCCCGCTGCCCGGAAAGTACAATGTTTACAATGTGCTTGCAGCCCTGGCAGCCTGTGAGGCGGTGGACATAGAGCGGGAGGATTTTGCGCGTGTTTTGCCTGCATTCCGCGGGGTGGCCCGCCGCTTCCAGGTGGTGGGTGAATCAAGAGGGGTGACTGTAATCGATGATTTCGCCCACAACCCGGCCAAGATCGCTGCGGTGCTTTCAGCGTTTGAGGCATGGAAAACTCTGCGGCGGCGGATTGTGGTTTTCCAGCCCCACGGCTACGGGCCCACGCGGTTTTACCTGGATCAGCTTGTCGAGACTTTCGCACGCGAACTGGATGAGAAAGATCTGCTCATTTTGCCTGAGATCTACTATGCCGGAGGGACAGCGGCCAGAGACATCTCAAGCCGCGTTGTGGCCGGGCGGGTCTCGGCGCGGGGGAAAAAGGCGCTCTATTTCGAGAGGCGCAGCGAGGCCCTGCCTGTTATCCTCGAAGAAGCCTCAGCCGGGGATGTGGTGCTCGTGCTCGGGGCGCGTGATGATTCTTTGAGCGATTTCTGCCGCCAGATCCTCTCAGCTCTTAAAGAGCAGGGCTAGTGCTCTGACAAGTCAGTTTTGCCGGATCGGGACTTTCTACCTGATCTATTTATGCTCCATAAGCAATAAGGCTGCAGGCCAGAGGGCCACCCTGCTCAAGCCCCATGTTCTACTACGAGCCGGCGGTGGGGTGAAGGGACCTGCAGCCCACAGCCTAGAGCCTGTTCAAGTATGACCCAAACCTTTTTAGTCAGTTAATCTGTGCCAGTTACTATTCATTTATAAGTTGTAAAAGCACTAGCCACTCAGCAGCTCGGAGGCCCGCCCAAGTTCCCCATCTTCTTTGGCAAAGCAGAAACGGAGCCAGGTTTCATCATGGCCCCCGGAGAAAAAACTGGCCGCCGGCACCGAGGCGATTGTCTTTTCCTCCAGGAGCCTCCCGGCTGCCTCCAATGAGCTTATCCCCCCATAGCATTTCCTGTAATCGGCCAGCAGGAAATAAGTTCCCTCAAGCGGCAAGACCTCGAAGCCGTATGCCTCGAGCCCCCTGGTCAGAATTCTTCTTTTGGAGTCGTACATGACAGGCAGGTTTTTGTAGTAGCTCTCGCCGAACGAGGGCAGGGCTGCGGCAAGCCCGGCCTGCAAAGGATGGGGCGCGCAGATATAGAGGAGGTCGCTGATCAGCGACATTTTCTCGATCACCGCAGCAGGCCCTGCCGCATAGCCGAGCCGCCAGCCTGTCATGGCAAAGGTTTTTGAGAATCCCGAGACAGTCACCGTGCGCTCGAATAACCCATCGAGCGAGGCCACACTCACATGCTCGTGTCCAGCGAAAACGATATACTCGTATATTTCATCGGTGACAATCGAGACTCCGTACCTGCTGCAAAGTGCGCCGATTGCCTGGAGTTCCACACGGGTGAACACCTTGCCGGTGGGGTTTGCCGGGGTATTGAGCACCACGGCGCGCACACCTTTTGCCAGAGTCTCCTCCAGCAGGCCGAAATCGATCCGCCAGTCCGGGGGAGCCAGGCGAACGAATACCGGCTCGAAACCGAACAGCTTGAGCACGTTGACATGGTAGCCGTAGAACGGCTCGAAAGTGAGTACTTTGTCTCCTGTCTCAAGCAGGGCCAGAAGGGCGCAGGTATAAGCCCCAGTGGCTCCGCTCATGACGCTGATTTCTGTCTCCGGGTCGGCGGTGATTCTATTGTACTTCAGGAGTTTCGTGGCTATTCTTTCCCTCAGGGCTTTTAGCCCGTTTAGGGGCGCATAGGTGTTACAGTCCCGGGCTATGGCAAGGGCCGCCGCTTCCTTCACCGGGTCAGGCGTAGGCAGGTCGCAGAGGCCCTGGGAGAGATTGACCCCGCCCAGCTCGACCGCTTTGGCGGTCATTGCGCGGATCTCGGATTGCTTTAACGGCCTGGCGCGTGAAGCGATAGACAGATTCATAAAATGAACCTCGATTCAATTTTTAAATAAATCTCGATTTTAACAAAACAGGATGTCCTTTGCCAAGTGTCGAGCATAGATTTAACCCGGAAAATTCATAAAAATTTTTCCGTTCCCGTTTTTCGTAAGGGCGCACCCGTGTGTGCGCCCGATTACCATCGAAAAATTACCGAACGACGGGCGGACACATGGGTTCGCCCATACGCGTTTTGCGGTAATTTGTGAATAATGCGAGTTAAATAAAATACTGTTCACTTAAAGAGACAACACTCTCTTTTTGTCACCCCCGCGAAAGCGGGGGTCCAGAAAATCGGCTTAAAAACCTGGATTCCCGCGCAAGCGGGAATGACATCGTTTGCCTTTCCCGCCTAAAGTGAACAACATTGGAGTTAAATAAAATAACAAGAAACAGCCCTGGGAATATGGTTTTATCTGTCGGTACGCTGCAAAAAAGCCGGCCCACAAAAAAGAGACCGGCTTTTGCTGTCCTGATGTCCATTGTCTTGGAATCACAACTTGAGGCTTCTATATTACCTGCGGGCGGATACCGAAAAGCTGGCAGTATTGTTTCAGCTCCTTTTTGAAGTCTCCGTAGAAAAAGATCTGATGGAATCCGGGGTAATCAAGCATATCGCTCACCCCGTCGAGCTTGACCATGATCGCCACCACGCAGCCCCCGGCAGGGGGAACCGCCATATTCTGGATCACAGTGCCGGATGAGATTATCATCTCCACCTTGTCCCCTTCCAGGATGATATCCGCAGAGGTCATTCTCTGTCCCGGTTTCCAGACCGGCACCACTGTGGCGTCCCGCATCCCGTGGTGCGGGGTGATCGAGTAAGGCTCAGGGGTTTGCGAGAAACCGTTCAGCCTGGTGGGGCAGCAGCAGTGCGAGCCGATCAGACAGTCTTTCACGGTTTCAGGCACTGGGTCCTGCTGGAAGCCCGGCCGGTCGAAAAGGGACTGCACCAGGGCATGGGTCACGCAGGCGCCTAGGTCGGCCTCGCAGGCTGCGGGCACCCCGCAGTCGTTCATTCGGGACCAGGAGATACAGGGCAGGCTGACCTTGGTTTTGCCCAGGGCTCCCAGGCAATCCATCGTGATCCCGTCTCCCTCCTCGGCTTCGAGAATACTGCGCGCCACCACCAGGCTTTTTACCCCGTTTATGACATCCTGTTCAGTGGCCATGGAGATCCTGGCGGCATGCTTGATATAGGTTGCAGTGATGCGCTTGATCTCATCGGAGACCGGGGTCTGGTTGTATTTGTCGAGAAATGTCTGCGCAGGCAGGTAACGCAGCCTGGTGCCCAGCTTTTCGAGCCTGGTGTCTTTCCGCTCCGTGCCCTGAAGAACGATAAAGCGCATCTCGCGCAGCCTGGCCCCGGCTTTCAGCATTTTCATTCCGTAAGCCGCCTGGCTGAAATCATCAGTGGCGCAGATAAAGACTCCATCCCTGTGCGCCAGGCTTTCGGTATTGGTGGTGAAAGAGGTTCCCAGGGGCGTGAACAGGACTGTCGGGATCCCGCTGTCCGTTGCTTTCACTGCGCTAGGCCAGGAGTGGTCCTGGCGGTCGTGCACCACCAGAAACAGCCCGTCAGGCTTCTGAGCCTTGGCTTCTGCCACCCACTTGTCCGCCTCCTCGAGTGAATAAATCGGCAGGGGCCTCAGGTCTACCTCGATTCCCAGGTTCTCAGCTGTGGATTTTATCTGGCGGGTGTAGTTTTCCATTGCTGTCTTACCGTCATAGATCTGTCCCGGCCACCGCATGCCGTATTCTTCTTTCCGCCTGACAAAGGCGGCCTTGATTTTAGGCAGGTATTTCGAGCCCGGGCCCACAGGCCTGACCAGTCCCTCGCCTGTGGCAGCCAAAGCATCGAGAGCTTTCCCGAACATCGCGGCCCCGAGCAGGCCCCCACCGGTAGCGGAGAGGAATTCTCTGCGGGTAACATCCATTTCGACCTCCTTTTTCTCCAGGAGCAGTTTCGAGTAAAATGTTTGCTTCCACAGGAAGATTGGATAAACTAAATATATAACAGTGCCTGTTATCCGCAAGGTGTCAAAGATTTATATTTTATTTTACAATTTTTTTCTTGTGGGGAGAAGAAGCCGGGTTTAAATATAAAGCTAATTCTCTTTGAGCCTTCACCTCTTTTCCATAACCCTCTCTTCGTACCGGAGGTAGCCCATGATTCAGCTGGTCGCTATCCTGAGTGTTTTCGTTCTCGGGATTGTCTTCTCGCTTATCGGAGCAGTCAAGTTGAAACTGGCTGAGAAGCTGGAAATTGATGACGCCAGAGTTGGAGGACTGATCTCGACCTTGATGTTTACCAGCATATTCGTGGTTCTTTTTATCGGGCCCCTGGTAGACGCCTGGGGGCACAAGCCTTTCGCCATATTGGGCTTCTTTCTGGCCGGGCTGGCTGTTTTTCTTTTCTCCACGCTCAAATCGTACAAGGGAGTGGTATTTGCCTGTGTCCTGCTCGGTGTCGGCGGGATGTGCGTGAACACTGTGGGCAATACCCTGATGCCGATAGTCCTGTTCGGGGGCAAGAATGCGCCCAGGGCCCTGAATTTAGGAAACATGTTTTTCGGTCTCGGCGCGTTTCTCACACCCTTCCTGGGCGGGCTGCTGCTGCAAAGATTGGGTTTGTCGAAAACAGTGAACATTATCGCGCTGATCGCTTTTGTCCCGATAATCTTCGCCTTGACGACGACATCTTACCCGGCGCTTCCGCCTGCCGGGTTCGACCTCGGCAATGCCTTCGCCCTGCTGGGCAATCCTGTGGTGCTCATTGCAGCGCTCGCCCTTTTCTGCTATGTGGCGCTTGAAGCCTCGATGGGCGGCTGGATTACAACCTACCTGACCGCTGTGGGAATGACCCCGGCCAAAGCCAATGGGATTCTATCCGGGTTCTGGATCGCTCTGATGGCCTCGCGGCTCGGCACAGGTGTCAAAGAGATCATAACCCCGGAGAACGGAGCGACCGCAATTATGCTCCTGGCTCTCGTGGCCACGATTGCTATCGGGATTATGGTTGTAGCTAAGAGCAAGGCTCTGGCAGGCATAACGGTTTTGGTTACGGGCCTGGCTTTCGGCCCGATATTCCCCACTGTTGTCGGCGTAACTTTCTCGAAAACAGCTCCGGAGCTTCACGGCAGCGTGTTCGCGATTATTTTCGCGATCGGCCTTCTCGGGGCGAGCACAATCCCTGCGGCAATCGGCATCTATTCCAAGGGCAAGACCATTCAGAAAAGTCTCATTATCGCCGCGGTGGCGGCCCTGGTGCTCACCCTGGTCGCATTTCTTATGGGCCGTATTTAGCAATGTTCCTGTTAATCGATAGGGCAGGAAAAACCTCAAAAACCGCAGGGGTGCACTGTGAGCTGTCCCTGTAGGATTTTGTAAAATGGCAAGTTTCTATTTTAATTATTTCCTTGGAGTGCCGACTATGCTGAAGCGGAGAAATTTCCTGATCAAAAGTTCCCTGGCCCTGGCCGCTGCCGCCTCGCTCCCCCTGGGCGGGGAGGCATGCGCCGCAGAGCCCAGGCACAAGTTCAAGCTCAAATACGCTCCCAACCTGGGGCTGATGGGGAATATCGAGGATCCGGTCGACCGGCTGGATGCCTATGCGGATTTCGGCTTCAAGGCCTTTGAGTTCAACGGGCTGATGAGCTGGGAGCCGGCGCGGGCCGAAAAGCTCAAGGCCAGGATGGATAAGCTGGGCCTGGACATGGGGGTCTTTGTAGCCAATCCCTCGGGCTGGAACAAGTCCGGGATGGTGGACCCCGAGCAGCGGCCCGCCTATCTCGAGGAAGTGAAAAAGGCCGTGACCTATTACAAGATAATGGGCAACAAGTGCTGCACAGTGATAACCGGTATGGAGATACCCGGAGTTTACAGGGGGAAACAGACGGTGAACGTGATTGAGAGCCTCAAGCGGTCAGCGGACATTGTGGCGGACACCGGGCTTATACTGGTGCTCGAGCCGCTCAACCCGTATGTGGACCATGCCGGCTACTTTCTCAACCGCTCGGATGAGGCTTACGAGATCATGAAGGCTGTGGACAGCCCGAATATCAAGATCCTTTTCGACATCTACCATCAGCAGATTACCGAGGGCAACCTGATTAACAATATCCGGGCCTGTTACGACGAGATCGGCTATTTCCAGATTGCCGATGTCCCGGGCAGGCACGAGCCTGGAACCGGCGAGATCAACTACCGCCAGGTTTTCAAGGCCATCCACTCTCTGGGCTACCAGGGTATCCTGGGGCTTGAGCTGAGCGCCTCGATCAAGCAGGACCCCGAGGGGAGCCTCAAGGTTTTCCAGGCCGTCGTGGAGGCGGATAATTTCTAATTGGTCTCCGCTGGAGGGCGGACTTCGATATTTAACGGTACACAAAAAAATCGCCGGGACTCTTGCTGAGCAGTCCCGGCGATTTTACTTTTAAACTCGAATTATTCGCATAATTGAATTTGTTTCTATCCCCAGACTGGGCGGGGCCGGAAAATACTCTCCGCTTCTCCGCTTCCCCGTTTCTCCGTCTCTCCGTTTCTCCGTTTCTCCGCTTCCCCGTTTCCCCGTTTCCCCGTTTCCCCGTTTCTCCGTTTCTCCGCTTCCCCGCTTCCCCGTTTCTCCGTTTCTCCGTTTCCCCGATTCTCCGATTCCCCGTTTCCCCTTATCACCGCCTGCTGGTGTGTTTGACCGGGCGATGGAAGTTCACTCGCTTAATCATGATCCTGAAAGGCTACATTATTGCTCTCCGCCTTTGGATACAGATCGTTGATTTCCCGCTGGATGTCTATGGTAAGCTTGAGGGCGGTGACGATGCGGCAATAGGTACGGATTTCCTCAAACTCAAGCCGTCTTTCCTGACGGTCTTTCAGCCATTTTTCGCATACCTGGTAGCCGCCGACCTGGTATTTCCAGACAGCTTCGGTGACTGGAGCGAAGTACTGGGTTGGGTTGATGTAAACGCGCTCTTGACTTAATTCGTAACGCAGGCCTGCTTTCATGCCTTTATCTATGCGGCTTTCGCCCGCGCCCTCGAAACGGCAGGATGGCTGGTCCAGCTCGGAAGATTTCAAGAGGTGCAAAGCGGTTAGCCGCTCACCGAGCGCCGCAAGCGCAACAAACAGCCTTGCGTCAGCCGTAAAGGGGATCCGCGGGAAGTCCAGGCGCAGAAACTCGGCATACTTCTCGCGGTACGCAGGAGCGTAGAGCACGGCATAGACATAGTGGAAAATTTCTTCCGGCGAGGGTTCGCGGCCATACGCCTGGGCCAGCGCCGCCACCACCTTCGGATTAAGGTTAGGCCGCCGCGCCAAATGCTCATGGGGGGTAAAAAGATCTACCCGGGCGGCGGAGGGGTAGAGGTAGAGAGGGAAGTGGTAGTCGATGGTTTTAAGCGACACGGCCACGTGATCGGAAATGACACTGCACACGAAGGCGTGTTTCCAAGAACCCATATGCTCTACTCTCTTTGGCGTGATTAGCGCAAGATTCTCCCCGGCCAGCATGTGTTGCATGACCTTCTGGCGCCCGAGTTCGATCGCATGGTAGTGATAAAAAACCCAGCGCATATCAAAAGGCCGAGAAAGGTATTTTAAGATTTTTTCTTCCCAATAAACGTCTTCTTCGACTTTTTTGCGCTTCTCGGTCATTTTCCAGTCACGGGTATCCTTCAGCTTTAGAGCGATACGCACGAAATCGTCGGTGAAGCTGCGGTCCAGGAACTGGCGAATGCGCCTTTTTAACGCTTCGCGGTCGAAATCGAAGACGAAGTGGTCCCTATGGGTTTTGATGCCTGTAGAATTAACTACGAATATTTCTGGCACGAGAGGCCAGCGTTCGTACAAGTCCAAACCTTTGGTTGTCTGCGGCACGAACAGGTAAAACCCTGATTTTGGGGCGAGTTCCTGCCATTCTGTAGCTGTGATAGTGTGCTTTGAAAGCCATTCGTATTTTTGCTCGCGCAGCCCCCATAGCGCGGCATGGCTAGCAACGGCGTCATTTTTATGTTGCCCGCCGCGCTTGATGAAGAAGGCGATGGCGACACCCTGCCGGATATCGAAGACGTTTTGGTCAGGACTGCCATCCGGGCAGGTCTCTTTCTTCAGCGAATTGCCGTGCAGATCAAGGATAAAAATGTCGTCAAAAGTCTGCATCAAGCTTTGCCTCATGCCCCGGAAGGTAGGGTTGTCGAGATAGCCGTGGTTGGTAATCATGCCGACAACGCCGCATCCGGCCTGCTCGATCTTCCACTGGGCAAAGCGCAGGAATTTCACATAGTCATCATACAGCGCTTTAGGATTTCTCTCACCCAGCGGCTTCCCGTCAACCTGCATGTAATCGCTAATCTTTTCCACTATCCACTTGCCCTTGTTTGTGGAGTTGACAGAGTACGGCGGGTTTCCGAGGATGACGAGGATGGGCGTCTGTTTTTTTACCTCTCCAGCGAGATGGGATTCCTCGGCCAGGGCGGAGAAGCCGGGCAAGTGGCTCTGCTCCAGTTCCTCAAAGTATAGGGTGTTGGTAAGGTAGAAGGGCAAACGCTCGTTGTCGGTTAGCCGGTGGCCGAGCTCTTCAAGGAAGAAGCCCATTTTGAGGTGCCCGACTGCGTAAGGGGACATCATCAGCTCGAAGGCGTAGAAGTTTTTCAGAATGTGCCGCCGGATGAAGTCCTCCCTGGCCCCGGCGCCGTACTTGGCTGCAAACTCGCGGACAGCCTCCTGCGCGGCGCGGGCAACGAAAGTCATTGTGCCAGCCGCGGGGTCGAGCAGTGTCACGCCGGGGTCGGCAAGCCCGTCCGGTTTATTGAACTCGGTTTTGAGGAGTTTGTGGAGGGAGCGGACGATGTAAGAGACCACGGGTTCCGGCGTATAGTAAACCCCCCGGCGCTCGCGCTCGGCAGGGTCGTACTGGGCCAGGAAGGTCTCATAGAAGTGGACAATGGGATCGCTGCCCTTGCCCTCTCGGTAATAGCGGTTGAGAATGCTAGGCGCGTCGGCCACGGCCAGTACTTCGGCGATGTCATCCACGCACCAGGCGAGCTGTTCGGGTAAATCCTCGAGAGAGATGAAGCGGAACAGGTCGCGCAGCACCCCGATGGTTCGCGGGATGTTGTCGAAGGCCGCGCGGCGGCTGAAGCTTTCCCCGGCCCGCGTGCGGGCGGAGAACAGGCCGTAGGTGATAGTCTGGGCGAAGAGATCGGCAAAGTCTTCGGGGGTCAATGTGCCGATCAGGTATGTCTGAAAAGCCTCGAAGAAGCCGGTGAGGGCGCCGGGCGAGTCCCGTTCCTCTTGCAGCCGCTGGGCCAGGATATCGCGCAGGAAGCGTGTGCGCTTGGCTAGTTCTACAGCGAGATACTCCGCCGTGAACGCCTGTGGAAGGGAAAAGCCCAGAAAGCGGTCGAGCAGGGCGTAGAGTTCGCCGGTCTTCTCGACTGGCGGGGTTGTTCGCAGCCGGTTCAGGACCAGCGGCCGGGCGCCGAGAACCGTCTCCACGCATTCGCCGTTGCGGTACAGCCGG
>Ga0307379_10001349_pt1 | contig 39046 bp, 26 predicted proteins | sample UN2MG_FD_202237 | JGI IMG/M metagenome (GOLD analysis project Ga0307379, IMG submission 202237) | Soil microbial communities from Risofladan, Vaasa, Finland - UN-2 | ecosystem: Environmental > Terrestrial > Soil > Coastal area > Acid sulfate soil | place: Finland: Risofladan, Vaasa | collected...
TAGAGATATGGTGCGGTCCGCCAGATTTCGACCAGAGTCGGAGTATCGAATTGCCGGTCTTCATCCAGACCTTTGCCTGTGCCCACATCGTATTTTCGCAAATCTGTGTGAAGTGGTCCTTTGTGGCAGGAAGCACAGCCCGCTTTGTTAAATACCTTTTGTCCCTGCCTGGCTGATTTGCTGAGTTTGCCGTTGACCAGGTGGGGGCTCGGAATCGGTTTGAGTGACTTAAGATACTTATCAATTGCCTTAGCATCTTCTTCCGGGCGTTCAGCAAACATGATATGCCTGATTCCGGCGAGCACGGCCATCTCCGCATTCTCCCGGATACCTGTAATCATTGCTGGCGGGGTTTCGTGTGCAAGTAGCAGGCTTTTTGTATTCTTCGGATTGCCTAAGCCGTCGTTGATTAGATCCCAATTCAGGGCATCTACCCGGGCATCGGAGGGGTGGCAACTGGCACAGCTCTGCCAGCTTTGAAAACAAATTAGAGCGTCATTGAAAAGCATTTGGCCCTTTCGCTTGGTTGTCATTCGAGTCTTCGGACCAAGGTCTATGGAGGTCGTCTCGAATCGCGATTTGTTGCCCATGTCCACTACGGCGAGGCTGTCAGTGAAGTACTCTGCTACGTAGGCTTTATGCCCGATGACAGCCAGTGCTCGCGGAGCTCTGCCGGGGAGCTTGACGCGCTTTCGGATGCCATAGAGGAAGCTTAACTCGTTGGGAATATTTGAGGCTGTTTCAGAACCGTATGCTGCGTAAGAGCCGCCGGTGTAGCTCTGAGTCTGTCCTGCTTTGTCTTTATGGTAGCTGTTGATTTTGTCGAGCATAGGGGCGACCTCTATTACGCTTAGCTCGTGAGTCCCGGCATGGGTGACACAAAGGTATCTTGAGTCGCTCGTGCAGGCCAGGGCCCAGGGATTGGCGGCACCAGAATCTACATCATCCAAAAGGACGGTATCTATCAGCTTCTTGAGTTTTGCATCTATAATGCTGACGGCGTTTGTATTGACCCATCCTCGCTCTAACTGGGTAGTTGGAACTGTGTATCTCGCCAGAATGTGCGAGGCAAATACAAACCGGCCATCAGGTGAGACGACGAGGCCATGGAGCCCCGTGCTCCCGTTCGGCAGAACAATGTCGATGTCAAAGGCTGCCGTCTTAGTGTTTATGACGGAGACATTGCATGAAACCGATTCCGCAGTGGCCGGTCCGGCTGGAAGAAGATTACCCACATAGAGCCATTTCCCATCTGGTGTGATGTCAGCGGCGAAAGGCTCCCGCAGGGCAGGAATTTTCGTTATCTGCTTGCCGTCCTTCGTGCTTATCACCGAGATATTGTTATTGAAGCGGTTACATACATAAAGCAACTTGCCGTCGGGGCTGAGTACGGGAGATCGTGCGCCGTATCCGACCGGAATTTGCCGAATAATCTTGCCGGTATCAGTTTCGACTATACAAACAGAACCCTCCGGCGCTGCACAGGTGATATATAGATATGCTCCATCGACAGTCAGGGCAAGACCTGTCGGTTCTGCGGGTACATTGATTGTTGCCGTAACCTTATTCGTTTGTGTATCAAAGACGGCTACCTTTTTGGCGGTAGCCTCGGCTATATAGAGCGTCTGACCTTTCTTGTCTGCAACCAGCGCCGCTGGCGAAAGGTATTTTTCAGCAGTTTTAGCAGCAAGAGCAACGTTTGTAAAATTCCCAAGCGATAGAGACATGCTTATCCACACAATTACTTTGTTCATATGTATTTTACTCCATAACTATTTGCTCTGGTTGATAATATTTTCAGGCTTATACCACAGCGACTGCCAGTATGCCCGGTCGGTTGCATAAACATCTATCCGGACATCTGCAGCAAGATTCTCCGGGATAATCCCATATTTTTTCATCTCACGAACATATGGTGACACAGGACGGAAGTCCGGCATATCGAACCGCTTGATTTTATCGAGATGATTCTTGCCGGCTACACACAAAGCCAGGATTGTCTGGTAGTCTTGGTTGTTGGTGTCGGCGTAATATCCAAAATTAGCGTACCAGTGGGGGTCGTAGTTTAACTGACGACATGCAAAGATAATCTCGTCCACACCTGCCATCGGCCCGGCAAGGAAATCTTTGAGTATGTTTGGCTCATCTGGGCGTTTTTCTCCCGACTGACCGACTAACGTCGGAGCGAGATCGCACACAAATAATCCCCACAAAACTATTGAAAGAACGCTTATCGTTTGGTGTTGTCTTGCCACTATTACTAATCTCAATCTTGTAGCACTTAATTGCGCCTGACAATATTCATCGAGGTTGCGTATTTTTGTTCCGAAGCTTCCACCTCGGCAACGATACGAAATCCCACGTTATGGACACGCTGCCAGGCTGGATAACTCAATCGAAAAGCAGAACGGCATCGTTTTGGACGATCACACCAGGAACCGCCGCGAACTACTTTTCTGCCTGTTTCAGTTGGATAATCACGACCATCGTCGGGATTGTAAGGATAGGGCTTATATGTTGTTCGGGTCCATTCACAGGCATTGCCATGCATGTCGTACAGGCCCCATTGATTCGGTCGGTAGCTGCCCACGTCCGCCGTTGCTACAGACTTGTCGTTGAAACGTATGTCGCAAATGATATTTCCTCCAAAAACAGCCGATTCCAGTATACCTTTGCCAAAGTGGGCAGTAATGTTTGTCTCTATGCCACCTGTGGGTCCCGGCCGAACACTTAACGACTCGTCTGCAACATTTGCCCATAGTGTGAAGTCTGTTTCTACCTCGCCGTATGAAAGCGCTCCTTGCGAGCTTGCGCGACAGGCATACTCCCATTGCGCTTCTGTCGGCAATGTGAACTTCATGCCGGCCTTTTGCGAAAGCCAATGACAAAAGCTAATGGCCTGCTCCCATGATACGCGAACCACTGGCTGTTTCGAACCGGCAAGGGAAAGACCCGGACCATCCGGGCCCTGGTAGCGTTTCGTAAAATATCCAGAGTCGTGGTTGGAATCGAACATATGGTATTGTTCGTTAGTAACCTCGTAGGCTCCAATCCAAAAGTCTCGGCCGATTGACACTCGCGCAAGAGGACGTTCATCGAGTGGACCATTGAGGTCGCCCATAACGAATTTGCCGGCGGGAATCCGCACAAGTTTCATCTTTACGCCTCCGCCCAGCTTGATTATTTTCTCAATTGCTCCACCTACCCTTTCCCGGCTGCTCTGCGAAGTATAAACCGCTTTAGTTTCAGGTATCGGTTCCGGGCTTATTGACTCGATGGGTAGGCGATGAATTTGCGGAATCTGTTCAGGGTCGTCTTTGGGGCCACCGTACAACCGGCATAGTTCGCGGCGCCGCTCAGCGGCGCCGTCTGGAATCTGGCACACTTCACCCCAAGTGCCGTGACAAGGGCCGTTCAAGTCAATCCAGGTGATGAGTCTGTCCCAGGCTTCAGCGTCCAGTTGGACATTGTGGTGACCTTTCCGAAGCATCTGGACCAGTTCACTCGTATCGGCGTGGTATTCGCCGGGGACCAGCAAACCGACATGGTCCTCAATATTGACCCTGCGGATATATGGCACAAGGGCCTCATAGGCGGGTGTATATAGAACCTTCGTACCTCCGAGCATTTTCTTAACTTCCGGGTGCAATCGTTGTGCACCCAGTCTTGTAAGCTCTCTTCCGTGATAGTTTCTCGCGAAGAGTTCTGAACGCAGGTCGGCAATCAATTGTCCACCCGTACGCTCTTGGCCATTGTGACAGGCAACACAGTATTTGTCGAGCACAGGCTGGATGTCCCTCTCAAAATCAAGGCCCCTCGGCGGGCCATACCATGATTTGATGCTGGCCGGTGGACGTGTGGTAGCCAACGTGTTATAGGTTATGGGGATTTGTTTTGGCTGCTCGTGACAACCAACACAGGAAACGGTCTCACCCGGCATCGCTGTGAACCAGCTCCGCATTAATTGAAGTGCCTTGCCTTGCTCATCCAGCGGCTGCACAGTCAGTGGCGTATTGGCCGGAACGCTGAACATGACCGAGCCGTCCTCGTGGACAGGTACGGTGCCTATGATTCGCATCACTTCCCATGGACCTCCACAGCCGATTTTGTCCGGCCCGGCCATTCCGGGGTAGCCGAAGTGATAGGCTACAATCCGCAGTTTTTTTACAGTACCGCGAGGTATACCTTCCAGTCCGGGGCCGGCATACACGTTGTGCAGATATACGATAGCGTCCTGCCGTTCCAGGTCCACTTTATCAGGGATGGCAGGGGGGCGTGACGTTTTAGTTAATGGGATTGGTTCAAACAGGTCGAACTTTGGCGCTACATGAATTGGCAGAATATTGTCGAACACATCAACCAGATAGATGCCCCAGTGAGATTTGCCATCAAGCTGTGATGAGACAAGGAAGTACTTTTCGCTCAGTGGGTATGGATGAAGGAACTTCGGCCAGGACTTATCGACCAGGTTATCACGGATGACTGTCTTAACCGGCTTGCCTCGCCCGGGAATCCGCTGGAGAACACCCTCGGCTTTTTGCCAACCTTTAGTTGTATCCAGCAGCCCTAATTCACCCATACGCGGCACGCCATGGTACCCTGCGATAATGGCTACAATCTTGCTCGGTGAACCGGGAATCCCTCGCGGGTAATAAAGTGCGTTCGGCCAATATGAATTGCTTCCGTAAGCCGCCCGCTGGCCGGTACCGTCAGGATTCATCACCATCAAAGGGCGCAGATAGATATGCATAGGCCCCGTGTAATCCCAACGGCTGAATATTACCTGGCCCGTCGGCAGCACGGCCGGGTGAAGGTCGAGGTCCTGATCGAAACACAACTGTCGCATATTGCCGCCATCGGCATCCATCAGGTAGATATTGCACGCTCGCTCCTTACCGTGCCAGCAGGGAACTCCCGTGTATGAGGCAGTCGAGACGAAGACGATTCGGCCGTCAGGTAGATAGCAGGCGTCAAAATTGTCCACATCAGGGTGCTCGCCACGCGAGACCTGCCGAAGGCATGTGCCGTTTGTCTTAATCTCGAAGATTTGCCATGTTGCACCTTTCGGCATGGTGAACAGTAGTTTTTCAGCGTCATAATGTAAATCTATTTCGCCGACAAATTCATCCGCTGGTGGTCGAAAAAGAGTTTTCAGCTTTCCGTCGGGGCGTATGGGTTCCAATACTGCAATCTCGTTATTGTAACCGGTCCGTTCGATGCCGGTATTGCACTTGTGGTTGACAGGTAGACCAAGCTGTCCGCGTTTGCGTTTGAGCAGCAGTAGCTTATCAAAATCAAGCAGCGGATTGGAAAGCAATGCATCGTACTTCAGGTTTTCCAGTTCGCCTGCGAGTTTCAGCAGATTGGTTTTTTTAGAATCATTATTTTGATTATTTGAACTGAGAACAAAGTTGCTTAATTTTTCCAAGCTGTCCAGACGCTCTAAATATTCCTGGCCTTTTGGATACCTTTTTCCAAACGTCTCACTCAAGTCCGTAATAGCCAGGCGAAGAGATTCAAAATCATAACTACGCACTTGTCTTATTGCTTTATCATAACTGGGATCGGAAGTGTTCGCTGGCACATCAGTTAGCCCATCGGCAAATCCAGGAATCGCATTAACTCCTAAAACTGAGAAGATGAGGTTACTATATAAGAGAATTTTTAAAGTGCTGTTTCTAATGTTGGCCTTTCTTAGTTTCATTGCCATATTCCTTATGTAATTGAACATCCGCTCTTTTTAAATTCCGTATCGAATGACGCTTAACAGGATTCGGGCTTGTTAACTTCGGTTTTAAAAACATGTGTCACCAAAACTCAAATCCTGCAAAAACAAATACTTGCGAAACCTTAAAAAACAGTTGATATCAAAATAACAAAAACAGGCTAAAAATCAAGCCCAAAACCAACAAGATGATTTGGCTAAAATTATTGCTGTTTGGCCGGAACTTCCAGAGAACATAAAAGCAGCGAAAAAAGTACTAATCCATATCCATATCAATGAAGTGAATTGAACGAAAAAGGCGGTAACTATAGATACCATCCATGTCCAAAAGCGGGTATCACAAATGTGTAAAACGAAATACATAGTCGAGGCAGAGAAGAGAAAAAAGCCGGTTCATTTATCGTGCCCCGTCCCTTATTCTAATAATATGCCTACCGTATTCTAAATCTTGATTAATCAACTAGCTCTGCCGGTGGTCGCTGATTTACCAATCCCTTAGCGACTTCCCCTGCGCTGAGCCAATCTGACGCCGATTATCGGCGAGCGTTCATATAAATGATGTGCACTGGTCCTTCTGAACCGTACTTTTCGTCGTCCTCTCATAACCAGTAGTAACAGAATCATAGCCACTGCTGCTATGGTCAGAAGTTCCCATCTTTCCCATTGTCTGGTGTATAGCAAGGAGCAGTACTGTGTAAGTCTATTTATGAAACTTTCTAAGGTCATCCTTTTTACCTCCTAATCTTAGGCTAATCGCCAATCCGTTTTGCTTTTAGTTTTTCCATAAGACCTTATTCGAGGTACCTTGTCTCAGTATAGTTGCCTCCACGAACATCATAAGAACTGGAAAAAAACTTTTTACTTATATGGTGTAATTCGAAACAAAATATTGTTGCTGTTTCGAACCATTTTGTGTTTACCATCTTACTGCCTTTTGACTTTCGAACAAGCTTTTTTTTGTGGTATAAAGCCTTCTCACCACTTCTCCTTATACTTTAGTTGAATTTTATCACCTTGATTGATGCATGTCAACGCAAAAGTCCTATAAAAACATTTTTTCTGCAGAAAAGTGCATAATATCGTTGCCAGGCCATCTCTATGCCTTGTACTACATTAGTACTCGGGTCCAAAGAAAATTACAGTTTTATTGTGAGGTTTTCCGCAAATCCGAAGTCTCGGATGTTACTGAGGGAGATGGTTTTGTGATGTCTTTTGCTTCTCGCAGTATATTCAAATTATGATTTGCCTGATCTTCCGGCAATACTTGTTTGAACAGAGATAGTGCTTCTTCATCACGGCCCATCAAGCCGAGTGCGACAGCCATGTTCGCCCTGTACTTTGCATTTTCTGGCATGATACCTGCGGCTTTGTTAAACATCTCCAGAGCATTTTCATAATCACGCCGGACTATCCAACACATGCCCAAATTGTTCAATAACACAGGATCCTCAGGATTAACAAGAAGGGCGTCCTGGAGCGTTTTAATCGCTGTGTTTGTATGACCTTGGCGCATTTGCAGTTCTGCCAGTCTGTTGTATGCGGCAATGAGTTTGGGATTTTCTTGAATAATCCTCTTCAATACATATTCACACTCCGAATCCCTACCCTGCGTAGCAAGAATATCAGCCATTGCATAAAGTGTTTTTGCAGTCGGGGGGGGATTAGCCTGCTTTTGAAACTCATACTCCGAGTTATCCAAGACCGAATCCAAGTTTGGTCCGGAACTTGTAGACTCCGAGCACCCACCTAAGCAGAGTATGTAAATAAGGCCACACACCCATAACGATATAATTAGATTTAATTTTGCCGAGCGGATATCTGTCACTATCTTATCCCCTACTTAAATGAGGCTGAGGTTCCAGCGGGAGCACCTTTTTCCACTTCCTCTAAGATAATCAGGACTCTCTCAGAAGCCATATTTGAGCCTCCCGGCATACTATCTGAAATACTCATTCGGTCCATGTCGAGGCCTGCTTCTCGCAGTCTGTCGAGTACCAAGTTTACCCGAGCTTCGTAAAGATTTGCAGGAATGTTATGTTGCCGAATATTCAAATGACCGGCGTGTTTAATAAAGTGGCCTGTCAATACTGCAAGATCTCGCTGGCCAAGTTCATTAAGCTCTGCACTGTTGTTGACGAAATGGTAGGGGAATAGAGTATGTTGAGAAATGATCGCATTCTCCATTGCGATATCATTATAAGAATTTACGAGTTGGCTGTTTATAGTGTGTCTATCTTGACTTTTCTCCATACTCTCCTCGCATCCAACTATCAAGATGCAAAGCAGAACCATCATTATGATCATCTTCAGTTTCATAAAACATTCTCCTTGATTTAATTTTTATTCAATATTTCATCGCATTGAATATGGCTACTACTGCCGGTCCGGCTATTGTAATGAGTACCGCCGGAAAAAGAAACAGAACCATGGGTATAATTAATTTCACTGCCATTTTCTCTGCTTTTTCTTCTGCGGTAAAAAAACGTTCTTCTCGCATAGATGCGGCGAACACTCGCAGAGCAGTAGAAATGCTGGTACCGAATCGCTCAGTCTGGACTAATGTGGCTGCCAGAGAAGACAGTTTATCCACACGTGTGCGTTCTGCCATATGTCGCATTGCATCTACCCGACTGACTCCAAGGTGAATCTCGAAGTTGGTCAAGGCCATTGCACTGGCTAACGTGGGACAGACATGTTGAATTTCATCGGCAACAATATTCCAGGCCATTCCCAATCCTATTCCCGAAGAGACACATATCTCGAGCAGATCGATGGCTTCCGGTAGGTGTTGGCTGATTTCGTCGTGACGTTTCTTCAATCGCATCATTATCTTCATATTGGGGACAAAGAATAGGAAGGCACCCCCCAGAAAAATCAGGATAATCTTCGTTATAATATAAACTTCCGTGGGCATAATTAACAATGCGGTACCCACAAGTCCAACAACGAACAATAAAAGTTTAATTCCTGTGTATATCGCCGGTGCGGACGTATTAAAATACCCAGCTCGGACGAGCTCTTCCCAGAGACTCGTGCTTGCATGTCCGTGCGAAGCAAAATTGCCAACCTTTTCAAGAAGCTGCAGCAAGCCGGACTTCTTCTTCTGCGAAGCACTCCCGCCCGTTCCTATCGGAGCACTCTCTTGCATTCTCATCTCCAGCGTTTTTCTTTTCTGCGCTTGAGACAAAAGGATTGAGGCACCAATTGCAACTATAGACAGGAACGTCAGTCCAGGGATTATTATTTTGTCTCCTATGGTATCCATTATTAGCAGTACCCAGCAAGGTCAATAAATTCTTGTTCAAACTTAGAAACGCAACACGGCAAGTCGATTCATTACCCATGCGCCAGACAGGACCATCGAAACCATCGCTACCAGCATGTATTTGCCGGTCGTCGTTTGATAGAACATCTCCATGTATTGAGGATTAACAACAGCCAACAGAAAAAACAGGATTATCGGCAGTGCAATCAATACCCTCTTACTAAATTGCGTTTGAGCTGTTAAAACACGAATACGTCGATTTAATCTCATTCGTGCCCGGATTACAGATGCCAAACTGTCCATTAAATCAGCTAAATTTCCTCCGCTCTGTAACTGTATGGCAACCGCCGTGGCGAAAAGCGTCAGCTCAGGATTGTAGACGGTTTTTGCTACCGAACGAATGGAATCTTTCATATCCAAACCCAGCAACTGTTCATGGCAGATCCTAAAGAATATGTCTCCTAATGGCTCGTCGATCTCTTCTGAAATTAACTGAAAGGATCCCAGTAATGGCAGTCCGGCGCGAAGAGCACGAGCGCAGATGCCTAATGCATCTACAAGTTGTCTCTCAAACAAAGCTTCCCGTTTCGTAATACAGCTCCGCGTGTAGCACCAGAAAGCGACCACAATCGCAAAGGAAGTGCCGAGTCCCAACAAAATCCCGCCACCCAACATATACGTGACTACAAAGGCCAAAATGGCAGTCCCAAATACCCCCAGGACAACCGTTTGTACTGGGGCATGCCACCCAGCAGCGGATTTCAAACTTTCCAGGCGTTCCCCTAAGGTCAGTTTTCCCGGAGATATGACATTTCTGGCTTCTTGTTTTGTCTCACGCCAAAGCCGCAGAGTCTGAGACTCTTCAGTTTCCTTCTTAACAATACCTAATCTTTTTTGTACTGACTGCAAACGAACTAAGTATCGACCTAACCAAAGAAATAAACAGATACCCCAGACAGAAAAAACCAAACCGAAGACTGCTATCATGGCAATAATATTTATCAACTGTTCTGGGTTCATAGGGTTTCAAATCCTACTGACATTTACTTAACTCACAAAATGTTGTTCTCTTGAAGGAAACATAAATCCGAAATAGCTTTAATATTTACCCTTTAATGCAATTCATATAGTCTCATATCACAGCATCGATTATCTCTTATTGGAAAGTTTATTGCCTATTATTTGTTTGGGTTGGATTTGACAAGAACTCTGCGCTTGAACAAATCGTGCGGCATTTCCACACCTCTTGCTTTTATTCGGTTTAGCAACAGCGGGCGAACCCCACAAGCTTGAAACTGCCCGCAGGCGTTCCCTGTATCATCAACACCGGTCTGATTGAAATCGAAAATATCGTGAAGGCAGATTGTGTCACCCTCCATCGCAGTTATTTCCACGATTTTTACTACTTTACGGCGACCGCCCACCATACGTGCCAGATGAACCAATACGTCCAGAGCGGAGCTCAGTTGCTCTCGAATCGCACGTATCGGATAGTTTATCCCGGACATGCTCACCATATTTTCAAGTCGCCGCAGAGCATCCCTCGGGTTGTTAGCGTGTACTGTGGTCATTGATCCTTCGTGTCCCGTATTCATTGCCTGCAACATATCTAAGGTCTCAGCACCGCGAACTTCACCGACAACTATCCGATCGGGGCGCATACGCAAACTGTTGCGTACGAGATCACGTTGAGTAATACAACCTTCTCCCTCAATGTTTGGCGGCCTGGTTTCCAGACGTACAACGTGTTCACGCTGTAATTGCAGTTCTGCAGCGTCTTCTATGGTTAACACACGCTCTTCGGAAGGAATCCATTTCGATAATGCATTAAGGAAGGTCGTCTTGCCCGTTCCGGTTCCCCCCGATATTAGAATGTTCATCCTACATTTTACACAAGCCTCCATGAAGTAGGCCATGTCTTCTGTCAATGCTTCTAATTCGAGTAATCGTTGGATGTCAATTGGGGTGACACCAAAGCGCCGAATACTCACCATAGGTCCATCAAGGGCAAGGGGGGGTATGATTGCATTTACTCGAGAACCGTCCGGTAAGCGCGCATCAAGCATCGGCATACTTTCGTCGATTCGGCGCCCCACGTTCGCACCGATCCGGTGGATGATTCGCATCAAGTGCTTTTCATCCATAAAAGAGACGTTGGTTGATTCAAGCCGCCCGTATTTCTCTATGTAAACTTTAGACGGTCCATTTACCAGGATATCGCTGACGTTAGGATCGCGCAGAAGCACCTCCAAAGGGCCAAAGCCGAAAACCTCATCCATCACCTCGCGAAGCAGTCGTTGCTTATCAGGGCCTGAGAGCGGGTACTGCCGTGCGCTCAGCAGGGCGTCCACTCTATTGGAGCATTCCTCGTGTAACTGTTCGAGCGGTATTTGCCGTGCCTCATTTAGATCTAATACCTCCAGCAGCTTCCGATGTATTTCTGCCTTTATTTTCTGCAACGCCATGTTCTTACTATGGTCAATATTTTCCGATTCAAATGATTGTTCCTGTTTTTCTTTCATTCTTAATCACCCTGAGATTTTGCTCTACTGTTTATTTTGTAAGCACTTACTTTGGCTGCAAGTTTTCTAAAATCGCTTCGTAAGCCTGATCTTGGGGCAACTTCAGCTAAAGGTTGACCGCGATTAACAGACTTCATTGCCTTGCGCCAATCACTCCGAATAGCTTGGCAAAAATTCAAACCCACTGCCTTTTTGCTGTCTTCCAATCTAACTAACGGACCTCGCTTTTTAAACCGGTTTGCCAGAGGTACTATTTTTTCGCCTGCAATCCCGGAATTGGTCAGATATGACACCATAGATCGAGCAAACTTTACATCCTTAATAGTAAGTTGTAACACGACTAATATAACATCGCTCATGCTGGCAAGATTTGTGACAATACTTTCCGGCATACGAGGAGCATCAATCACAGTGTACGTGTAAACCTGTCTGCATGCTTCAAGAGCACTGGGGAGATTCTCATACCGAAGCTGCCCGGTCTCTGGAGACTCTACGCTGGCAGGACTAACCAGCACATGAAAATCTTCCTTGTAACGGTAGGCGCTTGATTGTATCAGATGTCCGTCTATCAGGCCCTTGCGGGCCAGAACATCTGCAATGCCAAACTGGCTATTGATTCCAAGATAGGTCGACATAGTTCCGTAGCAGCTATCCAAATCAATCGCTAAAACCGATTTGGAGGACATCAGTTGAAGTTCGTTGGCAAGATTAATAGCGACTGTTGTCGCACCACAACCCCCGCCGGCTGAAAGTATTGATATTACTGAGCCTAATCCGGCTTCTTTTTTCGCGCCATCGTGGATAAGCTGCTGAAGTTCCTTAGAAAGCTCCGATGCGATGTCTTTCTTCTCCAGGAAATGCCTTGCACCAGCCTGCATGGCTTGGATGACCAATTCTTTGGTAAAACTGCTGCAAATCACAACAACGTATGTTTCAGGATATGTGGTTAAGATAGTTCCCAAGTCGTACAGAACTCGTGGAGGATCCGGATCGATATCAACCACTACCGTCCGAACTTCTTTTTTCAATAAGTAACTCCTGAGCTCTGATACTTCTTGACAGATACCAGCCAGGTTAATGCACCCATCTTCATCCAGCGCCGTTTTTATAGTGTTCGCAGTGGTCTCTTCTTTGGTTACTAATAATATGTCAGATCCTGATGTCATGTGGGACCTCATTTGTCCATTTTTTCTTCAACAGGATAGGTAGATACTGTCGCATCTGCAGGACTCGAAGGCATCATCGTCTTCTTTTACTATTTTGCCTTTCCGTTTTCTTCATTTTCCTGTGAGCTTTGTTTGTCCATACCTTTGGTATAAGGATTCGATGCTGGGCTGACCTGGTTCGAAGAAATCGGTTTTTCATAAGAATCCCAGGCGCCTGGTCCAATGAGTCCATCAAGGCCTATACTCTTTAGCCATTCGGCCTCATTTGGATTAATCTTCGCCGGCTTCTTACCTTCGATTCGCCCCTCGAGATAGAACTCCCAGTCATTGGGGTCCGAATGCAGGAAGCCCGGAAGGGGCGGTACTTCGCCAAGTGACATGGGTTCTACAAGGGATGCTGTTACCAGGATAACCAGTTCTGTTTCTTTTTTTTGGTAACGTACAGAGCGAAACAAAGGACCGAGGATCGGCAAATCGCCAAGGCCTTGAACGCGGGAGTTTAATGCCTCGGTTGTGTTTTGGAGCAAACCTGCCATAGCAAAGGTCTGTCCACTGTTAAGTTCCAGCGTCGTCTCCGCTTTCCGCGATACCAGGGCCGGGACACGAAAGCCAGATATTGTAACAGCACCAACATCCGACAGGTTACTGACTTCCGGAGCCGTATTTAAACGAATTGTGCCATCACCCAGAACGACCGGTCTAAACGTCACTCGAACGCCGTATTCTTTATATTGGATTGTTACCGAATTGCCTCCCCCGGCTCCTCCACTACTGCCCTGTACGACCGGAATTGGAAACTCCCCACCGGCAAGAAAACTGGCCTCTTCACCGCTTAGGGCCACAAGCGTTGGGTTTGCCAGAATTCTCATATACTGATTTTCAGCAAGTGCTTGAATAAAAATCTCAAAATCTGCCCTTGGAACACCAGCAAAAATCGTTACAGCCGCGGCCGGCTTTGCATCGCTCATGAGTTGGAAGGGCATGGTATCCTTCACAAGCGTACCTGCCGGAACTCCAATGTCTCCGCCGCCCAAATTACCAAGCCGTGAACCGCCAAAATAATCATCATCCGTGTGGAAAATATTTATGCCCAGGGATCGCAATGCCGCCCGACTTGCTTCTGCTACACGGACCTGTAATTGAACCTGTTGCACACCGGCAACGCTTGTCATATCCACATAAGTAACTCCGCTTTTTTTCAGGTAATTATTGAGCTGCACTACTTGATCTGAGCTTCGGAGAAATCCTGTTACAATTAGCGTCTCACCGGACTCGCTGACTCCCAAAGAGGCATCCGGAAACAGTTCATCCAGCTTTTCCTTAAACCGGGCGGTGTCCAGCCTCACCTGGACTTTCCACTGCTGGACCTGGCTCTCGTCCTCGCTCCATACAAGCAGGTCCGTCGAGCCGACCTTGCTGCCTTGAAGCAGCACCTGTTCAGGTGTTAGAACCTGTACGTTAGCGATTGTTGGGTCAGTAACAGCCACACGGATCGTAGGCCATGGAGCCTTGACAATCGTAGACTCGCCCACAATGAACGTTATGGTTTCGGGCTTGACGGTAATGTTATCGGAACCGGCCTCAACAGCGTATGCTGGTAAAATGCCACTAATAAATATAATAACGAGGATACATCTAACTGTATGGCCACTAATTTTTGTTCTTTCTACGATTGATTCCATGTTTTATCCTTTCACACTCAGGCCGCAGTAACTTTAAACGAATATCATTATATATCGTCCGCATGCGAAAGGAACTTATTTTTATTTTCTTGAAACGACCCCCGTTGCATCTTCATTTTCCGGGATGGCCAACTCCTCAATCTTTGATTCCCGGCCTCGAATCACGGTTACGCCCCAACGTGGTGAGCGGCGAACCTGGTATTCTTCGTTCGGCTTAGGCGGCTGTGGCTTGGTAAAGAGGTTCGGGTCAGCGATACCCTCTCCCTGAGACTGTTGTGGCAGATCAATGACGCTTAGTATTTGCTCTGCTAACGACTTTTGCTCGTTCTGACCGGCAGAAAATACTGCCGATGTTAATACTGACCCTAAGTGAGCCAGTCTGCCCTGGCTTAGCACTGTTCCTTCTATATCGAACATATTCCTGTCCAGAGGATTTCGGATAGCCAGCGATATGCTCCCGCTGCCTGCCGCCAATTGCAATGCTTCTGCCTGTTTCGGATCGACCATGAGGGTGACCGCTGCTCCCGAGCTTGTACGACGTGCTCTGCTATCTTTCTTGTCTTCATCATTCGGATTTGACACGACGGAATCACCTGCTACGGCGAGCACCTGGATTCCGCGGAGCATGGTTGTGGATATCGCCTGGCCCTCATCGGTCCTTGATAACCTGAAAGAGACCAGTACATCTACTACACAGCCCGGGTATAACAGTGCCTGGTCCGGAATTGCACTTCTGGAAAGGTTAACGGTAACAGCGCGCATTCCATGAGGCAGCGCTGCTGCTAACTGTGCCCCGGTTCCTGTTGTCACAAAACAGGACTCTGTTAATATCTGACCTTCGACTACAGGTACGGAAAGGACTCTTCCGATGACCTTTGTAGAGTTGGTCATTGCTCCCGGCGGTAAGTCTTTATTCGAAATCTTCTCTTTGGTAACATGCTCAAGGGTAACGACCGTCATTGCAGGAATAGATATCTTCGCCGTTACAACTTCAACATCCGAAGGGGAATTCTTGTCGGCAGCAGCAGATGAGTCTGTACGCATAGCACCGATCAAGAGTGCAGCACTCGCCGCTGCCACTGCCCCCAGTATTAACAATATTATAATGCCCCATTTCATTTTTGACCCCCTCTGCTTGGTTTTTTTTATGTGTTCTTAAATACCTGTTCCACTGTTCTTGTCACCGAATTGCATTACTTCAGCTAAAAACCTTCCTTGGCCATGGTGGTCGAAGCCCCCAGATCCCAATCATCCGGTTCCAGTCCCGTAAACATTTTTATATGCATTATATCTACGTTCGAACAAGGAACCGTCACTTTTACTGTAATAGGTACACCCATCTCCAGCCCGGAAATATCATCTATTTCCACAAGATCAAGGACGCCATCTACTTCTCTCGTCTCGAAAAAGGTCACTGTGTATCCGCTGATTTGTGCCCTTTCCGGTGCAAACAAGTTGTCTATGGCGTCATATACGTCGTCGTTGATTGCGTCCGGTCGAATTGCTATCCGGGCGCCAATGCGGGCGGCATTTGTGATTTGCTGTGTTTTTAGGAACAGCCACCCGTATCTTATAGCCCCCATCGTGATAAGAAACAGCATTGGAAGTACCAAAGCGACCTCTACTGTTGCCAGGCCGCGGTAACGAATCTTTTTTCGTGTCCTTACGATAACCATAAAACCAATCCCCCACCGCAAACGCCTGCACAAATCGCGACGCCATACGGGATATCAAGACTGACAGATTGCTCAATATCAGTCAGATTACTTACTGGTCGCGGCATTTTGTAACTTCTTAGAGACAGCATAAAAGTATAAACAGATACAAACACACTTGTTGCTACAAATTTTAACCGCTTTTTTGCTATGGCTTTAACTATTGCCAGCAAAATACCTGCAGTGGCTATGCAGAATAGTACGACTATACCCTGTCTCAATCCGAGCCACACACCGATTGAACCCATTAACTTTGCGTCACCTGCTCCTCCACCGGCGAAAAGAAACAACAATACGTACGGTATTGCCAGTAGAATACACGCCGCTGCTGCCTCGGCCAGACCTGATAAGCCGCCTGTCCAGGCGGCCCAAAGCAATCCGACCGTCAGCAATGGAATTGTAAGAGCATTTGGTATACGTCTTGTTCGCAGATCAGAATATGCCGCAACCAGTGAGGCGCCGATAACGGCGCCCCACTGGAATATGGCTAAACTTTCATCCGTAATGCTTGATATCAACTCCACAAGAATCCCCCCAAAAAGTCACATTAAATTCGGTTCCTATGTAGTCGTGTTTCTAATGTACTTCCATCGATTACTTATCAGAGTCTGCTAAGAATTGGGATCTGCTAAGGTGGTGTCTAAAGCTTCGAACTTGGTCAATACCCAACCGCCTATTGACGCGATCGTGGCGATTGTCCCGACGACGATGAGTCCGGCGATAATGGCATATTCCACAGTCTCCAACCCTCTTTCATCCTTTGCAAACCTTTTTAGAATTTCAGCTAATTTCATTTTTCACTCTCCTATCCAGTTAAAATCTTAAAATCCCCAATCACGCATTGCGTGATTACAATACACATTTTTACAACGTCACAAAAAACATCCTTTTCATACGCATACTCCTTTCAAAATTTACATTTGTTAAAGGAAACACCCTGCCTCGCGTTGTAAACTATTCCCCGCTCCTATATGTTTTCCAAGAACGATGTACTGTTTGTGATTCTTCCATCAATCCTTGTTAACAGTATGTGATTATAACATATTTGAGTAGCTTCGGTCAAGGAAAAAACTGTTTTTTTTTCACTTGTAACTGAAATGATTGATTTTTGGGCGGGAAAACGAGATTTTAACGCCGAAATCGCCTTTTTTTATTACTAAAAATGACCGGTTTTCGCTATCATCCCTTTGGCAAGCTCTGGGCTTCAATCTCTTTAAACTACGTTTAGCTCAGACCTGTATTCGAGTGAAGGAAGGGGCGGCAAACTGTTGTATTCTCTTGCGCATGAAGAACTTGCGATTATTTAGGTCTTTACATCTGTCAGTTTGAGTTATTTTTGAACTCTAAGCATCAGTGTAACATTAGTCCAAAAAATATTGACCGGGGTAAAAAACAGAAAAAACTTGACTTTTATACTTTTCATGTGTATATTATAAGTGTATTATTATAACAATAAATATTGCTGCTTTACGTTTGTTGTTACGTGACTTACGACATTCCTGCGGAAACAGGAAAGAGGAAATGTGAGTAGGGTATTGCGAGTTCACATTGCAGGCGGATTCAACCGTGACGAACTACGAGGGTGACTCACTAAACGTCATGGAGGCAAGGAAGATGAAAATCACTGAAAAAGAAATTGCCGGGTCAAACCGAGAGCAGGACGTTGAAATCTGTCGGCAGGGGTTCTCTGCACCTGTTTATGCCACACATCCCCGCTCAGGATTTTTGCTGCCGAAGCATCTTCGCCATCGAGGGATCGGGTACCTTTGGGCCGTAGTTTTCTTGTTATTGATTTTGCTGCTTACCGGCCTATCTCTTGACACCGCAAAGGTCTATTTAGTGACTCACCAGCTGCATAATGCAGCTGATGCCGGGGCACTTGCCGGTGCTCCGTGGATTAAAAAAGACCAGCAAAAGGCGCGTGAATTGGCACAGTTGGTCGCATCGCAGAACTTTGCAGACCACGACAACGTACTTTTGGACCTGAACCTGGATAACGACCCTGCCGGTGACATCATTGTTGGCAGATACACGTATGACCCGGCGCTGGGAATATCGACTTTCACTCCTTATGATCCGATGGCCATAGACCCAATGCCTATCAACGCCCTGGCGGTCATCACCTCACGGGATCTGGATGACCGCGCCGGCCATCAAAGCAGCCAGAAAGTCGCGTTGAATTACGGACCTATTTCTGAGGTTCATGCAGTTAATATAGCAGGTGACTGGTTTGGGAAAGCCGGACCTTACGCCATTGCAACTACGGGCGGAGGGGTCGGATCCGGTTTGATTTGTCTAAGAAGGGACCTGTGTGGACTTCATGTGCAAGGCACTTCAAGCTTAACAGTGAATAACATCACCGATCCGCCAACATATGAAGAAGGGGCAATTCAAATCAATTCCTCTGACGACGATCTCTGTTTATATTCGAACGGTGGGCCGACAATCATCGCGGACATAATAAATATCACTGCCGATGAATGCTCCCTTATAGGAAACTACGAATTTCCCGAAGAGCCGGAGATGTACGTCAATTACAGGCAGCCGCCAATGCCAAATCCCCTGGCGTGGCTGAACGAACCAGAGAACAAACCGACTACTAATCCGGATCTTAGCAGTATGATGGGAAATGATTTAACGGATTTATATGGAGATGTATTCATCAACTCTGATGTAAAGATTTCCAACTACCCCGTCCCACTGCCATTCGGCTATTATTCCAGCGGGTTGGAGCTCGATGCAGGTACTGAGGAAAAACCTATTTGGCTCAGTTCCGGCATTTATATCCTTGGCGGCGACGGAAAACAAAAGGGGGGACTAAGGGTAGGGGCCAATGCCGTTGTGCGATGTGAACCCGGCGTATTCTTTTACATTACCGAAGGGGGCAAATGCGATATCCAGGGAGGCGCTGACTTCAGGGCAACGCCATTTAAGGACGAAGTCTTCATGGGCGGACTCTATGATGGTATAATCATTGCACAGGATCCCCTGGATTTGCTATCCGCAAGTGTTTACGGTGGTCCCGGCTTCGACCTGGAGGGTACCATGTACTTTCCTCAACATGTTGAACTTCAAGACAAGTCGCAGGAGAAAGATTTTGCGTTGGCAATCGGTGGAAACGGCGTGGCATTCAACAACCAGATTATCGCCGATTCAATCTATATACCGGGCAATTCCGACGTAACAATTAACTACGATGGCCGAAATCCGGCTGCCGTAAGCAGGGCATATCTGGTAGAGTAGTTTTTTTCAGGGGCTGATGAGACCTGATTTCAATATCTTGAAGAGGTGAATCCGTCCCGCAATTCCAATCTCATAGTCTCTGTGAAAATGAGTCTAATCTCACTTTTTAGTGTTGATATGATTGAATTTCACTGGCGTGCTTTTTCAATACAGTAAAGATAATCAGCTATACGAATCAATATTCGGCCATTGGAAATAGCAGCAGAAGCATAGCAACGACCCTGCAGATCATTCTCCGCGAGTACCTTTAACCTGGAGTCCGAAGAAAGCACCGTTGTTACACCCTTGGTATTTGTGGCATAAACTTTGCCATCACCTGCAACAAGCGATGAAAAAAACCTGCCACTGAGACGCTTACTCCAAAGTACCTTGCCGGACAGCAAGTCATAGCAGGTCATGGCACCATTATCGGAAACTGTAAATAATTTATCATCGTAGATCACCGGTGAAGAATTGCCCGGAGCCCCCCGATTCGATTGCCAGAGGACATCTACTTTTGTGTCTTTGCCTTTGCCGCTAAGACGCATCATAACAGTAGCTCTTGGGCCATGAGTCCCACCACCGATACACAAAAATTCTTCTGATCCGGCCATACCTGCCACCAGTTGTCGGGTCGGAATCTCCTGAGTCCATAAATATTCACCAGACTGAATGTCGTATGATACCACATTTTCCAGGGATGAAATTATAAGCTGCATGTTATTGTTATCTTGATATACCAACGGGGTTGTATAGCATCCACGTATGTTCACTGGATTAATTTTCCAAAGAGTTTGGCCCGTTTCCCTGTCAAATGCAGCGATCCAGGACGGTCTCTTACTATAGTCCTCGCGCTCCTGTACTACTATTACCGTATCATCACTTAATACCGGAGAGCTGACAGCACCGTATCGACTGTTTTCAAAATATCCCTTGTCTCGATTATGCCATAAAATACGACCATCAAAATCGAGGCATGCAATGCCTAAACCGAAATTAGCTATGATGTGTTTGCCATCGGTGGCAGGCGTTGGTGTGGCGTATGTATTTTCGCTATGCTTGCGTTCTGCCGGTGCAGTGAACACGGGTTGTTCCCACAGGATACTCCCATTTTTTTGATCCAGGCAAACAACCACGCGTTGAAGCCCACGCGCTGATTGCATAAAATTCGGCGGTACGAAGACCAGAGCAGACAGGCCAATTATCAACAATATGAGCAATGAGACCTGTAAGCCTCCAAAATGCCGTTCCATTCCTTTCTTTTGCCGAATTTTCCAGTAGTTGAATATATGCCAGGATGCTATAAGGACTCCCGGAAGTGAAAATATTAGCCTTTTATATAAATCAATCTTTAACTTCCATTGGTCTAATGGCGTGAATTTAACGAGCAGACACGCACTAAAAAAGACTATGAAAGCTCCAGCCAGACGCCAAATTGATTGTTCTTTGAAGCATCCCACGGCCACAGCCAATCCGAGCAAAGCAATTGCACCGGAGGTAAGCCAGACTGCTGCCGGTGCGCCCTCAGCCATTGAGAGCAGTTGGGACTGATGACCTGTTAAATTCGATTTTAGAAAATCAAACTTTCCGAACACCGAATCAAGATATTGCGGCCTATTAATCGCAACCAAAGCAACACATACGAAACAAAAAGATGTAATGCCTGTAAATAGCCGGTTAAACCATCCGGCCGGGCCAGGCTTTTGATGTGGGATTTTCTTTTGGATTTCTTCTGGCCGTTTTCTAAGAAAACTTACAATGGCTGCTATGGAAAGGGCGGCTGCCAATCCAAAACTTGACATGCCCACAAACTTGCGTAAAATTATCGATTTCGAACTTTCGTACGCTGTTGTCAGAAAAACCCGTCCGTTACTGACCACCGGCGACGAAATGCCTTCTCCCGGAATTCTGACCTTCCATTCTATATTCTGACTGTTACTGTCCCAGGACTCAGGCAGGTTCCGTTCATATGAAACGCCTAAACCTTCGGGGCCTCGCCATTGACGCCACTGTCCTTTTGCATCATTATTGAGTTCAGCTCCGAATGCTGCACCTTCCTTCACATTTATTGCCAGCAACAATGTAGTTGCCAAAAAGATACAAAACTTACTGGTATTTTGCATTGATGCCTCTTATTAAATTCGGATTCTGCAGTAGATTCGTTCGATGATCCCTGAACCTATTTGAATCCTCAGAACAAATTAAGATATTCGAATATAAATCGGATAACCTTATTTTGTTATCTATGTTTCTGCTTTATTGTTCAATACTTATGATTATCGACATAACCAGGTTGCCGCCAAAGTTATTTGACGGAAAAGTTTATATAAAAATGCTTGATATAGCTCAGTTTTGCAGGCGAATTGTACAATTTGAACATGTTTTCGAACTTGATGAACTGCAAGATCTGAAAAAATCGTCTTTTGATTTTGTAAAATTTACTGTTACAATTAGAACCGGATATGTTGAAAAACACCTATCGTGCCAGTTGGAAAGTATGTAGCAGCAGAGTTACAATGTTTTTAATCTGGCGGGGGCCGGATCTGGGAACGGATGTTAAAAAAATATTAATGTTCGAGTCTGAAGAATAGAGAACGACATCGGAATGTAGTAGTTACTAACCAGCAGCTGCACGGCGAGACAGTTGGCCGCGAGTATAAGCTGCAAGAAATGAGAAAAAAGGACAATCGTATGAATCATAATATGAAGCGTCGCGATTTTATGAAAGCAGTTTTGGGGGCGGGCGCAATTGACTTAGTTTTGCCATTATCAAAGACAGTATTTGCCTCGTCCGCCAGGCATCCCCGCATTAATATCTTGTTTCTAATGGATGATCAGCACCGGGGAGATTGTATTGGAGCGGGTGGGGCGGACTGGTTGAAAACTCCAAATCTTGACCTTCTTGCCAGGGAAGGGGCCTTGTTCTCCAGGGCATACTCCTCACTCCCGTCCTGTTTGCCGGCAAGGACGAGCTTGTTGACGGGCAAAAGCCCGTGGATGCATGGTGTGCTGCTCTACACACCCATGGCTGAGGAGTATGGGAATGAAATGCCTCGAATCTTCACCAAAGCCGGCTATCGCACGCATGCCATTGGTAAGAACCACTTTAATTCTCTCAAGCATGGATACGAAACCGTTGTTCTTGAAGAAGCCTGGCGAGGTAAGAACAACAGCGGATTCAAATGTGACTATCGTGAATGGTTTGGTAGAAACCATCCCGACAAGAATGTTGATGCTACCGGGCTTGGCTATACAGATCATCGCGGTGGTCGGCCTTTCAAATATTCAGATGAACTTCATCCAACGAACTGGACAGCCCAGCAGGCTATTGATTTTCTCGAAAGTTATAAGGGCGACAGGCCGTGGTTTCTAAAAGTTTCGTTCAAACGGCCTCATCCTCCATTCGATCCACCCAAACGCTTGATGGACTACTATGAAGCCATCGATTTGCCAAAAGCGCAAGTGGGCTCATGGGCCGAAAAGGAGTTCGGCCACTTCAAAGGCAGCGTGGAAAAAACACCCAATGCTCCGCGTGGCAACTATCCTGAAACTGATATTCACAAATCGAGAGCGGCCTACTACGCGTCCATTACCCATGTAGATGAACAGATTGGCCGGGTCATCGAAGCTCTCAAGAGGCGAGGAGAACTTGAGACCACACTTATACTATTAACTGCCGACCACGGCGACATGATGGGCGATCAACACCTCTGGCGCAAGACGTATGCTTATGAAGGCTCGTCCCGCGTGCCAATGCTCATACGTTGGCCGGGAAAACTAAAAAATCTCGCCCCGGCCAAACGCGGGCGGATTATCGACAAGCCGGTCGAACTGCGGGACGTCCTCCCAACCTTTCTTGATGCTGCCGGCATCGAGAAGCCTGGTGATATGGATGGCCTGAGCATGCTTGACTTGATCCGTGGAAACAATGATAAATGGCGCAAAGTCCTGGACCTCGAACATGGCAGTTGCTATTGGAAGGAGAATGCATGGGTTGCACTTACCGATGGACGATATAAATACATTTACTTCACCCTCACCGGATGTCAGCAATTGTTCGACTTGAAAAATGATCCCCACGAACTTGATGACTTGGCGGAAGATGACAAGAATGCCGACCTGCTGAAATCCTGGCGACAGCGAATGGTTGACCACCTGTCGATACGAGGTGAACCATGGGTTAAAAATGGTGACCTGGCCATACAGAACATGTCGGTTAAGTACGGACCTAACCATCCAGGGAGCATAAAAGGCGACAAGAATACTTAAAAGAAGGTGTCAAAAAACGGGATGAATTTGACAGAAAATGTTGTAACAGCTTTTAGTTTCTTTTCTGTTTTCTTTACAGCCACTATCTTTGGCTCTGGTTATCAGCTTTTTCGGTTTGTTCATAGATTTGAGCGATATCGTAGAGAAGTGTTTCGAGTTTGGAAAAATAATCTTCTTCGGACAAACTCTCTTTTGCATCACGAAGTTTCATGACTTCAAGTTCAAGTTGATCCCGTTGCGATCGCAGATCTGGCAGTATTTTATTCTCAGCTTCGCTGTAGACTATGTGAAATTGGTGGGCGCGGTAACCATCAAGAGATACGCTATCCTCGGCCTTTCGAACAGGTCGGATGCCTCGAAACCAATCAGCGCGAGTGCCCAGCCCATCTCCGTTGTCATCGAGAAGGGCGTGTTCCGTAACCAGGCGACCGGCGGCAGAGTAGAATTCATCAACGCGACCAGAGGCGGTCAGAAATGCTTCAAGAAGGGAGGTCTGACCATCCTTGTCAAGGTCAGCTTGTGGCTCGGTGATCGCTTCGGCCAGATATTGGCCAAAGCGAGTATAGTTCTGTTCAAAACCGCTCTTGGTCGCAGTAATCACAACACGCCCCTGTGCAGATAGCCTGCTTAGGAAAGGGGCACTTGACGAGGAAGTGTTAATCACTGCAAGTGGCCTGAGAGATGGTTTAAGCCATTCGGCCAGATCGTCTGCGGAGATGTCAGGACCACGCAGGTTGAATTTCGCCGTCCTGCCGTCGAAAGTACCATGCCCGATCAGTACCAGCCATAAAGCAGCGGTGGTCTGTTTAGATTCATCTGCCAGTATTTTTTGAAGTGTCGTACGATCGTTCGACGACCCAGCTTTGTCTAAACCGATTGCATGAAATTTTGCGTCACCTTTTAAACAAGCTTCCTCCCAAAGATTAGCCCATTTGGAAAATTGGGTCCCATACTCATGGGTCCCGTAAGCACCAACGACAACTATTACGGTGGGCTTTTTTGGGTCTTGATAGGCCTCGTCGCCATGTGCTGCGAAAACAGAAGCACAAATAATCATTATACTCATGAACAGTACTGTTAAGGCTTTCATGGCATCCCCTTCCAGCGGCGCAGGGTCCATTCGCCCGCAAAGCACATCAGAATAAACAGGAAAGCGGCGAGTGATATCCCCCGCAAATCCCATAACGGCTTGATCCAGGTGTCCGTGATCGGGACATCCCGACTGGGCAGGCTGCGAACAAAGTTGTCTAAGGCTTCAAGTTCAACAACCTGACCTGAAGTTTGATGAGCAATTCTTTCAAGCAAAGGGCGGTTGGTTTTGATTGACCGAAACTCATGGGCTTCAAGATCGACGGCCCATCCGGTCATTGCTTCGCCGATCTCGAGACCATTGGCATCATTTACAACGGCCCGGGCAAAGTAGCTGCCGTTATGGCGGGGTATATACGTGGCCTCAAATAGCCCGGTTTCAGTGAGCGCAGGCTCAGCGGTGAGTCGCAGCTTCTGGTCCTGGGAATCGTGCAATTCTATGGCGACTGAAACATTATCCATTGGCTCGAAATTTTTCTTGAGAGCCCGAACTTGAAAAATAACCGGTTGGTTTACCTGGTCGCGTTTATGTGCGACTTGGAATGAAATCCGATCCGGTACGTCTGCAACAAGCCACCGCAGTGTCTGTCTCCAGAATCTGTTCATGTCATCACGCATTTGGGCATGTGTCATGCCCCATCGCCAAATATCGCCGATAGTCAGTGCTGCCGCTCGCCCGTTACCGTATCTATGAACAACCAAAGCAGGGAATTGCTGAGCCGAATCTTTGCCAACGGTAGCAATGATTTGTGCACCAGGCTTGGTGGCCCGCACGGAATTGAGCACACGAAATGCGGGCATCTCTGATAGCCGCTGTTGTTCATCCTGCTCATTTTCGCACAATCTGGCCCATGGCTGTAACCAGCCTTCACGGGTCAGATTCAAGTAGGCTTGAGTTACTGTTTCTTGCTGGGCCGGCTGGTCCAGATAGACCGGCAGAATCTGCCCAATGGGCGTGCGATGGAAGTTGCCCTGTTGGAACGATTCTTTTCCGCCGAGCATTAAGAATCCACCGCCTCGCTCGGCAACAAACTTTTGAAGCATTTCCATTTGGTCGTGAGTGAAGAACTCTGCTTCGATGTCATCGAGAATGACCGCGTGATAGCTGAATAACTCTTCTTGAGTTTTTGGAAATCCATCGCGAAGCTCCGCATCGTCAAGCGTGTTATGACGCACGAGAACCGGTTGATCATAGTGTTCGGTCTGGTCCTCATCTTTATTATCAAATCCCCGGAACAGTGGATTGCTTGACTCACCGGGGTGTCCCCGCCAATCGTATTTTGGCTCCCTTCTTGCGACACGAAGCAATCCCACAAGTTGTACTTGCTCATCTTCACTAATTGCCCGTCGCAGGAATTTATATTCCCAATTCGGCCTGCCGGTTACGTATAGAATACGATATGGCCCTTTTCCACGATCCACAACAAACATGCGTTTGTTGTTAGCCAGTGTCGCTTCCGATTGTGTTTCGACTTGCTCCGACAATTTATCACTTGAGATTTCTTCCGTAACGTTAAGATGATAGAACAAAAAACCGGTCTTGTTCGGACGCAGACGAAAACGAAATACCTGCTTTTCATCGTTTGTGGAGATTTTGAGTGTTTGTCGTTCTACTAATTCACCCGAGTTTTCGACCAGTTCCACCGCAACGGTCTTGCCGGCGTATCCAGAGGCCTCAACATAGGCCTGGATCATTACTGGAGCATCTTCAAAAGATGTCTGGCTGACAGAGGCATTTGTTAAGGAGATATCTTTTAGCGGTCGGGGACCTCCTATAACGACGGGGTAAACCGGTGGTACATGCGACAAATCGTAGAATTGCTCAGCTATATCCGTACCATTGCCATCGGTCATCAAAAGCACACCGGCCAATGGCCTGCCCTGGTAGCGTTCTGCAATTGTTCGCAAGGTCAAGCCGATTGCTGATGCCTTGCCGTCAAAAATCAGTTCTGAAAAGTCTGTTGTCGGGCTTAATCGCGAATCAAATACATATTGTCTAACCTGGAAATTAGTGGCCATAGTGCCAAGCCAACTGGACTTATCACTATTTAAAGCTTCTTTAAGGATTTCTCCGCGACTTCTGGTTATACCATGGTCCCTGACATTCATGCTGCTGCTATTGTCAGCAATAACCACGAAGAGATTAGCTCCTGATTTGGCGTGTCTTCCACTCCACAGCGGTTCCGTCATACACAGTAAAAGCACCATCACGCCAAAGAGCTTCAGGAAAAAGGCAATCCTGTGAGCTGCACCTGTCTCCGCTGAGCGCCGGTACGACCAAACCAATAGTATAACGGTCGTAGTTAACACCGGCACGGCCATCCAGGTCCAAAGGCTTGCAGGAATAGTGATTGAACCGAGCAGTGTCATCAATCGCCGCCTCCTATGTTTTCATAGTACCTTCGTACCAATTCGGCAAAGCGGCTTGGTACCGGGTCTCGATCGATAGGCGCAAGCACCTCGTCCGACTGAAGCTTGGCTATCTTGTCGCTTAGACGTTTACGCAATTCGGTCAAAGGATTGGTTATCTGCTGCTGGACCAGGTCCCACTGTGGTTCCTGACCGTGACGCTTGAACTCGGCCCGGATCGCGCGAGCGCGGTCTCGAACCCTCGTCACTTCGTCGCGTAAGTCGTCCTCTGTGAGCATTTCTTCCACATCGCGCAGCCTGTCAGACCATTGCCTGAAATCTCTGCCTGTAAGCGGGCCGTTCGGATCAATCTCGTTCCACTGCCCGAGTTGATTGCCGCCCCCGCCGCTTGGGTCGGTTCGAAGGCTTCCGGTTCGGTCGCCGAGTCGCTCGTTCCCCGTTGCTGTTCGAGCATCAGCAACACGCTGTTGATTTGCCTGGGAGTTCGCCGGGCCGTTGGGATCACCGTCTTGCCGGTCTGCACTGCCGGCACGAGCAACCTCGTCATTCACCTGTCTGATTAATTCGTCGAGCTGTTGTCGGGCCAAACGCAGCGATTCGGCCTCGTCGCCGAGCACGCTTTCGGCGGCTTCTTCGACGCCTTTCCTGAGCTCTTCGATTCCCTTTCCAGCCTGTCGCTCCACCTCCTGTGCCTGCGGCAGGAAATTGCGCCTGAGCAGCTCACCGGTGACTTCAAGCGCTCTGTCAATATTTTCACTGCTTGTCTTACGTAACGTATCGTAAAGCTTTCGTGAAAGCAACGGTTCCGAAGTCTCAGCCTGTTCGCTTACATCCTTCATCTGCTCCATCAGTTCTTCAATACTCTCTTTCTGCCGGTCCATCTGATCAGCCAGCTCGCGTTTTGCCCCGGAAGCCGTGAGCGTCTTGTGTTCTGAGTCGATCTGCTGTTTTATCTCGTCGGCAATTTCCTTTTGTCGCTGGTCAAGCTGCTTTGCCTGGTCACGCATATCGCGCATCTGCTCGTTGAACTGCCCGGAAGTCCTTTGTCGAAATTCGTCACGCATCTGTTCGAGCTGGCGCTGTGCTCGCGTGGTTGAAGTGACAGCCCTTGAAACCATCCCCTGTTCCAAATCCTCCGCTGACTGACGAATTCTTGACCGGCTCTGATCGAGTTGCTCCCTTGTCTCGGCCATACGCCTGCGGTTCTCAGGTCTGTCCATTCGCTGCTGGAGTTCGTCCACGTCTCGAAGCGCTTCAAGCTGCTCTTCTCTCAGGCGCTTTAGCTCGTGGTTGATCTGCTGTTTCTGTTTATCCGTCTGGGCTTGCCGAAGAGCTGCCTCAATCTCTTTGAGTTTGCTGCTCATTTCATTCTGTCGTCGTGCCAGCTCGCGAAGCCGGTTGAGAACCTGAAGATCCTCACGCTGGGTAGATTGCTGCTCGGACTGGGCTAAACGTTCTGTCTCGTATCGATTTTCCTTTTGTGCAAGCTCCAATTGCTGGAGTTGCCGCTCGGAACGGGCGGAACGGGCGTTATTGCTTCCATTCGAACTGCGACTTTGTGCAATCTGATGCTCACGTTGCCTCAATTTGAGCAGTTCCTGGTATGCCGACTGCTCCGCGGCCAGCGCCGGTGTCAACTCCGTCGCAGAAGCAGATTTCGCAGCCTCACCCAGATGATCCAGCGATGTCTCCATGTGCTTCGAAGCTTCCTGAAGCACTTTCATCGCGGATGGGTCTTCGGCCTGCGATAAAGCCGACCGGGCCTTCTCCAGCACTTCGGTCTGCGACTGGCGAACAACATAAAGATCTTCCTCGTAGTCATCGACGCTGCCGGACTGGTCGGTCTGCCGCTTGATATTCCATGTGGCGCTGATTATTTGCTTCTGCATGCGGGCGAGTTGCTCACCCTCCTGGTTCTGCTGCTGTTCACCGCTTTGGTTTTGGCTGCTCTGGTTCTGAAATGACTGGCTTTCGCGGAATATCTCCTCAAAGTGACGTACTTCCGCAAAGTATATATCGCCGGAGGTTCTGCGGATATTACCATCTGAACCCACATCGTTGGCCCAGAAGTAGTATGTCAGCAATTGATCCGGCTGGGCGTTAAGCTCTTCCAACACCAGTAGGTGCTGAATCTGTAAGTCCTCGTTTGATACTTCCAACTGACTCAGCGTGACGTCTCTGCTCTGGGTGCCTCCAAGGGTGTAATTTAGCCCATAGCCGGTTACGCCGTAGTCATCTGAGACCTCAGCTTCCAGGCTCAGTTCCTCTAAAGGCGATGCCACCACGTCACGGTTCGGAAAAACGGGCTTGAGTTCAGGTGGAAGGTTCTTGTGGACATCAATTACAAACCGCGGAGGTATCTTATTGGTAAGTCCCTGGGCATCAACTAAATGCAGCTCGTATCGTTGGTTCTGCTTGGCGGTGATTGAAGTCGTGTAGATGTTCGGGTCCTCGGCATTGACGGTTAACGACAAGGCAGATCCCTCTTTGGGGACAAGTTGTGCGTCAGTCACTGCTTTATTGAGAGTAAACGTCATGAAAATCTGCGATCCTTCCACTGCACTGACCTGTCGCGTGTTTTGAATGACCTTTTCAGGCAGTTTCGTATAGGAAGGATAAATAATCTTCGCATCAGCTCTGTGGAGTTTTGGATGCTCGTAGACGCTGATATTATAATCGCGTGTGTGCTTGTCGGCGTATTCAATGTGGTAAAGCAGGTTGTCATTGACTTCTTGAATGATACCTCCGAACACGGAATCATCCAGGTTTCTGGTCAGCGTCATCTGCCTTGGTTCTTGCCCAAATGCTCCGAACAGAAGTCTTACATCTGTCGGCATGCGCCCTTCGAACCGCGCCAGGATAACCACTGGTGTTCCCGATTCCACGCTAACGTCGCCCGGACTAACGGTGATATGATAACTTCTTCTGGATAGCACTCCTCTGTCGACTGTAAACAGAAACGGGGCCGACGGCAAAAGTTGTGATAGTGCCAGGATGATAAATAATAGTGCTGCAATCCCTCCACACTTTGCCAACAAGAGTCTTTTCGATGATACGCTCTCCAGCCAGTTGTGTTTAGTTGCATGTCTGAGAGCTTCGTCGATGACTTGTTTCTGAAGATAACCTAACTGGTCATCGGGCAGTTCCGGTTCTTGTTCTATCGCGGCTAACAGGAGCGCCTGTATATCAGGATACTGACGTTCAATATTTCGGGCAACGGCCCGGTAGTCAGGTTGCATGCGATGAAATTTGTATAGGGCCAAAATCGTCACCAGCACGGTTGAGATGCACAGTGCCCAGTTTGCGACAGGTGACCTCCACCCCCAGAGCCAACCGGCGCCTATCAGACCGATACCTATGAGTCCCGAAATGGACCAATAGACTGATAATCTCCAGGCTAAATGCAGAAGCCTTCGGCGATTAACTATTGGTTGAAGTAGTTTTTGAAGAGCTTTTTCAATCATTTCTGTCCTCCCTACAGATTGGAAGGCCGACGGGTCAACCACCCCGCCAGCCATATCTCAATTAACAATACAGTTAATAATGCAATAAACACCCACCGCCATACTTTCTGCTCATATTCCATTCCGGCAAAGCTGCTATGATGCCTTGAATGCTCAGTCTGTGCGACTGCAACGCTTGAAGCCTGCTTGAGCGATACACCGAACCTTTCGAGATCTTCGATTGGCATGGCGGCTGTTTGGCATTCCTTCGCCGGCAGGTTAACCGCGAAAAGCTGATTCCCCGCGGACGACTCAATTGTATAAATTCCGGGCAGGTCTGTTTGCGTAAAGACCTCTTGGCCGGCATCAAGACTAATCAGAGAATCATTGGGTTTACGAATCTGCAACTTCGACGACGCCAACTTTATTGATTGCGGTATTGGTATATGGTCGCCTACGAAATACTGTAATTGGTTTCCTGCAAGAACTCCACCGTATTCGAGGATTGAGTAAAGCAGCGGGACAAATTTGGAAGAAAGCGCGAGCTGGCTGTCTGACGGGTGCCAGCCGCAGGTCAATACGAGCAGCGAACCTTTGCCCACAGGTTGCTCAACCAAGGCGGGGTCACCGCTGTCGAAACGAGCTAACACACGAGCGTCAGGCAAATCCTCAATATTTATCCGTCTGTACTTCCAAAAGTGAATCTTGGTAAAATCTCCAAATCGAGGTTCGGAGAAAGGTGCTAACAGTGGATGTTTGAATTCAATCCGGCTGAGCATGGAATATCGGTCAACATCAGCCTCCTCAGATTCGATGGTTGCAATCCCAGTAAGGTCTGCCAGGGTTGTGGCGGCAGCAGGGGACTTCATAACCAGAAGAAGCGTTCTGCCCGATTCGAGGTATCGTCGCAAGGAAACGATGTTTTCCTGGCTGATCGAATCGGCCGTAATGATCAAATGTGCAGTCTTGATGTCTGTGGCTTCGAAGGTTTTATTGCCTGGCTGGGGAATGATACGCGGCTTGAGTGCGCCGGTAGCCACAAACGCCTGCCGAATATAATATAACATTTCCCTGGAATCGTTCGGGTCGTCGCTGCCTATGTAAAGGATATTGACCTGCTGCTGCAAATAGGGTGCTAAATAGAGGGTATTGTCAAAATCGTGATCGTCGCCCGTCAAAATAATCTTCCATGCTTTCGACCGGTCTGCCCGTACCGGAGCACGCACGACAGTACTGCGACCGGGCGGCACATAAACATCTGTAGCCTCATCGGTCCAGTTCAGTTGGAAGCGCTCAGTGGTCGCATCGGACGAGTTAGTGATGCGGATACCGGGACGGCTGTCTTTGTCCGGACCGCCCAAGCTACTGCGGTCGGCTACCAACTGTAATGCCGCGTTTGTAGTGCCCTGGCACCGAACCAACTTAACCTCCAATTCCATCCCCTTGGACCATTCGTAGGCCTGCATCACCTCAAGGTTGCTGCCTTTTTGCAAATCGCTGATAAGCACTACCTGGCGCATTGAAACAGGCTGTTGCTCATCGTTGACTTCATCGTCTTCGATAGCTTCCGCCGCGCTGACCAGGGCTTGACCAAGATTGGTTTGGGCCCAACCTGGTGACAATTTTGAAATGTGTTCGCTTACAATCGAGGCGCGCTGGTTAGGATTCGAAGCTTCCCATTGTTCAAATCCTATCAGTGTTGTTGTGATTTGATCAAAACTCATAACGCACACTCGATCGGTTTGACCAACATTCTTCAACACCGACCGTGCCTCGTTAATTGCCTGGTCCCATATTCCGGCACGCCGCATGGAAGCACTCGTATCTATTAACAGCACTATTCGTCTTCCGGCGATGGCCTTGTTCTCCACTGCGGGTCGTGGGAAAAAAGGACGCGAAAAGCCAAATGCAAGCAGACATAATATTATGCACCGTAAAATCAACAGCAAAAGATTTTCCAGACGGCGGCGATTCCTGAATCGTGGTATTGAAGTACGCAGAAACATCAGTGAACTGAATTTTACGCGCTTGCGTGTGTGACGGTGAATCATATGCAGTATAATTGGTAAACCGATCACGGTGATTCCTGCAAGAAATAATGGGTAAAGGAAATTCATACTGTCCCCCCGGCTTTGTGCCTACCCACATGTCTGATCCTTTTCCTGCTATGCATTCGGTCGTATAGAAAGTCCAGCAGTGCTAAATCGAACGGGCGGTCCGTTGCGAATAGATGATAGTCGATCCCGAGGTGTCGGCATGTGGACTTGGCTTTAGCCAGATGTTTTTCCAGTTTTTGTTTGTATCCCGTTTGAACGTCGGAAGGGTCGATGTACATGTTGCGCCCGGTCTCCATATCCTGGAAGAGTGCCGGTGAGCCAAAATCAAAATTCAACTCGGCGGGATCCAATACATGGAACACCACAACATCATGGCCACCGGCGCATAGATAGGCCAGATCGGGTTCGAGCCGGTCAATCGACGCCAGCAGGTCGGAAATCAAAACAATCAGACCACGTTTGGCCATTATTTCGCTGATTCGTTGGAGCGGCGGCCCCAGGTCGGTGGCACTGCCACTGGGGCAAGACTCCAGCGTCAGCATTAAGCGGCGCAGATAACCCGGCCGATTGCGGGGCAACATGTATTGCCTGATCTGATTATCGAATGTCGCCAGGCCAACAGCGTCACCCTGAGTGAAGAGAAAATAGGCAAGTGTCGCTGCCAGTGTACCGGCGTATTGCGATTTTGTGTAACCTCCAGAGCCGTAGCCCATCGATCGGCTGTGGTCAAGCAGCAGGTGGCAGCGCAGGTTTGTCTCGTCTTCGAACTTCTTGATGTAAAATCGATCACTGCGAGCGTAGAGCCGCCAGTCAATATAGCGGGGATCGTCACCAAGGGTGTATTGGCGGTATTCAGTAAACTCAACCGAAAAGCCGTGATAGGGGCTTCGGTGAATGCCCTTCCAGAATCCCTCGACGATCACCTTGGCGCGCAGCTCCATCGACTTGATCCTCATCAGCGAAGCCGGATCGATCATACCTTCGGCGCCACTGTTAGTGCCTAAGAAGCTGGATGCTGCCGATTTATCTGTCATTTGGATTATCTCTCTTTTATCGATTTCAACAAACGATCGACAAGGTTTTCAATAACCACGCCCTCGGCCTCGGCGCGGTAATTTATCAATACGCGATGTCGAAGCACAGGATGAGATAATGCCCTTATATCCTCGAATTTTACGTGCGTCCTGCCATAAAGCAGGGCTCTTGCCTTGGCACCAAGCACCATATATTGTGACGCTCGCAATCCGGCCCCCCATGTGACCCATTCGTTGACGAAATCCAATGAATTGTCCGGGCCCGGGCGAGATGCCGCTGCTATCCTCACGGCGTAACGCACAACATCCTCGGCAATAGGTACCTTTCGCACTACGCTGTGAAACCTCAGCAAGTCTTCTCCCGTGAATACCTGCTCGATAGGTTCCGGCTCAGCAGTGGTAGTCTGGCAAACAACGGCAACTTCGTCATCTTCGGAGAGGTAATCGATCCAGACATTGAACATAAATCGGTCGAGCTGAGCCTCGGGCAGCGGATACGTGCCTTCCATCTCAATCGGGTTTTGCGTCGCAAACACGAAAAATGGCTCGCTGAGCTTGTAACACACGCCGACAGCTGTCACATGATGTTCCTGCATCGCTTCGAGCAAGGCCGCCTGTGTTTTGGGAGGCGTGCGGTTAATCTCGTCGGCAAGAATCATATTGGCAAAAATCGGGCCCTTTACAAAAACCATCTTTCGCTCACCATCAGTCTGCTGAAGGATTTCAGTGCCGGTGATGTCGGCGGGCATAAGGTCCGGCGTAAACTGAATGCGTTGAAACTTTAGGTTAAACAGTTCCGTCAGCGATTTGACCAGCAGGGTCTTGGCCAGACCCGGCGCACCGGTAATGAGACAGTGCCCGCCGGAAAGCACTGCTATCAGAAGATGCTCGATAACATTTTCCTGGCCGACGATAACCTTTGAAAGCTCGGCACTGATACGTTGCCGCGCCTCCCTGATCTGTTCGACAGCCCATCGTTCGGATTCATACGTTTTGGTAGTCAAAGTTATCTTCCTTTCTAATCTGTGGTGTGTGCGGGCGGTTATGCCGGCCCGGCTCCGTTAGATATATACTCAATGTGTCATGGCATAAAATACGATATTGATCCCCAGTGGATACGCAATTTTCTCTGAGAACTCCCGGAAATACCATTCATCTTCCCCCTCACGCTCCCACCCGTCGCCCAGGTCGGTGTTATGACAGATAATAGCCATAATTCGCCCTTTGTCATCATATATGGCCTTGTAGTGCGGCTGGCTGGTATCTGAGGGGCGAGGCTCCCATGTGCGGCCATAAGGTCGGCCTTCCCATGCTGCATTGATACTTGGAATCTGAGGTTTTTCCTTGAGTTCAAATACTGCATGGAAGATCGGGTGGCCTGAACCAAGCTCGATTGGTTCACGATCAGGAAATACCCGTTTGATCTCATAGTAGAAGTTAAGCCATTCATCCTCACCCCAGAAATCGTCCACCATAAGAAAACCGCCGTTGAGCAGGTAGCGACGAAGATTCTTGACCTCTTCTTCGCTGAAGACCAGCCGGCCGGGCTCCACGATGTAGATGAATGGGTAGTTGAAGAGTTTCGGGTCCGTCAGTTCGAGTACCACCCCGTCAGGATTAACTTCCATCGAAGTCAATTGGTGCAGACGGAAGGAGAAGTTCAAATCACTGTCAGGGTAGTCCGTTGCCCAGCTGCCGCCACTAAAGCCGCGACCATAGCCCCGACCGTAACCGCCTCTATACCTGCTTTCACCGTATCCGGATGAATACCGGATTCGTGCGAATGTGAATACATCATAGAAAAACTCCTTGTCGGATTCCCAATCCGGCACACTCCTTCGATTGGAATATCGTCGGCTGGAATATCTCTGTGCGAACACCACGCTTACTCCAACACATGCGACTATGAATAGAATAATGAACCACTTTAGTTTTGTCACAGTTCATCCTCCTGAATCTTTAGCGGTTTGTCTTGGTCATTCGATGTGGATTTGTATTCCAAACTGTCGATACGCGTGCCATTGATGATCTTCAACAATAGACGATGTGCCTCGCGAAAACGTGGTGCATCTGCCAGGGCTTTGAGCACATATCGCTTTGCAGTGACAGGGTCCCGATCCTGAAACAACCTCGCCAGGCGGTAGTTGATATCTGCCGGATCCGTGGGGTCAAGCAAAAGTAAGCGCTTGTATGATTCAATAGCCAGGTCGTTTTTGCCGAGTTCTTCATTGGCTCGGCTCATCCGCAAATGGACTGTAGCCAACATGGGGTAGACCGCTATGTATCTCTGGCCGTTCTTGATGACCTCCTGCCAGTCGTTCTGTTCCATACCGATTTCCATGAGCCGCTCATAAGCATAAGCTGCATCGCATGATATCATTGCCAGATCGTTGAGCACGGAGCGTTCTTGTTTAATCTCACCGAGGTTGTGGTGTACTTTGGCAAGAAGTTGATAAGCGTTTCCATCGTCAGCGTATTGCGGGTAGAGTGAGATCAGCTTCTTGAGAGGCTTTTTTGCCTCCTCCCAATTGCTGTTAGCCACAAGGTTATTTGCATGCAGGGTCAGAGCCCAAAAGCTATTGGGGTGTTTGGTCAGCCACTTGGCCAGTGCTCCAGAGTCGGCAAGGTCTAATTGTTCTGTTTCGGGTTCAGTCCAGTCAACATTCTGAGCCAGGTCCTCGGCCCGCTTTTTAGCAAAGGACTCAAATTGTTTTTCGATCTTCTCGATGGGAGCTGTCCACTTGGAGATAACGTCATTGATTTCTTGGCCTTTAGCCAGATCTGTAAGGATGGCCGTGAGGGACTCCTGGCCGAATCGCTTGATAAGAAACTCCACCACAAGCGACGACTCATAGTAGGCAAACTGCAAGTGCATTGGCGTACGAGGACTCAAAAAAACACCGCTTAGCTTGCTGATCGGTGTCAGTTCTCCCTCAAGTATCATTTTGCGATACTCCGGCTTCATTTGTTGGCCCCAGGTTGGATCACGCTGAACTTCCTCGTAAACGGAAATCCCTTCACTCAGCCAGCGAGGCATTTTGTTGTGCGTTAAATTCAGCGTTATCACGTGGCAGAATTCGTGCCACAGCAATGACTTCCAGTTGGTTGCCTTCTCCGCCTTGGGACTATTGGCCGTTATCACATCGCCAAAACACACACCCAGGAAACCATCACCGCCGGGCATCCCGAAAGTACGTACAGCGAAATCCTGCTGGTTAGGAAACAGTTCAACCGTGACCGGAAGGTCCAGTTCCAAACTGTACTTACTGCACAGTTCTGACTTGGCCTGCTGCAGTAGCTTTAACACCTCGTCGCCATATACGGCAGCCTCAAGCTCATCCATCCGGATGATGAATCCATCGGTTCGCAGCGTTTTGAATTTGGACAGGTTGTCGTGCAGGTTGACGAGATTGTAGGCCTCAACATTATAGGCGTCCCGGTTATGAACCTCGTTGGCCAGCACCCAGCCCTCTTGTTCATCACCCAGTCGAAGCAGATCCTGCGCCAACTGGATTTTCGCCGGCAGATATTGCGGAGCAAATTTCAATGCCTGACGCTGATAAGCCGATCCTTCGGCAAAACGATATTTCTGTGACAATTTTCTGCCGATCAGATAATCCACTTCGGGATTGGTCGGCCAGTACTTCAGCGCATTGGCTCGGGTTTTTTCGACTGCATTAGGGTCATTGTCCATATGCGCTAAGACGCAGCGGTATGCCCAGGCCTCCGGGTGCCAGGGATTGACAGCAGTGACGCGATCAAGCGATTTTATCGCCGCGGTATAGTCTTCGCAATCTATTTGATGTTCGGCCAGCAGCAACAATGCCGGCGCGTGATTGGGATTTATGTAAAGGGCCGCGTCCAATGAATTAATCATTTGACCCCGGTCACTTTGATAAAATGCTTTGGCCAATCCGAAATGTACATCCGGTTCGTCACCGAATCGAGTGAGGGCTTTACGATACTGGTTAGCGGCCAGTTCGTAATCCTGCTTGGCAAGTGCCAGAGCCCCGGCTGCCAGATAAGCGTTGAGGCAGTTAGGGTCGTTATTAATGGCACGGTTGAAGAATTCATCCAGTACGAGTTTCGGTTCGCCCCCGAGCAGCAGCAGCGACTCGCCCAGGGCCGTCAGGTCTGAAGAATTCAGGAATCCGATGTTACGGTCTGTGCCGATCCTGAAGATTCTCGACAGCGTTTCCGCGGCGCGCTCGGATTGGCCGTTGCGCAGATAAACCGTATGTCCGAGTTTCAATATGCGAATGCTCCAACGATAGTCTCGCAGAGCTGCGTCCACATCTTCCAGGGCCTTGTCATATTGACCAAGTCCCATCAGCGATTCAATCATTAGAGTTCGCCACTCTACCGTGTAAGCTCCGCCTTCAATAGCCGTTCGGCTTGACTCGAGGCATTCGGCATATTGGCCTGTCCGGAATTGTGTGCGGGCTTCGTCAATATCTGCGGCTGCCGCGGAATGGCTCGGGCCTGCCATAAATGCGATGCATACCGCCATCGAAACCAAGCGGCCGTAGTGAAATATGTGTCTGAACAAGAAAGCCATATTACATCTACCCAACTTACCGTAGATCTAAATCTGTCATCATGTAAGCTGTTTGGATCCGGCTTACGCCCCTGTTGCCATCGTCGCAAAACACGAACTTGCGAACTTAACCGGCCCATTCTAACAGATATAAACAGTTGGGTCAATATGGTGCAGACGCGATGAAACGCTTCAGAGAAGCTCTTGCAAAGAAAGCCTCCATACATGCCAACTGCCCTAATTATTCCATCTGGACATCTGGAAATTGGCTTTGATTGGGTTTGTTTTCCCGGCGTCCAAAAGGTCGGTTCATCTCCATAATCCTTTGTTAGACGAAAGTTTGACTTCATTCGGCCCTTTCGAAAATTGGCTTTGTTTTTTCAAATCGTTTAGGATTTCGAGCTTCGTGCTTCGGATTTCCGTCCAACGGCCGGCGAATTGGCTTTGTTTTTTCAAATTAGTGCGAATTTTACTCACTAATTTGCCTCATTTTGCCGTACTTTCTACACCATTCGGCGGATTTTCGCGCGTTTTGGTTGTGGTTTTGTCTTGAAAATTCAGGATTTTGAACATTTGATATTGTTTCCCCCGTTAGGGGACCTGTGGAGGATTTAGGATTTCGTGCTTAGTATTTCCAGCCGAAGGCTGGCTTTTGGCTTTGTTTTTTCAAATATATCTCAATTATTCTCACTATTTTGCCTCATTTTGTCATGCTTTCTGACACATTTTGCGTATTTTCGTGCATTTTGCTGATTGATAGCATTCAATTTTTGATCTTTGATTTGTCATGTTGCGATTTGCACTTTGCTTTTTGATTTGCTTCCGCTATGCGACATACCACATACCATATACTACATGCTAGCGTGAGTTTACCACAAAAAGTAACCTCTTGCAGCGCAAGCCCTTGAAAAAACTAAGGTTATATAGATCCTATACGTAAGGCCTAAATC